>Ga0315900_10006937_pt1 | contig 15013 bp, 10 predicted proteins | sample LakEriMetagenome_FD_203521 | JGI IMG/M metagenome (GOLD analysis project Ga0315900, IMG submission 203521) | Freshwater fungal communities from buoy surface, Lake Erie, Ohio, United States - Buoy 12 MA114 | ecosystem: Environmental > Aquatic > Freshwater > Lake > Lake biofilm | place: USA: Lake...
GCGATCGTCGTCCTCGAGAACATCTATCGGCGCGCGGAGCAGGGCCAGCCGCCGCTGCTGGCCGCGGTGGACGGCTCGAAGGAGATCGGATTCGCGGTGATCGCCACGACCGCGACGCTCGTCGCGGTGTTCCTGCCGCTGTCTTTCCTGCCCGGCAACGTCGGCCGGCTGTTCCGCGAGTTCGGCTTCACCATCGCCGCGGCGATCGCGTTCTCGGCCCTGGTCGCGCTGACGCTGACGCCGATGATGGCCTCGAAGCTGATCAAGGGCCACGGCCACGAGGGCAAGGTCGCGGGCGCGGTGGACCGCTTCTTCCGGCGGGTGTCGGTCGCCTACGGCCGCCTGCTCGATCGCACGCTGCGCCGGCCGGTGCTCACGGTCGGCGTGGCGGCCGCGCTGTTCGCCGGCTCGGTGCTGCTGCTGACGGGCGTGCCGGGCCTCGTCAAGGGCCTGCCCGCGGCGTTCGCGCCGCAGGAAGACCGCGGCATGCTCATGGTGATCGCCACCGGCCCGGAGGGCGCGAGCCTCGAGTACTCGAACCGGCAGGCGCGCGAGATGGAGCGCATCTTCGAGGCGGAGCGCGCCAAGGGCGGCATCCTCCGCTACAACATCCGCGTGCCGGGCGGCTGGGGCGGTGCGCAGGTCAACAGCGTGCGCGCCTTCCTCGTGCTCGAGGACTGGACGGTGCGCGAGCGGTCGGCCCGGGAGATCGGCGCCTCGATCCAGCGGCAGCTCGCGCAGCTGCCCGGCGTGCGGGCCCGCGTGCTGCAGATGTCCGGCTTCCAGGCCCGCGGCGGCGGCGCGCCGGTCCAGGCGGTGCTCGGCGGGCCCGACTACGAGACGATCTCGAAGTGGGCGCAGCAGATCGAGGCCCTCGCCGAGAAGAACCCGGGTCTCGTCAACGTCGAGAACGACTACCAGGAACGCCAGCCGCAGATCCGCATCTCGGTGGACCGCGATCGCGCGGCGGATCTCGGCGTCTCGCTCGAGGCGGTCGGCCGCACGCTCGAGACGGTGCTCGGCTCGCGCATCGTCACCACGTTCATCGACCGCGGTCGCGAGTACTACGTGATCCTGCAGGGCCGCGCCGACGAGCGCGCCTCGCCGTCGGATCTCGCGAATCTCTACGTGCGCGCCGAGCGCTCGGGGGAACTCGTGCCGCTGTCGAACCTGGTGACGACCCAGGAGACCGCGGGTGCCACCGAGTTCAACCGCTTCGACCGCATCCGCGCCGTCGAGATCTCGGCGTTCCTCGCGCCGGGCTACTCGATGGGCGAGGCGATCCAGTGGTTCCGCGACACGGTGCAGAGCGAGCTGCCGCCGACCGCGAGCCTGACCTGGGACGGCGAGTCGCGCGACTACGTACGCTCGAGCGGCCAGCTGTACACCACGTTCATCTTCGCGCTCGGCGTCGTGTTCCTCGTGCTGGCCGCGCAGTTCGAGAGTTTCCGTCACCCGCTCGTGATCCTGACGACGGTGCCGCTCGCGCTGATCGGCGCGGTGTTCGGCCTGAAGCTCTACCAGCTGTTCGGCGTCGAGGCCGCCTCGATCAACATCTTCAGCCAGATCGCGCTGGTGATGCTGATCGGCATCGCCGCGAAGAACGGCGTGCTGATCGTGGAGTTCGCGAACCAGCTGCGCGACCGCGGCTACGAGTTCGTCGACGCCATCCGCGAGGCCTCGGTGACCCGCCTGCGCCCGGTGCTGATGACGAGCCTCTGCACCGCGGTCGGCGCGATGCCGCTGCTGTTCGCGACCGGCGCGGGCGCCGAGCAGCGCGAGCCTATCGGCATCGTGATCTTCTTCGGCACGACCATCTCGGTGTTCATGACGCTGCTGGTGGTGCCGGCCGCGTACGCGCTCGTCGCGCGCAATACGAAGTCGCCGGAGTACGTGAGCCAGCTGATCGATCGGCTGCGGCAGCGCCAGCCCGAGGCCGGCACGGGCGCCGGCGGCGCCGGCGGCGGGGCAGTGGCGAACCGGGACGACACGCCGGTCTGAACGGCGTCGCACCGGCGTCGGACCGGCCCTCGGCCGGCCCTGTCAACCCGGGCCGCGCGCCACGAACCCCTTGCTCGTCATGGGGTTATGGCGCGGCGCGCCCGACTGCCGGGCATCCCGCTGGTAGAATCACGGGCGGCGCGTCCCCCGAGCCGCCGCCCCGGCCCCCCGGCCGGTTTCGACCGAACGCCCCCACGGGCCGCCCCGCGCGGCCACCGCTCCCATGCCCGCATCGCCCTACCAACAACTCGAGGAAGAGTTCCGCCGCCTGCACGCGTTCCGCGGCGCCGCGGCCGTGCTCCGGTGGGACTCCGTCGTGATGATGCCGCGCGGCAGCGCGGACGTCCGCGGCGAGCAGCTGGCCGCCCTCGAGACCGAGTGTCACGCGATCCTCTCGGCGCCGAAGGTGTCGCGCCTGCTGGACCGTGCGCAGGCCAACTCGCAGGGGCTCGAGGACTGGCAGCTCGCGAACCTGCGCGAGATGCGCCGCCAGCGCGACCACGCGATCGCGACGCCGACCTCGCTGGTGTCGCGCCTCGCGAAGGCGACCGCGCGCGCCGAGATGCACTGGCTCGAAGCGCGCCGCAGCGGCCGGTACGCCGACTTCGCGCCGCACCTCGAGGAAGTGGTGCACCTCGTCCGCGACAAGGCCGCGCTGCTCGGCAACGCTCTCGGCCTCGCGCCCTACGACGCGCTGGTCGACGAGTACAGCCCGGGCCTGACCACCGCCGAGATCGACGGCCTGTTCAAGTCGCTCGCGCGGCGGCTGCCGACGCTCGTGCGCGAGGCGATCGAGGCGCAGGCGGCGAGGCCCCACGTGCCCATCGTCGGCCGTTTTCCCGCGTCGAAGCAGCGCGCGCTGGCCGTCGAGGTCATGAAGGCGATCGGCTTTCCGTTCGACCGCGGCCGCCTCGACGAGAGCGAGCAGCCGTTCACGGAGGGCGTGGCGGGCGACATCCGCGTCACGACCCGCTTCGACGCCGCCGACCCGTTCCAGGGCCTGCTCGGCGCGCTGCACGAGACCGGCCACGCGATGTACGACCTCGGGCTGCCGCAGGCCTGGCGCGACCAGCCCGTCGGCCGCAACCGCGGGATGGCGCTCGAGGAGAGCCAGTCGCTGCTGCTCGAGATGATCGTCGTGCGCAGCCGGCCGTTCGTGCAGTACCTGCGCCCGCTGCTCGAGAAGCACCTGGGCGCGAGCGGGCCGGAGTGGGAAGCCGAGAACGTCTACCGGCACCTGACGCGCGTGCGCCGCAGCCTCATTCGCGTCGAGGCCGACGAGCTCACCTATCCCGTGCACGTCATGCTGCGCTACGACCTCGAGAAGAAGTTCCTGCTCGGCGAACTGCGCGTGACCGACCTGCCCGACGCCTGGAACTCGGGGATGGAGCAGCGCCTCGGCATCCGTCCCCAGAACGAGGTCGAGGGCTGCCTGCAGGACGTGCACTGGGCGATCGGGTCCTTCGGCTACTTCCCCGCGTACGGGCTCGGCGCGCTGATCGCCGCGCAGCTGTGGGAGAAGCTCCGGCTCGACCGCGAGGGCCTGGACGCCGAGATCGCGAAGGGCGAGTTCGGCGGCCTGTTCGAGTGGCTCCGCGTGAACGTGCATTCGCTCGGCGCGAAGCCGACGGTGCAGCAGCTCGTCAGGCTCGCGACCGACCGGCCGCTGTCGGCCGCGCCGGCGCTGCGCTACCTCGAAGCGAAGTACCTCGAGCCATGACCGCGACCCCCGACGCCGCCGAGCCGCGCGCGGCGGCCCCCGGGCCCCGGCCGTCCCGGAACTTCAAGCGGCTGCAGGCGCACCTGCGCAGCCTCGTCGGCAAGGCCATCGTCGACTACGGGATGATCGCCGACGGCGACAAGGTCATGGTCTGCCTGTCCGGCGGCAAGGATTCGTACACGCTGCTCGACCTGCTGCTGTCGCTGCAGCGCTCGGCGCCGGTGCGCTTCGAACTCGTCGCGGTGAACCTCGACCAGAAGCAGCCGGGCTTTCCCGCGCACGTGCTGCCGGGATACCTCGCTGCGCTCGGCGTGCCTTGGCACGTGATCGAGCAGGACACCTACTCGGTCGTGAAGCGCGTGATCCCCGAGGGCAAGACCACCTGCAGCCTTTGCTCGCGGCTGCGGCGCGGCGCGCTGTACCGCCATGCGGCCGAGAACGGCGTGACCAAGATCGCGCTCGGCCACCACCGCGACGACATCCTCGAGACCTTCTTCCTGAACCTGTTCTACGGCGGGAAGCTGAAGGCGATGCCGCCGAAGCTGCTGTCGGACGACGGGCGGCACGTGGTCATCCGCCCGCTCTGCTACGTGCCGGAGCGCGAGATCGCGCGCTACGCACGGGCGCGGAACTTCCCGATCATTCCGTGCGACCTCTGCGGCTCGCAGCCGAACCTGCAGCGCGAAGCGGTCGGACACCTGCTCGCGCAGTGGGAGCGCGAGCACCCGGGCCGCGTCGAGTCGATCTACGCGGCGCTCGGCGACGTGCAGCCCTCGCAGCTCGCGGACCGCGCGCTGTTCGACTTCGCGGGACTCGAGCGGCAGCGCGGCATCGCGCGCGGCCCGTCCCGCGCGGAGCTGGAACTCGAACCGCGCGACGCGCGCCTCGACTACGCGGTGCGGGCGGTGCGGGCCGCGACGACGGCGGGCGCGGGCGGCCCGGTGGACGACGGTCGCGATGCGGACGAGTCTCCGGGCGCGGACGACGATCCCGACGTCGTCGAGTCGTTCGACGCGATCGGCACCCTCGACGCGGATCCCGCGCGAGCATGAGCGTCTACGAGGACGCCGAGAGCGCGCTGCTGCCCGGCACGTACTGGGTGGAGTCCACCCGCCTGCTGGCGGGCGAGTATCCCGGCGATCCCGATCCATACCACGCGGAACAGCGCGTCCGGAGCCTGCTCGGCCTCGGGATCGACTACTTCCTCGACCTGACCTGGCCCGACGAGCTGCCGCCCTACGACGCGTGGCTGCCGAGCCCGTACGCGCGCGGCGTCGAGCGGCCGGTGGTGTATTCGCGCCGGCCGATCCGCGACCACGGCCTGCCGCGCGACCCGCTGCAGATGGTCGAGATCCTCGACGAGCTCGACGAAGCGCTGGCGGGGCAGCACCGCGTGTACGTGCACTGCCGGGCCGGCATCGGCCGCACCGGCACGGTGATCGGCTGCCACCTCGCGCGCAGGCTCGGCAGCGGCAGCGCCGCGCTCGCCGCACTGGACCAGCTCTGGCGCAGCGCCGGGCGGACCCGGGCGTGGCCGCGTACGCCCGAGACGGACGAGCAGGTCGGCTACGTGCGCGACTGGCGTGAAGCGCGCGGTGAGCTCGCGCCGCCGGGTGGCACGCCGCACGACAACCCCGGCGCGCCTGCGTCCGGTGCGCCGCTCCCGGCGCTTCCGGGCGAGGCGCCGCTGGCGCCGGTGAGCGCCGCGGACCGCCTGCAGGATCGCTACCGCGGCCAGCTGTTCGGGCTCGCGATCGGCGACGCACTCGGCATGCCGGTCCAGCTTCGGCGTCCTGGCACCTTCACGCCGATCGGCGACCTGATCGGCGGCGGCCCGTTCGACCTGCCGCGCGGCGCCTGGACGGACGACACCGCGCTCGCGCTCGTGCTGGCCGACAGCCTGGTCGAACGCCAGGCGTTCGACGCTCGGGACCAGGTCCAGCGCTACCAGCGCTGGCAGCGGGACGGCTATCGCTCCAGCACCGGCCAGTGCATCGGCATCAGCGCGACGACGGCCCGGGCGCTCGCGCAGGCGCAGTGGAGCGGCAACCCGTTCGCGGGGCCCCACGACCCGGCCAAGGCCGAGAAGGAGCCGCTGGTGCGCGCCGGGATCGCGGCCGCCTGGGCCCTCGCGGAGCCGGAGAAGGCGGTCGCGCTCGGTGCCGAGGCGGCTCGGATCACGCACCAGGCGCCGATTGCTCTCGACGCATGCCGCTTTTATGCGGCACTGGTGGTCGGTGCGCTTCGGGGTGACGCCCGGGAGCGACTGCTGCAGCCCGACTACGCGCCCGTGCCCGGTCTCTGGGAGCGCCGGCCCCTGCGGCGCGAGGTTGCGGCGCTGGTCGCCGGCGGGTGGCGCAGGGCCGTCGCGGACGGCAAGCCGCCGGGCGGACCCACGGCACTCGACGGCCTGACGGTGGTGCTCTGGGCGCTGGAGCAGGGTGCTGCGTTCCGTCCGGCCGTGCTGGCCGCCGTGAACCTCGGCGGGGACGCCGACACCTACGGTGCGCTCGTCGGCCAGCTGGCGGGCGCCCTGTACGGCTATGCCTCGCTGCCGCCCCACTGGCGCAGCGGCGTGGCCAGGGCGGACCTGCTGGCGGCCACGGCCGACACCCTGCTGGCGGGGGCGCTCGACCGCATCGCGAACGGCTGAGCCGCCCGCCCTGCGGCGGCGCCTGAAACCTCCTCGACCCGCCTTCCGGCGGTGTCCGCGGCCCGCTAATCTGGGACCCGTCCCCCGGTTCCTCCCGCCTCCTGCCGCGAGGTTTCGCGACCGCCCCATGGCCGCGCGCGCCGCATCCGCCCTGCGTTCCGCCGTCGCCGTCGCGCGCGACGCGCCCGTGCGCCGCGTGACGCCGCCGCGCGACCGCACGCGCAAGCGCTACTGGTGGACGCGACTCTCCGACGAGGAACTGCTCGACGTGCGCTTCTGCGACCTCGGGCTGACGCTCGAGCGTTCGCCGCTCGCGAAGCGCGTGGCGCGGTTGTACGCGGAACTCGATGAACGCGGCATCGCGTTCCGTCCGCACTGCTGGCTCGCGGTGGAGTGGTTCTCGCCCGACGGCACGCCCGGCATCGCGATCCCGTTCTTCCTCGCCCATCCGCGCCTCAGGAAGCTCGAGCGGCTGATGATGCAGGAGGTGGAGGGCGGCAACGACCGCTGGTTCATGCGCATCCTGCGGCACGAGGCCGGCCACGCGATCGATACCGCCTACCGCCTGCGCCGCACGCGCGCGTTCCGCGAGACCTTCGGGCCGGCGGGCCTGCCGTACCCCGACAGCTACCGCCCCCGCCCCGGCAGCCGCCGCTACGTGCAGCACCTCGGCAGCTGGTACGCGCAGAGCCACCCGACCGAGGACTTCGCCGAGACCTTCGCGGTGTGGCTGAAGCCGAACTCGCGCTGGCGCTCGCAGTACGAGAACTGGCCTGCGCTCGCGAAGCTCGAGTACGTCGACGCGACGATGCGCGACATCGCGGGGCGCGCGCCGCCCGTGCGCGCGCGCAACCACGTCGAGTCGCTCGCCACGGACACGCGCACGCTGCGCGAACACTACGCCGAGATGCTGGCGCGCTACGGCACTCCCCGGAAGCGCGCGGAGGACGAGTGGCTCGAGCGCGTGTTCACGCGCGAGCCCCGCGTGGCCCGCGGCGGGCGGCGCCGCCGGGCGAGCACGTTCCTGCGGCGGCTGCGCCCGAGACTGCAGGCGGCGATTGCCACGCGCGTCGGTTGCAGCGAGTATCTCGTCCACCAGGTCATGCGCACCGCGATCCGCCGGGCGGACGAGCTGAAGCTCTACGTTCGCGGCGACGCCCGCGCCGCGCGGCGCCACGCCGAGTGGCTGCTGACGAAGCTGACGCGGGACCTCGAGCGCAGCACGGGACGTACCCTCACGCTATGAAGAAACTCCGGATCCTGGTCGCGGTTCACGAGACCTTGATCCCCCCGGATTCGCTCGACGGCTACGCCGAGCGCGAGATCGACGAGTGGCGCACCGAGTACGACGTCGTCTCGCACCTGAAGCGGGCGGGCCACGAAGTGCGCTGCCTCGGCCTGCTCGACAGCCTCACCGAGCTCCGCGCCACCATCCAGGACTGGAAGCCGGATCTCGTCTTCAACCTGCTGGAGGAGTTCGACGGCATCGCGAAGCACGACCAGCACGTGGTCGCGTTCCTCGAACTGCTGCGCCAGCCCTACAGCGGCTGCAACCCCCGCGGGCTGATGCTGTCGCGGGACAAGGTGCTGTCGAAGCAGCTGCTCGCGTACCACCGCATCCCCACGCCGCAGTTCGCCGTGTTCCCGAAGGCCAAGCGCGTGGTGGTGCCGCGCAAGCTCCGTTACCCGCTGTTCGTGAAGAGCGCCACGGACGACGCCTCGCTGGGCATCGCGCAGGCCTCGGTGTGCGCGGACGCAGCCGCGCTGCGCGAGCGAATCCAGTTCGTGCACGAGCAGACCGGCAGCGACGCGCTCGTCGAGGAATACGTCGAGGGGCGCGAGATCTACGTCGGCGCGCTCGGCAACGACCGCCTGAGCGTGCTGCCGCCGTGGGAGATGAACTTCGGCACGCTGCCCGAGGGCCAGGCGCCGATTGCGACCCGCAAGGCGAAGTGGGACCGCCGTTACCAGCAGCGCCACGGCATCTCGACCGGGCCCGCGGAATCCCTGGGCGAGCCCACGCTCGCCGCCCTCGGACGCCTCACCAGGCGCATCTACCGGGCACTGCACCTGACCGGCTACGCGCGGATGGACTTCCGACTGCGGAACGATGGTACGATTTTCGTACTGGAGGCCAACGCGAACCCCAATCTCGCGGCGGCCGAGGACTTCGCGCGCTCCGCGCTGGCGGCCGGCATCGGCTACGACGAGTTGCTCGGCCGCATCCTCGCCCTCGGGCTCGGATACCAGGCCGCGTGGCGGGCCGCCGAAGCCTGAGCGCCGCCTGCCGCCGGCGCCCGCTCGGCAGGCGGACGCAGGAGCGCGGGACGCAGGAGCGCGTGACACGGGGGCCATCGTGCAGGAACTGCAGACCTACATCCGCGCCATCCCGGACTTCCCGCAGCCGGGCGTCACCTTCCGCGACCTCACGCCCCTGATGGGCGATCCGCACGCGCTCCGCACCGCGATCACGCGGCTGGTCGCGCCGTTCCGGGACGCCCGCATCGACGTCGTCGCCGGCATGGAGGCGCGGGGCTTCATCTTCGGCTCGCTCGCCGCATGGCAGCTCGGCACCGGCTTCGTGCCGCTGCGCAAGCCCGGCAAGTTGCCGGCCGAGGTCGAGGCGGTCACTTACTCGCTCGAATACGGCAGGGCCGGGCTCGAGGTGCACAAGGACGCGATCTCGCGCGGGCATCGCGTGCTGCTGGTCGACGACGTGCTCGCCACCGGCGGCACGGCCGCTGCGAGCATCGACCTCGTCGGGCGCCTGGGTGGCGTACTCGTCGGCTGCGCGTTCCTGGTCGAACTGCCCGTGCTCGGCGGCCGGGCCAGGCTCGACGGCCAGCGCATCCACTCCGTGCTGACGATGTGAGGTCGCGGGCGCGTCAGCGGTAAGGCAGCACCGCCGCGCCGCGCATCCGGTACGAAGTGGTCGCGAGCGCGGTCGCGCTTTCCACGAGCTCCATCCGCCCGACGATCCAGTAGGGCTCGAACAGCCGCGTCTCGATCGGTGCGGCGGGCGTCACGTGCACGATCTGCGCCGGCGGCGGCGCCGGCACGTGGATGCACGCTCCGGCGTAGGGAGCGAACAGGAACTCCTTCACTCGGCCGCGCTCGTCGAGCCCCAGCGGCACGACGAAGCCGGGCAGTCGTACGAAGCGGCCCTGCAGCTCCGGGTTCGGGCCGCCGAACACGAGCTGCGGCGCTGCCGGCGCGGCCTCGCCGAGTGCGCCGTGCTCCGGTTGCATCTCCGGGAACTGCAACGGGTCGTCGCGGTACTCGGGGGCGAGCAGGTCGTCCCACTCGAGCTCGCGCGCACGCTCGCCATCGCCCGCTGCCGCGGCGGCCGGGCCCGCGGCGGGCCCGGAGGCGGCCGCGCCCTCGCGCCCGCCGTCCGGTGACGCGCCCCCGCAGCCCGCGACGAGTGCGGACGCGAACAGCAGGGCGATGGCGACGCGAGTGCTCTTCACGTCACTGCCGCAGGTGACGACCGAGCCAGCCCAGCACCTCGCGGTGCCACTGCACGCTGTTCCGCGGCTTCAGGATCCAGTGGTTCTCGTCCGGGAACATCACGAGGCGGCTGTCGATGCCGCGCCGCTGCAGCGCCGTGAACGTGCCGATGCCCTGCGTGTACGGCACTCGGAAGTCGAGCTCCCCGTGCAGCACGAGCATCGGCGTCCTCCAGTTGCCGACGTGGTTGGCCGGGTTCCACTTCTCGTAGTCCGCCTTCGGGTCCCACGGCGTGCCGCCGTTCTCCCACTCGGTGAACCACAGCTCCTCCGTCATGTAGCCCATCGAGCGCGTGTCGAGGATGCCGGCGTGGTTCACGAGGCAGCGGAAACCGTCGGCCCAGTTGCCCGCGATCCAGTTGATCATGTAGCCGCCGTAGCTCGCGCCGAGCGCGCAGGCGTTGGCGGCGTCGATCCAGTCGAACTGCCGCGCGGCCGCGGCGAGCCCGAGCTTGAGATCCTCGAGCGGCTTGCCGCCCCAGTCGCCGCTGATCGAGTCGGTGAAGGCCTGGCCGTAGCCCGGCGAGCCGTGGAAGTCGATCGCGACCACCGCGTAGCCCGCGCCTGCATAGGTCTGCGGATTCCAGCGGTAGCTCCAGTTGTTCGCGAAGCTGACCTGCGGTCCGCCGTGCACGATGAACGCGAGCGGATACCTGCGACCCGGCTCGTGGTTCCACGGCTTCACGGCCCAGCCGTACACGGTGCGTCCGCCGGCGCCCGCGAACGAGAACGGCACGGGCTCGCCCATCCGTACGTTCGCGAGCCGCTCGGCGTTCGCACGCGTGAGCTGCCGCGCGGTGCGGGCGACCGGGGCGACCGGCGCGGGCGCCGTGGACGAACCATTGGCCGACGGCGCGCGAGCGCTCGCGACCGCGCGGGCGTCGAGCGCGTAGAACTGCGCGGCCGAGGCGAGGTGCTGCAGCGCGTAGACCACCGTGCCGCCGCTCGCCGCGACCTCGGCGACGGTCCCGCCGTCCGTGAGGCGCACGACCTGCCGCGTCGCGCGGCGGTCCACCGGGCCGATCCGGAACAGCGGCTGGTTGCCGAGCTCGTCTGCCGTGACCAGCACGGAGCGCGAATCCGCGGACCACTCGAGCGCGTGCGGCGAACGGTCCCAGGCCGGCGCGAGCTCGAACGACTCGCCGGTCTGCGTGTCGCGGACGAGGATCGCGTACCGATCCGCCTCGAAGCCGGGCCGCGCCATCGCGAGCCACGCCAGCCAGCGCCCGTCGGGCGAGTACGCGGGGTGGGTGTCGGTCGCGCGGTTCTGCGCGGTCAGGTTCTGCGGCGTGCCGCCGTCGATGGCGACCTCGTAGACGTCGAGGTTCGTCGACCATGCCTCTGCGCGCCCCGCGACGCGCGCGGCGAAGGCGACCCGCGTTCCGTCGGGGCTGATCGTGTACTCCTCTTCGCCGCCGAACGGCTTCGACGGCGCGTCGGCGTCGAGCGAGCCGGACAGCGACACCGGCTGGCCGGTCGCGCGGCCCCCGGAGTCGAGCGCCACCGAGTGCAGCACCGAGCGAGTGCCGTCCCGCCAGGCGTCCCAGTGACGGACGAACAGCTCGTCGTACGTGCGGCCGGTCTCCTGCGACTTGGCGCGCTCGTCGAGGCGGCTCTTCGTGCAGGCGAAATCCGGGCAGTCGCGGAATACCGTGGCCGAGAACACGAGGCGGTCCCCGCGCGGCGAGACCTCGAAGTTGGCCACGTCGACCGGGAACGCGGTGACCGGCATCGCCTCGCCGCCGGCCAGCGCGATGCGCCACACCTGCGAGTTGCCGCCGCGCGTGGAGAGGAAGTACAGCACATCGCCGGCGGGTGACCAGCGCGGGCTGGAGTCGCTGGCCTCGTGGCGGGTGATGCGCACCGGCTGCGCGTCGCTTGCGCGGAGGTCGAGCAGCCAGACGTCGGTGCGGCCGCGGTTCGCGTCGAAGTCGGTCTCGCGGACCACGTAGGCGAGCCGCGTGCCGTCGGGCGACAGTTGCGGGTCGCTGACGCGGTCGAGACGGGCGAGGTCGTCGGGCGTGAAGCCGCGCGGCGCGGCCGGCGGGCTCGTCGCGGGCGCGCCGGCGGCGGGCGCAGCGGCCTGCGCGGCGAGTGCGGAACCGGTGGCGAGCGCCAGCAGGGCGCCGGCGGCGAGGGCGGCTGCGCGCGGGGCGCAGCGGAACGAAGGAACACGGGCACGCAGCATGCGGGTCTCCGCGGCAGGGGGACACGCATTCTAGCGGTCCACCCGGACGGTGAGGACGGCCGCCGCTCAGCCGCGGCGCTGGAACACGCCCAGTGCGGTGGTGTAGCCGTGGACGTAGGTCGTGGCGCCGACCGGGCCGATCTCGCCGGCGCCGAAGAAGCCCGCGAGGGGCACGTCCGGCAGCACCTTCTGGAACGCCTGCGTGTCATGGCCGGGCCGGCCGTAGAGCCCCGCGCCGCGGCCCGTGCAGGAGATCATCAGCGCCGCGCCCGCGCCGTGCGCGAGCCCGCGGGCGCGGAATTCGCGGAGCCGCCGGTCGAGTTCCGCGCGCGACGTCGCGGCGTCGCGCAGGTGGAACTGCAGGATCGAATTCGGCTCGAGTTCCGAGCTGATCCAGAGCGCGCCGGTATCGGGGTCGAGGCCGAGGATGTTGCGCACCAGGAAATCCCCCGCGCGCATCTCGCGGTGCTCGCCCGGCAGCGCGAGCCCGACGAACAGCGAGTCCGTGAACAGGGCCTGGTCTTCGGGCGACAGCTGCCCGTGCAGCCGCGTCAGCACCTCGCGCGGGCTGCGACCGTCGAGCTCGCGCAGCAGGTGCTCGTGGCAGGCCGTGACGAAGTGCGGCTCGCCGATCGGCCGGCAGCCCTGCGCGACGATCGTGCCGAAGCCGACCTGACCGCCGATCGCGAGCACGACCGCGCCCTCGGTGTAGACGTCGCCGCCGAGCAGCAGCGCGTGACCGCCGGCATCCGGTCCGGGCTGGCGGCCGCCGCTCGCGAGTCCGCCCACCTTCGGCGCGGCCGGATGCGCGCGGTCGAGCCCGGCGACCAGCGCCGCGGCGTCGATCGAGTACGCGTCGGCGAACACCACGAACGCGGGATCCGGGAGGTCCACGCCGAGCAGGGCGCGCCAGGCCACCGTATCCGTGGCCGGCAAGCCCAGCAGCTCCTGCGGCACGTGGCGTGCCTCGAGTTCCACGCCCGGCAGCACGCCGGCGAGCAGCGCGACGGCGGGCTCGCCCTCGACCTCGCGGCCGCCGCCGGCCACGCCGTGCGCGGTCACGCCGACCAGCAGTCCCGCACCGAGCCAGCGCTCGAGGCGCGCGGCCACGCGGCGCGCCGCGGGCGCGTGGCTCGCGTGCAGGAACACGAACGCGAGATCGGGCTCCAGCTGGTCGAGGCCGCACGCGGCCTGCTCCGCGACGTCGGCCAGTGCGGCGTCGAGATCGGGCAGCGTCGAGATCGCGGAAACCCAGCGCATCGCACGATTCTAGCCACTCGTCGGGCGCACGCTTCGCGACTCGTGGCCGTGGCGTCCGACGGCCCGGTGGGCATGCGCCTACGCAGGGCCCGCGGCGGCCTTGCCCCGCGCATCCTCAGGCCAGGCCGACGTCGTCCCCGGCCGCGCGCTCCGTCTCAGTCTCCGCCGCCTCGACCCACGGGCGGAGCAGCGGGTCGTCGAGCACGGTGCGCAGGTAGGCGAGCGAGAGCGCGCCGAGTCCCTCGGCGCCGTAGGTCTGGAACCGGAACGCCACCGGCGCGTACATCGCGTCGGCCGCCGAGTACTCGCCGAACAGCCACGGGCCGCCGGCGGCGTGATGGTTGCGGCAGTCGGTCCACAGCGCGTCGAGCCGACGGATGGCGGCCGCGAGCGGCTCGGTCATGGGAACCCGCCGGTCGCGCGCCCGGATGTTCATCGGGTACGCCTCGCGCAACGCGCCGAAGCCCGCGTGCATCTCCGCGCTGACGCTGCGCGCGTGCGCGCGGGCGGCACGGTCCGCGGGCCAGCCGCGGCCCGCCTTCTCGACCACGTACTCGACGATCGCGATCGACTCCCACACGCGGAGCGCGCCGTCGATCAGCACCGGCACCTTGCCGGTCGGCGACCAGTGCTCGATCTCGCGGTGGAACTCGGGCGTGTCGAGCGGCAGCCGCACCTCGCGGAACGGCAGGCCGAGGTGCCGGAGCAGGATCCACGGGCGCAGCGACCAGCTGCTGTAGTTGCGATTTCCGATCACGAGCGTCAGGTCGGTCATGGGCGTCTCCCGGGCGTGGTCGCGCCGGCATTGTCGCCGTTCGCGGCCGAAGCCGCGCGGGCGGCGACCGGTGCCTTCAGCGGCCGAGCCAGCGCTGCGTCCGGTCCGGGAAGTCCGTGAACACGCCGTCGACCCGCGCGATCTCGAACAGCGCGCGATGCACCGCTTCCGGATCCGGTGCGTTCGGCGGCAGCTGGTCGATCCGGAACGTGTACGGGTGCACGACCAGCCCGACCGCGTGCGCGTCGCGCACGAGCGCGGTGTACGACGGCGCACCGCCGCCCTCGGGCCAGGTGACGACGTGCGGGATCCACGGCCCGATGCCGTCGGCGTAGCGCGCGACCTCGCGCAGTCCCTCGACGGTGCGGAGCCGCTCGTAGTCGGTGGCGGACTCGGCCCACGCGTTCTCGCCGATCAACTGCACGAGCCTGAGGTCGGTCGCGAGGTCCGTGCGCATGCGCCGCAGTTCGTCGAAGTCGAAGCACTGCACGTAGGCCCGATCCGCACGGTTGCGGTAGCCGAACTCGGCGAGCGTGCGCAGCACGACGACGCTCGGGTCCTTGCCCTGCGCCCGGTGCCACGCGGGGCTCTTCACCTCGGTGTACACGCCGACGTCGCGCCCCGTCGCCGCGTTGAGTCCGCGCACCAGCGTGAGTTCGTCGGCCAGCGAGTGGATGCGCAGCGGCAGCCCGCGCTCGTGGAAGCGGGCGGCCCAGCTCGGTTGCCCACTGGCCGGGTCGACGCGCTCGTGGACCGCGAGCCGCTGCAGCTCCGCGTGGGTGAAGTCGATCGCGTACCAGCGGCCGTCGGCGCGCCGGCGCTCCGGATAGACGGTCTCGACGTCGGTGACGCCCTCGAGCGTCAGGTCGTGCAGCACGACGGGCACGTCGTCCCTGGTCAGCACCAC
>Ga0315900_10006939_pt1 | contig 15009 bp, 16 predicted proteins | sample LakEriMetagenome_FD_203521 | JGI IMG/M metagenome (GOLD analysis project Ga0315900, IMG submission 203521) | Freshwater fungal communities from buoy surface, Lake Erie, Ohio, United States - Buoy 12 MA114 | ecosystem: Environmental > Aquatic > Freshwater > Lake > Lake biofilm | place: USA: Lake...
TAAAAATCTTTCTTAAATAGATTTCATCCTTCTTTTTTCAACCGTACCTATTGAATTATTCTCTACTATAACCTATACTACATATATATTCAATTTATAGTTATGTCTAAGATAGTTCTGGAAAATGATACAGATCCTACTGTAAATAAATCTAACTTAAAATTAGACGATGATTTTAAAAAGCCTTCATATTTTATCAGAATACCCATACTATGTTTAGATTTAATCCTAGTTGGACTAATATCTTTGCTAGGGATACTAATAGTTATAGATCAATTCCTAAATAACGAAATGATTGATATAGTCCTAGTAGCCTTTCCTGTTATATTTTGGATTATCTACTCTATATTAACTGGGATACTCTTTAAACAATCAATAGGACATCTAGTTCTAGGAACAACATTAAATACCAAATCTAGATTTCAGGCAATTTTTGCAATATTATTCTCCCCAACTCTATTTACAGATATACTATTAAATATAAAAATAACTAGGTTAAAGAAACCTCCCATTCTTATAAGATTGACGACTATATTAGCTAGTTTATCTTCTTTAGTTATAATTCCTGGACTATTACTTTATACACTCAGCTTTCTGGTTATTTTAGCTGAAGAAGCTCCACTTTTTTTTGATAATAGCATTTCCACATCTCAGATACCATTAAAAGGATCTATTGAATCCACAAGCATCACCCCATCTACAATAAAATCTGATCAGTTAAAACAACCTGAGGAAAATAAAAAAGCTCCTAAGTCTGATCAAGGCTCTACTGAATTGAAAAAAGAAAATAAAGTAATACAACAAACAGCTCCTAAAGAAACAATCCAAGATATTAAATTAAGACAATTAGAAAGAGAAAAAGCTGAGCTAGAAAAACAAGCTGAAAAAGCTCGGAAAACCGCTGAGTACTATAAAGGTGTTGAAAATTTTAGGGAAGAAGAGAGGAAAAAAGATGCGGAAAGGGCAAAAGAGAAAGAGAAACGTAATCTTGAACTTGAAGCAGAAAGAATAAAAAGGAATGAAGAACTCGAAGCAGAAAGACTAGCCGAAGAGTTAGCTAGAGCAATAGAACAAGAAGAGCGACTAGCCGAACAACAGTATAATTCATGTATATCAGATCTTAATTATTGTATAGACAATGCCCCTAGACAAGTAAGTAGATTAGGGAATACATCTGCATATGCACCAGCTCTAAATGCAGTAGTTAGAGAGTGTCAAAGAAAATATCAATGTAGTAGATAAAATCTAATTATATGCCTAAAATAATTCTAAAAGATGGATCAGAGTTTATTGTAGATCAAGCTATTCTGGAAGAAAATATTCTGCCAGCCCAACCTGATGAAATGATTCAATTGGGTAAAAACTACTTTAAAAAAAGTTCTATTGAAATTATTCATAGTAGAGATAGAGCTCACGAAGATGTCATAGAGAAAATTCATACAGATAAAAATGATGTGCATACTCATCAGAAAAAGCATCTAGCTCCTAAATATGAAATATCTGCTCAGAATAAAAAAACAGGAAAGTTGCTTATTATTACTCCTATTATGAGTTTAATAGTTATTTTTATTTTATTTATAGCAATTAATAGCATCTTAGGAATTGTATATGAATCTGGTGGCGAAAATATTGAGTCGACCTCACTTATAGTAGAATGGGTCTTAGGGTTTTTAGGAATAATAAGCTTCGCTTCAATTATTCCCATGGCTATATTAGGATTTGCATTACGCAGTAAAAAGACTCTCTCTCCAGGGGGAGAATATGATAAAAGGTCTGGACATAAAAAAGGAGAGGTTCCCAATGAAATACAAAATTGGAATTGGGGTGCTGCTGCTTTTACTGTGTATTGGGGTGCATACAATGTGTCATGGAAGATACTTTTACTTACACCCCTACTGATTATACCCTTTATCAATATTATCATTGCTATGATATTTGGATATAATGGCAATAAATGGGCATGGAGATCTAATAGATGGCCTAGTGTAGACATTTTCAAAAAAACACAAGATAAATATAATTTATGGGCTATTTTGGTCTTTATATTATTTTTTGTATATGCAGTAATGTGGTCTTTATAATTAGGAGTATACTTATACTAATAACTCATTCATTTATACCAATACCATGAAAGAAAAATTATCCCCTATAAATGAAATTTCTAACAATAGTAGAAGATTGGGAAGATGGCTATGCATCACAAAATACCAAAACCTCTAGAGTTAAGGATAACAATAGTGATTACAAGCAATATAGATTCAACATTCTTGATGTAATTAAGAAAAGAAATGAGGAAGAGGAAAAAGTGGAGGAACTAATTAAGCAGTTTGAAGATAAAATTAAAAAATTATTCGAATTTATTGCTTTGCCAGAAAATGGAAGAAGGCTTATTGCTAAGATGAAAGATAAGGGAAGTGCCTTTAGCGAAGACGAGATTTACAGATATTTTGCTTTGCTTTATAAAAAATATGTAAGAAGAAATAAATCTGATCTAGGAAATTTCTTTATAAAAGAAACAGAGGACTTAACAAACAAGCTTTGTGATGATTTTGAAGAGTGGTATAAAATTGATAAGAAATAAAACTATAGTGAGACCCCTGTGGGGTAAGATTATAATTTATATATACCTTATACTACCCTCATCTGATACAGACACGAAGACCCTCCCCGCCCTCATACATATAATAGCCAAATAAATAAATCGATAGTATACTTATTTATAGTAACTTTATCTATTTAATAAAATATATATGTCTATATCGAACAAAAACCCTTCTCCTAGGTATATAATCTCTATACGAGGCACTAAATTCGACTTGAGATATATTATACTTCCTTTTATTACTCTAGTCTTAATATCTCCAATCCTATTTTTATCAACAGAAGACGTAATCGACAACATTATGGCTCTGATTTACAACATCTTTCCTCGCCCCTCTTACGTAACTTCTGATATTATGGATCTTATTGACACTACCCTACTATTCTTCTCTTTTTTCCTTTATATCTACCTTATAATTTTGGGAATAATTAATGCTATCCTAATAATTCCACTAGTTATACTAGGAGTTACCCTACCAAATAAAACTCAATCGAAGAAAAATATTAAGTATGATGAGCGCTCTGGAGATAAGAATGGATCTGTTCCAAAGGAAATACAAGTATGGAATTGGGGTGCAGCTTGTTTCTCATATGTTTGGGCAATTTCTCATGGATTATGGTCTGTATTGTGGTCTGTACTCCTTATACCTATTCCAGTTGTTAATATATTTGTATTTATAATATTGGGGCTAAAAGGAAATAAATGGGCATGGAGAGGTCAAAGGTGGGAAAGTGTAGAGCAGTTTACTGAAGAGCAAAGTAAATGGAAAAATCCATTTGGTTTATTTGTTTTTATCCTCTTAATAATAGTTTTTAGTCTTTATGCTTTTAGTATTCTCTCTTTTCTCTTTGAATATATAATAAATCCTATACTCCCCTAACCCAATAGAGACCCTAGAGTCTCCCCCATCTCTATTTAATAGCTACTACACTACTTTTTAGATATTATATTTTTGCATTATATCTTGCATTTGATTCTCTAATATCCCCCACTCAAAGGTTCGAACATCCTCCAGCTCCCGGAGCAAAGTCTAAAAAACAGCTATTTAAAGCTGTTTTTTGGTTTATATTCAATAAAAAACCACCTCCACCAAGTTGGCAGAGGTAGTATTTGTAAGGAGAAAGAGACTAGCTCGAACCCGCCTTACCGATGGTGACACGAGGGTCGAGGGCTGCGATGGTTGTCACGAGCTTGGGGACTTCCTCGTCACAAAGACTGGCAAGGAGTCTGAGAACGACGTTGCGTTGTTCACCCTCTAAGGTATCAGCATAGGCAAGGACGGATTCACGGGAGGTCCGTTTGACGTCACGGAGGTTTTTGGAGCTCCAAACACTGATCATCAAGAGGATGACGTTACTACCTACGAGTAAACTGATAGCAAGGTTGTCCATAAAAATCCAGGTTTCACTGAGAGCGTAAGGTCGTAAAAGGTATATCACATTTTTGCAATTTTGTCAATCTATAGCAACTTTCTAGTAAGACATGTGTTACCTAATCTACCAAGAAAAACTTAATCTTGATTCTAAAGACCCCCAATCAATAGTTCGGAACATATCAACTAAGGGGAGCAAACTCCCTTTAAACAGCTTATTTGAACTGTTTAAACTACTTATTTTTCTTTAATGTACGAGAGATATCAATTGCACCTAATAAAATCCAGCCCAATATTCCTATTACAAAATGATACTCTACAGGAATCATATAAAACCTGTTAAATGAAATAATAACAAAGTAACTACTAACACTTAGTATACTTATTATTGATATGAGTTTCTCATATGTATATGAACTTCTTATATATATATGAATTATATAGGGAATATATCCAAAAATTAAGATAATTAAACTTATTCCTAGTGTCCAATATGTGCGGAGTAGCTCATATCCGTTCTCTGGAGGAAGTAATAAGTAACTTATAAAAAATCCTCCCCACACGATACTTAAAACCGCCATTATTCTCACATACCATTGTTTCATAAAGTAACTTTTATCTAATATCCTTTACCGCACTGACTATACAGTCCTTGTTGCTCATTTTTATGGAGATATCACCCAAATCAGATCTAGTATTTGCTGGAAGTAGATAAGAAGCCTGTATTTTGTATATCCTTTTATGTTGAATTTTTTAATATTTCAGTTAAATCTACTCCTTAGTTAGCTTTTTATATTCTAGAACAATATATATAATCCATATTATTAAGCTTATTATACATAATAAAACATAAGCTGAGTTATTAAAAAATAGCATATAAATTAAAGGTAAATAAACTAATATAATTAAAATAATTTTTAATAACTTTAATTTAGATGAATCTCCTATCAAAACTAAAACTGACAAGATAAGTACCATAACAGTCTGTACTAAAAACCCAAGACCTAATATAGCTACATATAATCCCTTACCTTCTAGTCCCTTCATCTCCCAGGAACTAAGTAAGTAAAATAGTAAGGGGAGTGCAATACTGATTCCTGTAGAAAATGATAATAATCTTATAGCTAATTTCATATTTTGAACTCTTAATTAATAACCTTTGCTACACTGGCTATATGGTCCTTGTTGTTCATTATACCACCATATAGAGTTATATATCGCTCCAGGAGTATGCGCCCCAGTAAAATTAGTCCATTCTCCTGTATATTTATTCCATAAATTCCGAGTATGGGTGGCACAGTTGTAATTGACTAAATTATATACATTCACAGAATCATTCCAGAAATTTTTTGACCAAGCATAATATCCATTCATATACTTTATTTCATCATAAGTTCTCTTATCTATACTAAGATCCCTTTTTCGATACGCTGTACTATTACCTATAGATTCACTCCAATCTTCATTTCGATCTACTTCAATATTATTATTAGTTTTAATATTATTTGTTTTACCATTGTCATTTGTATCATTCGTATCAGTTGAGGGCCAATTACTAAAGCTATTAGTAGCCCAACATTGCTTGGTATTATAATTTCTTTTTCCTACTGATATAAGAGCGTGACCTGTTTGATTAATTATAAAAGTTCCAGTATTACTTGCATGTATTCTCATATATCTTCCAGTAGAATATTGAGTAAAATCATTTTCTCCTACTAAGAATTTCTGATTTACTCCTCCATAACAAGTCCATCCTTGAACTTTTTTCCCAATAGTTAAGCTATCTTTAGCATCCATACAAAGCCATTTTGCTCCTTGAGCTCGTATTGTTCTATCTGGCCATGTTTCCCATTTCTGAGCTATATTACCATTACAATAATGTAATTGTATTTTTGTCCCATCATAATATTGTCCTCCTGCAACCTCTATACACATATTAGAGTTTTGGCTTGGTTTTATTTCTCCTGTTAAATCATTAAACCAGAAGTCTTGTGCTTGAGTATTATTTCTACCGTATATTTGTAATTCATTGCCATTTTGCTGTCCATTACCTATAAGATCTAAGTTATAGTTCAGATTATAGTCCGCATAAATAACTAGATGACTATTTGCATTACTGAGCTTCAGTGCTTCTGCTTTATTACCTTGTATAAAATTTTTGAACTTATCTTGTAAACTTAACTTCTTAGTTTCTTCTACTTTTATTTGTTTCTCATAATCTAATATTTGTTGTCTTTCTTGTTGTATATTACTATTTATTTTATCTATTTTTTCTTTAGATGGATATATTCCATCCATTATTTCTTTATTTGGAATTGAGGTTATATTCTTAATACCGTATTCTTCCTTTTTACCTTGTATCTCTTCTTTTTGTACTTTATCTAAATTTACACTGAGACTTTTCACTTGTTTGTCCTGTTTTTTATCTTTCAGTTTATCTGTGGTATTATCTGTATACTGCAAAGAAACCTCTAATCTCTCGTCAGTGGCTTTGGGTAAAATATTCTCTAGTTTATCTTTTTTATCCTTGTCTACATTATCTTTATACTCTATAACAGTATATTCTTGATTATAAATTAGTGCCTTACTAGGCTCAATATACTCATTCAATCCTTGATTGATAATTTCTTGTTCTTTTTGAGTATATTCAACATTACTACGAACTATAGATATACTACTTACTATACCCACTATTACAATAATACTTGGTACAATGAAATTTATATATCTACCCTTCATATAAGTTGCATATGTTTAAAATCTATATTAAGATAGTATACTTTTTGTTATTATTTGTCAAATTTTTATATTCATCTATACAAAAATACAATTTCTAATCTCTTTTTCCCTAAACTATAGTGAGAGAGGTGTGGGGTAACTCTTATATCCCCCACTCAAAGGTTCGAACATCCTCCAGCTTGCGGAGCCAAACAAGATAAGGCCAGGGTAATTCCTGGTTTTATTTTTGTTATTGATTTTGAGAGAGTAGGATAAGAAGTTGGGGAAGGGGTCGGGAAACGGAAGTTTCCCGTGGCGGAAATACCAAAACCGAGGGGTTTTGGGGAGTGAATCTCATTCACGACTGGTTTGCAATCCTACTCGCGGAGCCCACTCCCTTTAAACAGCTTTTTATGCTGTTTTTTGGTTTATAAACGTACTAGGCAGAACGTTGTTTGATATTGACAAAATCATAAAAACATGGTATATACTAAAAGCAAAAGCACTTTGAAAAGTCAATGTCACCAAACACCCTCAACGACATCAATGTCATGACTCGCGCTCAGCTTGAAGCTAACCTAGCTAAAGCAAAGGATGAATTCCATGCCAATCAGGATACAGCTCATCGCATAGTCGTTTATAAAGCTGCACATGAGCTTGGTCAATTCGTCATCGGAATGATCGGGGAACATATTGCAGTATACGAATTCGCTCTAAAAACTGCTCAAGCGGTTCTCAAACTATCTATCGTGGACGAAGATATGGATAGCGATAAATTTACCTTTAACTTAAATGCTGCTAAGGTCACTCTCAAACTAGCTCTAAGAAGCTACGATGAAGATTCTGACCTTTACAGATGCGGACGGGCACTTGATATTGCAGGCTTTGATTTCATAGAACTCAATATTGCCTTCAGCAATATTGATAGTAAGAGAGACGAGGTGGTGTCATTACTTCTAGGCTTAGAGAGAAGTCTGAGTCGGAAATCATGACTTTCTTCAAAATCTACTGCCCCAGTAGCAATACTGGGGCTTTTCTTTTTCTCCAAAACTATAGTGAACGAGGTATGGGGTAAATCCCCTTCCCTCCCACTCAAAGGTTCGAACATTGTCCAATAGGCGGAGCTAAACAAGATAAAACCAGGATAATTCCTGGTTTTATTTTTGTTATTACTTTTGATATCGCTCGACAAAAGAAAAACTCTCTAAAAGAGAGCTTTATGCAAGGAGTAGATTTAACTTAACTTTGGCAAGATTTCTTTTAGCTCCGTACCATTGAGATAAAAGATACTTTCATTTTGTATGCCAGAGTATATCTCAAAGTATATTCGTAACGCTAAATTGAAAATACTTAATTTATTTTTTCCTAATTGATACTTATTAATTAATTTCTCAACCTCACCATAATCACCCCAATATAGAGCCAATTCACGGGTGATAGTTTCTGCATCTGAGAAATTAAAAATTTTTATTGTTTTAGTATTTCTAGGTATAAAATGTATTTTATATCCAAAGGTAAAAACTGTTCTAAATTCACCACTTATATGTCTCTCATATATAACAGCTTCTTGAGGCTGAGAATTTTCTTGAGCAGCATAGATACGCTCCAACAGAGTTAGAGCTTCTCCAAAGATTTGAGGCACAGTAAGTCCCTTTTCTAGAAATATATGTAAGATATATCTGTCCCGGAGACTCATTACAAGATCATATCTTGTCAAGATAACAACTCCATGAACTAAAGGGCTTTCAAACCTTACCACATTTCTCCCATTTTGTCCATATATTATAAGTAAATCTAGCCAGACATGTACCACCCGATCTATCAAGAAAAACCTAATTTTAATTCTAAAGCCTCCCAATTAATAGTTCGGAACATATCTACGAGAGGGAGTCAACCTCCTTTCAAACAGCTTATTTGAGCTGTTTTTTGGTTTATAGATAAGTAATAATTAGTTTTGTTTATAAAAAAGTTTTGCTAGTATTTTATTCTATATATTCTATCTTTACATTTTTATCTTTAAGACACCTAAACACATCTTGAGTTGCGTATATATTGTACACTCTCAACTCATCTCCATCAACTCCATTATTTGAAATAGAGCCTATTTGTCCTGTATTATTTTTATATAAAGCTGTTTTTCCAGTAAATGTATCTCGAATAGAATATATAGTAATGTTTTGACATTTACTAATCATATTTATAGATAACAAGTATTGAGGATATATCACAAAGAAAACCTGTGTCAGGATTATAATTGAATAGAATACAAGATACAATGTATTAACTTGCTTACGAAACCATAGCATCCCTATCAAAATGAGTAAAAACGCTATATTTAATAAATTAATCCATATTTCATTTGAAGCATATACTGCAGAATTTATGAAGACACTATAAATATTTAAAGCGGTTATGAGCGTTGTAATTAGGTATATCATATTACATTTCTAAAAATAATATCACACCTTGGTTTAACCTTCCAAAACTCCAATCAATGTAATAGTATTAATTTAATCACGATAACAAGATGTATATGTATACTGACCTAATCGTATTCCAAAAAAAGTATACGTATTAAGCTGTACATGAACCTCATCACCCACATTGCTATGTGATTTATACGAGACTGCAATAATTGGAATTATAGATTTAGGCCTAATATACCGAAATAATCGTGGTGGAAATTGAAGGGCAGAAACCTGTGTTGATAAAGCTTGATTAATACAAATTATAACATTATCAGAAATATCAAGTCCTAGGTTTTGATTATTTTGATAAAAATAGATACGAGGAATAATAAACCCAAAGACCAAGAAAAATACTAGAATAATAATCATAGAGATAGGTTTTTTAACTTTCGTCCAGAAATTAGTTTTCATATAGATAAAATTATATGGCATTACTGCCAAGATTCCTGAAACCAATATGGATAAGAATATCCTTGATTAGGATTATTAATCCAACTTCCAGAATTATTCACCGGTATAAGTTTTAAAGTTGTTGATTTAAAACTACACCAAGTTGTTAAACAGTTTGAAGGAAGTCTATATCCTAGTTGCCCTTGAACCTTGAATATAGGCTTATATAACGCACCTTCATCCGTTTGCCAATAAGTAAAGTACATTGCTGTATTCGACAAAGAACTAGCTACAGGAGTCCCAATAGTATAAGAAACCTCATTCCCTGAATGATCACAACTTCCGTTTTGATCCAATCGAGTATCGAGATATGGTGAGGGTAAATTAGATGCAGCATATTGCACAGTAGGCATACAATTAGGAGATCCAGTTCCAGATTTAGTCATATAAGTTTTTCTATTTGATGATACACTATCATCATAATTATATAAATAGACTTCATGCTCGTAAGTATCATTTGTTCCAAAGTTTCTATTATTCCACTTCATCCAAGAGATATATCCTCGTGCAGAAGGGGTACTAGATAAAAATCTATATTGAGTAATCCCACCTGATTGAGCTGCCATTTGAAAAAGTGAATTATTAGTTCCTGCTGCTGTAGGTGAATTTGTCACCGATCCTATACCTTGTCTTTGCCATGGATGCCACTGTACTTGTGTTCCAGATTTTCTCCCACATGTTTGAGATACAATATTATCCGTCCCACTTATAATAACACATATTTGTTCTCCTGTCCCATTAGGATTATATGAAGTTATATCAAATATCCGTGGACTCTGCCCACCATTTAATTGCCACCAACCACCCCAATAATTAGGATCTCTCGTACTACGCAAAAACACTTGATTACCATTCGTTCCAATATGTCCTTGCCATAATTCTCCAAAGCCACTCGACAACACAACTGATTGATTGGTTTCTCCACTTACCTCTCTCCAAATATTACTTGCAAAACTCCACTCGTTCCCTGAGCATCCAATATACATTCTAGAGTTAGCAAGCCCCTTATGGAATACACATAGACTATTATTATACCCTATAATCCCAAATCCATGAGTAGTTTGTCTTCCAACAGGGCGAAAATTTGTCCAATTGTTCCAGTCATCATCGCTATGTCGTATATAAATATTTCCGTCTTGATTCTTCACCCCTACATAAATAGCTCCCCTGAATGTCATTAATGTTGGATATCTATCTGTGGTTGAGTCAGATATCATTTTCCAGCCACTCCAGCCTGTTCCAGTAGGTCTAATTCTACCTATATAAGTTCTTCCATCTGTTCCCGTATGAACATTATATACCCAATATCCATCTTGAGCTAAATGATATACACTATCTACTCCATTATTGGTACGGGTCCCAGATAGAGAATCCATGTTATTCCAAATAGGATTAGGATTAAAACCAACTTCATCAGTATCAAAGAAAGCAATTGAGGTATAATTAGGCCACCAAGTACCTGAAGCTTGTGCTGAACCAATAAGCCCTTTTTTAAAATATTCTGTTAGGGTATTAATAGTACTACTAACTTTTTGCTTTTCTTTAGTGTTTTTTACCCTTATATCCTTAACCTTTGGGTTTCTCTTAGTTTTCAAAGCCTCTACCCACTCCTTATCTGTAACCATTGTTAATGACTTGAATGTTGGTCTATTTTTTTGATTATCTTCTCGAGATTTTTGAATATCCTGAAGACTATATGACTGCAGGGATTTATCTTGACTAGATGAACTTGTTTTTTCAATATTAAATAATAATAAGTCTCTTTGTTCTCGAACCTTACTATCTACCTGATTTAAGTTTTCTAGAGTATTTATAGTAGTAAAATCACTTAATGTATTATTTCCTATTATTACATCTCCCTGTAAAACTAATTGATTATAAGGAATATTTTTGACTAAATCCTCAACTTCACTTGTATTTATTGGTTCTTTTATGTCAACTTCCAGCTCTATAGGTTCATGAGATTGTGTTTGTTCTACTTTATTCTTCTCTAAAAAAGGGAACTCAAATGCTTTGACTTGATATAAAGAACCAAAAAAGGTGGCAATCAAAACCACTCCTAAAATTAGGATATCCGTATTAAATCTCTTATACCTATCCATATATTTCTATATTATGAATACTACATTTTCATCCTATACCTCTTGTTACATTTTGTCAAATTATCAAATAATTCCCCCTCTTCTTCCCTATCACTCAAAGGTTCGGACATCGTCCACGAGGAAAGGCAACTTGTGCCTCCCCTTTTTCATTGCCAAACCCTCATATTTTTGATAATCTGATATTAAGTTTCTCAATATACAATGACTTATAACTAACACTCATAATGAAATTAAATAAACTAACTAAAGAAGAGGAGAGAGTAATAATCGGGAAAGGTACTGAAATGCCTTTTACGGGTGAGTATGTAAACAATACTGCCCATGGTGTGTATGTGTGCCGGCAGTGTAATGCCCCGCTGTATAATTCTAAAGATAAATTTGAAAGCACTTGTGGTTGGCCAAGCTTCGATGATGAGATAGCTGGAGCGATTACACGAATTCCTGATGCTGATGGAGTTCGTACGGAAATTGCTTGCAGTCGTTGTGGTGGGCATTTGGGGCATATTTTTGAAGGTGAGCATTTGACTGACAAAAATATTCGTCATTGTGTAAATTCTATTTCATTAAAATTTATCGAAGGGAAATAATATGATACAAAAAGCCTATTTAGCTGGGGGATGTTTTTGGGGATTAGAGGAGTTGATGAGAAGCCAGTCCGGAGTTATCTCTATAACAGCGGGCTACACTGGTGGTGAGAATGAAAGTCCAACATATCAAAATCACCCCGGCCATGCTGAAGCATTGGAGATAGAATATGACACCGAGCTAACTAGTTTTTAGAATTTATTAGATTTCTTTTTTCAAATTCATAATCCGACTACCTTAAATCAGCAGGGCAACGACAAAGGCATATCATATAGGAGTGCTATATTTTATCAAAATGACGAGGAGCTCAAACAAGCCCAAGATTTTATAAAAATAGTTAATAATTCAAAAAGATGGAGCTCCCCTGTGGTCACAACACTTGAAGAGTTTACAAAATTTTGGCCTGCTGAGGAATATCATCAAGATTATTTACAAAAAAACCCAGGAGGCTACACTTGTCATGCTATTTATTTTGATAGCTATTTAGAAGAATAGTCCTCCTCTGTAGTTTGAAAATTTATAATCTAGTTTTTGAATCAGATTTAGTACTAAATTTTATCCACCCCCGCCTTGCAGACTCCCCCCATCCCTGCCTACTGTAGGCAGGGATGGGGGGACAAAATTAAGTTTATAAGATATATATATCCCCACTCTACTCTTCAGATATAGTGACATACCTTTTTAATTCAGTTTGTTTTTCTGCTTGTTTTATCAAAAAGTCTGCTAAGTCTGCTCTGCTAATTTCGCCAATTTTAATTCCTTTGAATAATTTATTTTCAATATGGTATTTTTCTGTTAATTCCTTGTCTAATAGCCTTCCCGGTCTCACAATTGTCCAATTAAGATTTGAGTTAGTGATAATTTCTTCCATTTTAGTTTTATCAGCATAAACATCTTTTAAGAAAAAATTTAAAAACATCTTTACAGGCCAAGAGGCATAGTTTTTACTTTCTCCAGCTCCAAATCCAGTAACTACAATAACTGGGATATCTATTTTGTTCTCTCTGTCTATTTCTACAATTAATTTTGCAAAATCTGAAAAAAGTGTGGTAGCCTTCATACTTTGTCTCGTCCCCAATGTTATAATGAGAGCATCAGCATTTTGAATTGAACTTAATAGGTCAGCTTTATTGGTAGCGTCACCAAGTATCATTGTTAATGATTTTCTATCCTCGATTTCAACTTCAGATCGAGAAAGTGTTGTGATAGAATGATTTCTATTTAATCCCCTTTTTACAGCTTCTAAACCTATTCCTGCCGAAGCTCCTATGATAGTTATATTCATTTTAATTCTTAGTTAATTTGGGTTTTGTAAATATAATTTTATTATATCATATAGCACAAATCCATACTAAGTTTTTGTATATTGGATATCACAAATTAAACGGAATTAAAAACACAATGTTGTTTAGTATTGACAAAATTAGGGAAATGTGGTATGGTAATGAAAGTTCTTTTTTCTTCAATGATCAACTTTCTTTGCAGAGCAATTTCCCTTTGCCTGGTACTCACCCCTCTATCCGCTAAGGCGGAAACCTTTCGGGCATTCATGCTCAAAGGTTCATCGGTTGCACTTTACTGTGTAGGGTGCTCTAGCTTCACCGCCCCAAGTTACCTAACAAAAGTACGCTCCCCTCTACCAGGACTCATCCCTGGTGACATGGTCATTAAGGACGGAAAGATTATCACATTTACAGGGACAGAGAATATCAAGGGTGGCGTCTATAGAGCCAAAATCGAGAGAAGCTATCTTGTACAGAAGCTATCTCTAGATGGGTACCTTCCCCTGATAATTGAACAAGAGAAGTGAACTCATCCCTTTTCTTCAACCCCCGCAACCGCGGGGGCTTTTCATTTCTCCCAAACTATACTGAGCAGGTAGACAAAGTTCTCCCCCATCTCACTCAACCCAAGCGAAAATTCTGTTTAGCTCGGATGCTATGTCTTGATCTAATATTTTACCATGTGCCATTATAGTTCTATCAGGACTCAATGATTTAATTCTATCTATAGATTTATTTAATAGCTGATGATTCCCCCAGAACAATGTTCTCTGGTCTCTCGTTGTACCTCCATTTGGGTGCAAAGACCCTCCTAAATAGGCCAAAATTCTAAAAAATGAATTAATTTTATGAGGCTCAAAATTTTCTATAATATCCGTCACAATCCAAGATTTACTAAGGATATGAAAAAAAGTATATTCAGTCATAAATCTATTACCAGACATAGGTAGAATTTCTAAGTCTGGGAAATAATCCCGATCTATATCTTTTAATTCCCTATCCCATCGTATTGATTGCCCTGCTCGCTGACTTCGCTTTTGCACTCCATCACTAGCAAAAGTAATAGATTTCGGATAGGCTTTTTGAAAATCCTGTATATACCAATAATGAATTTTATTCGGTGAGATTATATATTTGACATTGCCTAACTCATCTAATTCTTTTTTGAGAGAACTGGTCAAATTAATCGGTGAATGTATCCAGAGATCATTATTGGCAAGTTTTATAACCACCATACGAGTAGTAAATGGCATCCCATAAAAATGTATTATAGGACCATCCACAATCCATAAATTCTCACCAATTGATTTTAAGGTATGTATTGGTTGGTATAGGGATTGCATATTGAGTTATTTTGTAAAAATATTTGTATCTAGATAGTTTAATTATAAACATTTATATAGACTTTGTATACTCAAAATCTATTGAA
>Ga0315900_10006940_pt1 | contig 15007 bp, 13 predicted proteins | sample LakEriMetagenome_FD_203521 | JGI IMG/M metagenome (GOLD analysis project Ga0315900, IMG submission 203521) | Freshwater fungal communities from buoy surface, Lake Erie, Ohio, United States - Buoy 12 MA114 | ecosystem: Environmental > Aquatic > Freshwater > Lake > Lake biofilm | place: USA: Lake...
CTCCTGTCCCCGTCGCTCCCACTGCTGCCGCAGCGTGTGCACCCGGCCGATCTCCGCCGTGCGCGAGTCGTCGCGGAACAGGACGATGTCGTCACCCGCCGAGTTCGCCGCGAAGAAACCGTACACGCCCTTCGCCACGAGCGCCTCGTCGCGGACGATCGCCTCGAGCATGGCCAGCGCATCACGGTGCAACGTGCGGGCCTCCTCGCCGACCGTCGCATCGTCGAGGATCGCCGGATACTTTCCTTTCAGTTCCCACGACATGAAGAACGGCGACCAGTCGATGAACGGAATCAGTTCGGCGAGCGGAATCCGGTCCAGCGTGCGGACGCCGAGGAACTCCGGCACCTCGATCGCGGCCGTCGCCCAGTCGGTCGTCCAACGCTTCTCGCAGGCCGTCGCGTAGGGGACGAGTTTCGTCTCCTGCCGGCGCCTGAAATTCTCGACGTCGCGGGCCTGCGACTCGCGGTTGGCCCGGGCGAAATCCTCGCGCGAGGCGGGATTGAGCAGCCTTTCCACCACACCGGCCGCCCGCGAGGCGTCGCTCACGTGGACGACGTTGCCCGAGTACTTCGGCGCGATCCTCACGGCCGTGTGCCGGGCCGACGTCGTGGCGCCGCCGATCAGCAGCGGCATCTTCAATTTTGCATGCTCGAACTCCTGGGCCACCTGCACCATCTCGTCGAGGCTCGGGGTGATCAGGCCGGAGAGTCCCACGATATCGGCCTCGTGGCGGATCGCCTCCTCGATGATCTTGGTGCACGGAACCATGACGCCCAGATCGACCACGTCGTAGTTGTTGCAGCCGAGCACGACGCCCACGATGTTCTTGCCGATGTCGTGCACGTCGCCCTTCACGGTGGCCATCAGCACCCTGCCGCGCTTCGCCTGCGTATTGCCCGACGCGGCCCGCTCGGCCTCCATGAAGGGAAGCAGGTGGTTGACGGCGCGCTTCATGACTCGGGCGCTCTTCACGACCTGTGGGAGGAACATCTTCCCTTCGCCGAACAGATCCCCGACCGTCTGCATGCCCCGCATCAGCGGCCCTTCGATGATCTCCAGGCTCGTGGCGTACTGCTGCCGGGCCGCATCCATGTCTTCCTCGACGTGGTCCGCGATCCCCTTCACGAGGGCGTGCGAGATCCGCCCCTCGACGTCGAGTGTCCGCCAGGTGTCGGCCCGGGCGACATCGGCCGGGTCGCGCTTCTTCACCGTCTCGGCATACTCGATCAGCCGGTCCGTGGCGTCCAACCGCCGGTCGAAGAGCACGTCCTCGATCCGCTCACGCAGTTCGGGTTCGATCTCCTCGTAGACGGCGAGTTGGCCGGCATTGACGATTCCCATCTCCATACCGGCGCGGATGGCGTGATAGAGAAAGCAGGAATGCATCGCCTCACGGACGACGTCATTGCCACGAAAGGAGAACGAGATATTGCTCACGCCGCCCGACACCTTCACCGCCGGCATGGACTCCTTGATCCGACGTGTGGCCTCGATGAAGTTGAGGGCGTAGCGGTTGTGCTCCTCGATGCCGGTGGCCACGGTGAGGATGTTGGGGTCGAAGATGATGTCCTCGGGCGGGAATCCGACCTGACCGGTGAGCAGGTCGTAGGCCCTTCTGCAAATCGACACCCGGCGCTCGATGTCCGTGGCCTGCCCGTCCTCGTCGAAGGCCATGACGACGACCGCGGCCCCGTGGCTGCGGACGATTCGGGCCTGCTCGAGGAACTTCGCCTCCCCCTCCTTGAGACTGATCGAGTTCACGATCCCCTTGCCCTGAATGCACTTCAGGCCCGCCTCCAACACCTCGAACTTCGAGGAGTCGATCATGATCGGCACGCGGGAGATCTCGGGCTCGCTGGAAAGGAGCGTCAGGAACTTCGTCATCACCTTGACGCCGTCGAGCATTCCCTCGTCGACGTTGACGTCGATGATGTTCGCTCCGTTCTCGACCTGCTGCCGGGCGACCCCCAGGGCCTCCTCGTAGCGTTCGTCCTTGATGAGCCGCATGAAGGCCCGCGACCCGGTCACGTTCGTGCGCTCGCCGACCACGGTGAAACTGCTCTCCGGACGCAGTTCCAGCATCTCCAGGCCGGAATACCGCGACCGGCGCGGCGGCTCGGCCGGCTTCCGCGGTGGATACTGGGCCATCACGTCCGCGATCGCCTTGATGTGCGCCGGCGTGGTGCCGCAGCAGCCCCCCACGATGTTGAGCCAGCCGGCCTGGGCGAACTCCTCGAGCACCGCGGCCATCATCTCGGGAGTCTCGTCGAAGCCGCCCAGGGCGTTGGGCAGGCCCGCGTTGGGATAGCAACTCACGAGCCGGGGAGTGATCCGCGACAGGTCCGCGACGTGGGTGCGCAGCTTTTCCGGACCCAGGGCGCAGTTGATGCCGGCACTGACCAGGTCGATGTGCGAGATGCTCGTCCAGCAGGCCTCGACCGTCTGGGCGGAGAGCGTCCGTCCCCCCTCGAAAATCGTGAACGAGGCCATCACCGGCAGCGTCCGGCCCAGGTCGGAGAAGACCTGCTCGATGGCGTGGAGGCAACTCTTCAGGACCAACGTGTCGAAGGCGGTCTCGGCGAGGAGCAGATCGACGCCGCCCTCGATGAGCGACTCGATCTGCTCGCGGTAGGCGGCCACCATCTCATCGAACGTCACATCTCGGTGGCCGGGATCGGCCACGTTGCCGGCGATCGAAAGCTGCTTGTTGGTCGGGCCGATCGAGCCGGCGACGAACCGGGGCTTGTGCGGGGTCTTGGCGCTGGCCGCGTCGGCCGCCTCGCGGGCCAGCCGGGCGGCCACGAGGTTCATCTCCCGCGTGTGCCGCTGCAGCCCGAAGTCGGCCAAGGCCACGCTCGTGGCCCCGAACGTGTTCGTTTCCACGATGTCGGCGCCGGCCTCCAGGTAGGCCGCATGGATGCCCCGGATCGCATCCCCCTGCGTCAGCGTCAGGACGTCGATGCAGTTCTTCAGGTCCCGGTGATGATCCGCGAACCGGTCGCCCCGGAAGCCCATCTCATCGAGGGCCAACTGGTGGACCATCGTCCCCATGGCGCCGTCGAGAATTGCGATCCGGCTGGCAAGAACGGAGAGGAGCAGGTCGTGGCGGGCGGAACGGGGTTTGGGCATGGGGCTCGGGAGGAAAAGAAAACGAAAAAACGCCGCAATCTCGGCGTTGCGGCATCATAGGCGACTGGGGGGCCGGGGCATACTGCGGCGGCTCTGTCGCGCATTCCGTTCCCCGGGAGGCGGCACCTGGCCCGACCGTCCGACCGCATCCCCGGCCGTTCAAGAGCCGGCTTCGATGGCGACGATGCTGGACAAGACTGGGGGTTGGCATGAAGGTCCTGGCACGCATTCCTCTTGTGCAGACCGCCGCGGGGCCGGAAGGCCCGGCGCGCGTCGGGGACCATCCAGCCACCATCGGGAAAGCCGACGTCCGCCCGGCCACGGCGGTGGAAGCGGGACGGCGGCCGCAGCGGCGGAGTTTCCCCGCCGGCTCGACGACGGTGCTGGCGACTCTGGCAGCCTTGGCCTGGATGCTGGCCGCGTGGAACGACTCGCTGCGGCTGGCCCGCAGCCACAGGCCGGACCGGTTGGCCAGCCAGCCGCCGGCAACCGCCCCGCTCACCACCATCAAGCCCTGACAGCCACCATGCCCGATCTCATCGACCAAGCCTTCCTAGCCCAGTGGCAGGCCGCCCCCCCGCCCGCACGGCAGCCGGTGGCACCGAAAACCGAGTCGTACCCCCCGGCCCCACCACCGCCTCTCCGCGGTCGCTCCGCCACTGCAGACCCCACCGTGGCAACCTCTCCCGACGGGCTGATCGACCGTCTGCTCGCCTCCGCAGCGGAAGAGTGGCACGCGCTCGCCGGCGAGGTCGAGGCGGCACGGCAACGGGGACGTCGCGTGATCGCCATCGTCGGCAGCGAGCCGGGCGAGGGTCGCACGACCATCGTGACGGGGCTCGTGCAAACGCTGCGGTCGCGCGGCCGTGATGCCGTCTCCTGCACTCCATCCGGGCTCGGCGTCGAGGTTGATGGAGCCACCGCTCCCGCACATGGCAAAAAAATCGTGATCGTCGATGCCGGCATCTGGTTTCCACCGGGACCGATCCGACGGCAGCGGCTCCTGATGGCCAGCTTGGGCTGCGATGCGGCCATTCTCGTGCGCCCAGCCCACCGCGCCTCCGCGAACGCCTGGGCGGTCGCGCTCAAGGCCGTCGGCGTCGAGCCGCTCGGCGAAGTGCTTTCGTTCACCACGCAGGCCGCAGCGGCCGGGGTTCTCTCGTGACCGCACACCAGCCATCCGTTTCCCTGCTGCCCGCCCAACACTCGGCGTTTGCCAAGGTCGCCTGCGCCGTGATGCGTCCGGGCTCGGTGGCCCTGCTCTGCGGACCGCACGGCACGGGCAAGACGACGCTGCTGACACGACTCGCGGCCGACGAGCGATTCCGAGACCGCTCCGTCGAGCGACGCGAGTTCGATGCCTGGGATGCGGCCCTGGTGCAGCCGGGCACCGAGCCGCCGGACATCGTGCTCGTGGATGACGCCCATCTCGCGCCCGATGGCGGCTTGGCCCGCCTGGTGGGCCGCTGTCTGCGGAAAACCGGCACGAGTGTCGTGCTCGCGGGCGAAGGACGTCTGCTTTCACTCGTGGCCCGCGACATCCGCGTCGAGCAGGCAGTCACGCTGCGGGCCAGCCTGAGGCCCTGTTCGGAAGCGGAATCCCGCGATCTTCTCGACGCGGTCCTCTCCCTCGCCGGCTGCTCCCGTGCCGAGGCGACGGACCACGATCCGGTGGCCCGGACGATCCACGAGATCGCCGCCGGCATTCCCGCCGACATCGTCAGGCTCGCCGAGTTGGCCCGCGTGGTCGCGGCATCGCGTCCGACGCCGCACATCTGCGTGGATGACATCGAGGCCCTGCACCGGCGGCTTTCCCCGCGGGCGGCCTGACACGGTCAGGGGGCCGCGGCCTCAGCGGCGGCACGAGCCACATAGGCGGCGACGGCATCCATGCCGGAGACCGGCCGCGGCCGGTCGGGCCGGAATGGCGCAGGATCGATCGCCGACGGGCGGCCCTCGATCATGTCAGCCACGAGCACGGCTGTGCCGGTTGACTGGTGCAATCCGGCTCGGAAGTGACCGGCGGCCACGTAGGCGTTGTCGCAGGCCGGTGTCCGGCCGATCGACGGCAGGCCGTCGGCGGAACCGGGGCGAAGGCCGGCCCAGACCTGCTCCGGTTTCGCGTTCGCGATATCGCCGAGCAGCTCGTGGGCCACGCCCAGCAATCTCTCGATGGCGGCATCCACGGTCGAGCGGTCGAAGCCGGCGTCCTCGATCGTGGAGCCCACGAGCAGACTGCCGTCGGCACGAGGCACGAGGTAGTCGAGGCCGCGGTTCACCACCCGCGTGAGCACCTGTCGCGGCACCTTCAGGAGGGCGATCTGCCCACGAATCGGCCTGGTTTCGATGCGAAGGCCGAGGGCGTCGGCCAAGCCACCAGACCAGGCGCCGGCGGCGAGCACGTAGACGTCGGCGTGGACCACCCGGGATACGCCCGCGACGCGCGCCGTGAGGCCTGATACGCGACCGTGGCCGACCTCGACCGCCTCGACCACGGCATCGTGCAGAAGGGTCACGCCGCGGTCCAGGCACGACTGTTCGAGCGCCTCGAGGTGGCGCGGGGGCCGCATCTGCATTTCCCCCGGCAGCAGGTAGCCGCCGATCACCATTCCGCGGTCCACCGCCCCCGTCAGGGCGGGTTCGCAGTCGGCCACGCCGCGGCCGTCGAGCGTTTCGCACGCCGCTCCCCGGGCGAGCCAATCAGCCGCCTCGGCTGCGAGCCGCGGCCGGGCGGATTCGGTCCCCGTGACATGAAGCCCGCCGCAGGCCTCGAGGCCCGTGTCGATACCGGTTTCGGCCCGGAGCTCGCGGGCCCACTCGCGGTGCAACCGGTCGCTCCACGCCGTGAGGGCCTCGCCGGGAGGCAGCGCCTCGCGCCAGGGCGCCGGGGGAAAAATCCCGGCGGCCGCCCACGATGCCGTGGCCCGCCGCGGATCGCGCGAGAGCACGCGAACGGCATGCCCCCGTCCCGCCAGTTCACGGGCCACCGACAGGCCGATGATGCCGCCGCCGATGATGCAGCACTCAGGCATTGGTGGCGATGTCGGGCGAGTCGGCGACGTTGACCCACACGTGGACGTGCGGCGCACCGCGGTAGTGCCAGACGAAGGCCGGCCCCTCCAGGCGCCAGTTGTCCCAGACCCGGTCGTTGCCGATGTCGCCCTCGCGGTAGAAGGCCAGGCGACAGCCCTCCAGGCCGCCCTGCTTGGCGAGGCAGCCGCGCACCTCGTCCCGGTCGCGCGTGCGGTAGGGTTCCAACAGCACGGCCAGCACCTTCTCCAGCTCGGCCCGCTGGTCCGGCGAGAGTTCCGAGACGGGGATGCCAGGCGTGCGCTCCCCGCGGGCCCGGAAGCCGATGGCATTCTCCCGAGGCAGACCATCGACGAGCGCCGCCGCCTGCTGCTTTCCGTCGAGCATGGCGAACACGCCGTTGGCGGCCACGGCCTGCGGCCAGAACACGTTGCCGGGGTGGTCCTTCTTCTCGTTGAAGCCGCCCGCGTCGTGACCGTAGAAGATCGGCCCTCCGAAGGCCACGTGATCCGCCGAGTCGCCGTCGCACCGCAGCGTCATGTGCCTGCCCGTCAGCAGGAACTGAAACTTCCCCGAGCCCGGCTCGCCGATGAGGGCGATCGACTGGCCATGGCCGAAACCGCCCGTGTCGTCCTCCAGTTGCTTGTCGAAGCGGGCGTGCCAGTCGGGCTCGATGAGCCCTTCGAAGATGTCGCGGATCAGCCGGCGTTGGTCCTTGGTGAAAAAGTCCCCCGCCACGTCGGGCTCCGTGGCGTTCCAGTTGTTCCCCACCCGGGTCCGCAGCAGGCCGAACTTGGGGTGCACGTGGTCCCAGGCAAAGCACACCTGCCGCCGCTGCTCGGGTGTGAGCGAGCCGTGCAGTCGGGCCGCCAGCGACTCCGACGTGGTGGCGGCCGCCGCGTCGGCGGGCAACGCAGCGCGGGCTGCCAGGACACCGACGCACCCGGCGGCGCCCGCCAGCAGGCGGCGCCGCGACAGGAAAACCGCTGATGCGGACATGACACTCCTCGTTTCGAGTGGTGAACGGGGCGGCACGGACGCCGACTCCGCCAGACTACGGCATCCGTGAGCCCGTCGCCAAACCTCGCCGCCGCGCGGTCCGCGGCCGCACCTGGCAGATGGGGCAGAAGAAGGTCGCCCGCTGAGCCTGCACGATCCGCAACACCGGCGTGCCGCAGCCGCGGCATGGCTCGTCCTCCCGGCCGTAGACGCGGTGTCGGAGTTGTGCCCGGCCGGGACGGTTGTCGGTGGTCCGGTAGGTCTCGTCGCCGATCGACGATCCCTCGAGCCGCACCGCCTCGGCGAGCACCGTCCGCGTCCGGTTGGCGATGCGTTCCCAGTCGTCCGCCGCCAGCCGCCGGCAATGCGTCCGGGGATCGATGCCGGCTCGAAAGAGGATCTCCGCGGCATAAATGTTGCCGATGCCGGCCACGGCCCGCTGATCGAGCAGGGCCACCTTGACCGCCCGCCGCGACCGTCCCAACGCGGCGCGGAGGTCGGCGCCCGTCACCGTGAGACCGTCCGGTCCCAGGACGGTGGCGCCGCACACGGCCTCCAGGCCGCGATCGTCGAGGAGCCTGATCGTCCCCAGGCCGCGGCGGTCCCAGAACAGCACGTTGCCGGGCGCACCGCGACCAGCCAGATGGACTCGCATGCGGACGTGGTCCGAGGAGGGCGGGTCACCCACCAGGAACAGGCCCGTCATGCGCGGCTCGACGACGAGCCAGAGCCGATCCGTGGCCGCCGTCACCAGTTCGAGCACCACGCGTTTGCCGCGCCGGTGGGCACCGGCGATGGTGCGGCCCGCCACGCGGCCGGCCAGCGCGGCCGGCCGGGGCGTGATGCTGATGGGCCGCACACGGCTGCGGGGAAACTCGAGGGCCGCAACGCGTCGGCCGACGATACCCGCCAAGCCGCGCCGCATGGTCTCGACTTCCGGCAGTTCGGGCATGGGCGGCGCACCTCGCGAGCCGGAATCATCCGCGCCGGCGAAGCGGATGGTAGCAGCCCCCCGGCAGGCTACAATCTTTGGACGCCTTCGATCTTCCTGCCGCTGCCGGCCAGACCAACCACCCGGTTTCCATGTCTCCCACACCCAGCGCTGCTCCTCCGCTCTCCCGCGTGCCGGACGCCCTCGGCCGCTTTGGCCGCTTCGGTGGCCGCTACGTGCCCGAGACCCTTTCGGCGGCGCTCGACCAGTTGGAGCGGGCCTACGCCGCCGCCCAGGCCGACCCCGGGTTTGCGGCGGAACTGGACCGGCTGCTCTCCGCGTTCGTGGGTCGCCCCACCCCCCTGCTCTTCGCCGAGCGGCTCACCAAGCATGCCGGCGGCGCCCAGATCTGGCTCAAGCGCGAAGATCTCAGCCACACCGGCGCCCACAAGATCAACAACACGCTCGGCCAGGGTCTGCTCGCCATGCGCATGGGCAAGCGGCGCATCATCGCCGAGACCGGCGCCGGCCAGCACGGCGTGGCCACGGCCACGGCCTGCGCCCGATTCGGCCTGGAGTGCGTCGTGTACATGGGCGTGGAGGACGTCCGCCGACAGGCGCCCAACGTGCGCAACATGCGGCTCATGGGCGCCGAGGTTCGGCCGGTCGAGAGCGGCTCGCGCACGCTGCGCGACGCGATCAACGAGGCGATGCGCGACTGGATGGCCTCGGTCGAGACCACCCACTACATCATCGGCTCGGTGGTGGGCCCGCACCCCTTCCCGCGGATCGTCCGCGATTTCCAGGCGGTGATCGGCCGCGAGACGATCGACATGAGCCGCCGGCAGTTCGGCAGGCTGCCCGACACCGTGGTGGCCTGCGTGGGGGGCGGCAGCAACGCGGCGGGCATGTTCTACCCGTTCGTGGATCACCCGGAGGTGCGGCTCGTGGGCGTGGAGGCGGGCGGACGCTCGGGCAAGCCGGGCGACCATGCGGCGAGCCTCAGCTTCGGCAGCCCCGGAATTCTCCACGGCAGCCTCAGCTACGTGCTCCAGGATCAGGATGGCCAGACGGCCGACGTGCACTCGGTGTCGGCGGGCCTCGACTACCCGGGCGTGGGCCCCGAGCACAGTTATTGGCGGGATCTGGGCCGAGTGGAATACACGAGCGTCACCGACGCCGAGGCGCTCGACGCTTTCGACCTCGTGGCCCGGCGCGAAGGCATCCTGCCGGCCTTGGAGACCTCCCATGCGCTGGCCTGGGCCGCCGCCGAGGCGGCCGGCCGCCCGGCCGACGAGATCATCGTCGTCTGCTTGTCGGGCCGCGGTGACAAGGATGCGGCCGAGATCGCCCGGCTGCGGGGACTGGCCGCAGACGGCGGCCCGGAGTCCGGCGCATGACCGAGAACCCGGCGGGCATCCCCGCCACGTCCCCCCTGGCCCGGCTCGAGGCCCTGTTTGCGGCCCACCGCGCCGCGGGCCGCAAGGCGCTCGCGCCGTTCGTGACGGCGGGAGACCCCGACCCGGCCACGAGCGTGGCCGTGCTGGAGGCGGTCGACAGGGCAGGCGCCTCGCTCTGCGAATTGGGCGTGCCCTACAGCGACCCGATCGCCGACGGACCGGTAATCCAGGCCTCGTACACGCGGGCCCTCGCCTCCGGCATCACGCTGGAGGGGGTGTTTTCGATCGCCCGGCAGGCGGCGGGCAGCGTGACGATGCCGATCCTGGCGATGGTCAGTTATTCGCTCATCTTCCGCCGCGGCATCGACCGCTTCGTGGCCGACGCCGTGGCATCAGGCCTCACCGGACTGGTCGTTCCCGACCTGCCGCTCGAGGAGTCCGACGACCTCGACGCGGCCTGCCGCGTGGCGGGGCTGGCCCTCGTCCGCCTTGTGACTCCCACCACGCCTCCCGAGCGTGCCGAGGCGATCGCCAGAAAATCGACCGGGTTTCTCTACTGCGTGTCCGTGGCCGGCGTCACGGGGGCACGGACTGAACTGCCGGCCGGGTTGGTCGACCGCGTGAAGTGGCTGCGCACGAAGACGGACGTGCCCATCCTCGTGGGCTTCGGCATCTCCGGCCCCGTGCAGGCCCGGGCCGTGGCCGACGTGGCCGACGGCGTGATCGTGGGCTCGGCGCTGGTCCGCCTTCTGGCGGAAGCGGGCGAGAAGCCCCGCGATCGCCTGCTCGCCGACATCGGAGCCGCCGTGGGCGACCTGACGGCAGCCTGCGGTCCGCGGAAGTGACGCCGATGGGCCGCTCGCGCCGCATGCTCCGGGGTCTGTTTTTGATCGTGCTCGCCATGCTCGGCGAAGTCGCCGCGGCGGCCGCGAGGCCCTGGAGTTCCTCACGGCGAGGCTCGTTGACATTCGCATCGTGGTGCCGCCCGAGAAGGTTGGACGGTTGCGTGTCGTGACCATCGCGCTCGACGCGTGCTGCGGCGACCTGAGGTCCATGCAGACCACCCCGGGCGCCGATTGGCTCGAGGCACCGACCACAAGGAGTTTTTCGCCGAAATGACCGAAGCAAACCTCGGCTTCCACGACTTCCACCCCTTCAATCGGGCGGAGATGAAGACCGACTACCCGGACATCCACGCCCTGCTCGTCGACATCTGGGGGCCGGTCCGCCGCTAGCCGTTCGCGGAACAAGTCCTGATCTCGTTCCACTTGGCCGACTGGTGAAAACGCCGAGGGCTTCCCGGTCGGCTGTCGTCGCATCCTCCTGCGGCAGACTTGGTCCACAGTCCGCTCGCCCGGGGCCGCCGGGCCAGGGAACTGCCGTGGCGTATGGAGGGAACCGCGGCCTATAAAGACGCGTAGAAATCGATAAGCACCGATGGCCGTGCGTGGGAGCGCCCCCCATGTTCGCAGCCCATGAACCGTCCGATATCGACCGCTTCTTCCGCGGCCTCACGGAATATGCGTTCCACGCCCGGCTGGGGATCTTCGACCCGCCGCTGGTGGACTACGTGGCGCTCTTGCTCGTGCGCTTCCTGCGCAACGACGGCCTGGAATTTCCGCCGGGCATCGGACAGCACGAGGTGACCAACGCGACTCACATGCTGACGAGCGTGCGGCTGCATGCAGAACCCGACGCGGCCCGCGAGGAGTACCGGCACATCGGGGACTCGACGCTGTTCTGGAGCGGCCTGTACCCGGAAGCGCTGCGCCGCTGCGCCCGCCCGGGCGTGGACGACTCGCTCGTCGGCTACCGCCAGACAGGCAAGCAGGCCTATTGGCTGGCCAGCACGCTCGAACCGGAGGAGGCGGCCGAGGAGCGGCTGTTGCTGGAACGTCTGAGCCGCGAGTACGACCTGTGCGTGGAGGGCCTCGCCGAGATCCGCCGCGCCTGGGGCGACGCCGCCTGATCAGGCCGATGGTCGATGTGCCATCGGCGCGGCCCGCACCACCATCACGTCGCCGACGGGGGCTCGAGCAACTGCGCCGCCCAAGGTGGATCGAAGCCGGCTGCCGCAACCGGCAACCCCGCCGCCACGATCGCCCCCACGAGCGCCGCTGGCGCAGCCTGCCGCGGTCGGAATCGACAGTGCAGCGTGTCGGCATCGACGACACGGGTGTCGATGACGAGCGACACGACAGCCCGCGCAGCCGCCTCGGCAGCCGCCGGGCAGTTGATCGCGTAGGTCCAGCCTCCCGCCCGGTCGAATGCGACCGGGTCGGCCGGCCCGCTCGCCGCCAGTCGTCCCTCCACCATCACCGCCAGGTGGGTGAAGCAGGCCGACACCCGGGCATCGTCGACGGCGGACAGCACGGTGCGACCCATGAGGTGGGCATCGCCCACGAGCCGCTCGCAGTCGTGCCGTTCCAGCGGATCGAGGCCGCCGAACGGATCGTCGAGGAGCAGCACCTGTGGATCATGCATCAACGCGCGTGCCAGGAGCAGCCGCTTCGCGTGGCCGTCGGACAGCGTGTCGAGACGGTCGCGGCCCGATGGATCGAGCCCCGCCATGGCCAGCGACTTGTCCAGGGCCACCCGCAGCGGCCGGCCGCGCAGGCCCGCCCCCGCTGCGAACAGTTCCAGAAACTCGCGGGCCCGGATACCCGGCCAAGCCGGCAGCCGTGCCGGCGCATAGCCGACCAGCCCGGCCACCGCCGCCGGTTCGCGCCGCACACAGCGGCCTTCGACCGTGATGTCGCCGGTGTGCAACGGCAACGCACCGGCCAGTGCCGCCAGCAGCGAACTCTTGCCCGCGCCGCTGCGGCCGACGACCGCCAGCGCCTGCCCCGGGGGCACTGCCAGCGAAATCCCGTCGACCACGATGCGGCCCGACCGTTCGACGGTGGCGCGGTCGAGGCGGATCATCAGCCGCTCCGGGTGTCGCCCCGGCCGGCCAGCCGGGCCGCCGTCATCTCGATCGAGACCAGCATCCCCTTCGCCTTGTTGACCGTCTCCTCGAACTCCTTCTCGGGGTCACTGTCGGCCACGATGCCGGCGCCGGACTGCACGTAGGCACGGCCGTCTGCCACGACGATCGTACGCAGGGCGATGCAGGTGTCCATCGAGCCGCCGAAGTCGACGTAGCCGACGGCGCCAGCATATGGCCCGCGGCGCACCGGCTCGAGTTCGTCGATGATTTCCATGGCGCGAATCTTGGGTGCCCCCGACACGGTGCCGGCAGGCAGGCAGGCCCGCAGGGCGTCGAACGCCGTCAGGCCCGGGGCCAGCCTGCCGCTGACGTTGCTGGTGAGGTGCATGACGTGGCTGTAGCGCTCGATCGTCATCACGTCGGAGAGCACGACGGAGCCGATCGCCGCCACGCGTCCCACATCGTTTCGCCCCAGGTCGATGAGCATGACGTGCTCGGCCCGTTCCTTGGGATCGGCGAGGAGATCCTCGGCAAGCAGCCGGTCCTCCTCGGGCGTCGCTCCCCGGCGTCGCGTGCCGGCCAGCGGACGGACGGTGACCACCCCATCCACCTCCCGGACCATGATCTCGGGCGAACTGCCCACCAGCGTGCACGTGGGCGTGCGCAGGTAGAACATGAACGGGCTGGGGTTCACGACCCGGAGCGTGCGGTAGAGTTCGAGCGCCGGAGCCGCGAACGGGATCTCCAGCCGCCGGCTGAGCACCACCTGGAACACGTCGCCGGCACGGATGTATTCGATGGCCCGGTCGACCGCCGCCAGAAATGCCTCGCGCGGGAACGCCGACCGTGCCGTGCCGTCGGCCAGACAGCGGGGCTCATGGCGCGGACCGATGTCGGCGGGAGGCGGCCAGGCCGCGGGTGCCGACAACTGTGCGATCGTGGCATCCACCCGCCGGCAGGCCTCGTCGTAGGCCCGATCGATCGCAGCGGCCGAATCATCGTCGATGCGGGCCAGCACGACGACGTCGAAGGCCTTGGTGACGTTGTCAAAAACGACCATGCGGTCGTAGAAGGCGAACGACAGGTCGGGCAGGTGGAGGTCGTCGGCCGGGGCGGCGGGCAGCCGCTCGGTGTAGCGCACCGTGTCATACGCGGCGTACCCCACCGCCCCGCTGGTGAAGGGCGGCAGTTCGGGAAGCCGCGCCGGGCGGTAGGCGGCCATGCGCCGCTCCAACTCCGCCAGCGGATCGGGACAGGTGAAGTCCTCGCTGCCGGCGGGACCCGTGATGCGCACCGCCGTGCCGCGGGCCTCCATGCGGAGAAACGGGTCGGCTCCCAGGAAACTGTAGCGGCCCACCTTCTCGCCCCCCACCACGCTCTCGAAAAGGCAGGCGGCATCCCCGCCGTCGATCCGGGCGAAGGCCGAGAGCGGCGTCAGGCTGTCGGCGTAGAGGCGGCGGTACACGGGCACAAGCCGCGGCGCTGCTCCACCTTCGTGGTCCGGCGAGCGGGCCAATTCGCCGAATCGGAGCCTGTCCGGGACGTGCGACATGGGGCGAAACGTGACGGGAGACGCGGCACGGGCTGGAAATCAGTCCAGAGACTACCCATCGTGTCGGGGCACAACAACACGGGCCAAGCCACGCTGCCGGCCCGCTGCGGCGAATCGAGGGCGACCCGTGCCGCCCCAGCCGTTATGATTCCGGGAGGTCGGGCAGGAGTTTCCCATGAAGTGCCAGCAGTGCGACAAGCAGGCCGTGTTCCACATCACGGAACTCGAGACGGGGGAGGTCCGCGAACTGCACCTCTGCGAGGACCACGCGCGGTCCTACCTGAACCAGTCCGAGGCTGGCGGTGGGGACAGCGAGGAGAAGTCCGTTCCCGGCACCGCCCTCACGGGGCCGCTCAGCGTCGGTCAGACCGCCGACGAACTCGCCCTCCTCGACAAGAAGGTATGCCCCATGTGCGGCATCACCTTCTTCGAGTTCCGCAACCAGGGCCGACTGGGCTGCCCGCACGACTACGTCCACTTCGAGAAGGAACTGGAGCCCCTGATCGCCAACATCCACGGCTCCACGCAGCACACCGGGCGAAAGCCAGAGCGGGCGGCCGGCAGTCCGCTCCCCGAGGGCACCGAGGAACTGACGGGAGTGATCGGCCTACGCCGCGGCATGCAGGAGGCGATCACCTGCGAGGATTACGAGAAGGCCCGCGAGGATCGCGACGCGATCCGGGCCATCGAGGAGCGCTGGCTCGGCGCCCCCAAGGCATGAGCGACGGACGAACATCGCAACGGTTGAAACAATGAAACTTGACACCCTGGCCCAGGCCGTCGGTGAATGGCTGCGCGGCACCGGCCCCGAGTCTGACATCGTGATGAGCAGCCGCGTGCGGCTGGCCCGCAACGTCGCCCATTTTCCCTTCGTGAGCCGGGCTTCGGAACAGGATCGCACCGACGTCGAGAAGTTCCTGCGCGAGCGGATCGCCACGGTCCCCGCAGGGCAGCAACTCGAGTACATCGACGTGGGACGGCTCGAGGAGATCGACCGCCAGTTCCTCGTGGAGCGACAGCTCATCAGCCGCGAG
>Ga0315900_10006941_pt1 | contig 15007 bp, 18 predicted proteins | sample LakEriMetagenome_FD_203521 | JGI IMG/M metagenome (GOLD analysis project Ga0315900, IMG submission 203521) | Freshwater fungal communities from buoy surface, Lake Erie, Ohio, United States - Buoy 12 MA114 | ecosystem: Environmental > Aquatic > Freshwater > Lake > Lake biofilm | place: USA: Lake...
GGTGTTCACGCCCAAGGGCGACATGGTGAACCTCCCGGTGGGGGCCACCGCGCTGGACTTCGCCTTCGACATCCACAGCCAGGTGGGCCGCCAGTGCATCGGGGCCAAGGTGAACCACAAGCTGGTGCCGCTGAGCCAGCCACTGCGCAGCGGGGACCAGATCGAGATCATCACGAGCAGGAAGCAACAACCCAAGGACGAGTGGCTCAACTTCGTGGTGACGGCCCGGGCCAAGCACAAGATCAAGCAGGCCCTGCGCGAGCAGAAGAAGAAGCTCGCCGTGGTGGGCCGCGAGGCGGTGCAGCGGGCCCTGCGGGGCTGGGGGGCCCGGTTCGACACGGAGAATATCATGGCCCTCCGGGAGCACTTCCGGAGCACCACCAGCAACGACCTGTTCTGGTTGGTGGCCCGCGGCCGGCATGACCTGGCGGCACTGGGGCAGCCCGCGGTGAAGAACGGCCGCCTGGTGCTGCCGAAGGTGGAGCGCCCAAAGGACGAGCGCACCCTGGAGGAGGTGATCAAGGAGATCCGCGGCAGCGAGGGTGGCGCGCTCACCATCGGCGATGACATGCAGCGGATCGAATACAAGCTGAGCCCCTGCTGCAACCCGATCGCCGGCGATGACGTGTTCGGCTTCATCACGGCCAACGATGGCATCCGCATCCACCGCGTGAACTGCCCGAACGCCATCCAGCTCATGGGCAACAGCGCCCACCGCATCGTCAAGGCACGCTGGAAGGGCACGGCACGCGTGGAGTTCCTGGCCGGCATACGCTTCCGCGGCATCGATGCCGTGGGCATCGTGAACAAGATCACCAGCATCATCAGCAAGGAGCACAACGTGAACATGCGCTCCATCAGCTTCGAGAGCCTCGACGGGGTCTTCGAGGGCAAGGTGATGGCCTACGTGCACGATGCCGAGCACCTGCGCTCACTCATGGACAAGCTGCGGCGGCTGCCCAGCGTGAACATGGTGGAGCGGATGGACGGTTAGCCCCGAACCAGCATCCCTAATTTCGCGGGACCATGGCGCCTGCAGAGCTCCAACAGAACGTTCAGCGGGTCTTCAGTGATTACCTGGAGCAGGGCGGGCATCGCAAAACGCCCGAGCGTTTCGCCATCCTGAAGGAGATCTATGCGCTGGACGGGCACTTCGACATCGAAGGGCTCTACGGCCACATGAAGGCCGCCAAATACCGGGTGAGCCGCGCGACCCTCTACAACACCATGGAGCTGCTGCTGCAGGCAAGGCTGGTCCGCCGGCACCAGTTCGGTACGCAGCAGGCACAGTACGAACGTGCGCACAGCTTCCGGCAGCATGACCACGTGATCTGCACCGAATGCGCCACGGTGATGGAATTCTGCGATCCCCGCATTCAAAGTGTGCGCAACACGGTGGCCGAGATCATGGGCTTCGAGGTGAGCCATCATACCCTCCACCTCTACGGCCGCTGCCCTTCCTGCCGTGCGCGGAACTCCGGCCGCACCGACATACCTTCGTCCCTCACGCCATGAGCACCACCACCGAACGCCCCCCCTTCGGCCTCACCGTCAGTGAGCGCGAACGCTGCAAGATCTTCCACCTGAGCGGCCGGCTCATGGACCAGAAGGAGGCCGACAGCCTGATGCATGCGCTGGACAAGGAACTCGGCGACCACCGCGACCTCAATGTGCTGCTGGACATGGGCCAGCTGCAATACATGAACAGCACAGGGCTCAACATCCTCATCAGTGTGCTAACCCGCACCCGCAAGAACGGCGGCGAAGTCCTCATCTGCGGTATGAGCAGCGGTGTCCGACAGCTCTTCATCGTCACAAAGCTCGATTCGGTGTTCACCATCAAAGGCTCCGTGGACGAGGCCCTCGCCGCACTATCCAAGGGATGATGCGCGCCGGGGTGGACGTGCTGCTCGGTGCCCAGTGGGGGGACGAGGGCAAGGGCAAGGTGGTGGACGTGATCGCACCCGACTACCGGGTGATCGCACGCTTCCAAGGTGGGCCCAACGCGGGCCATACCCTGATCTTCGATGGCCGCAAGCACGTCCTCCATACCATTCCCAGCGGTGTGTTCCGCCCCGGGGTGAGCAACCTGGTGGGTAATGGCGTGGTGATCGACCCCGTGGTGCTCATGCGCGAGATCGACGCGCTGAAAGCGGCCGGGGTGGATGTCATCGACCGCTTGTTCATCGGCCGCCGCGCACACCTGATCCTGCCGACCCACCGCGCGCTCGATGCCGCCAGCGAGGCCGAGAAGGGTCGCGAGAAGATCGGCAGCACCCTGAAAGGCATCGGCCCCACCTACATGGACAAGACCGGACGGAACGGGCTGCGTGTGGGCGACCTTGAAGCACCGGACATGCACGCGCGGTATGCCGCCCTCGTGCGCAAGCACGAGCGGCTCCTCGGGCTCTATGGGAACCCGACCGATCATCGCGCCATGGAGCAGGAGTGGCTGGACGCCGCTGCCCGCCTCCGCGAACTACAGCTGGTGGACAGTGAGCACTGGCTGGATGACCGCATGCGCGATGGCCAGGCCGTGCTGGCCGAAGGCGCACAGGGCACCCTGCTGGACATCGATTTCGGCACCTACCCCTTCGTGACAAGCAGCAACACCATTTGCGCAGGGGCCTGCACGGGCCTGGGGGTCGCGCCGAACCGCATCAAGCGGGTCATCGGCATCTTCAAGGCCTACTCCACGCGGGTGGGCAGCGGTCCCTTCCCCACCGAGCTCCACGATGCGGTGGGGGAACGCATCCGCACCACGGGACGCGAGTTCGGCAGCACAACAGGCCGCGCCCGGCGTTGCGGCTGGCTGGATCTTCCGGCATTGCGCTACGCGGTCACCATCAACGGGATAACCGAGCTGGCCATGATGAAGGCCGACGTGCTCGCCGGCATCGGGAATGTGCGCGTGTGCACCCACTACCGCATCAATGGCCGGACCACCGACCGGATGCCCTACGACATCACCACCGGCGTGGAGCCGATCTATGCCGAGTTGCCCGGATGGGGGTCTCTGGATGCGAACGACCCGCTGCCCGTGGAACTGGAGCGCTACGTGGCACGCATCGAAGAGGCCACGGAGGTACCCGTACGCATGGTGAGCACCGGCCCTGACCGTGCGGAGACCCTGGTGCGCACCCCCACCACGGCGAACCATTCCTGAGCGTTCGCCGTGCGACGCAGGCAACGAACGAGGAACGGAGCCCCTCCCCTGTTCCTGCCCCCCAACGTGACCGCTGCCTTGGGCATTGAGTCACCGGCCCTGCTGGAGGCGCTTGCCCAGGAACCACCGGTGAGCATACGCCTGCACCCGCTCAAGGCAGCGCACTGGCATGGCGATCCGGTGCCCTGGTGCCCGCAGGGGCGCTACCTGCCCGAGCGCCCGGTGTTCACGCTGGACCCGCTGCTGCACGCCGGGGCGTATTATGTACAGGAGGCCTCGAGCATGCTGCTCGAACAGGCGTTCCGCAGGTCGGGGATCGGTGATCGTGCGGTGCTTGCCCTTGACCTGTGCGCCGCACCGGGCGGCAAATCCACCCACCTCGCCGCGCTCCTTTCGCGCCGCTCCTTGCTCGTGAGCAACGAGCCGGTGCCTGCCCGGCAGCCCGCGCTCCAGGAGAACCTCTGGAAGCAAGGCTACCCGAACGTGGTGATCACGGGGGCCGCACCTGCAGCGTTCCTGGAAGTTCCGCACACCGGTTTCGACCTGATCCTGGTGGATGCCCCGTGCTCCGGGGAGGGCATGTTCCGCAAAGAACCCTACGCACGCGCGCAATGGACCGAACGCCTGGTGGCCGGCTGCGCCCGCACCCAGGCGGACATCCTGGGCACGGCTTGGGAACTGCTTGCCCCCGGAGGGCACCTCATCTACAGCACGTGCACATGGGAGATGGCGGAGAACGAGGACCAGGTGCAGCGCCTGGTCAATGCCGGAGCCTCCGTTCTCCCCATGGCCACGGACCCGCGATGGGGTGTGGTGGAGGGGCCCTTGGGATGCCGCTGCTACCCGCACCGGATCCGGGGTGAAGGGCTATTCATGGCCCTGTTGCAGAAGGATGGCCATACTCCCGACCGCACCATCGATCCGGCCGTGCTGAACGGACCGTCCGACACGGATGGATGGATCGAGACCGGCTTCTCCATTCGCACGCAGGAAGTCGGGGATATGCGCTTCGCCGTGCCTTCGCAGTGGGCGGCCTGGGTGGAGGAACTGCGCCGCCGGGTGCCCGTTCTGAGCAGCGGAACACCTGTGGCCGAGCGCAAGGGCCTGGCATGGCGGCCGCACCCCGCACTTGCGCTCAGCAACGTGCTGAAGGCATCAGCATTCACCGCGTGGGAAGTGGGGCATGAGGAGACGCTTGCCTACCTGCGCGGGGGAACGGACCTGCCGGGTGCGCCCCCGCCCGGTCCAGCAACGCCACACCTGTTGCTGCGTCATCAGGGGCATGGGCTGGGTTGGATGCACGCCGCCGGTGCCAGGTGGAACAATGGCTGGCCCAAGCCGTGGCGCATACGCATGCGCTGAGCGCCGTGCGGTTTACTTTGCAGGGAGATGTTCGGCCGTTTCCTCGACTGGTTCGAACGCCACAAGGTCGGTGTGGTCGGCACGCTCATGCTCCACACCTTCATGCTCTTCGCAATGGCGATGAGCAAGCTCCCGAAGGAGGACGAAGCCGACCGCCCGCCGGAAATGGTGATGGAACTGGCCGCGCCCGAGGATCTGCCACCGGACCCCCTCCTGCAACCTCCGATGACCGAGCCGGTGGAAGTGAAGAACCTGGCGGCCAACATCCGGGCAACTTCGGAAACACGCATGCGCATGTACCCGGGACCACAGGCCCGGGAGCGCATCGCCAATGATGTGGAGAGCGAGCTGGAAGACTTCGAGGCCGCGGAGTTCCGCAAGCGGGATTCGGCGCGCAAGGCCCAGGGCAGGGAGGTGGTGATGCCGCAGCTCGACCCCAGCAAATGGGATCCTGCGAAGTACCTGCCGAAAGCGGACGAGCCCGCACGCGTGAAGGGCCTCACAACGGTGACCTACGACCTTGACCATCCCAAGCGCAGCGATGTTCTCCTGGAGATCCCCGCCTACCTGTGCATCGGACAGGGCGCTGTGGTGATCTCCATTGCGGTGGCCCGCGATGGCCGGGTGCTGCGAGCCGAGCTGGATGAAGGCCGCACACAGGCGGACGATTGCATGCGCGACAACGCGCTCCGGTCGGCCCGTGCGGCGCGTTTCAACAGCACGGGCGATGCCCCGGAGACACAACGGGGCACCATCACCTACATCTTCCTGGCTCAATAAGCCAGAAGCAGGTCATTTCGTCCTGAAAGCCGCGCCGGACAAGGACATTTCGTCATCCCACCGCCCGCATCGATGGACGTTCTGTCGGGTTTGCGCGACCGGCACAGGGTTGGCCGGAGTGATCACGACGACGCAAAAACGCAAGACCATGATCATCCTGAAGCAACGTCCACAAAGCACCACCGTCCCCCGGGTCGACCATTTCATCAACAGTTTCTTCGGCCGCGATATGGCCCAGTTGCTCGGCCATGACGACGTGGCAATGGACCTACCCCGTGTGAACATCACTGAAAGCAAGGAAGCGTACAAGCTCGACATCCTCGCGCCGGGTTTCCGGAAGGAGGACCTGAGGCTCAACGTGGAGGAGAGCATCATCACCATCAGTGCGGAGCACAAGGACGAGCAACTGAACGAAGGCACGCGGTTCACACGCCGCGAGTTCAGCCTGCGCCCGTTCAAGCGCAGCTTCCGCCTGCCGGAGCAGGTGGATGCTGACCGGATATCGGCGGAATATGGCCCTGGGGTGCTCACCATCCGCATCCCGAAGGCAGCGCCGGTGAAACCGGCCCAGCGCGAGATCAGCATCGGCTGAGGCCTGTATGCGGTCCCGATTGGAAGCCCCGTGCATGCGGGGCTTCCGCATGAACTGCCCCCCTGTAACCGCTGCCACGGGATCACGTACAAGAAAACCCCACCCCGTCAAGCCATGGCACGCCGCAGCCTCATCGATTACTACAAGGATATTCTGGACCGCATCAGCTTTGTGGACACGCCGACCTTCCGGAAGGAACTGCGGAAAGCCTTCAAACACCTCGCGGTGGAGGACCGTGAAGAACTGAAGCGCTGGTTCCGGAGCAGTTGCATCTGTCGTGTCCCCCTGCGGGAGGAGCTCCGGGGCATACCCGTGGAGATAGCGCAGCGAACGAGGGAAGATCGGCGTTGAGCGCAGCCCTCAGTTGAAGCGCGGGTCGTTCCAGGACCGGTCGCTGAACTGGCCGAAGAAGGCGAACCACCCAAATGAGGCGAAGCCCGCGGTCAGCATCACCGTCCACAGTGCAGCAAGCAACCGATGCCCCCCCCACCACGGCGCTGCGAGGTCCGCACCGATGAACGCATTGGGCAGCAGTGCTGCAGCGAGGAGCGCAAAGGCCATCAGGGTTGCAACGGCCTGTCGTGGGCCCTGCAGCGGCCAATGAACGATGCCCCGAAGGGGATGCATATCGCTCCCCCATTTGTGCACCAGGTAATAATGCTCCGGACCCACGGCCACGAAGAGCAGCGGATCGGCATCCGAATCGCACAGTTTGAAACGTGCGGCCGGGGCCATCACCTTGAAACCCCGCAATGGAGCGGAACTGCGGGCCTCGAGACGCCTGAGCTCAACGATCGCCGGGGCGGGAATATGCCCCTTGAACCGGCCACCGTCCAGGAACCGGAGGCGGTAGCGCACGCACAATGACCGGATGGAGTCCACGTGGAAAACGCGCTCCGGATCGAGCCGGGGAATATGGTTCACCCGATGCCCCTTGGAGCTGAGCACAGCGGCACGGAGCACATCATCGCGCAGGGTCTCCGCTGCGAGTATCTCATGGACCTCCTGCAGCAACTGTTCCTGACCGAGGAGGATGGCACGAAGCCGTTCGTCGTTGGCACTGAGCATGAGTACGCGCGATTACATCTCCGGAACAAGGAGGAGCTCCGCTTGGTTCACAACTGGTCGCCGCTCCCCGCTTCCGCGGCGCCGGCCCCCTGCTCATCCAACAGGGCTTGGGACCGAACGTGGGGCGGAGCGTCCAGCGCCAACGTGCTGACCGCATCACGGTCGGGTGGGGCCAGGCTCACCCGGGCCTTCACCTCGATCGGTTCGGCCTTCGTGCCCTTCTCCACCACGGCCGTCCACACGCTGTCGAAAGGCAGTACGAAGCGCACCGTGCCGGCATCGAAACGCCCGCCGTAGTAAGTGTGCGTGCGTGCACCGGAATAACGCTTGAACTCCGTAGCGGTCATGAATTTGACCCGGGCTGGCCGGTCAAGCTTCACCTCCACGACCTCCCTCTTCTTACCTTGGAACTTCAGGTGCAGGAATTTCATGCGTTAGGCCTTGATGCCGGGCCAATTTAAGCGGTCGGCCGATCCGTGCGATGGTGGCGCCCCCCATCAGAGCTTGATGCTCAGCACTGGGAACGTCGTGTGGTTAACGATGTCCTCGGTGAGGCTGCCGTTCACCACGTGGAAGAAACCGGTACGGCCATGGGTGGCCATGGCGATCATATCGGCATCGATGCCCTTGGCGAAGTTGAGGATCCCCTCCTCGATGCTGAGGTCGTTGTAGATCGTGGTGGTGAACTTGCGGAGCTCGTGCCGCTGGAGGAACCGGTCGATGGCCTTGTAGGTATCCTCACTGCGTTCGAAGTTCCGGGGGGTGTTCACCTTCAACAGGTGGATCTTGGGGTCGAAGATGCCGATGATCGGCTGGAAGGCATCGAACTTGGCGATATCGACCTCGCTGAAGTTCGAAGCGTACACCAGGTCGTTCACCTGGAGGTCATCGATGTGGTGCTTGATCACGAGCACGGGCATGGGCGCCTGCCTGACCACTTTCTGCGTATTGGACCCCACCACGCCGCGGAAGCCGCGTGCCCCATGGCTGCCCATCACCACCATGTCCATGTTCGCCAGGCGCTCGTTCTTGAACATCTCGGTGATGGCCAGCTGTCGCAGCATGAACTTCTTCAGCTCAATGCCCTTCAGGAAGGGCAGGTGCGGCACGCGCTCCAGTTTGTCCTCGATCTCGGTCCGGAGCTTCAGGTTCTCGGTATGGAAATCGGTCATCTGCTCATAACAGTGCACAACGTCGATGCAGGCACCGGTAAGCCGCGCGATCTTGGCGGCGACGCGCAGGGCATCCGTCGCACAATCCGAGAAGTCGTACGGGACGAGGATGTTCTTGATGGCCATGGCATGCAACGCGTTTGATGTGGTTGAAATTAACAAGCGATCGGGTACAGGCAAATGACATCAGACACCTATCTGCACGAACGACAGCATACTTTTCCCCCGTGACGGACCTCCATATCGAAGGCACCGACAGGACCCCGGAAGTGCGGTTCGAACCCCGGAACGGCCGGCTCGAGATCGCTGGTTGCAGCATCCACGAGAACGCGGACCGCTTCTACCGCCCCGTCTTCGATGCGGTGGAACGGTATGCCCTTGCTCCTGTGCCGGAGACCACGGTGCGGATCTCCATGCGATACTTCAACAGCAGCAGCGCCAAATACCTGCTGGACCTGCTGAAGGTCCTGGACGAGGTGCATGCGGGCGGCAAGGGGCGCGTGGCGCTGGAATGGCACCACGAACAGGACGACCTGGACATGCAGGAGGCCGGGGAGGATTTCAAGGCCCTGCTGGAAATGCCGGTACGCCTGGTCGCGGACTGAAGCCTACGGGAAGCGGGCTTTCCACACCCGCTCATCCACCGGGGAACCATCCTCGAAATAGAACACCTGGCCCCACGCGTGGAAGACACGCTTGTAGATCACGGTGCGCCCGTGGACCGTCACAACACGCTCGATCACATGGGCATGGCCCTCCTTGTAACGCCGTTCGATCACCCCGGAAGCCGCAGCCAGGCGCACAGGGGCGGCCGGCGGCGCAGGAACCACCCCGGCCGGTGCAGCTCCGGGACGAGCGGCCGTTGGCTGTGCGATGGTGGTCAGGGCAGGCTGCCGGACGGTGGGCGGTCGGTTCATGCCGCCCCCCACCGGGTCCGCTTCCGGTGGTACGGAGGGCTCCGCGGCCATGGCGGGAACAGCGGAAGCCTGCTTGGCGATCAGCGCCCGGAGGTCCTCGATCTTCACTTTCGGGTATACGTTGTACGGCCGCATCGACCGGGCCTGCTCATAGCCCTGTAGGGCCTCCTCGTAGCGCCCCTCCTGGAAGGAACGCTCTGCCCGCTGCATGACGTCCTGATACCCCACATCCTTCGCCGCATCGCTGGTCTCCTGGGTTGCGATACGGTTGCGCTCCTTGGCGCTCATCCGCGGGAAATGGTCCGTGAGGCTGCCCCCGGTCGGCTGTCCAAAGGCATCGCCGGGCGCGAACAGTTGGACCATGAGCAGTACCACAGCGACCGGCATAGCAGTGCGGTAACCGTCAGGAGACCTGGCCGATGGCATCATCCGCCGTTCTTACGGGATCGTTGGCCGTTGGTTCGCAGGGGCCTGTCCCCATGTTCTGGAGCCTCCGGCCTGGCGCCATCAACACCCGGGCTTTAACCCATGACTGACAAGGGTCACGGAGCACCTGTCCTGCGTTGCTTATTTCGCCCGAGCAAACCAAAGCGCACCATGAAAAAGCACCTCATCCTGGCCTTCTGCGGCCTTACGCTGGTGTGGTCCTGCAAGGAGGACCCCACCCAGAGCGAGCAGTACAAGCAACTGGAGCAGGAGAACCAGTCCGCCATGGCCGAAAGCGGCATGAAGGACAGCACGATCAACAGCCTGTTCGGGGCCTTCAACCGCATCGGGGAGAACCTCCGGCAGATCAAGGAAAAGCAGGGGCTCCTGGGCAAGAATGAGCAGGGTGGCGTAGAGGCGGGGCAGGACATGGAGCAGAAGATCGCCGCCGACCTGCGTGCGATCGACTCCCTGTTGAGCGAGAACAAGCAGCTGATCGAGCGGATGCGGCGGAATGCCAAGGCGAACAAGGGCAAGATCGCCGAGCTGGAGACGACGATCGCCACCTTGGAGCAGACCATCGCGGACAAGGACACGGAGATCTTGGGCCTGAAGGAACAATTGGCCAGCACCAACGCATCCCTGGCCAGCATGATCCAGATGTACCAGGACAAGGACCAGCTGGCCACGGCGCAGCGGGCCGAGCTCAACAAGGCCTTCTACTGTGTGGGGACCACCAAGGAGCTTACGGCCAATGGTGTGCTCACCAAGGAAGGCGGGTTCATCGGTATCGGGAAAGTGGCCAAGCTGAACACCAAAGGCATGAACACGGAGTATTTCAAGCAGGTCGACATCACCCAGATGCTGGATGTGCCCGTTGGCGCCAAGAAGGCCAGGGTGGTCACCAGCCACCCGGCCGGCAGCTACAAGTTGGATGTGGTGAACGGAAGGACGGAAAAACTGACCATCACCGATCCGAACGCGTTCTGGAGCGTGAGCAAGTACCTGGTCATCCAGGCGGACTGAACCTGGAAGCGCGCAAAATGAAAAGGGCCCGGAGTTCCGGGCCCTTTTCATTACGGATGCAGGCTTATTGGATGGAGGGCGTTGCGCTGGTGGACGGTGCCTTGGCAGGCGCATGTCCGGACTTACCTGCGCAGCAACCACCGCTCTTGGCGGCTTTGCCCGCGCAGCAGCCGGCCTTGGAACCCGTGCCGCACATGGAGGCCAGGCGGCCGCTCGCATGCAGCTCATCCAGCTTCTTGGACTGCTCGGGCTTCAGGGACGCCTTCATGGACTCGACTGCCGTGGAGAACCGGGCGGTGCGCTTCGCGGTCAGCTCTTCGGGAGAGGCCTTGGTGCTGGCCGAGGCCATGCCCTCGCAATCCTTGTGACATGCGTCCAAAGCGGCCGACACGGACTTCTGCTGTTCAGCGGAAAGATCCAGCTCGCGAACGAGCATGGACATACCGTCCTCTTGAGCGGCGGCCTTGGCGTGGCCTCCACAGGACTGGGCCTGCAGACCGTTCACGGCGATCGCGAAGGCTGCGGCAGCGATGAGGTTCAGGAATTTCATGGTATCGAAGGTGGTTTGTGAGGGTGCAAGTTATACTAGCGAATAGCATGCCAACAACCCCGGTCAGGTGGCGGGCGATCCGTCCGACAACAGCCAGCGCTCCGCTTCCTCGATCGTGGCGTGGTAGGTGACCGGGAAGGGCATCTCCGGCGAGGCGGCATCCACGATGCGCTCCACGCTTGTCTGGTTGAAGTAGTCCGCGCTTTCCACGATGGCCATGCGCTCCAGGCCAGCCTCGGCGAGGCGGGGGAACCAATCGGCCACGGACCACTGCTCATCCTGCCGGAGAATGGCGTTCATCCGGCGGAGGTCGGCCAACCAGCGCCTCACCCCGTAACGCCGCACGTTGAGCAACGCCAGCTCAAGGATGGACCGGAACTCCGCACTGGGGGCGTAACCCATCCATTGCAGGGAAATGAGCCGGTTCGCCGGGTACACGCGCACCAGGACCAAAGCATCCTTCCGCAGGACAACAGGTTCCTCCTCCATGCTTGCAAAGTTCGGACGTTCCGCGTGACCGTGATGGATGGGGAGGAAGGCCCCATGACCAGCGGCTGCATGGGACCAGGTCCGCGGTCAGCTGCCGCGCACCCCGCGCACCTGCGCCTCGATGGCGTCCCACAGGTCGGGCTCCACCGCCTCCAACTGGCTGAACTGCCCGGCACCCTTGAGCCACTCCCCCCCATCGATGGTGACCACCTCTCCGTTGACAAAGCCACTGAAGGGGCTCACCAGGTACGCGGCCAGGTCCGCCAGTTCCTGGTGCTCCCCCATCCGGCCCAGCGGCACACGTTTGGCGAGGGAGAAGCGCTCCATCAGTTCCCCGGGGAGCAGCCGGTCCCACGCCCCTTTGGTGGGGAAGGGCCCCGGCGCGATCGCGTTGTGGCGGATACCGTACTTCGCCCACTCCACAGCGAGCGAACGGGTGAGGGCCAGCACCCCGGCCTTGGCGCAAGCGCTCGGCACCACATAGCCGCTGCCGGTCCAGGCATAGGTGGTGGTGATGTTGAGCACGGCCTTGTCGCGTTCACCCTTCTCGATCCAGCGCTTGCCGAACGCCAGTGTGCAGTTCACCGTACCCTGCAGCACAATGCCGATGATGACCTCGAAGGCCTTGGGGCTGAGCCGCTCGGTGGGACTGATGAAGTTGCCCGCCGCATTGTTCACCAGCGCATCGCAACGGCCGAAACGCTGTTCCACCGCCTCTACCAAGCGGTCCACATCCCGGTGGTTGCGCACATCGCATACCACCGGCAGCACCTGGCCACCGGTGGCCTCCTCCAAGGCGCGGGCGGCCTGCTCCAGCACCTCACCCTTCCGGCTGGTGATGCAGACGTTGGCCCCGAGCTGGAGGAACATCCCGGCCATGGAACGGCCCAAACCGGTGCCTCCGCCGGTCACGGTGATGGTCATCCCCTTGAGGGCGCCGGGGCGCAGCATCGGTCCGTTCATGGTCATGGGGCGTTGGTACGGACCGGGGGATCCTTGGGGGCGTTGTTCAAGGGGGCACTGGGTGCCTGCACCGGAACCGGGGTAATGTTCGTCCCCTGACAGTTCGCGGCCATCAGCTCCTTCACCTCGCCCCCGAACTGTTCGGTAAAGCCATAGGCCAGCGCCTTGCGGAACTGATCGCAGGCCCGCTGCCGGTCTCCCTGCTCCTGCGCGATGATCCCCAGATTTCGGTAGATATAGGGGTTGAAGACCTTGCGCCGGCGTGCCTTTTCGATGTCCGCAAGGCCCTTGCCCACCTCCCCCATCCTGTACCGGCTCCATCCCCGGTTGTTGAACGCGTAACTGTAATTGGGATTAAGCCGGATCGCCTGGTCGTAGTCGGACACCGCCTCGGCATGACGACCGTGTTGTGCGTAAAGGAACCATCCGCGGCTGTTGTAGGTCACCGGGTCGTCCGGTACCACGGCCAGGGACCGGCCGAACGCGGCCCGTGCACCCGCAGTATCACCTGCAACGGCGAGGCACTCACCCCGTGCACGCTCCAGCCCGGCCACTCGGCGGTCGCCCTCCGGTAGTTCCTGCCATGCGATCTCCAGTTCGGCCAACGCGGCCCGTGCATCCCCCTGCGCGCGCAAAGCGGTGGCCAGCCGGAGACGGGCCTCGCTGGTGGGGCGCAGGGAGATGGATGTGCGCAGGTGCGCCATGGCACTGTCCACAAGGCCCAGGCCCTGCTCGGCCATACCCAGTTGCAGGTATGCACTTGCATCTGCGGGAAAGGCCTTCACCGCCGCACGTGCATCACGCTCGGCATTGGCGTGGTCACCGAGCCGGTTGTACGCCTCGGCCCGCAGGCACAGGAACCGGGGCTCCGGATCGCGGCCGAGCATGGCATTGCACTGCGCAATGGCCTTGTAGGCCTTGCCACGATCCAGGTACGCCCGCACCTTGGCCTCCCGGTCGGCCACGCGGTCCTGTGCGCTCAGTGCACCAACGACAAGAAGTGCTGCGGTCAGTAGGAGCGTACGCATGGGTCAAAGATACCCGCCGCACCGGCGGTAACTTCGCAGCATGCGCACCGAATACCCGGCAAAGATCCTGGTGGCCTGGGTGGAGGCCATCGGGGGCAACATCGGTCTGCGCGACTGGCTCCTCCGTAACGGATACCCCGAGCTTGGCGTGTTCACGGCGGCTCTGCGGAACAAGCAGGAAGCGCGGGACTGGCTGATGCAACACGGACACGCGCACCTCATGGCGGTGATCCGGGGCATCGAGGGAGATCCCAAGGCGCTGGAGTGGTTGCAGCACCACGGGTTCGGTGTGCTACGCCAGGTGGCGCTGGCCGGGGATGGTGATGAGGATGCGTTCCGCTGGCTGATCACGAACGGCCATCGGGAGCTGGCCATGGCCGCCCACCGGATGAACCGTGTGAAGACATCCATCGACGAGGATCACCACGATCCCCACAAGTACCACCTGGACTAGTCCCCGGTGTCGTCCTCACCATCCTCGGCGGACAGCATGGCGCCCATGAGGTCGCTGAACCGGGCACCTTCGGCGAGGCCCGCACGACCGAGCCGGCTGGTCTCCGCGAGGCCATGCAGCACGAACTCCATCCACAGCGGCACCTCGTGCGCCTCCAGGTAAGCGTGCCTGCCGGTCACCAGCACCTGGAGGCCATCCACGGCGCGCAGGGCACGTTGGTGGGCGTTATCGGGCGCTGTGAGCAGCAGGTCGAGCGCGTGCTCATCGAAATGGGCGATGATCGGCGCGTAGGGGTCCGGTACTGAGCGACCCTTGGCATCCGGCTTCGCCTTCCGCTTGGCCTGCTCGGGATCGGGGAACAAACCCAGGAACACGTGGCGCACCGCCTGGCCCAGCAGGTGCTGGGCCACCTTTTCGGGGCCCTCCTGCTCGCCTTCGTACACCAGCTCGATCTTGCCGGTGATGGCGGGGATAACGGCCTGCAGGTCGCCGATGCGGGCCACGGTCCGCTCCTCCCCGTTCCGCAAGGCACGCAGCTCGGCCGCGCTGATCACACTTTCCAGAGCGCTGATGGTGAGGCGCGCGCTGACGCCGCTCTTGCGGTCCACGTACTCGCTGTCGCGCGCTTCAAGGGCGATGCGCTCGATGAGCACACGGATCAGGTCGGGCACCACCACCCTTGCGGCCTGCTCTTTCGGGGATCGCACCTCCTGCGCGGTGATGCGCATGCCGAGCTCGATGGTGGGCGGGTAGTGCGTGAGGATCTGGCTCTGGATGCGGTCCTTCAGCGGGGTGATGATGGCGCCGCGGTTGGTGTAGTCCTCCGGGTTGGCGGTGAATACGAACTGGATGTCCAGTGGCAGGCGCAGCTTGAAGCCGCGGATCTGCACATCGCCCTCCTGCAGGATGTTGAACAGTGCCACCTGTATGCGGGGCTGCAGGTCGGGCAGTTCGTTGATCACGAAGATGCCGCGGTGGCTGCGGGGTACCAGGCCGAAGTGGATCACGCGCTCG
>Ga0315900_10006943_pt1 | contig 15005 bp, 17 predicted proteins | sample LakEriMetagenome_FD_203521 | JGI IMG/M metagenome (GOLD analysis project Ga0315900, IMG submission 203521) | Freshwater fungal communities from buoy surface, Lake Erie, Ohio, United States - Buoy 12 MA114 | ecosystem: Environmental > Aquatic > Freshwater > Lake > Lake biofilm | place: USA: Lake...
AGGCCTTCGCGATGATGACGAGGCCCATGATGATCAAATAGCCGCTGACGTAGGGCTTCAGCACATCGCCATCGAAGGCGGAAAGCGCATACGCGCCGATGATGGCACCCAAAACGGCCGGGATGAGCAGCCGACGAAACAAAAAGCGGTCCACATTGCCAAAGGCGTGATGCGAAATGGCCGAGGCACCCGTGGTGAAGCACTCCGCCGCATGCACCGTGGCACTGGTGGCCGCCGGAGGCACGCCGAAGGCCATGAGCAGCGACGAAGCGCTGACGCCGTAGGCCATGCCGAGCGCACCATCGATGAGCTGGGCGACGAAGCCTGCGGCGATGTAGAGCAGAAAATCTGGAGGGAGATCGGGCATGGGCGCTTACGCTTTGTCGGTCACGAGCTTCGCGTGCAGGCCGCATTCGTGCTTTTCATCGCCCTTGGCGGGATCGTAGTAGGTGCGCTCGTTCGGCAGCGAATGCTCCAGGAGGTAGGCGTCCATCTCGACGGGGGTCCAATCGAGGATGGGGTTCACCTTGAGGCAGTTGAACTTCGCGTCCCACATGAAGGGAGCGAGCGTGGCGGCACGCTGCGGATTCTGTTCGCGACGCAGCGCGGTGATCCACACTTTCGGGGCCAGCTCACGCATGCCACGCTCGAAGGGCTCCAGCTTCATGATGCGGCTGAAGGACTCCACGCGCTCTACCTCGTCCGGCATCGGCACCTGGCCGCCATTCAGCGCCAGCCAGTGGGCAGCGGTCATGAGCGGCAGGTAGGACTTCAAATTGAGCGTGAGCTGGGCGCGGCACATTTCGGCGAAACGGTAGGTTTCCGGCAGGTTCGTGCCGTGGTCGATCCAGAGCACCGGAACGTCGGCAGCGGCCTTCGTGACCAAATGGAGAATCACCGCCTCGTAGGGACGGAAATTCGTCGTCACGACCGCCTGGCCATCGGCATGCGCGAGGGCGATTTCGATGATTTCCGAGGGCGATTTGCCTTTGGCTTCATCATTGAGGGCGGCGATTTGTTCGGGATTCATGGCGGGGCGCGATTTATTCACCCAATTCTCGATGTGTAAAGTAGGAAATAGACACAGGGACAAAAAAGGCGCGGTGGTTAACCGCGCCCCTAAGTTCGATTTGCGAGCAGGTTATGCCTGTAGAGCCGGTGCTGCGTCGATGTTCACGCGACGACCTTCTTTGTCGAAGCGGACATTGCCGTCCACGAGGGCGAAAATAGTGTGATCCTTGCCGAGACCGACATTGCGGCCGGGGATCCACTTCGTGCCACGCTGGCGGAGGATGATGTTGCCTGCGATGACGGCTTCACCGCCGAATTTCTTGACACCGAGGCGCTTGCTCTGGCTGTCGCGACCGTTTTTGACGGAACCTTGTCCTTTTTTATGGGCCATAAGGGTGGAGAGGGTAAGGGATTAGGCGTTGATGGCGGTGATCTGCACAAGGGTCAGCGGCTGGCGATGACCACGGGTTTTGTGGAAGCCCTTGCGCTTGCGGAATTTGAAGGTGGTGGCCTTGTCGGCCTTGTGCTGCTTGAGCACTTTGGCGGAAACGCTGGCACCAGCGACCGTGGGAGCTCCCACTTTGATGCTGCTGCCTTCACCAGCGACAAGCACTTGGTCGAAGGTGGCGGTGTCGCCCTCGGCAGCAGGGAGCTTCTCGACGTCGAGCTTGTCGCCCACGGAGACTTTGTATTGTTTGCCGCCAGTTTTGATGATTGCGTATGCCATAACCTGAAAAAGTGAGAGTTTTCCCCTAGTCCGGGACGAGGGGCGCGGAGATTTCCACAGACACCCCGACTCGGCAAGGGAAACTTCTGCGAAATCAAGCAGCCGGGGCGGTAGAACCGCCAAAATAGTGCGTCAGCGCCTCCATCATGCCCTCGCTGGCCAAGCGGGAGGCGATGAATCCGCCACGGGAATGCACGATTTGCTTCACGGGGTCGAGCGCGTTGCCTGGACAGGCGATCATGCGTGCATGGCGCTGATCGAGCATGCTGAGATCGTTGTAATTATCCCCGGCCGCGAAGCACGAGGCGGAGTCGAGACCGAGCAATCGCGCCAGTTCGCTCAACGCGGTGCCTTTGCTGTACCCGCTGTGGGAAAAGCGCAGGTAGATGCCGTTGCGATGGTAACCGATGTCCGGGAACTGCCGTGCATGCGCGTCAATGTGAGCACAGATGCCGTCGAGTTCTTCGTTGCTGGTGGCGATGATTCCCATCTCGCCGAAATCCCCCTGGATGAAGGATGCCTTCGTCTGCGTCTCCACCAACTGGCGTATCGCCTGCAGTGATGGTTGATGCTCTTTGACGAAACGTTCGTGCGCACGACGCGCCTGACGGTTCCATGACCCGAAATCGGTCCAGCGGCTGAAGAAGCCCGGCTTATAGATATCGCACTCCTGCGCGATGATAAAATCTGGTTCCCGGTAGATGCCATGCTGCGCCAGTCCTTCGATGGTTTGATTGAGACTGCGCCCCGTGTTGATCACCCACGCGGCGCCCTGGCCGCGCAGCGTCTGAATCATCTGCCCCAGGGCCGGATGAAAAACCGGATCACTCTGCGGATGCACGAGCGTGCCGTCGAAGTCGAAGCAAAGGATGAAACGGTGTTTGGGGGCGGCCATGAAGCGGGCGCGCATTCATGCCGTGGAAGACGCCGGCTGCAAGAACACGATCAACCACCAAAATGCTGCGGCACAAAGCAACCACAGAACGACCTGGTAGAGGAAAAAGACCGGCAGTCGCATCTGTCGGCGGCGCACGCGCTGCACCAGCGCCTCGCATGCCCAGAGCAGGCTGAGCACCATCGGTGCATAAAGCGCCAGCACCCGGCCGCCGAAATCCAAAACCTTCATGTCCCAGCCAAAATCGGCCACGCACACGCCGAGGGCGAGAAATGTGAACAGCACAATCGGCGCGGTCTCCGGATGCAACGCCTGCCCGGCATGATGCGCACGTGGGGCCACAAAGGCGACCAGAATGCCCAGCAGGAGCAGCAACCCTGCGAACACAGCGACGAAACCACCGCGCGGGCAGGTGGACGCCCATTCAAGAGGCAGCAGATCCTTCAGCAGTGCGACGGCGCCCCCCTGGAGACGGCCGCGGATTTCCTCCGTGGTGTGCGCGGAACGATAGTTTTCAAACGATGGCATCCGGTCCTCAGGAACGGCGCGCAGCGTCTCGAGCGTTTGATGCCCGGCCGTCCATGTGCGCATCTCCTCCGCGTCCTCAAACCAGCGCCAATGAAACGGCGTGGCGTCGCCGAGTTTTTGGTAAGCATGCGAGAGCATCGGCCCGATAGTCACGAGATGGCAGACAACCAGCAGAATCACACCCAGCCAGTGATTCCGCCGCACCCAGAGCGTGGTGCCGCCCTCTGCGGCGAAATGCTCCATGATCCAGCCCCACAACCAGCGCAGGGAACTGACGCACACGAACACCAGCATCAGCGGCGTGGCCGTGGGAGCCGTCAAATTGGACAGGGCGGCAAAAAAACCGATTATGCCGTAAAGCCAGAGCGAATTCCGCTTCAGCGCGGCGATGCAGCACACCCAGGTCATCAGAAACAGCACGCTGAAGAGCAGGTCCGGCAGATAAAAACGTCCCGAGGGCAGGAAAACGCCGAAGCCGGCGAGAAACACCGTCAGCAGCGCCGCTGGCACCGAAAACGCCCGTGCGCAGGCCAGGCCGAGCAGGATCAAAACAGCCAGTGAGAACGACAGCTTCGCCAGATGCGCCTGTCTGGCGAACTGAGACGGGATCGACTCCGTATCCGACGCTGGTGCCTCCAGCAACCAGGCCGCCATCCATGGCCACAAAGGGCGCACCAGACCGTCGGTGCGGTGCGGCAGCCAGTTGTTCAGCGGTTCAGACACTCCCTGGCTGAAGTCGAGCTGCAAATCCCGCGCCGCCTCCAGCGTCATCGCCAGATGGCGCTGCTCCATCGGATGCGGCTGGCGCGTTTCGAGAGAAGACGGGGACTCCCGCAGAAAACTCCACGCATAAGCCCAGCTCAAAACACCCAGCAGCCCCAGCATCACCACCCAGCGGCCACCACTCAGCCAAACTCTGGTCAGATGCAGAAACACGGACTTCACCGGCATGCGTGAGGCGGGGTTGGGCGTTGCGGCGGTTTATTTTTTCGGACGCACCTTGATTTCGACGCGCCGGTTCAGGCCCTGCTGCTCCACCGTTCCGGTGACCGGCACGATCGGCTTCGCCTTGCCCATGCCCACGGCCTGGATGCGGTCGCTGCCGAGGCCGAGAGAGTCACGCAACCAGCCCACGACCGCGTTCGCACGGCGGATGCTGAGCTCAAGATTGAAATCTTCGCCGCCAAAGCTGTCGGTGTGGCCCTCGATGATGAACAGCGAATCCGGATTCTTTTGAATGAGGAAACCGAGCTTCATCAAGCTCAGGCGTGCCGCCTCGGCGAGTTGATCGCTGCCATACTCGAAGAGCAAGTCTGTCGGCATCAGGATCGGCGCGGTGCTGCCGCCCATCTTGCCGCCGCCGCCAAGCAGATCGTCGAGATTGCTGAATCCCTTTACACGCGCACCTGCGGCCGTCGCCGTGCCCTGGCTTTTCACCGCATCAAGCAGGCCGGTGTCGAGCTTCCCGCCTTCACCGGGATCAAGCGCGCCTGCGTCCAGCAGCATTTGTTTTTCGGAGACGGGCTTCGAGAGCACGTCGCGACGCACGCTGGCCATCTCGGCCGCGATGTCCGGCGCGGCGATGCTGTCCGGCGCGAGCAGCTTCGCCATGTCGTTGGCCTTGGGCGTGCCTGGAGCACCGTCGCCAGGGTCGTTGGCGCGGATGAAGTTTGTGATCTCCTTCACGTTCGGCGTGAGGTCGATTTCCTGGTTCTTCGGCAGCTCCTGCAGCTTGTCGAAATCATCCAGCTTCGGCTCGAAGGCCTTCATGTCCGGTAGATTGCCGGGCGCGACGGTTTCCGGGATCTGTTTGATCGCCTGTTGATCTTTGAGCACTTGCTCGCTGATGCGGATGCGCTCCGGCACCGGACGCGGTTTGACGGGCGTCACGGCGGAGATGCCCAGCGAGTTGAAGCCGACCACCAGCAGCATGTGAAACACCATCGACAGGATCAGCGCGAACATCACCCACCACTTCAGGCTCCAGTCGTCGCGGGAACGGAAGGCAGCACGTGTGTTCGTGCTCCATTCGGGAGGAAGTGTGACGGCGGCCATGACAGGAGGAGGCTAGCACGCGAGAGAATGGTTTGCACGCAGCACTTTAGCCGTGACATCACACCCACCGCCTACGTATTCTCGTGCCTCATCTAAAACCCCACTCAAACATGAACCGCCGCGCCTTCCTCACCACCAGCACCGCCGCCCTGGCGGGTTCCCTCCTCGTCCCGGCCCGCAGCCAGGCTCTCGATCTCACCCAGGCCCCCCTGCTCTACGCGCCGGAGGCCTTGGAGCCGCACATCGACGCCATGACGATGAACATCCACTTCGGCAAGCACCACGCCGCCTACATCAAGAATCTCGGCGATGCCCTCAAGGCCGCCAGCATCGACAAAACCGACCCCGTCGCCCTCGTTTCCGACCTCAAAGCCGTCCCCGAGGCCCAGCGCATGCTCGTCCGCAACAACGGCGGCGGCCACGTCAACCACACCTGGTTCTGGAAATGGATGACCCCTGCCGGCAGCGGTCCCAAAGGCCCCGAAGGCAAGCTGGGCGCTGCCATCCAGAGCACCTTCACCAGCATCGACGACTTCAAGAAAGTCTTCAGCGAGGCCGGCACGAAGCGCTTCGGCTCCGGCTGGGCCTGGCTCATCGTCACCAAGGACGGCAAATTGAAAGTCACCTCCACACCGAACCAGGACAACCCGCTCATGGCCGGCATCATCGAGGAAGAAAACCTCGGCACGCCCATCCTCGGCCTCGATGTCTGGGAGCACGCCTACTACCTCAAATATCAAAACAAGCGCCCTGACTACATCGCCGCGTGGTGGAATGTCGTGAACTGGGCCGAGGTGGCGAAGGGCTACGAAGCCGCAAAGAAGGCGTAGGCCAGGAACTGACCAAACCAGAATGACGAATGCCGAAGCAATGACGAAAACTGAAGTCCCAACCGGTTCGGGCATTCATTCGCCATTCCTCATTCGGACTTCGTCATTCGATTGTCCAAATCGCCCGTCATGACCGGTCTCATCGAGGTCAAGCTCACGGAGTTGAACCAATTGTTCAACTCCATGGACCCCTCACCCTTCCATGAGCGCGATCTGGATCATGATGCGGAGGAATTCATCGTCAGTTGGGCGCAGGAGCATCCGAAACAGCACGATTTGAGGCTGCTCGTGCATCTCGCGAAGCGTCCTTCGGATGTCGCTGACGCGCAAAAGCTCGTCGCCGACTCCGTCGCGCACTACTTCGAGTATCGCGCCGAGATGAAGCTGCACGATCTGAAGCGCCTCATGCGCGAAGGCCGCGCCTCCTTGATCATCGGCCTGCTGTTCCTCGGCGTCTGTCAGCTCACCGCCACGCTGCTCACGCCGGCCGCCGCCAATTGGCAGACCGTCGCCCGCGAAGGCCTCACCATCATCGGCTGGGTCGCCATGTGGAAGCCGCTCGAAATCTACCTCTACCGCTGGTGGCCCGTGCTAGCTCTGCGCAAACTCTACCTGCGCCTCTCCCGCATGCCCGTCGAAGTCCATTGCGCTCCCTCAACTTAGAACTTTAAACCTTAAACTTGAAACTCTGCCGATGAAACACCTGCTCACCACCCTCCTCCTGCTCATGCCCGCCTTCGTTTTCGCCGAAGACCCAGCCAAACACGTCAAAGCCGACGAAGCCGCTAAAATCATCGCCGAAGGGAAAGTCGCCATCATCGACGTGCGCACCGCTGAAGAGTTCAAAGACGGCCACATCACAGGCGCGCAGAACATCGACATCATGGCCGCCGACTTCGAGACCCAGCTGACCAAACTCGACAAAACCCAGCCCACGCTCGTCCACTGCCAGGCCGGCGGCCGCAGCATGCGCGCCCTCAAAGTCTTCGAAAAACTCGGCTTCACCAACCTCATCCACCTCGACGAAGGCTTCGGCGGCTGGGAAGCGGCAGGCAAGCCGGTGGAGAAGTGATCACTTCGTTGTCGTCAGCTGTCTCACCACTTCCGCCGCGAGCATGAAGCCAAACGCACCGGTCACAAACGTCGCCGCACCGAAGCCAGCGGCGCAGTCGAGGCGGAGGCCGGTTTCGGCACCCTTTTCGGGTTCGAGGGAGCAGGAGCCGTCGGCCCAGGGGTAAACCGGTCGCTCGGTGGAGAAGACGCAAGGGATGTCCATCGTCACGGGACGGCCCTGCTCGCTTTTGGCGAAGCCGTGATCGCGGCGCAGGCTCTGGCGGACACCTCGGAGCAGCGGATCGGCTCCGGCGTGGCCGAGATCGGCGATTTTGATGACGGTGGGATCGCGCCGGCCTCCTGCGGAGCCGGAGGTGATGACACGCAGGCCGCGAGCATGGCATTTGGCGATGATGAGCGCCTTGATCGAGGTGCGATCGACGGCATCGACGACAAAATCGAAGTTCGGTGCGAGCAGGCGGTCCACATTCGACTCGGTGAGGAATTCGATGACGCGGTTCACACGGCAGGCGGGATTGATTTCGGCCACTCGGGCGGCCAGCACATCGACCTTCGACACACCAACGGTGTGCGCGAGCGCGGGAAGCTGGCGGTTGGTGTTGGTGATGCAGACGTCGTCCATGTCGATCAACGTCAGTTCGCCGATGCCACTGCGGGCGAGCGCCTCGACCACCCACGAACCCACACCACCGACGCCAACGATGGCGACGTGCGCCTCCTCCAAGCGTGGCAAGGCCGCGGCTCCGTAAAGCCGCCCGATGCCGCCGAAGCGCTGGGTGTAGGATTCATCCATGCGCTCGTTTAGCGCCTGCGGAGCCCGGGATCAACCGCGTCAGCAGTGATGTGCGCCGCGTGTGTTCACATACACTGAATATAGGCTCTGTGAGGCGGTGATGAACAGGCGGTTCCGCTTCTGGCCGCCGAAGCAGACGTTGCTGGCGGTTTCGGGGAGTTTGATGAAGCCGATGAGCTTGCCTTCGGGGTTGAAGACATGGACGCCGTCGTAGCCGTCGCCGATCCAGCCGGCGCTGGCCCAGAGATTGCCCTCCACATCGCAGCGGATGCCGTCGGAGTTGCCCTTGGCCTTCGGATCGGCGAGCTGGCCTTTGTTGGTGGCGAAGACCTTGCCGTTTTTCACGGTCTTGCCGTCCACGTCATAGACGCGGATGTTCTTCGGGCTGCCGGTATCGACGATGTACACCTTCTTGTAATCGGGTGAGAAGCAGAGGCCGTTCGGCTTTTCGAGGTCCTCGGTGATCTTGGTGATCTCGCCGCTCGGGTCGATGCGATAGACGGATTCTTTGAGGAAGAGTTCCCCTTTGTTGCCCTCGTAGTCCATCATGCTGCCGTAGCCGGGATCAGTGAACCAGATGGAGCCATCGGGATGCACCGCGCCGTCGTTGGGAGCGTTGAAGGGTTTGCCGTCGAATTTTTCGGCCAGCACGGTGATTTTGCCGTCGAGCTCGTAGCGGACGACGCGGCGCGTGGCGTGCTCGAAGCTGATCTGGCGGCCTTGCAGGTCAAAGGTGTTGCCATTGCTGTTGTTGGCGTTGTTGCGCATGACGCTGACGTGGCCGTCCTCGGGCAGCCAGCGCATCTGGGCGTTGTTCGGGATGTCGCTGAAGACGAGGTAATTGCCGGTGCCGTTCCAAGCGGGGCCTTCGGCCCAGAGCATGCCGGTGTGCAAGCGGCGGATGGGCGCGTTGCCTTGCACGAGTTTTTCGAAGGCGGGATCGAGCGCGATGACGTCGGGATCAGGGTAACGTTCCGGGGTGTTTCCGCTCCAATCGCGGGAGAAAAGTGTCGTGGCGACGGTGGAGGTGGCGAAGCTGGTGAGGAAGGTGCGACGGCTGGAGTTCATGGTGCTGTGGTTGTAGCGGGATGAACGCGGGATTGGCAAGGCTTTTGGCGACGCGATGATGATTTGAATGACGAAAACAGAATGAGTAATGACGAATGAAATCCGAATGATTCAAGACGGGGTGATCAAGGGTGCTTCGACATTGATTCGTCATTCGCCATTCTGGTTTTGATTCACTTCGTTCACCCCTTCGGGGCTGCCTTCGGCAGTCTGTCTCGCTTCGCTCGGCTGTCATTTTTCGGCCACCGCATTTCATTCCCCCCAAACAAAAACCCCGGCCGCATCGCTGCGAGCCGGGGCTGATGAGGAGTTTTCTCGAATTAGACGACGGGCGCGCCTTCGATGTTCTTGCCGGGGATGGCGATGGGATACCAGCCTTCGGCGTTGGGTTTGACGGGCGGCTCGGATTCCTGGGTGATGATGGCGGGCATGTGCTGGACCTTGGAGTTCAGCGCGTCCTCCCATTTGATCTCTTTGCCGGAGTAGGTGGCCATGCGGCCAAGGATGGCGGTCATCGTGCTCTCGGCGCCGTAGTAGGCGTTGTTGAGCGGTTTGTTCTCGCGGATGGCGGCCTGGAGGGTGTCGTGCTCGGTCTGATACGGATCAGGATCGAGGCGCTTGGCGGCGCCTTTCCCCTTGCCTTCGACGTCTTTCCCGCCAGGGCGGTATTTCCAGATCGTGTTGCCCTTGTGATCGTTGGCATAGCAGCGGCCGCTGTTGTCGAGGTAGAGCTTGCCCTTGGTGCCGGTGAACTCCTCGCGCACGGCGTTGCTGACGCCGGACTGATGACGGCACTGGCTGTTGATGCGGACACCGTTTTCATAGGTGTACTCGACGTAGTGATGGTCGTAGATCTGGCCGAACTTTGCCTCGACGCGCTGCATGCGGCCGCCCATGCCCTGGGCGCTGACGGGATGGCCGCCGATGAACCAGTTGGCGACGTCAATGTTGTGGATGTGCTGCTCGTTGATGTGGTCGCCGCAGAGCCAGGTGAAGAAGTACCAGTTGTTGATCTGGTACATGAGCTCGGACTGGTCGGGACGCTTGTCACGGAACCAGATGCCGCCACCGTTCCAGTAAACCTGGCCACCGACGATGTCGCCGATGATGCCCTGCTCCTTGACCTGGGTGAGGGCTTCCTTGTAGCAGTTCTGATAACGACGCTGGAGGCCGACGACGACTTTGAGGTTCCTTTCGTCGGCGACCTTGGCCATTTCGAGAACCTTGCGCACGCCGGGGGAATCGACGGCGACGGGTTTTTCCATGAAGATGTGTTTGCCGGCCTGAACGGCGGCTTCGAAGTGATAAGGGCGGAAGCCGGGAGGCGTGGTGAGGATGACCAAGTCGCAGGAATCGATGACTTTTTTGTAGGCATCGGGACCGGCGAAGACGCGAGAGTCATCGACCTTCACCTTGTCGGGTGATTTGTTGCGCAAATTGCTAAGGGCGCCGTCGGCCTTTTCTTTGAAGGCGTCGGCGACGGCGTGCAAAGTGACGCCCTGCTGGCTGGTGCTGAGGGCCTGGCCCGCGGCACCAGTGCCACGGCCACCGCAGCCGATGAGGCCGACTTTGATTTCATCGCTGCCTGCGGCCCAGGCGGATTGTGCGACGGTGAGGGCGCTGGCGGCGGCGGTGGTGCCGATAAACTGGCGGCGGGACGTGGCCGCTGCCGGGGTGGTGGTCGGTGTGTTCATGAGTTGATTGGGTTGGGTGTTGCTAAATGATCGTGGTTTAAGCCAAGGCGTTCTTGATGAGCGCAAAGCCTTCCGTGTACACTTGCTCGGTGCTGGGGAAGAAATCGCGCCAGACGCGGGTGGCGGCGGCAAGGTCCGGCAGGGCGCTGCCGAAGGCTTCGATGGTCATCCAACCGTCGTAGCCGATCTTTTTGAGATGCTTGATCTGCTCGACGATATTGATGTGGCCACGGCCAGGCGTGCCGCGATCGTTTTCGGAGATGTGGACGTGGTTGAGCTTGCCTGACGCGAAGACGGTGTCGATGGCGGCCAGCGGGTTCTTTTCCTCGATGTTGGCGTGGAAGGTGTCATACATCGTACCGAAGTTCGGATGATCGACGCGCTTCACATAGGCGGCGGCTTGCTCCATCGTGTTGAGGAGATGGGACTCGAAGCGGTTCAGGGCCTCAATGGCGCATTTCACACCAGCGGCCTGAGCAACAGGCGCGATGGCGCGATGCACTTCCGCAGCGTTGTTGAGTTCGGTTTCCGTGGGGAAAGCGCCGGTGAACTGACCCAGCACCTGATAATAAGGGCCACAAAGTGTCTGCACGCCGGCATTGTGCGCGCATTCGATGACACGCTTCAGGTGGTCGATGGCTCCTTGACGGTTCGAGGCAACAGGGCTGATGGCGTTGTGCGCTTCGTCGGGCAGCACGGTGACAGCGGTGCATTGCAGGCCGTTGTCCTTGAGCACTTGGCCGATGCCTTTGAAGTGCGCCGGATTGCTGACATCGAAGATCGGCAGCTCGACGCCGTCATAGCCTGTGGCCTTGAGTTTTTCGATGACTGGGTAGTTCGCCTCGGTGACGTGGCCGGTGTAGAGCAGGAGATTGAAGCCGATTTTCATGGGGTGGGACGAGAAGCTAGGGAAGTCAGGGCAAAATGGCAAGGTTTGTGTCGGGAGATTTGCGGGCATCGCAAACGGCGGGTGCATGTTTGGTGTTTCATCCGTCTCTGGAATCGCAAAGCATGCGTCAGGGCGGGAAAATTGGCATTGAAAAGAGTGCATGCGATCTCATTAGTGAGGCGGCCGCTTCCCGACGCCGGTTGGCAGGCCGGAATTTCTTCCGAACCATGACTGTCATCCGACTCATTGCCCTGTCCGTCTCTTTTGCCGTCCTGGCTTCCTGCGAGAACATGAAAAGTTCAGGCAGCAATGATCCCTATGCCTCGAACTACGGCAACGACGGCCATTACAACCCGTATCCCGGGCAGACGGGCTACGCGCAAAAGACGGCACCGTCCTACCAGAAGCCGCCGATGCCTCAGGAGCCTGAACCGCCCGCAGATCCCTATGCGTTCAGCGCCTCGAAAAAGACCGCCCCGAGCACTTCTTCGAGCAACCCAAAGAAGAGCGTCGCCTCCAGCAACTCTGCGAAGAAGAAGCCCACAGCATCGAAATCGACCACCAAGAAGACATCGTCCGGCTCACGCTACAATGTTGTCAAAGGGGACACGCTTTACGGCATCGCGAAGAAGAAAGGCACTACGGTGGCCAAAATCAAAGCCGCGAACGGCATCAGCGGCGACCTGATCCGCCCTGGTCAGAGCTTGAAGATCCCCTGATTCAACACACGGGCACTTTTTCTGCTCCAATCTTGCCACGGACTCGAATTTTCCTCCTCTCTGGTCCGTCAATCCTCCGCCATTCCCATCCATGCCTGCCTCAGCCGCGACTGATCTTGGCGAAGTCTCTGACATCGACTTGGTCAAACGCAGCCAAGCAGGTGACACGCGGGCCTTTGACACGCTGGTGACAAGGTATCGCGGGAGGATCTACGCCATGACCTATCATCTGATCCAGAACGAAACCGAAGCCTGGGACCTCGCACAGGAGGCCTTCATCAAGGCATGGCGCGCGCTCCCGAACTTCAAGCTGGACGCTGCCTTTTACACCTGGCTGTACCGAATCGCCCACAACGTCACCTACGACTGGCTACGGAAGAAGAAAATCCAAGGCGATGGAGAGTTTGACGACGAGCGGACGGAACATCGTGCCGCAGCCGGTGCCGAAGCGACCCCAAAGGGAGACACCACGCCTGATATGGCCATGCGCAATGCCGAGCTAGGCCAGCGCATCCAGGCTGCGATTGCGAAACTTTCACCCGAGCACCGGCAGGTCATCATTCTGCGTGAAGTCGAAGGACTGGCGTACGAGGAAATCGCTGCGATGGTTCCCTGCTCGCTGGGCACCGTGATGTCCCGGCTGTTTTACGCCCGGAAGAAACTTCAGGAACAACTCAAAGACGTTTATGAAACCACCCTCTGAAAACCATGAACTTATCCGCTGGCTCGACGGCGAGATGGCGGAGGCCGAGCGCGCTTCGTTTGAAGAGCAACTCAAGCAGGATCCCTTGCTTGCCAAGGATGCCGGGGAACTCCGCGCGCTGAGCGCCAGCCTCCGCGCTCACCTGCCGGCTGAAATGAGGGTGCCGCACGAGGACTTCTTCAATTCGCAAATCCAGGTACGCATTGCACAGATGGAAAATGAGGCTTCCCGCTCAGGCCAGGTTTCCTCTGCGTCATGGCTCACATGGTTCCGCCAGCCATGGTTTGCTGTGGCTGGTGCCGCTGCGGTGGTCGCGTTTGGATTTTTGGCACTGAGAAACACGGAAAACACAACTGACAGTCTCATACTCAGCTCTTACACCCCGAACACCGCTGTTATGGCCCGCACGTATCATGACGTCTCGGCTCAGGCCACCGTTTTGATGCTCGATGGACTCGAAGAAGTTCCCTCTGACCGCAAGGTTTCCGGACTCAATGTTCATCACAGCGAATCAGAACCCGAGATAGCCTCTACCACGCTGTATGATACCTCGGGTGCGCTGTTGCTGATGATTTCCCGCGATTCCACCGGCAATCCATACTTCCGTACAGTCCCGCCCCGCAGCTGATGCGCATTCTCCTGACAGTCCTGATGATGCTGATGTGCTCCCTGGAAGTCTCCACTGCACAAACCAGCGCCCCACCCAAGCCCACACAATTTCCAAAACCTGAAACTGAGGGCAAGGTCTGGGGCGCCCTCATCTTTGCCTGCGACGATGCCGCCCAATTGACTGGGTCGCCGGAAAAGCCGCCTGCAAGCCTTCCGCGACTCAACGATCGACTGTCAAAAGTGTTCCCTTTTCGGCACTTCGAGATTCTCGGGCAGCATCACCAGGACATTTTCCGTGAGTACGAATCCTGGGTGGTTCCTTCACGCGATCTATTTCTCAAAATCGACTCCAAAGGGCCGGCTGATAAAGGCGGACTCAACCTGCACCTTCAGGTTTGGCGTGAGCAGCAGGTGCTCGTGAAAAGCGACGCGGTGCTGCGTCCAAGCAGCCCGCTTTTCATTGGGGGGCCCAAGTGGAAGGGGGGCAGGCTGATTTTTGTTCTCTCGTTGGAGCGCAGATGAGGCGCGAAGAGTCCGAGAGAGGAATTGCGCCAACTCGAAAGCACGCAATAAGCGCATTAAGTGTTCAAACGAAGAGGATGGTCCAGAGGATTGGCGCTGTGTATTTGCGTTAACATCACAACAAATTCCGCTGCGTAATCCAAACAAAACACCCCGCATTTCTTTCGAAATGCGGGGTGTTGTTTAATCTGGCAACGTCCTACTTTCACATGGCCTGTCGCCATACTATCATCGGCGCAACAGCGTTTCACTTCCGTGTTCGGAATGGGAACGGGTGGTACCACTGTGCCATGGTCACCAGACTGCGATTCACGAGACCTTTATAGGCCTGTGCACCGTGGTCTGACGACACTTCTTCAGAGAAACGTTCTCTGACAACTGCATATAGGGAGAATCAAAATTCGAATTGAGCCTTTGGAACCAGGCTTTATTTGAGATGGAGCAATGCAAGACAAACGGATGATTAGTACCACTAAGCTGAACACATTACTGCGCTTGCACCCGTGGCCTATCAACGTGGTAGTCTTCCACGATCCTTCAGGGAAAGCTTATCTTGGGATGGGCTTGGCACTTAGATGCTTTCAGCGCTTATCCCTTCCGCACATAGCTGCCCAGCGATGCTCTTGACAGAACAACTGGAACACCAGAGGTGCGTTAATTCCGGTCCTCTCGTACTAGGAATTAAACCCCTCAACTTTCCTGCGCCCACAGAGGATAGAGGACCGAACTGTCTCGCGACGTTCTGAACCCAGCTCGCGTGCCGCTTTAACCGGCGAACAGCCGGACCCTTGGGACCTTCTCCAGCCCCAGGATGCGACGAGCCGACATCGAGGTGCCAAACTTCATCGTCGATATGAACTCTTGGATGAAATCAGCCTGTTATCCCTA
>Ga0315900_10006944_pt1 | contig 15005 bp, 14 predicted proteins | sample LakEriMetagenome_FD_203521 | JGI IMG/M metagenome (GOLD analysis project Ga0315900, IMG submission 203521) | Freshwater fungal communities from buoy surface, Lake Erie, Ohio, United States - Buoy 12 MA114 | ecosystem: Environmental > Aquatic > Freshwater > Lake > Lake biofilm | place: USA: Lake...
CGAACCTTTAATAATTGATAGATAATACTAATTCACTAAAAATAGCAACCAGACCCCGCAACAAGTGCTGGGCGCAGTTAAGGAGCATCCCCGTGAAACACAAGTCTAAGAATTCATTCGGCGCCGCATCAGAACTCAAAGTTGGCAGCAAGAGCTACACCTATTTCGATCTGCCAAAAGCTTACAGCGCGCTGAAGCAGGATTTGTCGCGGCTGCCCTATTCCATCAAAATCCTGATGGAAAACCTCCTTCGCTGGGAAGATGATGTCAGCGTGTCGAAAGGCGACATCGAAGCGTTTGGTGAATGGTATGTAAATAAAAAGTCTGACCGCGAGATTGCGTTTCGTCCGGCGCGCGTGCTGATGCAGGATTTTACCGGCGTTCCGGCGGTGGTGGATTTGGCGGCGATGCGCGATGCGATGGCGAAGCTCGGCGGCGATGCGGAGAAAATCAACCCACTCTCTCCTGTTGACCTCGTGATCGACCATTCAGTGATGGTGGATCATTATGCGACCGAGGGTGCATTCGCGCAGAATGTCGATCTCGAAATGCAGCGCAACGGCGAGCGTTATGAATTCCTGCGCTGGGGGCAGAATGCGTTCAATAATTTCCGCGTCGTTCCCCCGGGAACCGGCATCTGCCATCAGGTGAATCTGGAATATCTCGCGCAGGCGGTATGGACAAATGAAGGCGTGGCCTACCCCGATACGTTGGTGGGCACGGATTCACACACCACGATGATCAACGGCCTTGGCGTGCTTGGCTGGGGCGTGGGTGGTATTGAAGCAGAGGCGGCGATGCTTGGCCAGCCTGTATCCATGCTTATTCCAGAAGTGGTGGGCTTTAAGCTCACCGGCAAACTGAAGGAAGGCACCACCGCGACCGACCTCGTCCTCACCGTCACCAACATGCTGCGTAAAAAAGGCGTGGTGGGCAAATTCGTGGAATTTTATGGCAGCGGGCTGGATAACCTGCCGCTGGCTGACCGCGCGACGATTGCCAACATGGCGCCGGAATATGGCGCGACCTGCGGCATCTTCCCGATTGATTCGGAAACCATCAACTACCTGAAACTTACCGGCCGCGACGCGGAGCGCGTAGCACTGGTGGAAGCCTATGCCAAGGCGCAGGGCTTCTGGCGCGATGCATCCTATCAGGATCCGGTCTTCACCGATACGCTCGAGCTGGATATGAATACGGTTGAACCATGCTTAGCCGGGCCAAAACGTCCGCAGGATAAGGTGGTACTTTCTACCGCCCATAAATCCTTCGCGGATTCCTTTGCTGATTTGGACAAAGATAAAAAAACACCCGTTGCAAACCGCGTGAAAGTGGGTGGCTATGATATGGGACATGGCGATGTGGTCATCGCCGCGATCACCAGCTGCACCAACACCTCGAACCCCTATGTAATGATGGCGGCAGGTTTAGTCGCGCAAAAAGCAGCGGCAAAGGGCCTCAAGCCGAAACCGTGGGTGAAAACCTCGCTCGCGCCCGGCTCAAAAGTTGTGACCGAATATCTGGAAATGGCAGGGCTTGATAAGGCGCTGGATAGCGTTGGCTTCAACCTCGTGGGCTATGGCTGCACCACCTGCATTGGTAACTCCGGCCCACTGAAAGATGAAATCGAAGCGGCGATTAAAGATAATGGCCTTGTGGTGGCGTCGGTGCTTTCCGGCAACCGCAATTTTGAAGGCCGCGTGCATCCTCTGGTGAAAGCGAACTACCTCGCCTCGCCGCCGCTGGTGGTCGCTTATGCCTTTGCTGGCACGATGAATCTCGACATCACCAAAGAACCGATAGCGACCGGCAGCGACGGCAAGCCGGTTTACCTGAAAGACATCTGGCCATCGAACAAAGAAGTGGCCGATACGGTGATGAAATGCGTGACCGCTGAAATGTTCAAAAAGAAATATGCGGATGTGTTTGCTGGTGAGAAAGCATGGCAGCAGATTCCTGTGGGCAAAGGCAAAACCTACAGCTGGCCAGCCAAATCCAGCTACATCCAAAACCCGCCCTATTTTGACGGTATGGCGAAAGCCGCCAGCGGCACCGCGCAGGATATTGCGGGTGCGAAAATCCTCGGCCTGTTTGGCGATTCCATCACCACTGACCATATTTCTCCGGCGGGTAACATCTCCAAATCCTCTCCGGCAGCGAAATATTTGATGGCGATGGGCGTTGAGCCAAAAGACTTCAACTCCTACGGCGCGCGTCGCGGCAGCCATGATGTGATGATGCGCGGCACCTTTGCCAACATCCGCATCAAGAATGAAATGCTCGGCGGCGAAGAAGGTGGCAATACCTTCTACTTCCCCCCCTCAGTCCCCCCCGCAAGCGGGGGGGAAGTAAGGGGGGGTGAGAAGATGTCCATTTACGACGCTGCAATGAAATACAAAGCGGATAAAACCCCGCTGGTGGTGATCGCCGGTAAGGAATATGGCACCGGCTCCTCGCGTGACTGGGCGGCGAAAGGCACCATGCTTCTTGGCGTCAAAGCCGTGATTGCCGAAAGCTTCGAGCGCATTCATCGCTCAAACCTCGTGGGTATGGGCATTCTGCCGCTGGTGTTCCACGGCGATATGACCCGTAAATCGCTTAACCTAACCGGCGAAGAAACCATCTCGCTTAAGGGCCTTTCTGGTGGCATCAAGCCGCGCATGAAGGTGGATATGGTCATCACTCGCAGCGATGGCTCATCGCAGACGGTTCCCCTGCTGTGCCGCATCGATACCCTGGACGAAGTCGCCTATTACAATAACGGCGGCATTTTGCCTTATGTCGTGCGTGGTTTGCTGGGTAGCAAAGCGGCAGCGGCGTAAGTGTTTCGTCATTCCCGCGAAAGCGGGAATCCAGCAATGGTATGTCTATGCCATAATGGTTTTTCTTATAAGAACTACAACTGGATTCCTGCTTTCACGTTCAATGACAATAAAATTATCGCTTTTTTAAGAAAAATCGTGCATTATCAGCACCATGTTAACACAAGCTGACATCCAAGCCGCCGCCGACCGTATTGCGGCGGCGCTGAAACCGAAAAAAATCATCCTTTTCGGCTCCTACGCGCGCGGCGACGCGAACGAGCATTCCGATCTGGATTTGATGGTGATTGAGCCAAAAACCCCTTCCAAACGCCTAGCTGCTATGGCGGTGGGCATGAGAGTGCTGGCGGATTTACCTGTTGGAGCTGATGTGCTCGTCTATTCTGAAACAGAGTATGATAAGCGCTCAGGCTGGTGTTCAGAGCCTGCTTATTGGGCACTGCGTGAGGGCAAGCTGCTCTATGACGCGTAGCGAGATTGCCTGTGAATTACTCGTCATCGCAAAAGATGATCTAGCTTCTTTGGAAGGTCTGGCGAAGCTTGGCATTGGCCAGCGCGTGTGTTGCTTCCTCGCGCAGCAAGCGGTTGAAAAATGTTTGAAGGCCGTCATTGCACATCATCATCGCGATTTTCCACACACACATAATTTGGTTACGCTATCAACCATCATCAAGGATTTGGGTCTTGACGTACCTTTGAATGATGCGAATCTGGATTTGCTCAACCCTTTTGCCGTATTGGTTCGTTATGGCATCTACGAAGATGAATATCCGGATTCGGCTGAACTTCTTATCATCACCCGTAGTACGCTTGTCTGGTGTGAGGAGCAACTTACATCTTGAGTCGTGAAGACATTAAAGAAATTGTGGATTTAATTGCCAACTGGTGCCAAAAGGAATTGCATGACTGAACTAACCGCAGAAACCGCCAAGAAAGATGACCTGACGCGCGTCATAGTGCTGGTTTACGGCATGCTGCAAAGTGGCTCGCCTTTCTGGTGTTATGTGGCGGTAAAGCCCAGCAAATACCAGCCTTTCATGGCGGCGCAGAAGGAAGGCAAAATCAATCTGTATGAATTTAAGGAATGGGGCGAAATCATCGTCTCCGGCGAAGGCCGCACCCCGCCAGATGAGATCACCCTCAAAGTCGCCGAGATGTACCAGACCGATCCCGCCACCTTGTTTGAAGTTGCTGATGTTGAGAAGGAAGTTGAGCGGGTAACGGAAGCCGAAAAGAAGAAGCTAAAAAAGAATTAATAATCGGGTGGTTATGGTATTTTTTGGATTGTCACATATCTGTCATAACAAATCGAAACGCACATTCACAAAACTGTCATGCACAATGACAATAAACTTGTGTAGTATCAGAATCAGATAAACGTTATTAAAGACAAACTCAGGAAATCAATATGGCAAGCTTTGGACAAATGATTGGTGGCGGTGCAACAGTTGCGGGTGCAGCTGTGGCAGGAGTTGGTGCCTTTGCCAAAGAGGGAAAAATCCTCGAGTTGGCAGATAAGGTGCCGATGGGCAGCCTTTCTCCTAAAACCAAAGCGATTGTCATGGGGCTTGGTCTCGCCGCCATTGGTGCGACTACTTTATTTATGTCGGGCAAGCCTCCCGAGAACGAACAAGGTAAAGGCGGCCCGTCCCTTTAAATATCTCTTTTTTAGAAATACAAAAAAAAGCCCTCGTTTGAGGGCTTTTTTTATTGTTTATGTCACCCCGCATTTATTGCGGGGTCTCGCGAAACTGATGGAGATGCCGCAATAAATGCGGCATGACAAATTACCCCCGCTTCGCGCGTTTTGCTTTTGATACTGGAATTACCTTCTCTTCAGCTTCCTGCGCTTGCTCGCCGCGGCCGAACATGCCGCCAAACGGATTGAACATCTGCACCGTTTTTTCAAACATGGCGACATTCTGGCGGGTCATTTCTTCAAACTGGTTCATTGGTGAATATTCGCCAATCGTGCGGCCAAACAGGCTCTTCATCTGCTCCTGATTGCTGGCGAAATTCATCATGCTGGCATTGAGATAGTTCTGCATCGTGCCCGCCATGTTTTCATCATAAAGGCGGATCACCGAGCGCAGAAACGCAGTCGGCAGCAGGTGAAAGCCCTTAATTTCTTGCTCAAGGATGATCTGGGTGAGCACCTGGTTGGTGAGGTCGGCGCCGGTCTGCGCGTCCTGCACAATGAAATCCTTGCCTTCTTTCACGCGCTTGCATAGGTCATCGAGCGTGATGTAAGCGCTGGTTTCGGTATCGTAAAGGCGGCGGTTGGCGTATTTTTTAACAATAATTGGCTGGTTGGTGGTCGTTGCAGCATTCATAAACAGCTTTCCAATTGGCTCAAAAACACTATAGTTTCCCTTATCTTTTAGCATTATTTAAGGGTTTGGGCAATGACTAATCCATACGCAGAGGCCGCCAAAAACCTCATGGATATGTGGCAAAAGCAGATGGCGCATGCCATGCAGGACAAAGCCTTCACGCAGGCGATGCTGGACATGATGCAAAGCTTGCAGCAAACTACCGGCCATGGCCAGAAAGCAAACGCCGCCGCCGCCCATCCTGCCGCTGCCGCTCATGATGAACCTCATGACCTGGCACAGCTTGCCTTTCGCCTTGGCGAGTGCGAGCGGCGCCTTGCCGCCCTCGAACACGCTGGAAAACCTGCAAAAAGCCCTCGGAAACGAGGCGGCAAAGCGAAGCGCCGAGCTTCTTGAAGGCATCCAGCGCTATCTGGCTGAGCCCTACTTGCGCCATGTCAGCGAGCCGCCAGCCATATGGAAACGCGGTAGCGCGCGCCTTCTGGATTATGGCGGAAATGGCGTGCCGCTGCTCTTCATCCCCTCCCTCATCAACCGCTACTACATTCTCGACCTCAAGGAAGATCGCAGCCTGCTGAGGCATCTTTCAAAGCGTGGTATCCGTTCCTTCGTGCTGGATTGGGGTGTGCCGCAATCGTCTGAGTCTTCGTTTTCAGCCGAGGACTATGTCATGGATCGTATCCTGCCCGCGATCGATTTTCTGCACCAGACCACAGGCCAGCAGATTGCGCTTGCCGGCTATTGCATGGGCGGCGTGCTGTCGATCGCGGCGGCGCAGCTTGCGCCCAGGAAACTATCCTCGCTCTCTCTCTTTGCTACGCCGTGGGATTTTCATTGCCAGTCCTTCGCTCCCTTTCTCGTGAATGATCACTGGCAGCAGCTTATGCAGCAGGCGATTTCTGGTTCTGGCGAGCTGCCAGCCCAGTGGGTTCAATCGTTATTTTATCTCACCGACCCCTGGGTGTTTGAGCAGAAGTTCCGGCGTTTTGCCTCGCTGGATCCGGCAAGCGATGCCGCGAGGGATTTTATCGCGCTGGAGCGCTGGGTGAATGATGGCGTGCCAATGACGGCTGGTGTCGCCCGCGATACGCTGCTTGGCTGGGCGCAGCAAAATCAGTTGGCAGCGGGCAGCTGGCAGATAGCAGATACGTTGATTCGTCCGTCTACGATAAAACTCCCCACCTTTTTCGCCATTGCCAAAAACGATCACGTGGTGCCGTATGATTGTGCGTGGCCGCTTACGCAGATGATGAAACACGCAAGCATCATCCATCCCGCCAGTGGCCATGTTGGCATGATGGTGGGGAAGCAGGCGGCGAAAGAGTGCTGGGATCCGTTTGCGAGTTGGCTTGCTGCGCTGCACAAGTAGAAGTTGCCGATATTGCTGGACTTTTGTCAGATCACTACCTAGATACTGTTCGTCATCCCGGCGAAGGCCGGGATCCATGCTTCAACAATTCGCGAATGGCCGCAGATGGATTCCGGCCTTCGCCGGAATGATAGGAAAACAACTATGTCCGACCACGATATTGTCATTGTCAGTGCGCTGCGCACGGCGATTGGTTCGTTTAATGGTGCGTTTGCATCGCTGCCTGCCCACAAGCTCGGCGAAGTGGTGCTGAAAGAAACACTGGCGCGCACTGGCGTTGCCGGCGTGGATGTATCGGAAGTGATTCTCGGGCAGATTTTAGATGGCGGCGCGGGCATGAACCCGGCGCGCCAGGCATCGATGAATGCAGGCATCCCCAAAGAATCTCCGGCATGGAGCGTGAAGCAGGTATGCGGCTCTGGCCTTCGCGCCGTGTGCCTCGGTTTTCAGGCGATTAAAAACGGCGATAGCCACATCGTGATTGCGGGCGGGCAGGAAAGCATGAGCATGGCCATTCACGGCATGCATCTGCGCGCCGGTGTGAAGATGGGTAACGGCACCATGGTCGACACCATGATTAACGATGGCCTCACCGATGCGTTTTCGATGAAACATATGGGGCTGACGGCGGAGAACGTCGCCAAGCAGTTTAACATTTCGCGCGCCGAGCAGGATGAATTTGCAGCCAGCTCACAGCAGAAAGCAGGCGCGGCGATGAAAGCCGGTAAATTCAAGGATGAGATTGTGCCGGTGGTAATTCCCAGCAAAAAAGGTGATGTGACGGTCGATAGCGATGAATATCCTCGCCCAGACACCACGGTTGAAACACTCGCGAAGCTGAAGCCTGCTTTTGATAAAGAAGGCAGTGTGACGGCGGGCAATGCCTCCGGCATCAATGATGGCGCGGCGGCGGTGATGCTGATGACGCACGCAGAGGCTACCAAGCGTGGCCTGAAAGTGCTTGCGACAATTAGAAGCTGGGCGCATGCGGGTGTGGATCCCGCGATCATGGGCACCGGCCCCATCCCCGCCAGCAAAAAAGCGCTCGAAAAGGCAGGCTGGAAAGTTTCAGACCTTGATCTGATCGAGGCGAACGAAGCCTTTGCCGCGCAGGCCATTTCGGTGAATCGCGGTATGGAATGGGATGTTTCCAAAGTGAATGTCAATGGCGGCGCGATTGCGCTCGGCCATCCCATTGGCGCATCTGGCGCGCGCGTTCTCGTGACGCTGATTCACGAAATGCAAAAACGCGACGCTAAAAAAGCCCTCGCCACACTGTGCATCGGCGGCGGCATGGGCGTTGCGATGTGTGTGGAAAGGTAGCTGTCATCCCGTGGAGCCGGTCAGTAGACTGGCGAGCACGGGATCCAGTAAAGTCAAAAGTCAGCAGACTTTTGACGTCGAAATAAAAATTCCTGTTTTCGCAGGAATGATAAATTGGGAGGACTCATGAGTCGTATTGCATTAGTAACGGGTGGCACCAGAGGAATAGGTCTGTCCATCGCTGTTGCTCTCAAAAAAGCTGGCTACAAGGTTGCGGTGAATTACGCCACGCGCCACGATGCGGCGGAGGCCTTTACGAAAGAACACGGCATTCCGGCGTATAGTTGGGACATCTCGAATTTTGAGGCGTGCCGCGACGGCGTGAAGAAAATCGAAGCGGATATGGGCGGCGCGATTGAGGTGCTCATCAACAACGCGGGCATTACTCGCGATGCGGCGATGCATAAGATGACGCCGGAAAACTGGGGCGCGGTGATCGAGACCAACCTCAATTCCTGCTTTTATATGTCGCGCGCGGTGATTGAATCGATGCGCGATAAAAAATTCGGCCGTATCGTCAATATCAGCTCCATCAATGGCCAGCTCGGCCAATTCGGGCAGACCAACTATTCGGCGGCCAAAGCCGGTGTGATCGGCTTTACCAAAGCGCTCGCCCGCGAAACCGCCGCGCGCGGCATCACGGTCAACACCATCGCCCCCGGCTATATCGAAACCGATATGACCAGCGCCGTTGCGCCGGATGTGCTGGCGAAAATCATCGCAGGTATTCCGGTGGGGCGCATGGGGCAGCCCGAGGAAATCGCCCGCGCGGTGATGTTCTTAGTCGCCGAAGATGCCGGCTTCATCACCGGAGAAACGCTCTCAGTCAATGGCGGCCAGCACATGGAGTAGTTTAGGTTATCAGAGCTGGCGATTTTTAACCGGCATCGCATCGCGCCAGTTGGTTCCATATTTGGCAAGAAATTTGTTAATCTGGCCTTGCATCGGTCGTTCTGTTTGCGAGTTTTTTTCTTCGTGCTTGTCCACCCCAAGCTCGTCAGCAAGTCGTTTCATTTCTGTGTTAAACGGACTCGGGTGTGAGTGAGAATAGATATTGCCATCGTGCGTATTGCAGTCGATGTAATTGATCGGCTTGCCAAATCTTGACTGGAAAAGATTACGGCTATAGTCAAATACATTGTCTATAACCTCCTTGCTGGCGAGATCATTTCTGATGCCTATTGTTTCACCAAGTCCATTTTCCAGAAAAGCTTGAAGCAGACCGATTGTATCAAGAATATTTATACCTTTCAGTTGATAGAGGTTTCGGCGCTGAAAGTCTCGATCATCGGAAATGATGGTGATTGTACTGGGGTTGTTATGTTCTCTTATCAAATCCTCTGCGATTTTTTCAATCGCCATATCGCCAAAGTTTTCTTTTTGCGTATTTTGAATCGCAACGAGCGCTTTTGTTGAAGCTGGGCAGGGTTTGGGATGATGGTTGAGCACTTCTTTTATTTTTTCTAAGAAATTCAGAACTTCTTCGGGGGAACTGGTTTCCGCGATATCGATGTTTGCGAATTTACCGCTGATTGCGTTTTTAAAAAAATCCCTTAGATTACTTGGCAATATATAGTTTCTTTGATCTTCTTTCTTAGGAAAGTAGTCGTTAACGCATTTTCCTTTATTGCCACACCTAATCATTGATCCGGTTTCATAAGCAACGATTTCGGGTATGATGATTCTGTAGCCGTGATTGCTGAGAAAGTGCAATATATCCAACAAGCTTGTGGTTGTTTTGGCGGTCTCGGATCGAAACTGTGCTGCTATTGGGGTTTGCAGCACAAACAAAACATTACTATCCACGATAATCGTGCCGCGATACGGTGGTTTTTCTTTAATAATTGCGGGCTGATCCATGCGATTCCTAAGGCAATAAGCTAAGGCGGTTATTCTACACCGCGGTCGCAGTTTGAATTCCAACGGTGCTGCACTTTTAGCCGCCATCTTGAAATATCGAGGTGTTTGCTGAGGGAATGCATTTTATCAAGGAATAGATCTTTGAACACAATTTCAGAACCCGCACTATGTTTCATGTCATAAAAATGACCGCTGGCTTCTTGTTTTTTTCCAACCTGAAGCGTTCTATTTGCCGCACAATCCTTTAAAACAGTTCTTGGTTTTAGGTCGCCTTTTAAACCTACAGCCTCATGCAACCCTGTGCTAACAAACGCTCTAACAAACGCATTTAGATTCACTACAGGCACGTTACATTCCTTGGTTATCGTATCTAATGCGCCTTTGTCATCGCTCAGTACAAATACATCATTCAATCCGCTTTTTTGGTTTTCCTTAATATAATTGATAATGGCTTTCTCACCAAAATTTTTAGTAACTAACTTGCGAATGCTGTTCATTTCTTTGTGTGCTTCCGGGCTGGCCGGCTTATATTTTTTGACTCCTTCGAGAAGCTTTACATAACCCTCAGGTGTTTCTGCATCCTCCTGCTTTTGTCCCTTTGTCGCTACAATTTCAATATTAGGATATTTATTTTTCGCTACTTTCTGGAGCAGTTTCACCAGCAGCGTATCATAAAGCCGTGGACGTTCTTCTTTTGGAAGATTCGCATATTTTATCATATCCGTGCCACACTTCAGCACGCTACCCGTTTCCACCGACACCATTTCAGGAATCACGATATGAAAACCGTTTTTAGACAAAAACTCCAGAAAGCCCAAATAATGCTGAATATACGTAGTCAGTGTGGTTGGTAAATGACGCTTATGCTGTAAAAAATCAGGTGCTAATCGCTCCTCTTTGACGGGGCAAAATAGGCTGTAAATGACATTCGCATCCAAGATAATCGTGCCGTGATAGGGCTGGTCAGTACTTGGTTTTTTCTTCATTGGAGTAGTATATATTTATAGATATTAATATATCATCCACAAAAACATAAAAACAAGCTAAATAATGATTTTTAGGCCTTAAATCGGTTGCGTCGCCTGCATGCTGTCGCGTTTTGCAAACTCATCCAGCCATGCGGCAAGCCGCGAGTGCTTTGCCCGCCAATCCAGATGCGGCAGACGGAAGCTGACATAGCTCAGGGCGACGGCAAGACCAATGCTGCCCATCGAAAGCGGTGTGTGCGTCATATCAATCGCAGAGAATTTTGCAATCGCTCGCATAATCGCTGCTTCCTTGCGCTCGCGCCATAGGGCGTATTGAATCTCCTTTGGCCTGCGCCCTTCCAGAACACACGCCACCGCTGCATCCATGATACCATCGCTCATCGCAACAAACGCCAGCACACATTCGCGGGCTTTGGGCTCAGGCAGCAGCGCCGGCGCAGCAGATGGCAGCGTATCAAGATATTCGCAGATCGCTGTAGAATCACAAAGATGTAGCCCCTGATCGGTCACCAGCGCTGGCACAGTGCCAAGCGGATTAACGGCGAGCAGCTCCGGCGGGTTTTCCAGCGCGTTGACTGCCACCTGATCGCAGGCCAGCCCCTTCTCTGCCAGAACCATGCGGCACTTGCGGGCATAAGGCGAGTTAGGTGAGTAAAAGAGCTTCATCTTAAAACGCCAGCGCTTTCACCTGCCTGACGCCATTCACCGCGGCAATTTCAGAGAGAATTTCAGGCGAAACCGGCTGGTCAATTTCCACCAGTGCAATCGCCTCGCCATCATTGTTTCGGCCAAGATGGAAATAGGCGATGTTGATTTTATGCTTGCCAAGCAGCGTGCCGAGCGCGCCGATAAAGCCCGGCTTATCGTCGTTGTTCACATACAGCATACGCGCGCCAAGTGCTGCCTCGAGCTTCACGCCATTGACCTCAACCACGCGCGGCTTATCGCCAAACAGCGTGCCGGCAACGGTGCGCTTTCTTTTCTCCGTCACCACGGTGATGCGCACCAGCGTCTGATACATCGTGGTGCGATCGTGGCCAATCACGCTGACCTCGATGTTGCGCTCTTTTGCCACCATCGGTGCATTGACCATGTTGACATTATCAATCAGCGGGGCAAGCAATCCTTTCAGTGCCACTGCCGTGAGCGGGCGGGTATTCAGCTTGGCCGCGAGCCCCTCATATTCGATCACCACCTGCTTGAGTCCGGTTTCCGTCAGCTGTCCGGCAAAGCCGCCAAGCTGGTCAACCAGCTGCAGGTATGGCCGCAGTTTGGCGGCATCTTCCGCCGACATGGAGGGGATATTCAGCGCGTTGGTCACCGCGCCTTTGGTCAGGTAGTCCGCCATCTGCTCCGCCACCTGCACCGCGACATTTTCCTGCGCCTCGGTCGTCGATGCGCCGAGATGGGGCGTTGCAACCACCTGCGGCATGCCAAACAGGGGGTTGGTTTTTGCAGGCTCTTCTTCAAACACATCCAGCGCTGCGCCAGCCACATGGCCGCTGTCAATCGCCGCCTTGAGATCCACTTCATTCACCAGGCCGCCGCGCGCGCAGTTGATAATGCGCACACCTTTTTTGCACATGGCGAGGGTGTTTTTATTGATGATGTTTTTCGTGGTTTCGGTCAGCGGCGTGTGCAGCGTGATAAAATCGGCCTGCTCCAGCAGCGCATCCAGCTCCACCTTCTCCACATGAATTGCATCGGCGCGCTCCTTAGACAAATAAGGATCATAGGCAATGACCTTCATCTTCAGCCCCTGCGCACGATCCGCCACAATCGAGCCGATATTGCCAGCGCCAATCAGGCCGAGTGTTTTGCCGGCCAGTTCCACGCCCATGAACGCATTTTTTTCCCATTTGCCCGCGTGGGTAGAGGCGTTGGCTGCGGGAATCTGCCTTGCCAGCGCCATCATCATTGAAATGGTGTGTTCCGCGGTCGTCACCGAGTTGCCAAATGGCGTATTCATCACCACCACACCGGCGGCGGTGGCAGCAGGCACATCGACGTTATCCACGCCAATGCCCGCGCGGCCAACCACGCGAAGTTTTGTGCCCGCTTTAATCACATCCGCGCTGACCTTGGTGGCCGAGCGCACAGCGATGCCATCATAGTCGCCGATACAGGCGATCAGCTCTTCTGGTTTCATCCCGACTTTCACATCGGTGTCCACCCCGCGCTGCTTAAACACATCAATGGCTTGTGGTGATAATTTATCGGCAATAAGTACTTTGGGCATGCGAATCCTTTTTGTTGTCATCCCGGCGAAGGCCGGGATCCAGTGTTATTCATAAGTTCATCTAACAATACTTTTTCATTTTTTGCCTACGCTTGAATCCCGGCCTTCGCCGGGATGACGTTAACCAGCAACCTTAATTTGACTCCACGCCCAGTCCAGCCATGGCAGCAATGCTTCAATATCGCGTGTTTCAACGGTGGCACCGCCCCAGATGCGCAGCCCCGGAGGTGCATCACGATACGCGCCGATATCCAGTGCGACGCCTTCTTTTTCAAGCAGGCTTGCGATTTTTTTGGCGCCTTCTGCCTGCTGCTCGGGTGATAGTGATTGATACCACGAGTCGGTGATTTTCAGGCAAATCGAGGTGGAAGAACGAGAAGATAGATCTTCTGCAAGGAAACCGCACCAATCGCTTGCCTTCACCCAAGTTTCGATGGCGGCAAGATTGGCCTCGCTGCGCTGGATAAGCCCGCTAAGGCCACCCACCGACTCAGCCCATTTCAGGCCATCAATGGCATCTTCCACACAGAGCATCGACGGGGTGTTGATGGTTTCGCCTTTGAAGATACCTTCAATCAGCTCGCCTTTTTTGCTCATCTGGAAAATCTTGGGTAGCGGCCAGCTTGGCGTGTAGGTTTTCAGGCGCTCTACGGCGCGGGGAGAAAGAGCAATCATGCCATGGGCGCCTTCGCCGCCGAGAACTTTCTGCCACGACCATGTCACCACGTCGAGCTTGTGCCATGGCATCTGCATGGCAAAGACTGCCGAGGTGGCATCACAGATGGAAAGCCCTTCGCGCGCATCATCAATCCAGTCGCCGTTTGGCACGCGCACACCAGAGGTGGTGCCGTTCCAGGTGAAAATGACATCGCGCTTCCAATCCGCTTTAGCGAGGCCTGGCAGCTTGCCGTAATCCGCCTTGTACACATTCAGGTCAGCAAGCTTCAGCTGGCTTTTGCAGTCCGACGCCCAGGTCGAGCCGAAGCTTTCCCACGCAAACACATCGACCCCGCGCGCGCCCAGCAGCGACCACATGGCCATTTCAATCGCACCGGTGTCGGATGCCGGTACGATACCAAGGCGATAATCCTCCGGCATACCGAGGATTTTTTTGCTGCGCTGAATGACTTCTTCCAGCTTGGTTTTGCCGATTTTGGCGCGGTGCGAGCGGCCAAGCGCAGCGCCCTCAAGCGCGGCCAGTGACCAGCCCGGGCGCTTCGCGCAAGGGCCGGAGGAAAAACAGGGATTATTTGGTTTGCTGGTGGGTTTATTCATCTTCAAAACTCAGGCTAACGTGAAAGCAATTCTTCTAGCGTTTTACAAAGCAATTGCAAGTTATTCGGCTCGCTCAGGCGGTGGCCGGCGTTTTTAATGACATGCAGCTCGATATCATCCGAGGCGATTTTTTCCATCAGCTCGGCAGAGGTTTGCCACGGCACATCCGGATCCAGCCTTCCATGCAGCAGCCGCACCGGCACGCGCACATCAATTGCGCCGCCGAGAATCAGATGATGTCGCCCCTCCTCCACCAGCTGGCGCGTGATGGGGTATGGGTCTTCGCCGTAGCAGGAAGGGGCGTGGTAAATCCCCTCTTCCATCAGCTGCCTGCGCGCCTCGATGCTGGATTGCTGCCAGATGCGCCGCTCGGTAAAATCCGGCGCGGCGGCAATCGTAATCAGGCCGCTGATTCTGCTTGGCTCGGCGAGCGCCAGCAGCAGCGCAATCCAGCCGCCCATGCTGGAGCCGATGAGAATATTTTTTTCGCTGCCGAGCTGGCGCAGAATCGCCAGCGCATCGTTTTTCCAGCTGCCGATCGTCCCCTCTATGAATTTACCTGATGACTGTCCATGGCCGCTATAGTCAAAGCGGATAAAGCGTTGGCCGCGTGCTTTGCAGAAAGCTTCCAGTGCGAGCGCCTTGCCGCCCTGCATGTCGGATTTAAAGCCGCCGAGAAACATCACGGTTGGGGTTTTGCCTTCGCTTAAATGATAAGCAAGTTGATGGTTGGAAGTGAGGTTTAGAAAAGATGGTTTCATAATCTGATTTGATGTTGTATGCAGCGTATATATA
>Ga0315900_10006945_pt1 | contig 15002 bp, 20 predicted proteins | sample LakEriMetagenome_FD_203521 | JGI IMG/M metagenome (GOLD analysis project Ga0315900, IMG submission 203521) | Freshwater fungal communities from buoy surface, Lake Erie, Ohio, United States - Buoy 12 MA114 | ecosystem: Environmental > Aquatic > Freshwater > Lake > Lake biofilm | place: USA: Lake...
GGCCGAGTGGAGGCCAGCCGCCGTGCCGACGACGATCGGGAATGTCGCGATGAAGGCCGCGAGCGCGACCTTGCTCTGGATGTCGAAACCCAGCCACGCGACGAAGAGGGGTGCGAACGCGACCTTGGGCATCGTGTCGATCGCCACGAGATAGGGCATGATCGCCCGCTCACCGAAGGCGGTTTCGCCAACGATCACGCCGAGGGTGAAGCCAATCGCGATCGCAAGGGCAAAGCCGTAGATCACTTCCTTGAGCGTGATCCAGAGAGCCGGCAGCAGGTAGTCGCCCGAAAGCAGGTTCGAGCCGACGAACGCGATGTCGCGCCCGGTCTCCCACGGTGTCGGCAAGATGATGGCCGAGACGAGGCCGCTGCGGGTCACGAGATCCCACAGGGCAACGAACACGACGAAAACGAAGATCATCTGAACGGATCGCGGGATCCGGTCGATGAGGGGCACGGTCTCTACCCAGACGGTATCGCCGTCGCCAGATTGGGTGTCACGGGGCGTGGAGGGGGCGCTCACAGGAATGCCTCCTTGTCCAGTCGGCTGCGGATCTTATCGACAAGCTGGCCGAATTTCGGGGTTGTAATCATGTCGAGTGTGCGCGGACGGGGCAGGTCGATCTCGATCACCTCGGCGATGCGCCCGGGGCGGGGCTTCATCACATAGACGACATCCGAGAGAATGACGGCCTCGGGGATCGAATGGGTGACGAGGAAGGCCGTCGCCTCGCGCGAGCGGCAGATGCGCTGAAGCTCCATGTTCATGAAATCGCGCGACAGCTCGTCGAGCGCCGAGAACGGCTCATCGAGCAGGAGCACCGCCGGTTCGGTGATGAGCATCCGGCAGATCGCCGCACGCTGCGCCATCCCGCCCGAGAGTTCGTTCGGATACACGTTCTCGAACCCCTTGAGGCCTACCAGTTCAAGAAGTTCGCGCGCCCTCTCTCGCGCAGCCCGTGCGGCCGACTTGCCGTCGCGGATCTCGATCGGCAGCACGATGTTGTCGATCGTCGTGCGCCACGGAAAGAGGGTGGCCTGCTGGAACATCATGCCGATGTCCCGGCGCGGGCCGGTGACGGGGCGGCCCTGGAGGGTCACCCGCCCCGTCGATGGGGGGATGAGACCCGCCATGATCTTGAGCAACGTCGACTTGCCGCAACCGCTCGACCCGATGACGGCCGAGAAACTGCCCTTGGTGAGCTGCAGGTCGATACCCTCCAGCGCCTTCAGGGAGTTGCGCGCATAGGTCTTGCCGACGCCGCGCAACTCGTAGACGGCTTCTCCCGTCAAGCTCTGCGGAGCAGGGGCGATGGCTGCGGCATCCGACATCACTTGAGGCCTTCGTTCCAGCCTGCGATGAACTCGTTCGTGAAAGCCTTGTTGAGGTCCGGAAGCGGGGCCGGCAGATCGCCGCCCGAAACGAGGCTCGCCTGCCACTCCTCCCAGACTTCGGGCGGCATGTAGCCAAGGCCGTTCGTCATGTCGACGGGGATGGTCTTGGCGCGGACGGCGTCGAAGAGGGCCGAAGCGAACGCCACGTCCTCGCCTTCTTGCGGGTTGGCGGCCTTGAGGTGAGCCAGCACGGTCGCGCGGTTGGCGTCATCGAGCGAGAAGGCATGGCCGCGGGCGAAGGCACGGCCGAACTTCTCGACCAGCTCGCGATCGTTGCGGATCGTGTCGCCCATCGTCACGAGGCCGTTGCCGAAGAAGCGCGAGAACTCGGGCGGGGTGATCTCGCGCACCGCGACACCGCGCTGATTGAGGATCGCAGCATCCGCGGTCGAGGCGGAATAGGCCGAGATGGTGTTCGAGGTGAAGGCGGCCGAAGCAGGTCCGCCATCGCCGACCGCGAGGAAGGTGTAATCCGTGCCCTCGGTCAGGCCCGACCCGGCCAGCACGTTGCGTGCAAAGCCGACCTCGGCGCCATCCGCAGTGCCGACGCCCACGACCGTCCCTTTCAGGTCAGCCGGAGAGGTCACCGCCGATGCTTCGGGAACGACGAGGCCGAAGTTCGAGCGTGCGGCGACGTTGTAGATGAACACGGCATCAACGCCGCGCGACTGCGCGCCAAGCACCGGCCCGGGGCCCGGGCGCCCAAACTGCGCCTGACCTGCCGAGAGGGCCTGAAGAACCGCGCTCGAGCCATTGACGGCCTCGACGCGAACCTCGAGCCCTTCCTCGGCGAAATAGCCTTCGGCGATCGCGACGAACACCGGGAACGAGTTGATCGCCGAGGGACTCGGCTGAACGAACGTCACCTGCCGCAGTGTCTGGGCACCGAGCAGTCCGGGCCCCCCGATGGCCCCAAGTGCCGCGGCCATCGCAGCCGTTGCACCGAACTTGCGTCTTGAAATCATGCTTTCCTCCCGTGTTTGCATGTCGTTGCATTCGGCGCGCGCGCGGCGGCCGCTCAGACGGCGTGGAGCGTGTTCGACAGCCGACCGATTCCCTCAATTTCACAGACCATTTCGTCGCCGTCCTGCAGGTAGTGCGGCGGGTTCATCGCATACCCCACGCCCGATGGCGTTCCGGTGGCAAGAATGTCGCCGGGCTCGAGCGTCAAACCCTCGGAGAGCGAGGCGATCAGCGCCGGAATGTCGAAGATCATGGCGGCTGTCGTCTCGTTCTGGCGCAGCTCACCATTGACCCACAGCTGCATTCGCAAGGCCATCGGGTCTTCGATCTCGTCTGCGGTCACGACCCAAGGCCCCATCGGGCACGATCCGTCGAGCGCCTTGCCCTTGAAGAACTGGCCACCATGCCGGCGCTGCACGTCGCGCGCCGACACGTCGTTGAGGATCGTGTAGCCGAAAATGTGCCGATAGGCATCGGCGGGCGCGATGTCGCGCCCCCTCTTGCCGATGATGAGGGCGAGCTCAACCTCGTAATCGATCTTGGTCGAGACGCGCGGAAATATGGGGACCGGGGCCTCGTGGCCCACGACGCTCGTGGGCGGCTTGGTGAAGAAGACGGGAACCTCGGTCACGTTGATCGTGGTCTTCTGGGCGCGCGCACCTTCCGCGATGTGCTCCGCATAATTCCGGCCGACGCAAAAGACATTCTTGCGCGGCACAGGGATCGGTGCGCGGAAGGCCAGCGAAGCAGACGGGTGAATGGAGTGAGCGTGCGCGCCCGCTTCGGCCGCTGCGACGACCCCACGCACTGCGGCGAGGGCCGCTGCGCCGCCGTCAATCAGCGCCTGAAGCGACAGCACGCTGCGCCCACCTTGAACGACCCCGATCCCGGGCTGGGCTGCGGCGAGGTCCAGCGCACGGCCATCGCGAAGCGCGGCCACGCAGGTCTCGACCCCGCCGATGTCAACTGTCGCCAGACGCATGTGGTCCCCCCGGTTCGTCGGGTCGTCGCCGTGCACCCAACTTTGCGAACATAAATCGCGGCGAGCCGTTGACAATCGCAGAGACGCGGCCAAAATCGAACCATTCCGGGAATTGGTCAGATGACACACGACGACCTCACCGCCATGCTTGCGCGGCGCATCAGGGCCTACATCGTCGAGCGTGGGTTCACCCACACCGAGCGCATTCCCCCCGAGCGCGCGCTCTGCCTCGAATTTGGCGTGACGCGCGGCGCGCTGCGCAAGGCGCTCGACCGGCTGGAGGAGGACGGCCTCATCTGGCGCCATGTGGGGCGTGGCACCTTTATCGGATCCCGCCCGGTGCTGAACCTTTCGGATGTCGCCTATCTGGGCGAACTGGCCACGCCGGCGCAGGTCATCACCGCCCGTCTTGCCATCGAGCCCGAATTGGCACGCCTTGCCGCTGTGCATGGTACGCGGTCGGATTTCGAGCAGATCGAGACCTGCACACGGAAATGCCGCGGCGCGACCGACTGGCGCAGCTATGAGGCCTGGGACAACAACCTGCACCTGGCCGTCGCAAAGGCGACGCACAACAAGTTGCTCGTACATCTCTTCGACATGCTCAATGTCGTGCGCCGGTCAACTGTCTGGGCGCGAACGCGCACCACCGACGCTCCGCCTCGCGACCATCACAGCTTTGCCGAGCACGACGCCCTGCACCGCGCCATCGTGGCGCGCGACCCCAACGGGGCCGCGCAGGAAATGCTCAATCACCTCAACTCTGTCAGCGTCCGGGTGCTGAGCGCCCTCTCGCGCTGAGGAGGTCAGACCACGCGGACCGTAAAGGCGCCTACCCCTTCGACACTGCCCTCCATCACGTCGCCACGCACCACCGCTGCCACACCGGCGGGCGTCCCGCTCATGATCAGGTCGCCGGCGGCGAGTTCGAAATACTCCGAGAGATAAGAGATCATCTCGGGCACTTTCCAGATCAGCTGGTTGAGGTCGCCCGACTGGCGCACCTTGCCGTTGACCTTCAGTTCCACCGCGCCCGAGGACGGGTGTCCCACGCGCGCGACGGGCATGATCGGACCCATCGGGGCGGAATGCTCGAACGCCTTGCCTACTTCCCAAGGGCGGCCCATCTCCTTGGCCTGGCCCTGCAGGTCGCGCCGCGTCATGTCGAGGCCGACTGCATAGCCGAAGACGCAGTCCAGTGCGCGCTCGACGGGGATATTCTTGCCGCCGGATGCGAGCGCGACGACCATCTCCATCTCGTGGTGTACGTCCGCTGTCCGGGGCGGATAGGGGAAGGCATCGCCAAAGACGAGGTTGTCGGGATTCTTCTGGAAGAAAAAGGGCGGCTCGCGGTTCGGGTCGTGACCCATCTCGATCGCATGGGCGGCATAATTTCGCCCGATGCAATAGATGCGGCGAACCGGGAATAGCGCATCCGTGCCGGAAATCGGTGCGCCGACAGTCGGCGCGGGGGGGAAGGCATAGGTCGGCATGGCTGGGCCCTTTCTGAGTGTCAACGCAGGATGTGGCGCAAAGGTGCCCCCGGATCAATCCGTCGCCACCGCATGCGGCCGGCGCGGCGACAAACCAATTCCGGGATTGGTTCTGTTCTGCCAGGGCAGGATCAGGTGATGGCCTCGAGCCGTTCCTTCGACATGTCGCCAGGAACGATCGTGATCGGACAGGGCAGGTGGCCCGACTGGCGCGACAGATGCGTCACCAGCGGGCCCGGCCCGGATTTTTCCGCGCTCGCTCCGAGGACAAGGACCCCGACCTCGGCATCCGACCGGATCTGGGCGAGGATCTCGGCCACCGGCTCACCTTCGCGGATGACGAGTTCGGGATGGATCCCCTGCCGCTCGCGCATCCATTTCGCGAAGACCTCGAAATGCGCCTCGATCCGCTCGCGTGCCTCGGCCCGCATCAGGTCGGCCACACCGATCCAGTGCTGATACTCTTCGGGCGGGATCACCGAGAGGATCTGCACGCCCCCCCCGGTGCGCGCCGCGCGCATGGCGGCAAAGCGCATGGCATTGAGGCACTCGCGGCTGTCGTCGAGGATGACGAGGAACTTGCGCATCTGAACCCTCCGGCCTCGACTCTGCCCCAAGTGGCCGCCCGAGGCAACGCCCGCTCGTGCCTGCCGCGCGGCTTTCCGCCGCCGCGCGCCGCGCGCTGGTTAAGGTTTCGGCACGATGGCGCGCCGACTGCCCGAAAACCGGGCGTCGGGCGGAGGGCTATGCTCAGACGCGCGGACCCGACAGCGCCCAGTCCCAATAGAGGGCGCGCGCCCGGCGCGTCATCGGCCCCGGCGCGGGATAGCGGCGATCCTCGAAGGCGGCGACGGCTGTCACCTTGGCGAAATTGCCCGACAGGAACACCTCGTCGGCGGCCGCGACATCGTCGAAGGAAAGCACCGTCTCGATCACCTCGACCCCGTCGGCGCGCAGGTTGGCGATGTGGCGCGCGCGGGTGATCCCGGCGAGGAAGGTCCCGTTCGGGATCGGTGTCAGCACCACGCCGTCGCGCACGATGAAGACGTTTGCGGTCGCGCTCTCGGCGACATTGCCCATCGCATCGGCGACAAGCGCGTTGCCGAAGCCCTTGGCGCGCGCTTCGGTCAGCATCCGCGCGTTGTTGGGATAAAGGCAGCCCGCCTTGGCGTTGCACACCGCATCCTCGAGCACGGGGCGGCGGAACCGCGTCCGGCAAAGGGTCGTCGGCCGCTCGAAATCGGGCAGCGCGACCTCTTCGAGGCAGAGCGCGAAGCCCGTCTGGCCGCGCGCCGGCGCGATGCCGAGGTCCGAGCCCGCGATCGCCCAGTACATCGGCCGGACATAGACCGCAGCACCCGGGCCGAAGCCGCGCAGCCCCTCGCGCGCGATCGCGGCCATCTCGGCCGCACCGAGGGTGGCGTCGATCATCAGCGCATCGGCCGAGCGGTTGACCCGGTCGCAATGCGCCACGAGGTCGGGGACGACGCCCTGAAACATGCGCGCGCCGTCAAAGACGCTCGAGCCCTGCCACATGCCATGGTCGGCCGCGCGCATCACGGGCAGGTCGCCCTCGTGCCAGCGCCCCTCGAAATAGGTGCGGATGTTCGTGCCGAAAGCCATGCGTCCCCCGTTCCGGCGCCCCCGGGCGCGCGCTCAGCCCCGGCGGCCGAAGGCGTCGATCTGCGCGCGCAGGGGTTCGAGCTGATAGCCGAAGCGGGCGGGGATCGCGATCAGATCATCCGTCGGCATCCGGCCGGCATTGGCGAGCGCCCAGACGATCGAGGATCGGTTCCCGCTTGCGCAATAGGCGAACACCGGGCCGCCGGCGGCGGCCATCGCCCTGGCCTGCGCCGCGACATTCTCGGCCGTCATGCCGCCCGAGATGATGGGGTTGTCGATGAAGGCCATCCCGGCCGCCTCGACCGCCGCGCGCACCCGGGCGGCGTGCAGGCCGGGCGGGATCTCGGGGTCGGGGCGGTTGCAGATGACGGCGACGAAGCCCGCCGCGCGGATCGTGGCCGCATCCTCGGGCGCGATCTGCGGGCTTACCGCGTAATCGTCGGTCAGGCGCCGTATCTCCATGCCCTTCCCCCTTCAGGCGGGTTGCATCCGGTCGAGCCGCGCCCGGATCGGGGGGGCGGCAAGCATCCCCGCGGCCATCGCGACGACAAAGACAATCCCCCCCGTGCCGCCGAATGTCAACGAGGCGAGCGCCGGCCCCGGGCAGAGCCCCGCGAGCGCCCAGCCCGCGCCGAAGACGGTCGAGCCGATGATCAGGTTGCGCCCCGGCCGCCCGTCCCCCGCGGGCGCAAGCGGCAGCGGCCCGCCCAGCACCGCGACCTTGCGCCGCTCGGCCACCCGCCACGCGACCGCCATCGGCAGGATCGCGCCGCCGAGCACGAAGGCGAGCGTCGGGTCCCAGTCGCCGAAGACGTCGAGCCAGCCCTGCACCTTGGTCGTGTCGACCATCCCCGAAACCACGAGCCCCGCCCCGAAGAGGCCGCCCGCCACCAGCGCCGACAGAAGTCGCAGCATCAGATCACCCCCAGCACATGCCGCGCGAGCGCCATGACAAGGCCCCCGCCCAGCAGATAGAACACTGTCGCCACGATACCCCTCAGCGACAGCCGCGAGATCCCGCACACCCCGTGCCCCGAGGTGCATCCGTTCGCGAGCCGCGTCCCCACGCCCACGAGCAGCCCCGCCACGATGACGACGGCGAGATTGCCGGTCAGATGCGTGTCGACCGTGTCATAGAGCGGCACGACCAGCATCGGCACGAGGATGAGCCCCGCGATGAAGGCCGCGCGCTCGGCGCCGCTCTCCCAGCCCGAGCGGTCCACGAGGCCGCCGATGATGCCCGAAGCCCCCATGATCCGCCCGTTGACGAGCAGATAGATGGACGCCGCACTTCCGATCATGAGACCTCCGACGAGGCCCCAGATCCAATCCTGTTCGATCATGTCAGAAATTCCTTGATGGTCATGGAGAACGTAACCGGCGACGCTGCGCCGGTCACGCTCCCTTCGGTGCGCGCGGTCTCTCCTCAGAGACCGTTCACCGGCACCTTGAGATAGGTCACCCCGTTCTCTTCGGCCGGCGGCATCTGGCCGGCGCGCATGTTCACCTGCAGCGAGGGGATGATGAGGCGCGGCATCGACAGGCTCGCGTCGCGCGTCGTGCGCATCTTGACGAAATCCTCGCGCGAGCGTCCGGCGCCGACATGGACGTTGCGCGCCTTCTGCTCGCCCACCGTCGTCTCCCAGGCATAGACGTCACGCCCGGGCGCCTTGTAGTCGTGGCAGACGAAGATGCGGGTTTCGTCGGGCAGGCGCAGGATCTTCTGGACGCTGTCGAACATCGTCTCGGCCGATCCGCCCGGGAAGTCGCAGCGCGCCGTGCCGAAATCGGGCATGAAGAGCGTATCGCCCACGAAGGCCGCATCGCCGATCACATAGGTCAGGCAGGCGGGCGTGTGGCCGGGCGTGTGCAGCACGTCGCCGCGCATCTGCCCGATGTGAAAGCTGTCGCCCTCGGTGAAGAGGCGGTCGAACTGGCTGCCGTCGCGCTGGAACTCGGTGCCCTCGTTGAAGATCTTGCCGAAGGTGTTCTGCACCACCGTGATCTTCTCGCCGATCCCGATCCGGCCGCCCAGACGCTCCTGGATGTAGGGCGCGGCCGAGAGGTGGTCGGCGTGGACATGCGTCTCGAGGATCCACTGCAGATCGAGCCCCTCGGCCTCGATGAAGGCGATCACGGCATCGGCCGAGCGCGTGTCGGTGCGCCCCGAGGCATAGTCGAAGTCGAGGACCGAATCGACGACGGCGCAGGCGCGCCCCTCGGGCTCGCGGACGACATATGTGATGGTGTTCGTGGCCTCGTCGAAGAAGGCATTGACGATGGGTGTCATGGCGGATCTCCCTGATCAGATGGAGAGTAGGTTGCGTGGACACATATTTCAAGACTTGAATGTATTGCCCGCGCTGTCATTGACCTGCGTCAAGGCCCGGTGTCGTGCACCTCGCCTAGAGTTCTCCCTGATCGATGCGGACGGAGGGCGACATGACGGATCTTCAAGGGCGCATGGCACAACTCGAGGCTCGGCGAGCCGAGCTCGTGGCCAGGATGGCTGGCATCGAGGCGTCGCTGCACGACTACGAGACCCGCGACTGGGAGGAGTTGGCGACCGAACGTGAGGATGACGAGATGCTCGAGACGCTGGGCAACTCGGGCGCGCGCGAGGTGCGTCAGATCGATGCCGCCCTCGCGCGCCTCCGCGCAGGTGACTATGGCGCCTGCACGCGCTGCGGCGCCGAGATTCCCGATGCACGCCTTGATCTCCTGCCGGCCACACCCTTTTGCAGCAGTTGCGCGGCATGACCGGGCGGGGATCGCCGGCGGCCGCAGGCGGGGCAGAGCGCGCGAATGCGGCGCTCGGTCGGCTGCGGCTTGAACTCGAGGGGCTGCAACTCCTCTTTCCCGGGCTGGGCGCCGGGCCGGTGCGCCACCATCAGCCGAGCGAGATGCCGGTTATCACAGCCATGAGGCCAAGCACCGAAAGGCCGAGCGCCGCGAGGTTCAGCGTCACGACCCGTTGAAGCCGCGCCCGCAAAGCGGCCTCGGACAGACCCGCACGGCGCGCGACGATGACAAGCCGGATGCACCACAAAATGCCCGCAAGGCCCGCGACCGCAAGGGCGCTGCCTGCCCAGATCAATGCCGTCATCTCCGATCCCCCGCACCGTGCCCGACCTATCGATAGGCGCGGGTGGCTCTGTGCGCAAGGCGCGGGGCTTGAACCCGCGGGGGTGGGGCGCTAGGCACGTCCCCGCACCCAAGCGAGGCCGCAATGACCGATCCCACCCAGAACTATGGCGTCACCGCCGACGAATTGCGCCAGTTCATCGAGCGTTTCGAGCAACTCGAGTCCGAGAAGGCCGACATCGCCCAGCAGCAGAAGGACCTCATGGCCGAGGCCAAAGGGCGGGGCTACGACACGCGCGTCATGCGCAAGCTCATAACCTTGCGGCGTCGCAAGCCCGATGAGATCGCCGAGGAAGAAGCGATCCTCGAACTCTACAAGACCGCCCTCGGCATGTCCTGACACTCAGCGCGAGACCTGCTCGCGTAGGACGGCGGCGGTCAGCGCCAGCATCAGATAAATCCCCATGAAGATGAGGAAGGCGATCGCGGTGTTTTCGAACACGCGCGGATAGGCTGCCTCATCCGCCGGGAGGGGGACGACGCTGACCGACAAGTAGCGCACCTGACGATTGGCCTCGATCCGCGCCTGCTCGCGCGCCTGCATCGCTTCGCGCAAGAGCTCCTTGCGCGTTTCCAGTTCGGCCTCGGCGACCATCATCTCGCCTTGGACCCTGGCGAGCGAGAGGCCGAGGCGGTCCTCTTCGGTCAGTCGCGCGCGCAAGCTCTCGATCTCGGCCTCGAGGCGCTCGATCCTCTGGCGAACTGCCGCCACGCGGCCCGCGTTCGGGCTCGGATTCGCGAGCATCTGCTGAAGACCGAGCCGGTCGGTCGTCAGTTCCCGCTCAAGCGTCGAGATCTTCGCGTTGACGATGTCGACCTCGGCCTGGCCCGAGAGCGTGCGGAAGCGCTCCTGCAGTGCGATCAGCTGCTCGCGCGCCTCGAGCAGCTTGGTCTCGGCCTGCACGAGGCTTTCCTCGGCGCCCGCCATCTGGTCGGTGCGCAGCCTCTGCGACAGGGCATCGACCTTTTCCTCGGCATATCCGAGCAGGGCTTGCGACCATGCCGCCGCCTGCATCGGATCGGGCGCGCGCACCTCGAGCCGGACGATCCCCTCGGTCGGATCGAAGCCGATCCGGATGTGGCGGCTATAGGTGCGGTAACGTTCCTCGACCCCGGCATCGGGCTCGAGGCGCAGGATGGGATCGATTTCCGGCGCGCTGAAGGCCGCGCCGAAGCCCGCATCGTCATCGAGCCGCAACATGGCGCTGCGCGATTCCAGATACCCCTGCACCGCAATCGCATCTTGCGCCATGGCAAGGGGCGAAGTCTGGAACAGCCCGCCCCCTTGCGGGCTCGGGGCATCGGCCTGCTGGATGACGAACTCGCTCTTGCTCGCATAGAGGGGGGTCGCGATGGCGGCGTAATAGTAGCCCATCATGATTGTCGGCAGCATGACAAACGCCAGAAGCCTGAGCCCGAGCAGGATCAGCCGCCGCTTGCGCCGCTCCACGATCTCGCGCTGGATCGCGAGGACCTCAAGCGCGCCGGTCTGCGCGGTGTGCACCTCGGGCGTGCCCGGCGGCGGGGCCGGCGCAATGTCGCGCCCGGCACCCTCGATGCGCGCAAGTGCCTTGCCGGCCGCCTTTCCCGCAGCCGCCGCCGCATCGGCCGCCTTGCCGGCGACGAGGCCAAGAAGACTGTCGCGCGAGAAGGGATCGATGCCCGCGGCGCGCAGGTGATAGACCGCCTCGATGTCGGTTTCCGCCGCGATGCCGCGCTTTTGCGCGATCCGACGCGCCAGGCGCAGTTGCTGCGCGCTCAGCCCCTCGGCCTCGATTGCCTGTAATGCCGCGGGCGGGGGGGGCGCCTGACGCGGCCGCGCCGCCGCCGCGGTCGGGAAGAGGTCGGGGCCGAAGCCGTCCTCGGTGGGTTCGGACCTGCCCTCAGCCGCGTGCTGCGCGTCCTCCGATCCCGCCCGCCCGGGCTCTGACTGCGCGCTTTCGGCGTTCGGCGCGTGCGGTGGGCCGGTGTCTGCCGACGGGGGGGATTGGGTGCCTTGCTCTTCAGGTGCGGCCTCTGCCGCGCCGCCGGTGCCCACGGGGATGCGATAGCGCCGAGCGCGTGGATTAGGCCCGTTCGTCATGCTCGTACTTCCGTCGCGCTTCCTCGAGGGTTTCGAACATGTGCAACGTGCCGTCCTTGAGGACCGCCGCCGAGCGGCAGAACTTCTCGAGTGTCTGGACCTGGTGCGACACCACCACGACGGTCGCGTTCTCGAGTCGCTCGCGCAGGATCCACCCTGCCTTGCGGTTGAAGGCCATATCCGTGCTGGTCGGCATCCCCTCGTCGATGAGGTAGATGTCGAACTCCATCGCGAGCAGCAGCGCAAAGGAGAACCGCGCGCGCATGCCAGAACTGTAGGTCGCAAGCGGCATGTCGTAATACTCGCCGATGTCGCAGAGCCAGCGCGTGAAGGCCTCGACATAGTCCGGGTCCAGCCCGTAGAGCCGCGCGATGTAGCGTGCGTTCTCCTTTGCGTCGTGCTTGGGCACGACACCGCCCATGAAGCCCAGAGGAAAGGAAATGCGACTGGCGCGGCTGATCTCGCCCTCGTCGGGCTTTTCGAGGCCGGCCATCATGTTGATGATGGTTGTCTTGCCGGTGCCGTTCGGGGCAAGGATGCCGAGCGAGTTGCCAAGCTCCACCCGGAAGGTCGCCCGATCGAGGATGATCTTGCGCCGCTCGCCCGTCCAGAAGGATTTGCTGACGTTGCGAAACTCGATCACCTGCAATCCTGTCAACCAAGTGGGCCGGGGCCTCGGACACCCCGTAAGGCAAGCGCGATTAACAAATCGTCGCCATTATGCCCCGGAATGGTCCCCCGTTGCAATCCTGAGGGGAGTCGCATGAGCGCCGATCGTCCGCTCGACCGCGCCCATGCCGCGATGGCGGCCGCCCCGGAGGATGAGGGGCCGCGGCGGGCCTATCTCGGGCTCCTCGCGGGGCACGAGCTCATGGTCGCGCTCAGGGCCGAGGGCGCGGGCGGCGCGGTAGAGCCCGAGAGCGTCGAGGTCGACGGCACGACCTTCGTCATCGCCCATGACAGCGAGGCGCGGCTGAGCGCGGGCAGGCAAGGCGCGATCCAACACCTTGCCGCGACGGGGGCCGAGATCGCGCGCCTGCTCGCGCCGCAGGGGCTCGGCCTCATCGTCAACCCCGGCGCGCCCGAGGTGGCCTTCGTGCTCGATCCCGAAGGGGTGCGCTGGCTTGCGGCCGAGGCGGGCGCCGCGCCCGAGGCCGGCGCGCACAGCCTGGGCGGGTTCGGCCCGCCGTCGGGCGTTTCGGCGCAGACCCTCGCCGCCCTCGATGCACGCCTCGCCGAGGCGGGCGCGGTCATCCGCCGCGCGGCACTGGCGGGCGCGCGGGAGGCGGACGGCGGGCGCGCCATCGTCCTCGCGCTCGCGGGCGTCCCGCTCGAGGGCGAGGCCGCGCTGGCCGAGCGTCTGGGCGCCTTCCTGCGCCTTGCGGGGGGCGGAGATGCGCGCGTCCACATCCTCTTTCTGCCCGGGGAGGGGGCCGAGTTCGCGGCGATCGCGGCCGCGGGCCTCGTGTTCGAGCCGCCCGCCCCGGCGCGCCCCGCGCCACCGGGCCTGACGGCGCCGCCACGGCTGCGCCGCTGAATGGGGTATTTTGGTACCCCATATCGGAAATCCCTGATTTTCATGCCTCTCGCGCCCCTCTTTCGCACTTGACCCGCACGCGAAAGCGGCTAGAAGCCCCTTCGCACACCGGGGCAACGGGCCCCGCTCACGACAGGGCACAGCATGAAAACCTTCACCGCCACCCCGGCGGACATCGTCAAGAAGTGGATCCTGGTCGACGCCGAGGGCGTCGTGCTGGGCCGCCTCGCTGCCGAGGTCGCCAAGATCCTGCGCGGCAAGCACAAGCCGACCTTCACCCCCCACATGGACATGGGCGACAACGTCATCATCGTGAACGCCGACAAGGTGCAGATGACGGGCAAGAAGCGCGAGGACAAGCTCTATTACTGGCACACCGGCTATCCGGGCGGGATCAAGCACCGCACCGCGCGCCAGATCCTCGAAGGCGCCCACCCCGAGCGCGTCGTGGAAAAGGCGGTTGAGCGGATGATCTCGCGCAACCGCCTCGGCCGCCAGCAGATGTCGAACCTGCGCGTCTATGCAGGCGCCGAGCATCCCCACGTCGCCCAGTCGCCCGAGGTGCTCGACATCAAGGCGATGAACCCGAAGAACAGCCGGAGCGCATGAGCATGGCCGACCTCAGATCCCTCGATTCGCTCAAGGCCTCGGTCGCCGCCGCCGAGGCGCCCGCCGCCGCGCCCCGCACGCCCGTGCGCGACGCGCTCGGCCGCTCCTACGCCACCGGCAAGCGCAAGGACGCGGTCGCCCGCGTCTGGATCAAGCCCGGCTCGGGCCGCGTCACGGTCAACGGCAAGGAAATGGCCGCCTATTTCGCCCGGCCCGTGCTGCAGATGATCCTGCGCCAGCCCTTCCAGATCGCGGGTGTCGACGGCCAGTTCGACGTCATGGCGACGGTCGAGGGTGGCGGCCTCTCGGGCCAGGCCGGCGCGCTCAAGCACGGCATCTCGAAGGCGCTGCAACTCTACGAACCGGCGCTGCGCGCCCCCCTCAAGGCCGCGGGCTTCCTCACCCGCGACAGCCGGACGGTCGAGCGCAAGAAATACGGCCGCCGCAAGGCCCGCCGGAGCTTCCAGTTCTCCAAGCGCTGATCGCGGACGACTCCATTTATGTCCAGAATCGGGGGCTCGCAGAAATGCGGGCCCTCGTCTATTTTGCCGCTTCTGAGCGTGGTGTAGAGCCGAAGCACCCTTCATGACACCAGTAACCGCCCGGCGCGACGCCCAAACAGGCGAACAAGTCCAGAGCGCTCAGGTGGTGCTTGCGTTGGAGACCGACGCAGGGTCGCGTGTAGCACGCGTTCAGTGCGGGGGGTAGCGCCGCTGCTGTTGGCTGCTACACGCTGCAAGGGCGCTGTGTGTGCGTTTTTGGCGTGAATAGCGGCGATTTTTGTGGTAAAAAGGTGTAGTTGCCCGATGGGCAGACTGGCATAGTGGGGCAATGCAAATTGAAGGTTGATGAGCAGTTTTCTAATCTCTCTCTTTTTCAAAGAGCGTTTTGGAGAATACTATTTGGTATATTGGGCGCAGTCTTAGCTGCTGTCATTGTTTTTTTGTTGTTCCACGCAGTTTCTCTGCTCGCGGATTTACTTGACGCGTCAAGATTTAACTTAAGGGTTCCTGTGGTTTTATTTTTCATGCCTTTAGTTGGGTTTATTTATGGGTGGCGTCGCGCTGACGTATTGCAGACCTACTTTTCATTGCTACTTAGGAAGTCTATATACTTTCGAATCTTTGTGTTTGGGACATTGTTCTACTCAGTTTCTCTCAGTGCTTTTATT
>Ga0315900_10006946_pt1 | contig 14999 bp, 14 predicted proteins | sample LakEriMetagenome_FD_203521 | JGI IMG/M metagenome (GOLD analysis project Ga0315900, IMG submission 203521) | Freshwater fungal communities from buoy surface, Lake Erie, Ohio, United States - Buoy 12 MA114 | ecosystem: Environmental > Aquatic > Freshwater > Lake > Lake biofilm | place: USA: Lake...
CGGCTTCAAGGGCAGCGCGGATCGCGGCAGTCGCATAGCCCGGCCCCGTTGCATCGGTTTCGGCGCGGGTGATCGTGTTGCGGTGCACCTTGGCGGCCTCTGCTAAATCCCGGACTGTCCAGCCGAGTAGGGCGCGGGCGGCGCGGATTTGTGCGCTTGTCATCATTTCTCGCTTGTGTATAGTGCACCTGTCACCATGAGGTGACGTTAGCACAACAGGACGAAACCGCAATGACCGAACCCTTGACCCCGCCCGAACTGCCGCACCCGGACCCGCGAAAACCGCACCCGCATCAGGCGTTCCTCGAATACATTGGCCACCCGCCCGAACTGTCGCGCCCGAACCCGCCGGAATCGCCCCGCCCGACCCCGCCGGAACTGCCCCGCCCGACCCCGGCCGAGCGTCCTGAACCCGACCTGGAAAGATTCCGGACTCTCCTGAACGACTGCCGCCAGCTGCTCGGGCTGGAGGCTATGGAACCCGGGTCGCCCGTAGTTGCCCCGCCCCCGCCGCGCGACCTCGACGACCTCGAAACCGCAATCGACGACTGCCGGTTCAGCATCGAGCACGTTGTCGACCTCTTCGGCGTGCTGGAATACGACATTTGCGGATGGGACGTCGACCGGCGGCAGCGCGGCGCCCTTCTGCTCGGGTTCGCGACGCTCACAGACAAGGTTGCCGAACTCGGCAAGCTGCTGGACCAAGCCGACCGCGCCCGGAGGGCGGCGAGGAAAGATCAGGCCCCCGTTCACGCAACGCCTTGACAATGTAGGCGGCTTGCGGCCTTACTACGTGGTGTAGATTTAGGGCCGCTATGAAGGCTGGAGAGTTGCGCATGCGGGCCACGGTGGCCTTCAAGGTCGAAGATGCGACCGTCCGGAATGCGATGATCGCAATCCGGACGGCGGGCTTTCTGACGACCGGCGCGCGCGGTGTGAATGCGCCCGACATGCAGCCGATCGACGCCGCCCGCGTTGCGCTGGCGCTGATGGCCAACGAGGTGCCGGGCGCCCGGGCGGCCGACACGGCCCGAGCGGCGCAGGCACTGCTCTGTCACATGCCAGACGAGGCCGGGGACTTCACGCTTGGCGCGCTCGCCGGCCTGCGCGCGCCCTTCGCGCTCGACGTCGCGGTGGCCGCGCTGATCAGCATCTTCGCGCATGGCCTCGACAAGCCGGCCGTGGCGGCCGCCTTCGGGCAGACGCGGGACGGACAGACAACCCCGCCTCCCGTCGACGTCCACCTTGAAGGCGATGATTTTGCCGTCATCACGATGGGGTCGGCGCCAGATCGCAGCACCTACGCCTTTAGCGCGCCCCTACGCCCGGCGCGCGGGCCGCAAGCTTTCGATGTGCGGCGGGACATGGGTGTATCGCGCTTTGCGCAGATCGGTCCCGCGCCCCTGATGCATCTGGCCGAAGGCTTTCGTGGGGGCGCGGCATGCTGATTCCCGAGGGGCAACTGGCGCGTGACCTCGGCTTCGGCGGCCTGACCGAGCGTTTCGCGGCGTGGGTCGCCCGCGCCGAGTTGGAACCGACATACGGAGGGCCGGGCACGGTTTACAACCCGTATGATATAGACGTTGCGTTACGCCGGGTGCCGATCATCGGCCCGGGCCGGTTTTCGGGGGAAGGCGGATGATCACGATCCTCAGCACCGAAGAACTCTCGCGGTTGCTGGGCTATTCGGGCGCAAACACGGCGTTTCGGGATTGGCTTGTGCAGATGCGGATCACGCCAGTGCCGGGCCGGCGTGGGGTCTATGATATCGCGCTTGTCAGGCGGCGCCTTGACGAGGCGCAGGGACTGGTCCCGACCGGGACGGCCGAGCCGGTTTCCCTTGTCGCGGCGAGGAGGGCGAGACTTGCGGCGCGGGCCTAGATATCCCAAGGGTATCCATCGCGTTGCCCGCAAGGTCGCGGGCGGCTGGCGGTATCATTTCTATGCATGGCGCGGGGGCCCGTCCTTTTGGGCTGGCCCGGATCGCGAGCCGACCGAACCGGAATTTTTCGCGGCGCTGGCGAAGGCAACCGAGCGGCAGAAGCCGCTTGTCTATCTTGTCCCTCACCTCGTCGATGACTTCATCGACAGTCCCGCCATGCCGAAGGCTCCGCGCACGGTCGCCGATTATAGGAAGTGGCTGGGGCGGTTCGCCGATGCCTTCAAGGACGATCCGGCCGCGATCTTCGAGGAGCCTGCATCGCGGGCGGAGGTGAACGACTGGCGCGCGACCTGGAAGCATTCGCCACGACAGTATGACTATGCTGCGACCGTGGTAACCGTCTGCCTTAACTGGGCGGTCGATGCCGGCAAGCTGGGACAACACCATTGTCATCGATTGCGCAAGGTCTATGCCGTTGACCGGGCTGAAATCGTCTGGACCCCCGCGCATCGCGAGACGCTTGTTGCGGCGGCGCCCGATTGGGTCGCGCGCATCCTGACTGCCGCATGCGAGACGGGACTGCGGCCGGGCGACCTCTGCCGGCTCTCGCGCAACCATATCGAGACGACGCCACAGGGGCGGCGTATCCGGGTGCGGACGCAGAAGCGCAACCGGCTCGCTTACATCCCTGTCACAGTTGGGATGGCGGCGGTAATCGACGCGACCCCCCGCGACCGGATGCTGATCCTTGCCAGCGAACGGGGCAAGCCGCTGACGCCACATCGTGCATCCGAAGGTCTGCGGCAATGGCGGGACAAGGCGGGCCTGACGCCTGCCGCGCTCGGGGTCGATTTGAGGTTGCAGGACTGCCGAGGGACTGCCGCGACGCGGCTTCTGTCTGCCGGACTCAGTCTGGCCGAGATCGCGGCGCATATGGGCTGGGGCCTGCGCCATGCGGCGGCTGTCATCGAGCACTACGCGCGAGTCTCGCCTGACGAGTCGGACACAATCCTTGTCAAGCTGGCGCGAGCCAAAGGGGGCGAAAAGTGAACGTTTCTGTAAACGCTACTGTAAACGCCTCATTTTCGGGGGCGGGAGGAATGGCGCAAGTCATTGAAAAGACTTGGAGGCGGGTACCGGAATCGAACCGGTCTACACGGATTTGCAATCCGCTGCGTAACCTCTCCGCCAACCCGCCGCAGTCGCCATTTTTCAGCGTTAGGACAACCCGCCCCCCAACGCAAGAGCCCCGCCGCCACCGCCGGCTATTCCTTTGGTCCTGCCGGTGACCTGTCGAGGGAGGTGGAAGGGAAAGGGTATAGGCCGGACGGCAGTCCTGCAGCAACGCGTCGCCTTGCGCATATGCGGCGTGGGGCTGCGGGTCGGGGTGCCGCAGATATCGGCAGACAGGCCGGGAATTGCCCGTGGCACGATCACGGGCATCGCGGTCCCGTGATGACAACGCGAAACAGCTTCTGGCATGGCAGTATTTGTGTTAACGATTCGCCTCAGGGATGAGTGAGCCAGGCACAGGGCGGCTATGAAGCGACTGTCTGACGCCTGTCTGGTCCGATTGTCATAAAGCGGTTGGAAAAGGCGGGAAGGGGCTGGTCAGGTCCCGAACCCGCGGGATTGGTTCGGTGAAGGTCCGACCGGCGTGGAGTTTTTCCCGCTGCCGGTCAGAGCCCAAGTCAACCGGTATTGATAGTCATGCTGAAGTTATTCCGAGGTGCAACATGTACTGGATATTCCTTGACGGAAATGTTCTGCGCGGACCGACAGCGACTGTCGCGATTCCGTCGGGGATGCTGTGCACTCTGGCCGCCGTGCTGGTGATGAATCATGACAGGCCCGTTCCGCGTGACCGGCTTGGCGAGATTCTGTGGGATGGGGAGACACCTGACCGTTCCCGCGACCGGATCAATACGATGCTTTGGCGGTTGCGCCGGATGGTGACCGATGCGGGCGGGGCGAGGGACTGTTTCGTCAATCATCACGATTATCTGATGTATCGCCCCGGCAAGGCGACCGAAAGCGATGTGCTGACTGTGTCTGCGCTGGCGCGGCGCCTTATGCAGGGTGGAATAGACGGCCCGGAGATGGTCGAGGAATGCCTCGCCTGTGTGGATGCGTGCCAGACCGATTTCCTTCCCTTTGCATCCGATCACTGGTCGATCCTGACGCGCGAATCGCTGAGGTCGGGATTGCTGATGGCGCTTGAAGCGTTGATGTCGCACATGCGGGCGCAGGGGAGGTGGGGCCGCGTGAGTGAGCTGGCGGAGCGGATTCTGGTGCTTGATCCAACGCTCGAAGTCGGTCATCGGCAGCTGATCGATCTGCATGGCGAGCGGCAGGACTACAAATCGGCCCTGCGTCATTACAAGGTGCTTGAGCGTGTGCTCAGGGACAGTGTGGGGGAGCCGCCTGCGCCCGAGACGGCTGCAGCCATTGATGCCTTGCGGATCGCGCGGTCCCAGGTCCGGTCTTCAGGAGCCGACATGTCGGGACCCATGCCGGCACCGTTTCTCCGGCATGCGCCCTCGATCCGGGCGGTCGAGGTGGCGCTGCACCACCTGGATGTCGCACGAGACAGCCTGACGGGCCGCACGCAGCGTTCCTGATTCCGAAATCCGACACCACCTGACGGCTTGGCGCAGCGGCAGGCTGCGCTCGTGTCCCATTCGGGTGGGGAATTTTTGCGCTTTCCGGTTGGTGTGAGAGTTGTGTGAGAGCGGCGCGAGAGCCGTGAGAGACCTGTCTGCGAAAAGACAGGGCATGAGCGATTCGATGCCTCCTCCATTGCCCCGCGACCGCCGGTTTCTGGTGTCAGTCTGGCGCAAGCCTGCCACGGCGCCGGACCAGACGCCGGAGAGCGTCCACGGAATGGTCTGGGAGGCTGACCCCCGTGATCCGGGCCGGATCGCGGCACCGCACCTGTTTGCCGGCCTGGCGGCCCTGCCACGCATTCTTCATGACCTGCTGCAGCGCAACGGCAACGATCACGGCGGGCCGTCGGATGCCGGCAGGGGAGCGGTCTAGATGTTCCGCCTCAAGCCCACGCGGATGACGGTGTCGGATGATCGCCCGTCTCTGAGCTATCGGACGACGGTGGATCAGGCGGGACGCGGGACAAGGCACTGGGTGGAAATCGCGCTGGCGAACGATCCCCGCCTTTTTTCGCCTGACGCCGCCGAACAAAGGACGCCGGCGAATTTCGTCACCTTCCGTGACCGCTTTCCGCTGGTTGCCGGAGAGGCCGTGCTGCATGTCCCGCCCGAAGCGCTGCTCCGCCTGGCTGGAAGCGCGCGCATCTATGCCGGTGCAGCGCTTTTTGCAGGTCAGGCCGATCCGGCCCCTGCGGCCGTCATCCGGCCTGACAATGACAGCGTCTACGTCGCGTCCGGCGGGTTTTCCGGCGCGGGGGTCCGACAGCGTTTCGGCTTTTCCGGACGTCCTTCCGTGACCGGCGACGCCCCCATTGCCGAAGGCGCAGTGCGCTGGGCCGGTGATCAACCCCGGCCCGGCGCGACGCCGGTTCCAGACCTGGCCAATCGCCCGCAGTCTCCTTTCCCTCTCAGCGACACGGGCCCCACAGCAGAAGGATATCCTCCGATGAACCCGTCAAATGGTTTCATGCACCGCAATGCCCCCTACCGCCAGGCGATGCCGGTGCAGCCCGTTCAGTCCGAGCCGCGGGGCGGCCACGTACAGGTCGCCGATTATGATGACGGCTATGACACGCCGCCGCCGCCTGCCATGGCCGATAACGGGAGGTTTGCGCGGCCCCAGCCTGGATCTGCAATGCCGGAGCCCGTTCCTGCGCGCTGGGATGCCCCTCCGCAGGACGATCGAAGAGCGCCCCAGACGGCGACCGAACAGGCATGGTCCCGGCCGCTGGAATACGTCCTGCCCGAATTCCGCAGCTATAATCCGCTGGATATCATCCGGACCCTGTCCGAGGCGTGGTCGCGCTATCAGGCCTTTACGGCAGGTGTGTCGGATACGCGCCAGTTCCCGTTTTCGTCGATTGTGTGCCTGCGTGTGCGGGCGCGGCGCAAGTCGGACGGAGCGGAGGTCGGGTTCATCGGTACGGCCTTCTATATCGGGCCGAACCTGCTTTTGACGAATGCGCATAACTTTGCCGAAAGCAGCGGTTTTGCCGCCGCACACAGCGCGACGATCATGGCGGGTCTGAATTCGACCCGCGGGCCAGGTGCCTTGCCGACGAATTCCGATGCGGTTTCGGTCGAAACCATCAATCCGGCTTCAGCGGTCACCATCCATCCGCTATATACAAACCGCGATCCCGGGATCAGCCGTGCCCATGATCTGGCCGTGGTGCGCGTGCGCAATGCCGCTCCCCGTGGCATGTTCTTCCGGATCGCCGATTTCACGCCAAGCCAGAACCAGAAGATTGCGGTCTGCGGTTATGCTGCCAGCAGCCATGCCCAGCACAATTCGACCCTCGATTTCCCCGATCTCCTGCCCGAGGCGCGCGCCGACTTCAAACAGCACATGGATGCCGACATCATCCGCGAAGTGACAAATAATGGTGAGGGTTTCCTCTATAACCTGCAGACACTTGGGGGGAATTCCGGTTCTCCTGTCTTTGTCGCTCCGCGGTCTGTGGAGGGCGATGACCCGACGCGGCTGATGCAGGTCATAGCGGTGCATTCCTCGGGGCAGGATTCGCGGCGCAACCACGGTGTCCGCCTGACGCCGAGCAAGCGCGACTGGGCACTCTCGGGCGGACAGATGGCCGTTCAGCAAAGCTGGGAGAGCGACGAGCAGGATGCGCACCACGACCAGACCGATGACAGTTATGCCCAGCCGATGGGCGCGCCGGTCTGGGCGCCGATCATCGCCGAACTTGTGGGGACGGCGACGACGGCGGGGATAGCAGGGCTCAATTCGTCATCGGGCGATCTGAGCTGGCACCTGCAGAAGATGGATGGATGGCTGCCGGCGAGGGGCCATGCAACGCCGACCATCACTGTTCCGAGGAACCAGATCCAGACGCGCAGCAACATCGAGATCAATTCGCCGGTCTATCAGGGCACGGTCCAGGGCAACATGTACGCCCATTTCTATCTTGGCTTCCAGTTCGACGGGACGGGTGTCGGCGGCGTTTTGATCGAGCCTGCCCCTTACGATTCACATGACAACCTGACCGGCGGGATGCGGATCGACATGCAGATCGCGCCGCTGAATGAGACCTTCCCCTCGATGGTTCGGACAGGCGTTCAGGTGGCCTGTGTCGAGGTGCGGATGATGTACACCTTCGAATGGACCGTCGAAGACAACGACCAGGTGACCGTCATCTACCGTCTTTATGGCGACGGGACCTATGAGTCGAATGTGCGGGGCGGCAGTTCCGTCCTGAGCCAGACCGATACCACCTATACCTCGCATCCGAGGTCGCGGTGATGGTTGCCATTCACGCCCAGGCAATGCGCTGCATTCTGCCGGTCAGCGTGACGCGCCGCTTGCCCGGGCAGGCGCAGGCGATGGGGGCTGCGGATGTGCAGATCACGCGCCTTCTGCCTGCTCCCCAGATGCGCGTCCCCCAGGCCGCGCTGCGTGCCGGCGCGCTGGAAGCTGCCGGACTGGTGCGGCAGCTTCCCCCGGGTGTTGCGAGGGCCGAGACGCTTGGCGCGGCGATGCCGGCTGCCGGAGAAACGGGCGAGATACGCCGTCAATTGCCACAACCTGTTGCGCGCGCAGCCACGCTTGACACTGCCGCCCCTGGCGTGCTGCCGGATGCGGGGATGGCTCGTCCCGGCAGTCCTGCCATTTTGCAGGGTCGGCAGGATGGACAACGTGACCTTTCTGTCGGGGCGATGCTGCGCATCGTGGAACCTGTGGCGCGCGGCATCTCCGGTGCGGCCGGTTATGCCTATATCGGCGAGGACCCCCATGGTGCCGGCCTGCGTTTCGGCGCGCTCGGTCTCAGGCTCGATACCGGCGACATGGGCGGAGCGATGGAACTTGCGCTCATGCGTGATCATGCAGCCGTCGAGGCCGCGCTGGGAGAAGGTGCGCATGATGTGATCGGCGCAGTCCTGGCGGATACGCCGGACGCCCGCCGCGAGCCCGTGCGCGGGGCCGCGCTGTGGTCGCCCCACTGGAAGGCCGTTCTGTCGCGGGCGGCAACGCTCGACGTCTTTCGGGCGGCCCAGAATGAATATGCGGTGGAGCAGCTTCTCCGCCCTGCCGCCGGACTTCTGGCCGGATATCCTGCGCTGGCCTCGGGCACGGCGCTGGCGATGGCGCTGGATGTCCTGGCAGAGGCGGGCCGCGACGCCGGGTTGGCTGCCGTGTCACAGGCCCTGGCAACGGGCGGGGGCGAGAATGCGGCGGCCTTGCGTGAAAGACTGGCCGCGGCTGTTCCGCAGGCGGGAGCGCGCCTGTCCGGCCTGATGCAGGACCGTCAGCTGGCCGATTGGCGGCCTGGCCAAACCGGGACAGCATGACATGACCGACCGGCCGGGACTGCCCCCCGTCACTTCTGCCGTCACTTCTGCCGACGCTGCTGCTGCCGCGGCGGCGCGTGCACTGGCCGAGGCCGAGGCCGCGCTGCCGCACGCCCCCGCCTACCAGGCGCTGGAACCAGACAGCCGTGCCGACTTGCGCGACCGGCTGAATCGGGTCAGGGCGGCGCTTTTGGCGAGTCCGCAGGCGCTGGCCTCTCCGGCTGATCCCTATGACACGGATGTCTTCGCAACTGCGATGGCGGCTCCGCTTCTTGTGCAGGGCGGGCAAGCGCGGTCGCAGTCTCCTGGAGAGGCACCCGCGGCCGGCCCGCCAGTAGCGCCGAAATCCATGCTGCGGACGGTCAACGATCTGCCCTCTGCTGCAGGCAACATGGTGGAAGAGCTGGATTTCGCTTCCTTTGTCGCCTCGCTGGTGCATGGGACCTTCGATGCGATCGTGGATTCGTCGATCCGCCAGATGGAGGCGTTTTCGGCGCTCGTTTCGTCCCTGTCGCAGACGGTCGAGGATTTCAGCCGCGACAATGTCTCGACAAATCAGGTACGTGACTGGCTGGTCGAGCGGCATCCGGCCGACCTCCAGCTTGTCATGCCACGTGCTGCCGGACAGTCTCCGCGCATCCTGCCCCGCACCGGTGACGACGACGACTCCCAGAGCCCGGAGTGGCTCTCGGACTATGGGCTCGGGGGCGAGGGCCTGAGCGAGGAGCTGATCGAAACGCGGCTCATCCCTGTCGCGCGTCAGCGGCTGGGCGAAGAGCGGATGCGTTCGCTTGCCTCCATGGCGCTGATGGGCCTGCACAAGGTCCGGGTGGAGCGCGGTGAGATCAGCGCGCGGATCCGCATCCGGGCCAAGGCTTCGGATGCGACACGGCTTGATTATGCCCAGAGCCAGGATCCCGCGTCACAGGGTTCATGGTCGGGTCGCGCGGGATTTTCTGCGCCGGCTGCCCAGGCGATGATCTCCACGGCGGTCAACGCACAGTCGGACGCCGCGATTGCGGCCGAACTTCAGGGCGAGGTCCGGATCGTTTTCGTCTCGGAGACGGTACCGCTCGAAGCCTTCGTTTCGGATGCGCAGCGGGTGCTGCTCGAACGGGCGGCGCGGACCCCGGTGACACCGGCCCGCCCGTCGACCGTGCCTCAGACCGCCGCCGGCGGCAGTCTGCCGCCACCCCCGACCGTTTCGCCGGCTGTCGGCGTGCCCGGAGGCGCCGCATGACACCCGATCTTGCCAGCACGCTGACCAGTCTGTGTGATGAGGTGATCGCGGCTGCCACGGGGGCGCCTGTCGCTCTCAGCCAGGTTGAAATGCGCCTGCCGATGGAGTTCGTGCTGCGCCGCCAAGGCGGCATGACGACGTTCGCCATGGTTCCGCCCGATCCTGCGGCCTTGCGCGGTCTGGCATTGGAGCCGGGCCGGTTCGGTTTCAGCCTCGTCTTTGGAGAAGCCGCCCATGTCCGCAGCTGAAGGAGCGCTTCCTCTGGAAGACCTGCTCAACGCCATTTCGGCGCAGCTTGACCGCGCCCAGGCCGCCCTGGCACTCAAGACAGAAACGACAGGGCTTACCTTTGCGGTCAAGGACCTCAGCCTTGATCTGCGGGCTGCTGTCTTTGTCGAGGATGCGGTGATCAAGGTGCGCCCGGCCCTGCCGGGCGAGCGTGATGTATCCTTGCTGAAGCTCGCTTTCACGACGGTGACGCGTCCGATGCTGGAAGAGCATGCGGTCGCGCTGCGGGCCGAGGAACCGGCAATGAAGGATGCTGTCGAGGGGCTGTCCGAGGAAGAGGTGCGCCGGCTTGAATGGATCGGTGTGCGCAGCCTGCCCGATCTGAATGCGGCGCAGGCACGCGGCGGGATGGGCAACCTCAGACGGCTGTCGAACCTTCCCAGCGACCGGCTCAAACAGGCGCTCGACCTTGCAGGAAGACGGGCTGTTCACAGGGTTGAGCCCGCCCTTCCAGGAGGGCCCTCGGTCCGGCCTCTTGACCCGGCGACGCGGCTGCGCCTGCGCATACAGGGCCGCAACCTGACGAAGGGCGGGGCCACGCCGGACATACGGGTCGATGGTCAGCCGGCGCGCGTGCTTGAAGCTGCGCCGGACAGTCTTGTGGTCGCGGTTCCGGCGACGGCGATGGCCGGCGCGATGACCCTGAGCTGGCCTGATGGCGAAGAGCTGCATCATGAGATCGCGAAGGGGGGAAAGGGATGAGTTTCGCCCTGGCGATTCCCTGGGCTCCGGCGGCGCGCTGCTACTGTGCGCCGCAGCGGCTGATCTTTACTCTCGCGCTTGGCGAAGACCCCGACCGTATCCCGCCCCGCAGCCACGTCAGGGCGCTGGGGATCGAACCGGCTGATGCCTCTGGTCATGGCGCGCTTGATCGCGTGCTGCGGGCTTTTGGCGGCAATATCGCGTTGTCACGCCTGTACGATCCGGCTGATCCTTCTGCCGGCTTTGACCTGGTCGAACATGCCCGCGGCATGAGCCGGACCTATGTCGCGGCCTTTTCCGACGTGACCCGGATTGACCAGACGCTTGATGCCCTTCGCCAGCTTTCGATCGTGAGCTCGGCTTCGGCGGACTATTTCATCACTGCCGAAGAGGCTCCCGCTATCGGGGGACCAGAGGGTGCGCCGGTTTCGGAGACCGATCTTTGGCCCTGGCGGATGATCGGTGCAGAGCGTGCACGCCAGATGGAGACCGGCGATGCGGCGGTCACCACGGCGGTCCTGGATACCGGAGCGGCGCGGCGGCATGCCGAACTTTCCGGCCGGCTGTCATCGGGCTTTGATGCGGTGAATTTCTCGGGGGCTGACCTTGCCCAGGGTCTGTCGCTGGTTGGCGATTATGCCGAGCGCGACACTGACCCGGATGAAGACAGCAATCCGCATGGCACGGCCTGTCTTGCGATCATCGGGGGCAGAGGTGCGGCGATGCCGGCCGGGCTTTCCCAGGCGACGTCGCTCATGCCGGTTCGCGTGCTTGCCTCGGCGCTTCCTCCGGGGACTGCGGGCACGCGGAAGGTGATGGGACTTGGTGCGCTGAGCGACATCGACTTTGCGATCAACCGGGCGGTCAATCTTGGGGCCAAGGTCCTGAATTGCTCTTTCGGAACCGCGGAGTCCACGCTTCTGCCGGGAGACCCCAAGCCGCATGCGGATACCACGGCCTATGCGCTTGACCGCGGTGTCGTCATGGTTGCCGCATCCGGCAATTCCGGTCAGGAAGAACGCTACTTTCCGGCGGCGGCCGACGGTGTCATCGCGGTCGGCGCGGTCGGACCGCTGGGCGGCGTCAGCGCATTCACGACGACGGGCGCGCATGTCGCGCTTTGCGCGCCAGGCGAAGCGATCCTGAGCCCGGCGATCGACGGTTACGAGAGGGTGACCGGAACGAGTTTTGCAGCGCCTTTCGTGGCTGGTGCGGCGGCACTGATCGTGGCGCGTGCCAGACGTTCGGCAAGGCCGATGGACAGCTTTTCGCTGCGGCGGCTTCTGGTCGAGACAGCTTCTGCTTTTCCCCAGCCGCCGGCCAGCAAGGCGGGGGCTGGCATCCTTGACCTGCCGGCCGCCCTGAGTGCGGTCGACCGGATGGTCACCACCGCCTCGACCCTTGGTCACGTCACCTGAGCAAAGGAACCTGTCATGGAGCCATCCGACCCCGGTAACGCAAGCGAAGGCAGTCGGCGCAGCGCGCTGATCTCGGCCTGTGACGGCGATTTGCGGAAGTATTTCGGGACCTTCGTGGGAGAGCCCGACCTCAAGCTCCTCCAGGCATTGGTCGTGAGGATGGAGCCCTGGATCTACCGCAAGGACCAGATGCACGTCGCGGCGTCCGACCCGGCCGAAACGGACCGGCTCCGCAGCGGTATCTGCAAGATGCTGGGTGTCGATGACGACAGCGAAACCCGACGCGATCTCGGTCATGTCATGACGACCTATGGAAGTGCCAATCGCACCAAGCTGCGCCCGGTCATCTATTACGCGATGGCGGTGCACATGCGCAGACAGGGGGTCTTTCTGTCTGCTGCGGATGTACCGACCGGTCTTCCTGCAAAGAGCGACCCCGCCCAGAGCAAGGAACCGCCCGTCCCGAACGAGGGGAACGGCAATTCACCCAAAGACGACACCGCAAAAGGCAGCGGAGTCGCGGCCGGCACCGGTGACAAGGGGGGCCCGCCAGCAAATGGCGGTCCCGCCGGCGAGAAGGATCCGCCTGCGCCGGGCGGAAGCAATGGAAATTCATCCGACAATGGCTCCGGATCAGGGGGCGGCAACATCAAGGAAGGAGGCAAGAAGATGCCCGGAATTATCTTCATCGACGCGAGAGACGCCGAAGATGCAGCGAATGTACGCCTGAATCGTGAATTCAGGAACCTCGAGTACCGGTCTGCCGAAGGCCGCGATGGCGAAAGACGAGCCAACCTCAGTGTCGATGAGCAGAAGAAATACGATCTGCTGAAAAAGCTACGGGAGGCGATGAGAGAAAGAGAGGAAAAAGGCTCCGCTTACGCCCTAGAGGATACCTACGTCGCGCTTCGCCAGCAGATGAAGCCGCTTCTGGGCGGAAATGCAGAGGTCCCCAATCTCAAGGACGGAGCGTTCGGGAACGCCGAAGAGTTTCCCGAACTGGCCACGGCTGCCGTCTGGGGCGCACTGACGGGCGATGGTGTGGTTGCTCCGGCCGTACTCGACGCAGAATCATATGATAACGGCGAGATCACCCTGCAGAAGCCTTCGTCCCAGTTCAGTCAGGCGATGACGTCGGCCTTTGCCGAGTTCACCAGCAACCAGGGCCTGTACAAAGCCGTTCTGGCCGTGATGGCAAGTGCAGCAGACGTCAACGAATCCGGCGAGATCAACGCTCGGGACTGGGTTGCCGTCACGCGGAACCTGATTGGCAAGGGTGTGAGCGAGCGGACGCCGTCACTTGCGGGCCGTATCCGGTCCGCGATCGAGGACCGGCTTTCGCCGTCGAAAGCCAAGGTGACGGCCACGGCCCAGATTGTGATCCCCGATCTTGAACGGAACACCGCGCAGGAAGTCCAGCGGGTCAATCTCGAGGCGGCCCAGGCGATCTACTTTGCCGCGATGATGGACGAGGCCAGGCTTTTCGACGTGGTCGACAAGATGGCTGAACTCTTCCAGATCGGTGCGCTGCCACTCGAACGGGGGCCGGCGGGGGAATACCTCTACCGCTACATCCGCAATACGCCCGAGCGCATCTCGGCCTATGAACGGCGCAATACCTATGCCCGGGTCTTTGGTGTTGCGACCGGTGATCCGAATGCGCCGGGCGCACGGTTCCGCAACTTCGACGACCTTTGGCTGCGCTTCGTGTCTGCAGTTTCGGACTGGTACCGCAAGCAGCAGGTAGAGAGCCTTTTTGCCAGCAACGGACGTTTCGTTCCCAGCCAGGAACAGCTGCGCAAGACCGGCCTCGATCTTGCCGCGAATCTCTCACTCTATTGCTACGGCGGGACCTGGTTTGTCGCATCGGAACTGCAGAAGGATATCGCGGAATATGTCGATCTCCTCTCTTCGCCCGAGATCAAGCGGCTTTATGGCGCGCGTGACATGTGGCAGGTCATCGACCAGATTTCGCTGCTCGAGTTCGGAAAGCCGGCCAACACGATCCGCGCCCGGACGATGGCCAGTGCCGGAGCGACGATCATCGGCTGGCTGGAAAAGAAGTCGGCGGCGCTGGGTCAGCCCGGATCGGTGCTGGTTGATCCGAGCGAAATCTCCAATCCGCCAAGCAGGTCTACCGTCAATTCGATCAACGATCCATCCGATTATGATCTCCTGACGGCCTGCGAACAGTGGCTCGCCATCGAAGGGGTGGGCGGCGACATTGTCGAGGCGAAGGCTTCTGCCTCGCCCTCTGCGGTCAGCCAGACCACGCCGGTGCGCATTCCGCCGGCAGCGCAGGACATCCTCGGCGCCTTCGGTTTCTCACACGACCCGCAGGCCGGATCGGCAGGGAACTACCGCAACGGAGCCGCGCGCCCGCACTAGGCGCGCGGGCCTTCAACGGCATGCCATGAAAGGGCACCACAATGCGCAACACCAAGTTGTCTGGCGCCGTCCGCTCGACCCTGTCACGCGCCGCGGGGATGCTGGGGACGGTCGACCCCGCGCTTTATATCGGGCGGGCGATCGACGAAGCCTTTGATCTGCCCATCGGTGACAGCCGCTACAGGCGGAATACCCTGAGTCCGGGAGCGGCTCCCTTGGAGCCTTCGTTTTCCGAGGTCGAACCATATGGTCTGCGCTTCACGATGGAACCGCTCGGGCCGGATGCGTCGGCCGGCATGAAGCGGCAGGAAGTCTCGCGCCAGATGCGTCAGATCGTCGGGCCGATTTTCGGGTCCGATGCGCTCTACTGGTTTGACCGGATGTCCGAGGACTTTCGCGGTCCGGTCGGCGGGGCGGGCCTGCGTTTCGGCGGCTGGTACGGGGCAGCGTTCGACCGGGACGGCATCTATAATTCGCGGGCCTTCTACGAAATCCGGGATGCCCAGCTTGATGACCTCCAGCGGCCGCTGCGGGATCATATCCAGCGCGCCCGCGAGGCCTTTCCGCGCCTGCGGCCACTGTTCCTGATGCTTTCGGTCCGTCAGACA
>Ga0315900_10006948_pt1 | contig 14994 bp, 7 predicted proteins | sample LakEriMetagenome_FD_203521 | JGI IMG/M metagenome (GOLD analysis project Ga0315900, IMG submission 203521) | Freshwater fungal communities from buoy surface, Lake Erie, Ohio, United States - Buoy 12 MA114 | ecosystem: Environmental > Aquatic > Freshwater > Lake > Lake biofilm | place: USA: Lake...
GATTTAAACCAAGGTCAAACCACTGGATTTTTGGGTTTTGATAGTGCGGTTGCCTATCGTGTTTTGTGGGGCTATAAAGATGTAAATGAAAATTTAATTCTTGGTGCTCCTAGCGATAGCGTTAGCGTTTATAATTATCTTTCAAGCGTATGTGCAATGGATATTAATGCCCTTTGTAATATGCTTGATAAATTACAACAGAATACACAAAGTTATTATTCAGTTATACACAATATCACAACAAATGCGTCTTCGGAAACATTTGACGATACATTTACAAATACTTTTAAAGTGTCTTTGTTGGATAGTGCCGATGTTCTTAAAAATAATTTAATTGGAATTGCTGAAAATATTGATAAGTTTAGTTTGTTGGCAGATGTAAATCAGATATCTCCAACAACTTTTAACAAACCATTAACAATTTCCACTTTAGAAATATTAAATAACGAAGCAGTTATAAAGTTTTTACCTAACATAGTAACAACGTTTTTAACTGGGTTTACAAATCCACAACAAATTGCTTTTGATGTATCTGATAATTTATTTGTCTGTACTCCAACAGAAGTAAAAAAATATAATTCGTCAGGAACTCTTATTGCTACTTACACGGGGTTTAGTTCTCCGTCTGGAATTGCAACAGATTCTTCGGGTAATGCATTTGTTGCAGATACTGGCAATAACGTAGTTAAAAAAATTGACACCGGCGGAGTTATTACTAACTTTATTAATCCAATTACAAACCCGAAGGGTATTGTTTTAAACTCTTCGAACGAAGTGTTCGTATCAAGTGGTAGCGGAAATGAAGTTAAAAAATATTCAAGTACCGGTGTTTTAATTTCAACAATTGCTGGATTTAATAATCCGACTGGCCTAGACATTGATAGCTCAGGGAACGTATATGTCGCAGACACTGGAAGTCATACAATAAAACAAATTGATACCGGTTTATCTGTTAGTGTTTTTGCTGGAGATTCTGGAGTTAGTGGTTATGTTGATGCAAATGGTACAAGTGCAAAATTTGCTGGGCCGCTAAATATTGCGATAGATTCTCAAAATGTTATATATGTTGCAGATACAAACAACAACAGAATTAGAAAAATTGATACAGCTAAAAATGTTTCAACTGTTGCCGGAGATGGAAGTCCAAGTTCTAACAATGGAACCGGAACAAATGCATCATTTAATGCGCCAACCGGAATTGCATTTGATTCAAACGGAAATGTTTATGTAACAGAAACCGGTGGAGTCACTGATGATATTAGAAAGTTAACTTCATCTAGTGCGTTAAATGTTTTTACTGTTGGGGATAAAATTGAAATTCTAGGAACTACTTCCCCGTTTACTATCATAAATAATGATCCGGATAGTACCAATAAAAAGTTTTACACACTAACAACAGTCACATCCGACACAATTAAATTTGCAATAACTAACGCAAATATACCAGCAGAAACGCCAACTGCTGGCATTAATATATATTCCTATAATTATAGAAATATTATTAACACTACACAAAACAACATTACTTCTCCAGTAAATGCGGCATTAGATCAAACATTGGTACAGTTAAATACCGATTATGCGTCAAAAAATGTTTATTCTGTTATTGAATCAAATGTTTATCAAATATCATTAAGATTAAAAAGCGAGCTTTCCGGATTTATTTCTTCCGGATTACAAGAAATTTTTGTTTCAGCTTATAATATAACTTCTGCCGCAAACGTTAAATTGACAATTAATATTCCAGAATCAGTTAAAACAAATATTCAAACAAATGGGTTGGATTATTTTTTTCAAATATATAGAACAGAAAATATTGTAGCCGCGGATAGTGATATATTAGGAACAGATATAACACCTGATGATGAAATGCGCTTAGTGTATGAGGCATTCCCAACTCCAAATGAGTTAACGGCTTTAGAAGCCATTGTAATTGATTCATATCCAAGTGATTTAAGAGGGTTTAATGTTAATTTGTATACGAACCCGGCAAGCGGAGAAGGTATATCACAAGCAAACTCGCCGCCACCAATTGCAAAAGACATTAATTCATTTAAAAATCACACCTTTTACGCTAATACAAAAACAAAACACATATTGAGTCCATTGAACTTATTGGGTACAAGTAATATTTCAGATGGAGATACAATAGTAATTAGCGATGGAACCACATTAGGAACCACTAAATATACTTTTAAAGAAGGTAAAAAGGAAATTACTTCATTTACATTTACTGGAATAACTCCGACAATTGCCGCCAATAAACATTTTACATTATTTTCAGCAAATGATCTTAATGAGTATTTTGTTTGGTATAGATTAAATAATAAAAATATTACAAGCTGTTCATTGCCAGTATCGTCGGTTATAACAATTACAACCACAAATGATCATAATTTGGAAATTGGTGATAAAATACAATTGACAAATGCGTCATCTCAACCAGACGGAACAATTGTTGTTGGAACATATGAAGTATTAAATAAAACATTAAATACTTTTGATATTGAAATAGATCCATTAATTACAACTGTTGATGTAACAAACGCGTCATTTATACCATATTTTGATGATAAAAAAGTTGTCATTGTTGATATTCTTAGCGCAGATACAGTAATAGAGATTACAAGCAAAACATCAGATGCTTTAAATTCTTTATCTCTTGATTTTACAAGTTCAGTTGTAATTGTAACAACAACACCTTCTTTAGTTACTAAATTTGTGGTGGAGAATGTATCAGAAGGAAAAACGCAAAATGCTTCTGCTACCAATCCTTATGGAAACTTAAGTGCATATTTAAATATAGTAATTGATCAGCAAGGCGATGGACAAGATTTTTCAACAAATCAGGTATTATTATCAAGAGCGGATTCAAGATCACAAGCAATTGATTTAACTGCTAGATCCTTAGTTACTGTTATTAACAAAAATTTAAATAGTCCGATAATGGCCTATTATATTTCAGGTTCAAACACTCTTCCGGGAATTATTAATCTTGAAGCAGAAACGATACAAGATACAACATTCTATATAATGGCAAACAATGTTGGTACTGGGTCTTCTTTCAATCCAGATATTGCACCCATAAATTCACAAGATCAGGCAACAACCGCATATATTACGTCATTTACTGCTGCGAATCCGACTGAAGCGACAACAAATGGTAATCACGGTTTGGTTACAGGCGATAAAATTATAATTAATGATGGGGATATTACTGGAATACATACAGTAACAGTTGGAGCATTTCCAAATAAATTTACAATACCAGTAAATTCAGTTGGCGGAACGACCGCTTCTTGGTCTAAGTTGTCTGATACAATTGGTTCAACAAATGAAGAAAAACCGAACAGAATTTATTATAGTAAGTATTTGATTCCAGAAGCAGTTCCACTTGCGAACGTAATTGATGTTGGGTCTTCAGATAAGAAAATATTAAGAATTTTCCCTCTAAGGGATAGTTTGTTTGTATTTAAAGAAGATGGTTTATTCCGAGTTTCAGGAGAATCTCCTCCATTTGTTCTATCATTATTTGATAGTAGTTGCGTTCTTATTGCGCCGGATAGCGTTAGTATAGCAAACAATATTATTTATGCTTGGACGAATAAAGGTATTTCTAACGTTACAGAAGCCGGAGTAAATGAGATAAGTAGACCAATTGATACTGTTATATTAAAATTAGCTTCGGCATCTTATAACAATTTTTCAAAATTAACTTGGGGGTTTGGGTATGACAGTGATAACTCATACACTGTTTATACAAACGCCGATCCAGATGACGAATATGCTTCCATTGGATTTAGGTTTTCTAATTTGACCAATACTTGGACAAACTTTAATAGAACCCAAACATGTGGTTTAATTAGACAGCTTGACGATAAAATTTATACTGGATCTGGTATTTACAATTTAATTGAACAAGAGAGAAAAAGCTTTGACAGAACCGATTACTCAGATAGAGATTTTACCATATTATTAACAGACAATAAAATTAAAAATAGTGGTAAAGTGTTATCTTTGACTTTAGATGATTTTAATGAAATTTCAGAAGGCGATGTTATTGTTCAAGATCAAATATTGACAATTTATTCATTTAATAATTTATTACAAAAATTAGATATAGATACTCCGCTTCAAGGTAACTATGAATTATTGAAAATTTCAAGTGGGGCTAATTTATTAACATCAGTACAGGCTTTGGCGGCAAAGTTAGATACAGATCCGGCGTTGGCTGGTGGTTATGTAACAGCAATAACCGGATTAACAGATGCTACTCAAGCATTTAATGTAATTATAAATAAATTAAATGGTGCAACAAGTGGTACAACATTAAAAAATTATAAATTAGCAACTGAAACAAAATCGTTTGAAGCCGTTGTTGAGAGTGTAAACAAAAAAACAAATGAAATAACTTTGAATCTAGCACTTCAATTTGTTGTTGGAGAATTCCAAGTATATAAAGCAATTCCTTGTGAAATACAATATGCACCAATTACGTTTGGTGATCCGCTTGGATTAAAGCAAATTTACGAAGCAACGATGATGTTTAATAACAAAGCATTCACAAAAGCAACTGCTTCGTTTAGTAGCGATTTAAAACCAGAATTCTCATCCATTGATTTTTATGGACAGGGTAATGGTATTTTTGGGAGCTATTCAGAGCCGGGATTTGGGTTCGGGTTTTTTGGTGGGGGAAGCAATGCTGCGCCATTTAGAACAATTATTCCGAGAGAAAGTCAACGTTGTAGATTTATGAATGTTAAATTTAATCACACCGTTGCTAGAGAGATTTGGAATTTATACGGTATAACATTAACTGGAAATTCTTCGGAGTCTAGCAGAGCGTACAGATAATATGAAACTCCCATCCTACCGCCGCATATTTAAAACAGACTATGCAGAAGACTATCAGGAATTGGTAGAGAAATTGGCAGTTTCAATAAATAACGGGTTTGATACTGTATATGATGCGCTAAATAAAAAGCTAACTTTCGGGGACAACATTGCATGTACAATAGCGGAATTTACTGTAAGTGTTGATGCAAGTGGAAATCCAACAAAAAAGAATGTTCAGTTTAAATTAGGCGAAAATCAAACATCAATTCAGGGACTTATGGTGATTGATTGTTATACAGAAGGAGATGAATTGCCACCACCAAGTGCACCATTCATTTCTTTTGTTAAAAATGAAGGCAATGTTTTAATTAAAAATATCAAGGGGTTAACGCTAAACACCTCCTATGTTATAAAAGTTTTAGCTATCAGTTAAATTTTAACAACTATATATAATTAATTCTTATGGCAATACAACCATTTACACCACCACAATTTAGCGCACAGCAACAAGAACAGCAGCCGCAAGCAAAGCGACAGCGAGGCACTGGTTTTACTAATATTGGAAGAATGTTGGGAGCGAACATTGGCGCTGGCCAGCAGATGGGACAAAGGCTCGGGGAAGTTGTTGGATCGCAAGCGGGCAAAGTTAAAGAAGGCGTAGAGAAGTCTGCACAGCAATTTAGAACTGGTTATGAAGAAGCCAAAAAAGAAGGACTTGGAACAATAGGTCGAGTTGGGGGACTAATTGGTCAAGTTGGCGATGAAGGAAAAGTGCAATCTGGCGAAGTTGGTACTGGTATTTCTGGTATGAGTGAAGAAGAAGCCAAAAAATTAGGCGAACAATTTGCGAACGTTAAATACGCTGGGCCAACTCAAATTGGTGGTCAAATTGGCTCAAGGGCATCAGCATTAAAAGGATTGGCTCAGGGAGCTTTAACTGGTCAAAGAAATGTACTAGGTTCAGCTTTAGGAAGAACCGGCCCATATTCAAGGGGGCAATCTATATTAGATACTGCACTGTTAGGACAAGATATCGCTGGTCAACAGGCTATTAGAGCGGCAAATTTAGAAGCAGCAAGAACCGCGGCAATGGCTCAACAACAAGAGCAAGTAGCACAGAATCTGGCACAACAAGCGCAAGGTTTATTAGGTACGGGACAACCAAAAAGTAGTTCTTTAAAAAGTCAAATTGAAGGTAAAATGTTAGAAGCTGAAAGCGGAATTTCGGAAGCGGCTAAAAAACAAGCAGAACAATACTATGAAGAAGGTTCGGAATTTACAAAATTGTTAAATAAAATAGCGTCATCTACAACCGAAGAACCACTAGAATATTCAGAACTAACTGAAAAACAAAAAGAATTATTAGAAGGCGGATACGGAAAATTAGGGTTGGGCAATATAGAACAAATGTCCGGATTAACTTCCGATGAAAAGAAAAGTGTTTTAAATACTTTAACGCAAGGATTTGCAAGGCAACCAAATGTCTCTCGTTTTGAGCAAGGCCAAAGAGAAGCATTAAGAAATTTACAATTGCTTGGTGGAAAGACAGAAGAAGCAAAAAAGACGAAAGAAATAGAAGAAGGAAAATTAGCATTTAGTCCCGAAAAATTAAAAGAAGCAAAAGATAAAACAGAAGCATTTGTAAGCGCAAGAAAAAGTGAGGCAGAAAAAGTAATTAATGTTGGTAAACAATTTGCCGATCTTTTAATAAGAAATCCGGATTTATCAGTTGAATCGGAAAATCAAAATGCGGATCAAGCGATTGCAGAATTACCAATAGAAATACAAAAAACAATAAGGGAATGGCAAGGACACAGGGGAAGAACTGTTGATCAATTAGCGGAATTAATACAACAATTAGGTTATCAACAATTACAACAAGCAAATAAAGCATATGATCCAAAACAACAAGTAAGCTTTAGAAACGCACTTCTTTCAATGTTAGGCGGAGCACCAGTTGATACTGGAGAAGTACAAACAATAAATAGACCATCTTTTGGTACAGTTAAACCAAAAACGAAAGAATAAATAAATGGAACCATTCACAGCGTTATCATTATTAGGTACAGGAGTTTCGCTTTTTGGAGGGCTTTTATCTGGAAATGATTCCGAACAATATCTAGATATGGCAATGAAACAATACGAAGGTATTGTTCCTCCGGATCTTGCCCGCGCCATTGTTTATACGCAATTTCAACAAGGTGGTCAACTTACTCCTGAGCAGCTTTCTCAATTGCCAATTGAAGCCCAACAAGTAGTTCTTCTTCAAGAAAATCCAGAAATGCGCCAAAAGCAGTCGGCGCAATTACAAGCATTGGAACAATTAGCTTCCACCGGAATGGGGGCACAAGAGCGTTTCGCATTAGAGCAATCTAGACTTAAAGCTGCACAAGATGCTCAAGCTAGAATGCAAGGAATCATGCAGCAATATGCCCAAATGGGTAGAGGCGGTGGCCCTGCTGCGATGCTTGCTCAAGTTCAAGGACTTCAGCAAACAGAGCAAAATGAATACATGGCCAATCTTCAAGCTGCTGCAATGGCTGCTCAGAATAGAAGAGATGCTATCCAAGCTGCGATGTCTGGAGCTGGTCAGCTTAGACAGCAAGATTTAAACGTTCAAGAATCAAATGTACAGGCAATGAGACAGCGCCAATTGTTTGATATACAAAATGCTATGGCAAGACAGCAATGGAATGCTCAAGCGGCACAGCAAGCCAATATCATGAATCTTCAACGTCAACAGCAAACTATGGATAGAAATATTCAAATGGGCAACGAAGAACTTCGCAGAAGAATGTACGAAGCTCCTATGGAAATGTTTAGAAATCAATTGGCAATGGCACAAGGTAGAGCTGGAGTTTATCAAAATAGAGCAAATATTGAACAACAACAAGCTGCGGCTGCTGGACAAAATTGGGCTAATATTGGAGCCGGAATTAGCGGAATTGGTACAGCCATGCAGCAGCAAGGAAACTTTGATAAAATGATGGATTTTAATTATTTTAATTCAGCGATGCAAACTCCTCGACTGGCTGGATTAAATCGATTATATAATATGCCAAGTTTTTATAACGCACCACAGGGAAATAATTATTTTAATCAACAGCAAACTGGGATGATGTTTGGTTAATTTTAAAAGATTTATAACAAGGTAATGGAAAATGAGTGACATAGATAATCTCAAAAAAATGTACATTAATAAAATGTTATCCGATGGAATGACATTTGATGAAATTGTTAATGAATTAAAAAGAATTAATTTACCTCTTTCCCAAAGAGAAGCGGAATCAATTTCTGATATTGCTAGTAGAATATCATCTGGTCGTTCCGATTTTCTTAAAAAACCAAAAGTTTCTGGAATTGAAGATTTAACAAAATTAGGAGAAGTGAAATTAAACGAAGCTTCTCGCATTCCATTATTGAGCGATCCACAAGGAATTGCCAGTTCTGTGCCTTCCTCAAAAAAACCAATATTGGGAGGATTCGCAGAATCTTCTGGTGTAAAAAAATATTCACCAACAGATTTTGATGAAATGATTCAAAAATTAGCAAAAAGACAAGAAGCTCTGGACGCTGTGCAACGTTCAAGCGAAGCTACAAGTGCAAGCAAAATTAATCCGATTGTTGTTGGAGAAAAGCCATTTGAACTTGTTGATAGAGATAATGCTAGAACTATTTTATCTGATAGGCAAGCAACTAGAATAGGCGAACCATATACTCCTAAATATGAAATTGTTCCGGTACAATCAAGGGAATTATCAAAAGTTAATACAATCCCAACCGAAACATCATCTAAAAATGAATTCTCAATAATTCCAGAAACATCAAAAGAATTAGCTGTTATTCCGGGCAACAAAACATATGGCGGAATGATTGATAAATTAGATAATGTATTTGAAAAATACAAAAATTTAAGTGATGATGTTCTCGCTAAAATGGGAACAGTTGGTAAAAAAATATTAGAAAATAAATATGTCTCAAGGGGTTTGCCAGTGGTATCTGGAGCTATGGGGCTAAAAGATATTCATGATTCTATTAAAAGTGCCGATAAGGGAAAATATTTTGATACAGCAACACAGGCATTAGAGGGATTGTCTGGAGTTTCGCTTGCTGCCGGAGCGCCGGTTGCTTCTGGTGCGTTAGCAGCAACTTCTTTGGGATTGCGAGGTGGAGAATCAATTGGTCGCCAAGAGGCAGAATATGATGTCGGTGACACCGGGCTTCAGTCTGTACCAAAAGAACAGGTTTATAAACCACAAATACAAAAACAAAGAGATGGAACTGCCCCTTCTCAATTTTTAGAGCAAAATCCAGATTATAAAAAAGATGGGTTTAAACCTCATTACAAAGATTTGTTTCGTGAATTAATGAAAAATGAACCGGAACAACGCGCTCAAAAATTATATAACCAAGAACCATTAATTTCGCAGAACAATGAAAGCAATAAAAATTCTAATTTAGTTTCTTCATTGGGCAAAATGTTTGATTTTGTTATTCCATCGGCAGGAGCAACCGAGGATACAATTAATAGGGAAGAATATAAACAAGAGTCACCAACGCCAATAACAGCCGATGAAGTAGATTCTGAAGAAACGGTTGAAAATTATACTCCAAATTTTGAAGAAATTATAAACTACACAAAACAATCTGCTAGGAAGTTTGGTATTCCTCCTAGTGAGGCTTTGGGAAGATTTCAACAAGAATCAAATTTTAATCCTTACGCCGTAAGTCCGAAAGGACTTAGAGGAATTGGACAATCTGGGTTTTTGGCATTTGTTGATGCAAAACGAGAAGCACCGCAAGAAACTTTTGGTGGAATCGACAAAAATCTTATTATGTCCAAAGAAGGAATGCTTAAATATAAAGATAAACTTCGTGAAGAATATGATGAAATTTTTAATAATATTAATGATGAAAACATTAAAAAACAAATTGATGCTGGAAATGCATATGCAAGAAGAATAAAAAAATATTATGTAAAAAACCCACAAGATAAAAGAGAAGTAAATACTCGTTATATCGGTGGAACAAATAAGGATATAAATAAAGCAAGAGCAATTGGGACCACTGGTGTGGCAAGAAATCAAACAGTAGATGACTATTTAGATGCTGTTGAAAAATATTCTAATGAATGGGAACAGAATATTAATGATGAAACCAAACTTAAACAAATGATGGAGAAAATTAAACCTGATTTTGAAAAACAATTAGGTTCTTCATTAAAAAGATTTAGACAACCGGCATATATGCCTAGTGACGAGATGGCAGAGAGTCCTATAATGAATGAAAAAATATTACAAAATCCAGAAATGTTAGCATTTTTGAGATCAAAAAATGATAAAGAAAAAACTGAAGCATTAGGTAAAATTTTACGCTATTCACCGTTAAAAGCGGAAGGCGAAGATTTCAACAAAGCACTAGAAAGTACAAAAGATTTACAAGATTTATACACTCAATATAATAATGCTGGTCAAGCACCAGTGGAAGAACCACTAGCAGAGCAACAATCAGAAGATAGCCAAATTGATGATATGATCGATACTGCCAAAATGGATGCGCAACAAAAAGCAAGCTATATGGACATGATGAGAATGGCAATGAAGCTTGGTGGAGAACAAGTTTCCAGCGCAACAATGGCTAAAGCATTGGCACAAATCGGCGCTGGTGGTGCTGGATTGGCAACAAAATCTGTTCCAAAAGCTGATACAAGCGTATTTGATGAATCCGCAAAAGACTCTAGTAAATATAAAGAATTTGTATCTGACACGATGAAGACTGATTTGTTCGATCCTCAAAGTGAAAAATCTAAATCTTATCGCAAATTCCTTGAAAAAGAATTAAAACAAATGGGAGAAGAAAGTGATCTTTCTGATTTATCTTTCAATGAATTAAAAGATATAGCAGATGATATTATTAGAGGGCAGTACAGAAAAGAAAGCACAAGAAAACAGGATGAACAAAAAATTGATGATTTTGTTACAAAAGAAACTAATAGAATTAAACAAACCGATTTATATAAAACAAGTGAACGAATTGGTGAAACCGATGAATATCTAAAAAAAGCACTTAATAATCCAAGTGCCGTTGGTGATATTGTTGCATTATATAAACACATTAGTAATTTAGATCCAAGAAGTACCGTTCGAGAAGGTGAAGTTTCATTGATGCAAAGAGCTTTAGGTTTATATGATAGATTAAATCTTAAATTAAAAGATTTTACTTTAAAACCTAGAGTTTTAACTCCAGATATAATTAAAGATATTCAAGAATATAATGATTTAATCAAGGGATCAGTGCAGAGAAGATTAAAAGATGAAGCATTAACTATTGAAAAACAAGCCAAATCGAGAGCAAAAACTGCGGGATTAGATATTGATGTTCCTGCAAAATTAACTGGTGTTGTTCCTTTTTATCAAGAACCTGAAACAATGCAAACGACTACCGGTTCTAACAAAGAAGTAGAACGTGCAGTTGGTGATAAAATTGCAATTTTTGATGCTAACACAAGAAAATTCTTAAGGTGGAAACAATAATGAATAAAGATTATATTCCTACTTGGGAAGAAAGTAAGCCAATTGAAAATGAAAAAGTTCCAACTTGGGAAGAAAGTTCTCCAGTAAAATCGGCTGCGTATCTAGAAGAACCATCTAAATCCAATGTTTTACAAAATATAGCTTCCGGAACATCTGATTTATTGGTTTCAGCCGGACAAGGACTAACTTTTGGATTTGGTGATGAATTACTTGCCGCGGTTAATGCATTGGCAGAAGGTGATCCATCTAAATACAGAGAATTTCAACAAAAATATCAAAAAGAATATGAGCAATTACAAGAAAGATCCCCATTATTGTCAACATTAGGAGAAATAGCCGGTGGTATTGTAGTGCCGGGTGGATTGGCAGCAAAAGGATTAGCAAAAGGTGCAACTCTAGGACAAAAATTAAGACAAGCAGTAGCGGCTGGGGCTGCAACCGGTGCGATAAGTGGAGTTGGTGGATCTAAAGAATACATAGATCCCGAAAATTTATATAAAAGTTCAACCGAATTATTATCAGAAGCAGGAAAAGGTGCGGCAATTGGTGGAGGTATCGGTGCGGGGTTTGGACTAGCCGGAAAAGCGTTACAGGGATTAGGTAGAATGGCTGGACAAAAAAGCGAAGCCGTTAAAAAAGCGTATGAATTATCAAGAAAAGGAATGCCCGCTGGATCTGATGAGGGCGCTGAAGACATTATCGCAAGACAAAGAATCACAACCAAAGATGTAGTTGATGATATTTTAAAGCCTTTAGAAACAACAAAAAAACAATATAACGAAGCAATAGCACAAACCGCAGATATCGAAATTAAACCAATTCTTAACAAAGAAGATGATTTTGGTGAATTTTTGACTATTCATGATTCAAATGGAAATGAAATAAATATTAAACCACATGAATCTTTTATTAAATTAAAACATACAGTCGAAGATTTTCCAGAAATTAGAAAAGTTGATAAAAATATTTATAAAAAAATTATAAATAATGAACCTGTTACGTTTAGTGAATTGCTTGAATTTAGAAAAAATTTAGTAAAAGATTATGATACTAATCTGAATAAATTAAATAGAGGAGATATTAATAAAATATATGGTTCCAAATTTAATGTAGAAGCCGGAGAAATGGAAATTCCGGGAGCTATACAAAATATAGATGATATCATTAGTGATTTCATTCCACAAAATGAACAATATAAAGCGGCAATTAAAAAGGCGGCAGAATTGCCAGAACAGATTTTATCAAAAAATGCTGATCCAATGGCTCAACATGTAAAAGCATATAACCTAGAGCCGGAAACGATAAGAAATAGACTTGAAGCAGTTTTAAAAAGAAAAATTGAGATGTCTGGTGGATTTAGTTCCGCATCAGTAAATGCCAGAGTTGATATTAAAGATTTATTAAATTCTGTAGACGAAGCGAATAGAGTAATAAGAGAAAATTTAAAAAGACAAAACCCATTAATAAATGAGAGTGAAATAGAAAAATCATTAATAAAAAAAGATGTAATGGGTGAAAAGATAAAAGAAAGCGCCACTGAAACATCTGTGTTAAATAGTATCTTAGGTATAAGATCAAACCAAGCGCAAGATTTTGGTGGAGAATTAAAGGCAGCATTTGCTGGTAAAAACATTTTAGGAATGCCAATAATCGATGCGGCATCACAGGTTGGTAGTGTTGCAAGAGCTATAGAGCCAGTAACTAAACCGATTGGTAAAGTTGTAACAGCGCCATTTATGCCAATAGAAAAGTTTTCAAATATATTAAAACAGAATAAAAGTGAGCATTTGCAAAGACTTGGTGCTCAATTAGAAGAGGCTAGTAAAAATAAAAAATCCGCAGCTACTGCGGCGGCATTAAATTCATTAATGCAAAGTAGTTCAGCAAGAAATGCTTTAAATTTAGAACCGGGGCAAACTTGGTTTTCTGAAGATTAATAAAACAAAGGGGAGATGCGCCATGGAATCAAAGGACTTAGAGATTCTAATAGGTATTGATAATAAAATAGACAACATGAAAGACAAAATGCATTCCATTGAAGTGGTTCAGACACGAATGGAAAGCGATTTGAAATACCATATTAAGCGCACCGATTTATTAGAAGAAAAGATATTTGAAATGGATGAGAAGATGCGTCCAGTGGAAGATGCCAAGAATGCTACCAAAGGTTTATTTAAAGTGCTGGCATTTGTTACAGGTTTGCTAGCGGCAATTGTTGCTTTAATGAAAGGTTTAAGTAAGTAGTTTTCTTTTCTTTAGATTGTTTATTTGTATTTTAGCGTCTATTGTATTGTGAACTTTTTCTTCCTCATCATATCCAACATTCAAAAGCTTATCAACACCATCCAATTTATTTAACATTTTATTTCTAGTTAAAACATCTCTATTCCTAGAGTTATTTCTGTTATAACAATCAATTCTCATCTTCTTAGTTCGATGTAAATTCTTTCTTGGATTCTTTGTATTCAAGCTGGCATGTACATATTCTTCTGTAAATTTATTAAGCCATTCCAATTCTTCTTCATTTAACTGACTAAGATAATCATAATCAAGAAGTTCAGTACGGATCTTTAAATTAACTTTTGGATCAAGTGCTGCGTATTTAGTCTTTGATCTTCTAGTCTTCTTTTGTTTCTGGGTAGATGATTTTGTTGCCTTTTGTTTTAACTTCTTTTGTTTTGCGCCCACGGAGCTTCCTGCCCTTCCTCCAATTAGCCACAGCTTCTTCGGAGATTAGTTGTTTAATATTTTCACTAACGCCAAACCATGGCAATGTGAAATCTGTGAAGTATTTAGTTTCAAAAAGTAATGTGCATACCAATTCAAAAGAATGATATGCATATGACTTCCTATTTCTTTTGTACATATAGGTGTCATAGACATGGTACAAAACATCTGCCTCGATGTATAAGTCACCACCAGTAATTCCTATATCAGCAAAAAACTTTTCAAAATATTTTTTATAGTTCTTATTAGTTCTATATTTTCTTTTACTATCTTTTCTGTAATGGTCTATATATTTAATCAGCTTTAACGCATTCTCATTTAATCTATAATAAGTGCGAAATACAGATCCACTTCTTCTTCTTTCGCTTATAAAAAAATAGTTCATTTCTCTGGTAAATTCGTCCACGGTAGTGCCGGATCCTTTATTCCAGAGTTTATATAGGGTGAATAGGGGAATGTGACTGATTAGATGCTTACCGTCTTTTAAATTGAAAGCGTGGATGAAAGAGGCAATGGGTACAGTGTCATTGAATTCTTCAAAATTTACAACGGGGAGAGTAGAGTTAATGATTTCCTGTGGCTTTTGTTCTGCCACATTGGATTCTTCAAGTGCCTTGAGAAGTTCTTCAACACTTAATTCATTTGTTGTTTTTCGCAATTTCATGAACGAGAAGTCCTGCACCAATTGTTGTTACAACTCCAATTCCAAAAAGAAGAGCCTTCTGGAAGTCGTTAAGACTTTGACTGCTCTTCAATTGTTCTGAGAGTTTATCGTTTTGTTCAAGAAGAATGTTAACTTTCTTTTCTGAAAGTTCGCCATTTGATTTATAAAGTTCAAGAGTTTTTTGATAAGATTCAGTTAATGCTTTATATGTGTCACATTCTATAAGGCGCGTAG
>Ga0315900_10006949_pt1 | contig 14991 bp, 16 predicted proteins | sample LakEriMetagenome_FD_203521 | JGI IMG/M metagenome (GOLD analysis project Ga0315900, IMG submission 203521) | Freshwater fungal communities from buoy surface, Lake Erie, Ohio, United States - Buoy 12 MA114 | ecosystem: Environmental > Aquatic > Freshwater > Lake > Lake biofilm | place: USA: Lake...
GTTAAACTAAAAAGCTAGGTCTCTTAATATGTAGTTGCTTTACGATGGAGTCAATTTTTTCTACTCAAGGCATCATGGTTATGCTCCTCGGCGCATACGCAGTTGCCATGTGGATGTTTCTCACCAGCGCACCGAAAGTACACACGATCATGGTTTCCAACCTCGATCAAGCGCGATATTTTTATGAAGGCGAAATGAAACTGCCGATCGCTGATGTGCCGCTACATTATTACTATGGCTACGAATATGGCATGGGCGCACCTGCCGATCCCATTTATATTCCTGCCGAAGCCAGACGATCGCGATCGCAGCAATATTCAGCAGACATGGATGGCGCATGGTATCAGCTAAAGAAAAATGTCCAATTGCACATTGTCCCTGGAGCAAATGTTACCGACGCAAATCGAGGACGACATATTTGCTTTAATCGCGATTGCGTAGAGCAACTCTTATTGCAGATTCAAGTCAAAGGCATTAAACACAAAGTCCGTAGCGAAAAGCCGCTCAACTTTTTGGTCAAAGACCCCGATGGTCAAGTAATTGAAATCGCTGAAGTTCTTAGCTAAATCAAAAGAAGGCTTGCATTGCAAGCCTTCTTTTTTGATCTTGTGACCTAGATAACGTTTAGAATGTGCGCTAGTGTCCAAAATAAGTAACTGAATAGTGGACAGCAACGAACGAGTATTTGAAGATATGGCAACAAAGCAAGCAGCAATTTTGGTCTTGGCAGATGGTACTTGTTACCGTGGCTATGCGTTTGGCGCATCAGGAACCGCGATCGGCGAAGTAGTATTTAATACGGGTATGACTGGCTACCAAGAGGTAATGACCGATCCCAGCTACCGAGGCCAAATTGTAACTTTTACCTGCCCCGAACTTGGCAACACAGGCGTAACCCCTGAAGATGATGAGTCCGATCGCCCACAGGTGCGTGGTGTAATTGCTCGTAACATTACGGCTGTACCGAGTAATTGGCGATCGCGTCAGTCTCTGCCCGATTACCTCAAGGCACACAATGTTGTCGGTATTGCAGGGATTGACACTCGCGCTCTTACCCGTAAATTGCGATCGCTTGGAGCCATGAATGGTGGTATTTCCACGGAAATTCTTGATCCTGAAGCCTTATTAGCACAAGTAAAAGCTGCTCCCTCGATGCAAGGTCAAAACCTTGCTCAAGCCGCCTCAACCGATCGCATTTATGAATGGGCAGACAAAACCTTACCTGCATGGGAATTTATCGAACCATCACAGTTAACAGGTGAAGCGATGACTGTTGTAGCGATCGACTTCGGAGTCAAGCGTAATATTCTCCGCCGCCTTGCTAGCTATGGTTGCCGCGTGATCGTCGTCCCAGCCGACACCCCCACCGAAAAGATTCTCTCCTATAACCCTGATGGAATTTTCCTGTCAAACGGGCCTGGCGATCCTGCTGCCGTTACCCAAGGCATCGAAACTGCTAAGGCTTTGCTTGCTGCGGACAAGCCGATGTTTGGTATTTGCTTAGGACATCAGATTTTGGGCTTATCAATGGGTGGCGACACATTCAAGCTTAAGTTTGGACATCGTGGCTTAAATCAACCTGCTCAAAACCAAGCTGAAAACGCTGATCGTCGTGTCGAAATCACTAGCCAAAATCATGGTTTTGCTCTCACAGGTGAATCCTTTGATGCATCTCCCGCGATGTTGACCCACATCAACCTCAACGATCGCACTGTCGCAGGACTAGAGCATAAAACTTTGCCAATCTTCTCGGTGCAATATCACCCAGAGGCTAGCCCTGGTCCTCACGATGCCGATTATCTGTTTGAGCGTTTTGTGAACTCCATGCGAGAGCATAAAAACTCTAAGCAAGTAGCGGCTTAGCCCTCACCCCAACCCCTCTCCCGCAGGAGAGGGGCTAAAAATCCATTTATTAAAAAATCATGCCAACTCCCGTATCTATACTTCCCACCGACTCTGAAGGACTTTTGAAACTCTTACGCCACAAAGAAGGAACTTGGGTGCAGTGGGGAATTGCTTGCCAAATGCTACAAAAAATGGGAGAGAATTCCCTCGCAATTTTTGAAAATACGGGTTTTGAGCCAGTTCAACAAAATCAGATTGTCGTTGCTTCACAAGTCTATGCCAGCCTACAGGCAGGAAACGCTACTGATATTGTCCTTGCGCATTTTGAACAAAAAGGAAGTGACATTCTCAATGAGTTGCGCGTACTCAATCAGTCTGAAAGAGTAGCGATGGCGACCTTTGCTCTTGAGAAGAATCTTGATGTTTTAGAAGCCAAAGATGTGGTCAAGGCGATTAAAGAAGCTTCGTCAGTGGCAAATTTGCCTGAAGGATTTACCCGACACCCTGGGGATGCAGTTGTATTACAAGTCCTGAAAGCTGCTCAAGGAAAAATCGATCCGCAAGAACGCACAAGGTTGATTGCGCGGGGCTTGCGTTTTGCTCATAGTGAAAAGGCAAGATCGGCGATCGAACGTCTACTCACTGACATGGCTAACCCCTCCAAAAAGAAAGCTCCCAAATTGCCCAATTTCCGTTACGATTCCGAAGATAGTATCCCTCGCATTTTGCCTGTCGTCGGGACTTTGCCAATGTCAATTGAGCAGTTTAAAGCAGTTCCATTTACTGATGAAATGACTCCTTTTGGGATTGTACATTCCTCTAGTGAGTCCACATGGGCAACTCTGCCAGGATGGTTTGTGGTTCATGAAGCGGAAGATGGAGTGATCGTTTCATGTAATACAGATACGTTGCAAGCAGCAATTACTCAAGAAGAGGTTGTTAGTACGATTCGCAATCGCGTTGAAGATGTTTTAGTACTAGTCGATCGCGCCCAACGTGATTGGGATGAAAACGGCTATTTTGCGATCGCTGATGAAGATGGGAACCTCAAGTTTGCATGGTTTGAGTCTTCACCAGATGTGAAGCTATTTGGTAAAATCACTCTAACTTTGCGCCCTAAACGATTCTTCGACGAAGCTGCTTCTCAAGATCGTTGGCAGTTTGAAGAATAATATCAATCTTTAGTTTGAGTGTGACAAAAAAAGTGTAGGGGCAATTCATGAATTGCCCCTACATTTTTTGCATTTCTTGGTATATATAGCAATGTAAGCTTTGCTTAGGACATAAAACCCAAAATATGGTAGAGCTTCGCTCTGCCATATTTTGGGTTTTGAATTGTCCTATCTATCTCTTACGTTGCTATAGGACAAATCAAAACCCAAAACAAAAGTGGCGGCGCGAAGCGCCGCCACTTTTGTTTTGGGTTTTAACTGACATTCCGCACTTCTTAACATACTTGCAAACTTCTTAACATAGGCAAAAATCTTTTTACGAAAATCTGTCATGCTAGGACTCTAATCCGAAAAATATTTTCAATTGTTAACCTCTATTGAGAAAATTGAATACAATCCTTTACATAGCTTAGTTTTCCTACATATTGCCATAACGCTTGTAGATAAAGGATCACAGCTAATTTATCAGCAAAAAATCTTGAATAAATATTAAGAAGTGCGGAATGTGGGTTTATTAGGTATCAGTCCCACCACAGTGATCAACGAATTAAAAAAAAGCAGGAAGATATAGAAACTGTCAACTATCCATTACTAGAGCAACTGGATGTAGAGATAGTAGATGTAGATCTGTATCAAGTTGAATCCGCAGAGATGGATGAGATGTGGAGTTTTGTTGCCCGTAAAAAACAGCAAAGATGGTTATGGCACGCCATTGATCATGCAAGTGGAGTAGTTTTAGCTTATGTATTAGCACCCCATCAAGAGCAAGCCTTAGTTAAACTGGTTAATCTCCTTAAACCATTTGGCATCAAGCGATTTTTTACGGATGCTTGGGGAGCATATGAGAGAATTCTTGACCCTGACACTCATCTTATAGGCAAGAAAAATACTCAAAGAATTGAACGTAAGCATTTAACTTTGCGAACGCGGATTAAGCGTTTAGCCAGAAAGACTATTTGCTTTTCTAAATCTATTTTGATGCACGATATTGTCATTGGGCTATTTATCAATAGATACGAATTTTCTATCCAATCCCATCATGCTTTCCAACAAATCTGAAACACTACCCATACTTTACTCAAAATACTCTACGCTCTCTATTTTTAAATGACTTAGGTGTATATGAAATTTTCAACATCATTTATAACCAGTTTCACTAGTTTTTTATGCCTCAAGCCGATCTTGGAGTAGGTATGTGATCATTTCTCCTTTGCCTTTGATATTAATAGCATTTCTCTGTTCAAGTCGATATTTGTTTTTTAAGATCTGATAAGTCGCTTCAGTTACTTGAATGCAGCCATCAACGCCATGGGACTCCATCCGACTTGCTACGTTAACAGTATCTCCCCATAGATCATAAATAAATTTCTTCGTGCCGATTACTCCTGCGATCGCCTGTCCAGTATGAATGCCAATTCGTAATGAAAAGGGGCTGCCATCCAAGCGTTTAAATTTTTGAATTGATATTTGCATTTCCAGCGCCATTTCTGCGATCGCCACCGCATGATCTTTACTAGGTATAGGCAGACCACCAACTGCCATATATGAATCACCGATGGTTTTAATCTTTTCTAGATCATATAAATCGACAAGACGATCAAATTCCGAGAAAATATTGTTCAGACAGTTTACCAAGTCGCTAGCAGAAATAGCTGCTGCATACTCAGTAAAATTTACGATATCTGCAAATAAAACCGTAACTTCATCATAGGCATCGGCGACAATTGCTCCATTAGTAACATTAGTCAGATTTTCTAACATCGGATCAGAGGATATATCTGGCATTTGGTTAGCATATGTCTCAGAAATTTTATTGGCTAAAGCTTTTGACTGCGATAATTTCAAACGCTCCACAATCTCTTGTGGTAAAACATTGAACAATAAGCGTTCTGACTTCATCTGCTCGATTCGGAGATTCTCTTCAGCACGATGTCGCTCTTGAGACTCCATTCCTAAAGATAAAAGATCCGCTAATGAACTAGCAAAAATCAGCTCCTCGGATAGCCACAAATGCTCTACTTCAATATGTTCAAAGGCAATTATGCCTGCTACTTGACCATCAACTTCAAAGGTTTTGATTAATAAAGATACGGTTCCTGCGGGCTTAAAATAGGAATCAACTAGCTCTTGTAAATATTCTTCTTCTTGAATATCTTCAACAGCCCAGCTATGTTTCGCTTGGAGGACTGCAAAAAATTTGGGATAGTTCTGAGAAGTCAAAAAATCTGCTTCTGTATGAATATTAGTACTCTTAATATATAGATCCAGACAATGTAATAGAGTTTTAGTTTTATCAAATAGCCAGATGCTAACTCGCTCAACATTTAAAGTTTGGCTACCTGTGCGAGTAATATTTTGGACGGCATCGATAAAATTTTCTTGGTTAATAGATTTATTTTTAGTTAAGCCAAATAAAACATCTTGTTGTTTCCGAAGCTGACTCTCGCGGCGACTCAATAAAAAATTGGTGCGTTGGAGTGAGGATTTTGAGGCATTCAATTCATGGGTTCTTTCTTGAACACGTAATTCTAATTCTTGATTTGACTTTTCTAGTTGCAAAAGTGAATTCGCCATCATTTCTGCTAGCGTATTAAAGGATTTAGATAGAGTTCTAATTTCACTAGTTCCTTCTATTTGAACTCTAGTATCAATCTTTCCATGGGTAATCGCTAGCGATGCTTCACTAAGTTTGAGAAGAGGCGTGCTAATAAATCTGGTAGTGAGAATTCCGATTGAAATAGAGATCGCTAACACAGCTAAATATAGCAAAATCATCGTTTGTGTTTGATTTTGCATTGAGCCTGTAAATTGGGAAGTAGGAACAACGATCACTATTAACCAATCTAGCCCATTACCGTCCCGCCAATTTTGCGCTCGAATAAAATATTCTTCACCAGCAAAAGCAACTTCTATATGTTCGGTTCCTTTAATTGCCTCAAATTTGCCATGCATTTGCAGTAAATATTGCGCCGTTGATCGTGATAGAGGATCTTTACTATTAAGAATATTTAATCGCTGCGGCTTGCCATTTACGATCTGAAAGTTCTCCTCTGCATCAGAATTCCCAACTACCAAGCCCGATCGCTCAATTATAAAAACTCGTCCTTTTTCGCTATATTTTAGACCTCGAAGAAATTTACTTATATCGATATTTGCCTGATTGATATTCGGTGTCAATTTTAAATAACTATTGAGTTCTATACTAATGCGATCGCCCATTTCACTACTTAGGCTGGAGGCGATCGCACTTACTTTTTGTTGCTCGTTGCGAAAAGTGAATAGCCCAATTACTCCTGATGCTAGACAAATCTGGATCACAAATGGAACAATTAAAACAATTTTAAGGGGAACATTTTTGAATGGCTTAGTTATATAAGGGATTTTAAACATGTCGCATCATCAATATTGAGAATTACCAGAAATGCTTCAGCATAATTAAAAATCCGAGTAAAAACCGTTGAAGCCTTCGCAACAGACAACTATATTCCTTGAATTTTAAACTATCTTCGACCTTTCAGTAAATAAGTGATCATTTCTCCTTTACCTTTAATATTAATCGCACTTCTCTGATCGAGGTGATATTTGTCTTTTAAAAGTTGATAGGTTGCTTCAGTTACTTGCGTACAGCCTGCAACACCGTAGGACTCCATCCGACTGGCGACATTAACTGTATCCCCCCAAAGATCATAAATAAATTTTTTCGTACCAATTACACCTGCGATCGCCTGTCCAGTATGAATCCCAATCCGCAACGAAAAATTAGTGCCATCAGTCCGCTTAAATTTTTGAATCACGGTTTGCATTTGTAAAGCCATTTCCGCGATCACCTCTGCATGATCTTTGCTAGGTATAGGCAATCCACCCACTACCATATAAGAATCACCGATGGTTTTGATCTTTTCTAAGTCATACTGCTCAACAAGATGATCGAATTCCGAAAAAATTTCATTCAGAACATTGACTAATTCACTTGCGGAAATGGAAGCAGCATATTCGGTAAAGTTCACTATGTCGGCAAATAGAACTGTAACTTCTTCAAAGGAATCCGCAATGATTGTGCCACTAGTTTTTAAATGTAGCTTTGTTTTAGATTGCACATTTTTCAATCGCTCAGCGATCTCTTGAGGTAAAACATTCAGTAAGAGACGTTCTGACTTCTTCTGCTCAACCCGTAAACTTTCTTCGGCACGGCGACGTTCTTGGGCTTCCATTCCTAGAGCCAATAAATCAGCTAGAGAACTCGCAAAACTGACCTCTTCCTCAAGCCATAAATGCTCAATATCTGTATGTTCAAGAGCAAGTATACCAATGATTTCACCGCTAACTTCAAATCTAGAGAGGAGAACTGAAACAATATTTAAGGGTTTACAATATGAAGGGACTAATTCGCGAAAAATATCGTCATCTTGTACATCTTCGACTGCGATGATGCGGTTCTTTAATAAAGCCTCAAAAAAGCTAGGATATTCTTCTGCGGTTAAACCTTCAGCTTCGGTATGTAAATGTATACTTTTTTGATAAAGATCGAGGCATTGCAATACAGTTTTACTTTTATTGAAGAGCCAAATACTTACGCGCTCAACATTTAAGGCATAGCTGCCTGTTCTGGTAATATTTTGCACGGCAACTATAAAGTCACCTTGATTGATTGCTTTATCTTTGGTCAAATCAAACAAGACATTTTGCTGTTTGCGTAGTTGCTGTTCGCGACGAGACAAAATGAAGCTAGTTCTTTGTAGCGATGCTTTTGATGCATCTAACTCATAGCTTCTTTCTTGAACAAGAGATTCTAATTCCTGATTTGATTTTTTTAGGCGTTGTAAAGAAACAATGCTCGATCGCACTAAGGTGAGACCAATAGCAATCAGGATTATGACTGCACCTAGCGGCACTAGCAATATCGGATCGTTTATATTGTCAATATTCAACATACTTAAATATTGTGGTTTAGGATCTAATTGACTATTAATATTGCCATCAAATAGATTTCTGCTCCACAAAACTATTGCCATAATTTGCAGCCCAATAGAGACCGCTAAAGTAATCATTAGCGGCATATTGTGCAACATATTAGAAAGAAGGCTAGTAGTCAGAGGTTTAGAGCAACAATATATAAAGCAGATATGGTTTATGCTAGCCCGATCGCTAATGGTGGTCAATTCGCACAATGGCTGACTTAATAGATCCCCAAAAAAGACCATGCGAAGCAGGTCTTTTTTTAGATCACCACATCGATTACAAAACCGTAGCCACTTACAGTTTGACCTGCGCGAATTTTGCAACCTTTACGTAATTCCATCTGACCATCGACTTCAACATCGCCGTCAATAATCATCAACTTTGCCGCACCACCAGTATCCGCTACCCCACAAACTTTTAATAAGTTACACAAAGTTATGTATTCGCCCGTCAGTTCAAATTTTTCATGGATTGTTTCTGGCATTTCGATTATTTGCGTTAATGCGTTAAAAAGTAAGCATAATAGATGCAGTACCAATAAATCTAAAAAAGTTCGTTAAAATTTTCATGAGTCAACTGTGGCAAGAGTTAGAGCGCGAAGTCGAACGACGACGCACCTTTGCAATCATTTCCCACCCCGATGCGGGGAAAACGACGTTAACCGAAAAACTATTGCTATACGGAGGTGCGATCCATCTTGCGGGTGCGGTTAAAGCTAGAGCTGCGCAACGTCATGCTACTTCTGACTGGATGGAATTAGAAAAACAACGCGGAATTTCGATTACTTCGACGGTGTTGCAATTTGACTATATGGGCTATTGCATTAATTTGCTGGATACCCCCGGGCACAAAGATTTTAGTGAAGATACCTACCGTACGCTTGCTGCTGCTGATAATGCGGTGATGTTGGTAGATGGTGCAAAGGGTTTAGAGCCACAGACACGCAAATTGTTTGAAGTTTGTCGGTTGCGATCGCTGCCCATTTTTACGTTTATCAATAAGATGGATCGCCCGACCCGTGAGCCACTGGAACTATTAGATGAAATCGAGAAAGAATTAGGGATTACGCCTTATGTGATGAATTGGGCGATCGGTACGGGTGATCAATTTAAAGGGGTGTATGATCGCGCTAGCAAAACGGTACATCTATTTAAGCGCAGTGCTCATGGACAGCGAGAAGCTGAGGTAAATATCTATCCTTTTGATGATCCGCAGGCTATTAAATTTATTGGTCAAAATCTTTATAATCAGCTTTTAGAGGATTTAGAGGTTCTTGATTCTGTTGGTGCTGAATGGAATACTCAGGATTTGCATCGTGGGAAACTCACGCCGATTTTCTTTGGTAGTGCGATGACCAATTTTGGGGTGGAGCTATTCTTAAAGTCTTTCCTTGAATGTGGCTTGACTCCTACGGTTCATGATAGCTCTAGCGGTGAAGTGTCGCCAACCGATGAGGATTTCTCGGCGTTTGTATTTAAGCTGCAAGCAAATATGGACCCTCGTCACCGCGATCGCATTGCCTTTGTGCGCGTTTGCTCTGGCAAGTTCGAGAAAGATATGAGTGTTACCCATTTACGTAGCGGTAAAAATATTCGTTTGTCCCATGCTCAAAAGTTATTTGGTCAAGATCGTGAGGCGATCGATGTCGCCTATGCTGGCGATGTGATTGGGCTAAATAATCCAGGGATGTTTGCGATCGGCGACACGATTTATCTCGGCAAAAAGCGGCAATATGCTGGGATTCCCTGCTTTTCGCCAGAGCTATTTTGTACTCTTCGCAATCCAAATCCTTCTAAGTTCAAGCAGTTCCGTAAAGGCATATCGGAGTTGCAAGAGGAGGGCGCGATTCAAATCATGTATTCCGTTGATGAAGCCAAGCGCGATCCCATTCTTGCGGCTGTCGGACAGCTACAGTTTGAGGTGGCGCAATATCGTCTCCAAAGTGAATATAATGTCGAAACGATGCTGGAATCAATGCCCTATTCGGTAGCACGATGGGTTGATGATGGCTGGGACGCTCTCGAAGCAGTAGGCAGGTTGTTTAACACTATGGTGGTCAAAGATAACTGGAATCGTCCTGTTTTGCTATTTAAGAACCAATGGAACTTAAATCAAGTGGAAGCTGACCACCCTAAGTTAAAGTTAAAGGCGATCGCGCCAATTGCAGAGCTAACAAAAGCTAACGTTAACTGATTCTCAAATTTGTAATTTATTATGACTGAATCGCTAGAAGTAAAGCTACAGAGAGAAGAATTGCTGCTGTCGGCTTTTCTGGAGATGGTAAGATCGCCTGATGGCGATTTTGGTGTAATCGATCAGCTCGCTCAAGCTTCTAGCGATCTAGAAAGTTTGTAACTTATCATTAGTTTTCTCGCCAATGAGCCTCAAGGCAAAGCTGCTTTTGCCAACTATCCTCGCCTAGGAGAAGTTGATTTAGAATTGCTTGCTCTAACGAGATCGGCTTATTACCAAGGCGATCGCCCAAAAATTTTAACACCTTCAAAGCATTGGCAGGATTAGCCTCAGCCTTTAACAAATCCAATAAACCACCACCACTCTTATTGCCATCGGGAGGATTAGGATCGCGCAAGCGAGTAACTGATTCGATATCAGAGAGAGCATTCAGATCCTCTAGCAACATTACCAACTCATCATCACGCATTGTATCTGTCAAATCTGGATCGATAAAGGCGATCGTCAATTCGATCGCGCTAGTATTGTTCTCAGAGTCCATAACTTCAGTAGATTTTTATTGATTGGCAATTATTCTATAATATTTCTAAAATCCACAAAGAAACATGAAATGGTTTAATAGCCTAGCTAACACCATCACCAACTCGCTCTGGCAAGCAAACTGTCCATTGTGCAAACGCCCTAGCGATCGCATTTTATGTAAAGACTGCGATCACCAAATAGCCGCTTATCAATCACCAGATTTTTTGCAAAAAGATTACCCCATTACACCAGAGATTCCGCTTTATAGTTGGGGCCTTTATGACGGCGCATTAAAACGGGCGATCGCGGCTTGCAAATATGAAAATCATCCTGAAATTTTGGAAGCTATCGCTGAAAAAATTGCCGACACATGGAAGCGATCGACAAATACTAAAACCCCAAGTTTAAAAAAAATTTCCGTAATTCCTATTCCCCTTCATGCAACTAAATTAAAATCGCGAGGATTTAACCAAGCAGAACTGATGGCACGTCGTTTTTGTGATTTGACAGCAATGCCATGCAGACCGCAATTATTGCGACGAGACAAGGATACTAAGGCGCAAATGCAAACCAAGAGTAAACAAGAGCGTGAAGAAAATTTGTCTAAAGCTTTTACAGTTCCGTTAAACCAGCAATCCAAACCCCAAGATGTAATTCTATTTGATGATATTTATACGACTGGCGCAACCATCCGCGAAGCGATCGCTACTCTCGCCGCCAATAATATCAAGGTAAAAGGAGTTATTGTCCTAGCTCGTCCCCAATTCAAAAGCTAATAGCTAAAAGATTTTAACTAATTATGAGGTTCAAGTTCAGATTTCATTTTTTCAAGCGTAATATTCATCTGCTCGAACATTTGCTGAGGCGTGATCCCAAAATTACCTAACTGATTTTCCAATTGCTTTAGGGTCATCTGCGCCATAAAATCATCGGACAACTCAAACCGTTTCATAAAAATCTTATAACGATCCATCATCTCTTCCATTTTTTCGATAAAGAGAATTTTACCCTCACGATCAAACTTGCCATAACTACCGCCAAGCTGAGTTAGGGCTTGATAATCTTGAAATAGATTACGAGCCTCGTGTTGAACGATTTCAGAATCAAAAAATGCCATTTTATTGCTCTGCTTTCTTTACATCTATTCTAATTTTACAATCTAGGTCAACTTTACAGAAATTAACTGAAGTGGAGATATCCACCCTTACAAAAAAGTCGCGCTGTGCGCGACTTTTTTGGTTTAAGTCATGATTGGAACAGCGCGATCGCGTTTTCGCGGCAAAAATCTAACTGAAATTCGCTTTAGCCCAACCTGAGATTCAAGCTCATGAATGTAGTCTACTGCTTCACCTTTATGTTCACGGTCATCAAGAGCTTCGAGTAAACTCAAAATCTCGGTATCTAAACCTGGCTGACCTATAAATAAGTGCATTAGGGTTTCACAATTATCATCGTCAGGATAGATCGGAATATAGTAAATGTAAGGGGTTTCCATAATCTCCATAGTACTGCGTAGATTTAGACACACTTTGAATAATCTAAATTTTTGTAAATCTTAGATCGAAGTTATGGCAGTTAAGCCAACTGCAACAAACATACAACATTGCATTAAAGCGTAAACTAGAAAACTACAATAGATATACAAATACACGCCAAATCAGCAAAGGCGATCACTATACAGTAATTTATGATCACCAGAATCATAATAAATTCTTTGAAAGCTTTGCTTTGCAACACTTTAAAAAAAATTATTGATTCGGGTTTGTAATCAAAGTGCTGTCGGTCGCCTAAGCAAACAAAGTGCGATTCATTTAATCATGCTCAACCCAGACCCAAATTCTATTCAACTCACCCAAGATGACTACGAGCGCTACTCGCGTCATCTAATCTTGCCTGAGGTTGGCGTAGAGGGACAAAAAAGACTCAAGGCTGCCAGCGTACTCTGTATCGGCACGGGTGGCTTGGGTTCCCCTTTATTGTTATATCTCGCTGCCGCAGGTGTCGGACGCATTGGTATCGTGGACTTCGATGTGGTGGACACATCCAACCTTCAGCGCCAAGTCATTCATAGCACTAGCTCAGTCGGTAAACCGAAGATCGAATCTGCAAAGGCGCGAATCTTAGAAATCAACCCCTATTGCCAGATTGATCTATATAACACCCATTTATCTTCAGCCAATGCTCTGGAGATCATGGCTCCCTACGACATCGTTGTCGATGGTACGGATAACTTCCCCACGCGCTACCTTGTCAATGATGCCTGTGTATTGCTAAATAAGCCTAATGTCTACGGCTCAATTTTCCGATTTGAAGGACAGGCGACCGTCTTCAATTATGAAGGTGGCCCCAACTATCGCGATCTTTATCCAGAGCCACCACCTCCAGGATTAGTCCCCTCCTGTGCCGAAGGTGGCGTTTTAGGTATTCTGCCTGGAATCATTGGTGTAATCCAAGCGACAGAGACTGTCAAAATCATTCTTGGGCAGGGAAACACCCTGAGCGGACGTTTGTTACTTTACGATGCCCTCAAGATGACCTTCCGCGAGCTAAAGCTCCGTCCAAACCCAGTTCGTCCTGTAATCGAAGAATTAATCGATTACCAGATGTTCTGTGGTATACCCCAACAACAAGCAAACGAAATGGAAGCACAACAGGCGATCGCCGAAATTACTGTTACCGAACTTAAAGCAATCATTGACGCTGGCGCTGAAGACTATGTGATCATTGATGTTCGTAATCCCAACGAGTGGGAAATTGGCAAAATTCCCAACACAGTTCTAGTACCTTTACCAGAAATTGAAAATGGCAATGGTGTCGAGAAAGTTAAGGCTTTGCTAAATGGGCATAAGTTAATCGCCCATTGCAAAATGGGTGGGCGATCGATGAAGGCTTTAGGCATTCTCAAGCAAGCTGGCATTGACGGGATCAATGTACAGGGCGGCATTAATGCTTGGAGCGATCAAATCGATCCTTCGATTCCCAAATATTAAACCGATAAAAAAGAAAGGGCGCTCAGCGCCCTTTCTTTTTTATCGGTTTAAAGTTAATTCTTTTTTATTACCTAAAATTCCCTGTGGTCGCCAAACCATTAGCAAAATTAAAGTAACACCAATCAGCATTAACTGAATTGCCTCAAACCTGCCACCATCAGCGCGAATTTGTTCGGGCAGAAATCGAGGAAGAGCATTGTAAATCTGAAAAATTACCGCGCCAAGAATTACGCCAAGATTATTGCCCGCGCCGCCAATGGTAACAATTGTCCATGCTTGGAACGTAATTAGGGGAATAAAATTATCGGGATACACTGTGGTTAATTGCCAAGCGTAGAATGCACCCGCCAAACCACCGATTGCACCACCGATCGCAAAGGCTTGGAGTTTATACCAAAATACATTTTTGCCCAGTGCCTTGGCAACTTCCTCATCTTCACGGATTGCCTTGAGCACTCGTCCCCAAGGCGATCGCACTAGCCACTCTAACCGCCAGTACACTACAACCACAACCACTAATAACAGCGCTGCTAACACAAAAGAATAATATTGCCGTGAGACGAGATTAACTAATGGCAGCGGGAAATCCTGCACGCCCCTTGTGCCTTTGGTCAGCCATTCTTCATTGTTTACGAACAGACGCACCATTTCGGACATGCCGATGGTGACGATCCCTAGATAGTCTTCGCGCAATTTTAAGGCGGTGCTGCCGATAATGATGCCCAGCAACCCTGCGATCGCTGCTGCGATCAGAAAAGCAAGGAACCAAGGCACACCATTGAGACTGAGCAACACCGTTGTATATGCCCCAACCGTCATAAACGCCACATGACCAAAGTTAACTAACCCTGCAAATCCCCATTGCAGATTTAGCCCCAGACTAAACAAAGCAAAGATTGCCGCGTTAATGAAAAGTGTTGAGATGTATTCGATCATAAATAAATTTACCCAGCCATAGAATTAGGGGATGTTTTACATCCCCTAATTCTATGGGTTTGCTATAAATTGACTGCGCTAGCGATATAGTTAAGTTTAGACTGGTACGCTTGAAAACACCATGAGTCTATGCATTAATCCCACTTGCCCTAATCCAGAACACCCTGATAATGACAAATACCCAACCTGTCAAGGATGCGGATCTGGATTATTGATTGAAAGTCCTTAAACAGGAATTGAATGAAGCTAGTAAAGCTGTGTCGCTGTTTCAGCAAGAAGCTTTTTTCCTAGGACAGATAGAACATGCAGGCATACTCAAAATTGAGACCTATGTGCATCATAATCTCGAAAACGGGACAATGCTGCATGGCATT
>Ga0315900_10006950_pt1 | contig 14991 bp, 2 predicted proteins | sample LakEriMetagenome_FD_203521 | JGI IMG/M metagenome (GOLD analysis project Ga0315900, IMG submission 203521) | Freshwater fungal communities from buoy surface, Lake Erie, Ohio, United States - Buoy 12 MA114 | ecosystem: Environmental > Aquatic > Freshwater > Lake > Lake biofilm | place: USA: Lake...
TGCATGAAGCTTTGATCCATCATGTAAGAGATGAGAGACGCGTTCTCCATACCCAAAAACCTCTTCAGTATGTTTATCCCTTTCGTTGGGTTGCTGATGGCATCCTGAGCTGCCTCTCTAGTCATGCTCTGAGCGTAAGCTCCCATGATAGAGCCAAGTACCCCGAACGTCTGATAACTCTTGTACACGTCACCCTCTTGAGGAGTGGGGTCGCCTCCGTTCATCAGCCTTTTGAGCGCGGTTATATTGATGCTGTTAGGGGGCATGACGTCATACATGATGTTGGTTTTCTCATCATCCTCCCAGTCTACCGCACCGCTAAGCACTCCACTGGCGATCATGTAAAGAGCCCCTTGAGTAAAGACCTGACCAACCATAACCTTAGTGGCATTCTTAGAGGCTTCCTCTGCATTGTTATTTAGCAAGTTAGATGCAACTCTAGCTGTGCCAAAGGCGGGGGATATGTAAGTGAGCGACTCCTCCATGAAGTTGGCGATGGTCGTAACATAGGGTACGTTAGACCTGATGAAGAATCTAAAGAACCCAGGCGCATCAAACCCTTTGTTGTTTTCGAACATCTTGCCAAGACCTCTCGAGATGTTGCTTATGATCCACATGCTACCTCTAGCAAGACCCCCTTCTTTCTGGAACGTCATTCTTGCTCCCTCGTCTGCGGCCTTATCCATAGAAGCTCTGTCTGGGTACTTCAGGAACCTAGCAAGTTCAGCCCCCTTCAGCCCTTTACCCACCCCTACGTGGTAGAGCTCAGTGGCTTCAGCAAATCTTCTAAATGGAATATCGCCAAGAGAAAGGAATCTGAACATGGTTTCTGCTGGGATACCGAAGGTTCCAGCCACAAGAAGCTTCATTCTTGAATTGAGTTGCTGCCTGCCATTCCTTGTCTGAGGAAGATCCTTTGAAAGAGCAGCAAGCAGCGATCTGACAGGCATGAATCCCCTGTCCATTCTCCACTCATTAACCTCTTTCGATCTTCCAGTTGCCACTTGTTCAATGGCCTCAACCCACCCAGACCCGAACTTCTTCAACCCATGTAGGTAAGCCGCCATGCTTACCCTTCTTCCAGACGTCTTCATTCCCATGACCCCAAGCAACTTCTCAACGGGATATGACGTGAGATCAACCATGGTTCTCGGGAACATCTGAGCAATGTTGTATGCGATGTTCTTGGCCTGAGACATAGACGTAAGCAGGTTACCCTGCATAAGCTGTATGCCTATGTCGGCCCAGCTCTTATCTACAAACACGTTAGTTAGGGTATCAAGTTGGCTTTGAGCATCTGAGTACTTTTTAATAGCCTCGCCCAGCTCAGCCTCTACATCTTCTCCAGCAATAGCTCTGTCGAGCAAAGCCTGATACTCTCTGTATGAATCCATGAACGCATCTGCGGCTACTTGCAGGTCGCTCTTTTGCTTATCGTTCAGGACCTTGCCTTGGCTCTCTGCTAGCTTAGCGATCGTGGAATAGAGGCCGAAAGAAGTGGATGTCTTCAGTTCAGCAAACTGTCTAAGCAGTCTACCTACAGAGGTTCCCATCTTAGCCAAGTCTTCAATCACGCCTGGTATAGCATCAACTCTACCTTCAGCCTGCATTCGGTTGATTATTTCAATCCCAGCAAGCACGCCTAAGTCATCGTTCCTGTTCATCAGGGAACCAAGCTTGTCACCACGCATCATAGACACCAGCTCTTGGATGCTCTTTCCTCTAAGTTCTTCTTTTGCAGTATCCAGATGCTGAGTTTCCAAGTAGTTGTTTGGATTATCCAAGATGTCGTTTTTGATCTCATAGAAGTCTTCTGAGGCAGCAGCTCTTTCTGCTGTACCTCTAAGCCTCCCCTTCTTGCTCGCTGGATTAACTAGTATAGCCTGCTGATTTTCTGGAGTCAAAGAATCAAAAATCTCAAGCAGCGCATCCTCGTCTTCAGTGTACACCTCAGGCATATGCTTTCTAAGGTTCTCTCTAACCGCTTCAATTATAGCTTCATTCTGAGCCTGCGTTCTTGTTGCTGCTGAGGCAGTTGTCTCGGCTGCGCTGAGACCATTCTTGTTCATAGACTCTGGGTAGTACTGTATGTTGCCTCTCGCAATCATCTTTCCGCCTATAAACGTCACCTCGTCTGCACTCTTTATAAGTCTTCCGTTCTCGTCAGCAAACCCATTGTTTCTCAGGGGGTCCATCTCTACCAACACCCCAGTCATCAGGTCGTCAGTCTCTTGAATCTGCTTAAACTTTCCAGACACATGCTTCTTTGGGCCTGATTCATTTGCGGCTATTCCAGCCATGTTAAACGCTGAAGGACGTGGGAACTTAACGTCAGTTAAAATGGCCTCACTGGTCACATGCATCGGTTGTCCGCTAAGCGTTCTCGACACATTTACTACAGGATGCAACGTCTCAGACATTATCCTTGGATCCACGTAAACAAATACTCTCTGACCGTCCTTGGGTACAGTTCCCTGTGCCACTATAGCCGTGTGAAGCGGATACGGGGCAAGGACTTCATCTATGTTTTCTGAATTTAGAACCTCTCCATTTGGAGATATAAACTCGTCTTCCCTGTGTGTTCTTGACTCACCTGGAGTTATGCTAAACATAGCCCTACCATCTTCAGAAACTCTAAAGGCTTCATCGCTTTTTATCTGCCTGTCTACAGCCTCGCTTACTAGCATTGGATTCAGCACTGCGTCAAACGCACCACGCGCCGCCTCTGTGGTAGACATGTTTGAAATTGAATCATGGTAGTCCTGATAGCTGTTTCTAGACACCCCAGCCGCATGGCGTTGTTCGTGATTCAGCTGGAACAACATTTGTTGCGCTAAGGCTGGACTAACCTTTGCTCCGTAATCTTTAGATAGCGACTTAGACAGGTCCGTAACAAGCCCAGCTATAAATTCTCTTTCTTTTTTATTCCTTGGCTTGGTTGGGAGAAGGTCCTTTTTGTTCTTCTTGAACCACTTGTCGAGCGCTTTTATTTTGTCATTACTAAGCCCTAAGTCATCTCTTTCGTGTTTTTTGTAACAGCTTCTTCTTATTATCTGCCCCACTACAGTCATTCTCTTCTGACTGTTTTCAAGAAGATCGTAGTAGTCCTTCCCTAGTATTTTCACAAGGCCATTCCAATCTTCCTTATTTCTTTTTGCGCCTCTGAATATATTGATTACCTGGACCAGATGCGAGTCTTGAGTTACCACATCTTCGTTGCCAAGCATGTTGGATAACCACGCCCCAATCTTTGGGGAAATCATATCCATTAAAGCTGATGTTGCCCATGCGGTTTCCGTACCTGGCTTCATAGCCATTTCATACAAGAACTTGTCATATGAGCCGTCTACTTCCTTTCCCTCTATGTTTTTCAAAAACTTGCTCAACTGAATCCCTATAGACATAGCCCTTTGTGGGTTTACCCCAATTCCAGTAAAGGCATTTGAATTAGATATTTTGTTGATAAGTCCTTTTATCGTCTTCTTTTTAGAGTCTATAGTGCCGTCTTGAGATATGTTCCTAGCAAGCGCCATCATCACGTATTTAGCAAGCGCCGCATTATCATTAGAAGTATTCCCGTTTGATGTTATGGCTATGATGGCTTTGAACAGGTTTACGTTGTTCTTGGCCCATTCCATTCCAGTATCACCACCAAAATCAGTAGGATTTGAGTCAGACAAAAATCCTCTAATTCCCCGATCCGTTGCTTCAAAAAATTTCAAAGACTCAAGGTCTCCAGATTCAATTCTTTGGTCGAAAGCAGCCTTCAGTGAATTAGAAGCCCTTTGCGCCAAAATTGTCTTAGCTCTTCCAGTAAACGTCAAAAGAGGTGTAACTCTCTTTGCAAAGTGAAGCGTATTTTTTGCATAAATAAAGTCTACTATATCTGCTCTTCTGTTCCCTTCTGAGTATTCTTTAGCCACCTCATCTGGCACGTCAATAGATCTCAGTAGCGCGTACATGTCTGTCTTCAAGTAATCCTTCTGAGCACTTGAAGCTGTTCTTAATTTCTCGGCTAATGAATTGAATTTATTTCTAAACTCCATCTCGCTTTGAGCAGGGGTAGAGTCTATAGAGAACATGGGTCTCTCTGCCTCCATGCCGTCTCTCTCCTCTATAAACTCATACATAGTCTCATACATCATGTCTATGTGCTCTTTAGAGCCTTCCAGAACTTTCCCGCCAGGAGTTTCTACATACCCATAAAAGTCTGCTTTTGGAAGCAAGCTGCTGAACTCTCCTACGGAACGAGGGCCATATTTTGCTGATAAATACTGACTAATACCATTGGACACTACTATCCCATTCATCCTCAGCTCATCCTTCGACTTCTGTTTTTGCACATTCTGGGCTATCATCTTGGCCCCGTATGATATAGGTCTATTATATTTCTCTCTACCTATAACCTCTCCAGTTTGCTTGTTTACTTCAGGAGCTGGAGGTCTGAGTTCCTTGACGTTGCCCTGATCATCAACGTAAGAGAACCCTCCAATTATTTCTGTCCTTCCGTTATTGGTCATGAAGTTGTACCAATTCCTGAAGTGGGCATAGTCATTAAACGTCTTCTTTAAATCGATTCCCTTTCCGTTGTTCTGTTCAACAATGTTGCCGTGAGAATCCAATCTAAACTCAGAGTACGTGACTGTTTTGTTGTAAAGGAATGACTTCTCTCCTCTAAAGGAGAACTTAGGTTCATCCATAGAGTTTATCTCGTTGTTGTCCACAACAGAATCCTCAGACTCCAGAATTTTAGCTATGTCCCTAGCCGACATCCCTTTGTTCATAACTATAGAGTCAGAGAACATCTTTACGATCCTCTCTGCGTTCATTCCGTTTACATCACTATCTGAAAGACCGAATGCATTCTTAATTGCATTAACTATATAGTCATAAGCAGTCGATATGATGTTCTTAGAAACCTCAAGTGATGGATTGCTGAGAGCACGGGCAAGAACCTCAGCCACTTGTTCTTCAACAAGAGCCAACCCCGTAAATCCAGCTTTAGTGTACACCCCTTTCTTCCAGTTCATTACGCTCTTGTAAGAAGCGTTTTTAGAAAACTCAGAGTGTATCTTTCTAATCAGTCCTGATTTAAGCGCTGTATCTACATCAAAAAATGCGTGTATTACCTCTTCTATTACATCTTTTGAATTAGACTTTTCAGTTATGTATATAGCGCCTTTGAAGTAAGCCGCTCCAATTTCATTTCTACCACCCTTAAGTATATCGATTGAACTAGAAAGATTATCTCCATCAGCAATCAGGGTCTTTACGATAGAGTACTGATCTTTAGCAAAGTATACTTTTATGCCAAGCTTTTCTGCGGCAAATACAAGAGCGCTTGCCGTGGCTTCATTTACTATGGACGGAAGGCTTTCTCTAACGGACGTGCTTACGTCAGCAGCTAATTCTGATTCATCTATTCTGCTTCGAATAGAGGCGTACTGCTCTTTACTGTCTGCTACATACTGGTCTACTGCATTCTTATTCTTGCTGTAGTAATTAGCCTGATATGGGGTCAGCGCTTCTCCGTTTATTATGCTGTCAGAGATGCTCTTGATGACCTCTGAATCAACAGCAGACTTTGATGCGCCTTTAGATCTCATAAACGCCACATCTGCCTGCACTTTGGCGTCTCTCGCTCTTTCGTTTAACGGAAGCGAATTGTCTATCTTCACTTTTCCGAGTGGATCGTATACCAAAGAAGCCGCCCCTGATTCATCATACCCAACAACCCTATAGCCAATTCCCTTCATTGATTCAGATTGGTCCATAGGGACCGAAAGCAAAAGGTCAAGTGGCGCTTGGGGGACGTCTCTAACAACATTCGACGGAACCTGAGCCTTTCTCTGCTTAAGGAAGTTTGACTTTTCTTTGAGCCTAGCTATTTCTGCCTCTGACTCTTTTATCCTTACTGCATTCGTTGGATCTGTAGCACCACCAAAAGACTTCTCGAATCTTCTCTTTCTAGATCTTTCTCTTTCTATGAGGCGGTTGTTTGCTGCTATGGCAGTGTCTATGCCTTCAGTCCCCAAAGAGAAGGTGTACTGCTCTGTGTACTTGCCCTCTATGGCAGCAAGCTCATCGTATTTATCTCTTATCGCTTGAGCCAGGTCGTTATTAGTTGGAGACGTTCTGAGCTGTCCCTCCAATATCGCAAGCTCATTCTGAACTGCATTTATCCGATTGAAGTCAGCTTGGTTAGTCGCTGAGACGAAGTCGTAGAAGTTCTTGTTGTCTTCCAGTATATACCTAGTATTATTGAACGACTTAATGAACTCATCTATAGCGGCAGTTCTTTCTGGTGTATTTGGTTTTGTGTTTTGAAATATCCGATTAAGATCCATTTTGGACTCTTCTATCGTTCTTACGTAACTTCTATTTCCCTTTGCTACTGCAAACGCTTGAACACCCCCAGATACCAGAAGAGTAGGAGCAGCTATTTGGCTAATCTCTTCAGCCATTCTGGATGGGCTGAGGAACCAAGAATAGTCACCAGTTACGTTAGCCGTAATCAGGTTTTGAGCGAACGAAGTTCCAACTTCAGTTAACTGTTCTGAAGTAAGGTTCAGTCCGATCTGACCCGCGACCCTAGCCCCGTACTGCATCGGGTTTTCTGTTATAGCCCTTACAAACGTCCCTCCAAGTACTTTGTTGGCAAGGAATATGTCACCACCTACTCTTTCAAGTCCAGCAGCCACAGCAGCTCCAGCAGATATTGCCGCAACCTTTTCAGCTGAACTAAGGCCGTAGAACTCTGGCATTTTTCTAAACATGCTGTTCATGTTTCCTGCCTCCATCAAGGCCATGACAGCCATACCAGCACTTGGGTTTCTAGTCAAAGCAGTCGTCCCTATTGCGGTAAGCATATACGGCAGCGACTGGGAAGCCATACCAAGGGCTTCAGAGGCAGTCCCGTATACGTCCTCACCCCACTCATACGACTTAAACATGCCAGAAGCCTTCTCTACGTTTGACCGCACAGAGAATCTCTCCTCATATTCTTTAAGGTCAGGACGCCCAGTAAACACATCTTTAACCAATGTGCCTATTCCGCTAAACACATCCAGAATAGAAGCGCCAAAATAAGTAGCGGGTTTTGCTATGAAGCTTGACAGAAACTCATCAACAGCGCTAATGTTAACTATCATAGCACCATTAAGCGCCATATTGCCACTAAGCGTTCTTATTAAGCCGATGTTTGCTCCAAGAGCACCGTCACCAGTCAAATCTATTTCTACTCCTATGCTCTTGAGCCTAGTCTCCGTATCTTCAAGCTTATTTTTATCTACAGTCCCGAATCTAGACTGCAAGGCAGATACCACGGAGTTCCTTATTTCCTCTTGGTTTTTGTTCACGAACTCCTGCGCCCAGTCCTCCATGGCTTTCGCCTGAGTTGCTTCACTTTCGCTTGCCACTGCCGTATAAGCATCACTTAATTCAAAGGCAGTCCTTATAGGATTGCTTGATCGCATCACAGCACTCGGGTTTGCTGAAGACTGAGCCAGCTGCAACGGAAGCAACATCTCGTAAATGTTTGCGGTGGACACAGCCATTTCATTGTCGGCGTCGTTGGAGAACTCTATCATTCTCTCCTTGTTGACTCTAAACGCAGCAAGCTCTGCTTTGGCTTTTTCTAGTCTCAACTGTGCCTCTTCATATGGAAAAGAAATAGGACCCACAACTGGAGCGAATGCAACCTTCAAAATCTGCTGAGAAAGCTCGTTAGAACGATCCATAGACTCATATTCGGCATTCGCCTCCCTCATTCTCTCTACAAGGTCTTCTTCATATTCCTCTGATGGAACGCTCAGAGAAGTTCTATTGGCAGCAGCCATAAGTGCGTCACTAATTATTGTCGGTATAGTGGCCTTGAACTCTTCAGCCTTACCAAGAACCTCTTCAACAGACATCTCTTGCCCAGTTCTTATGATGTATGTGTCAACTATAGCTTGAGCGTCATCAACTCTTAGCCGACCAAAACTGTCACTTATACTGGCCTCTGATTCCATAGTGGATATGCCAGAAACCATAGCTGCTGCAAGTTTTTCCTTTTCCTTTCTTCCTATACCCCTGACGTCATTCAGCGCTTGCACAGCCACAATGGCTTCATCAAATTTTTTCTCGTTGACCCTAGCATTAACAACAGCGCCGACATCTTCAATCGCTCTCTGAACCTCTGTGTTTCTTGCAATGGCACGCGCAGCCCATTTGCTAGTTACGAGATCCTGATCTACCATAGCGTTGATCTGGTCGTTAAACTCTGGATACTTAGCTCTTATATCCTGAGCTCTAGCATATGCATCTCTAACTGCCTCTTTTTCATTTTCTGGAGACTCTTCAAGCAGCGCATTCAGCTCCCTCTCGTTCTGAGCAAATGCAGCGCTGGACACTCTGGCACCCCTAGCTTCAGCTCTTCTCTCTACGCTCTGCTTAGTTAAGTCTAAGATGTTCTGCCTCTCGTCTTCGCCAAGGTTAAATCTGAACTGCTGCTCAAGCTGAGTAATGGCTGATGCAGCTCCCTCTTTAGAGTCTGCGCTAGATATGATGCCATGAATCTTATCGCCGATAAGCTTGTTGGTGGCCTCTATGTCTGGGTTGAGCAAGGAAGCTCTCTCTGTGAGAGGTTTAATCCTTGGCTTTGGCGACAAAAAATCCGAACCTAACGCCGAAGATGCCAATCCAGTAGGCTCTTCCGTCTGGACCTGATTCGGATCCGACAATTCTTTTTTTTTATTAGCCTCTACGTCTATCCCGTCTATCTCTGTAGCCAAGCTCTCAATGCCTTCGTCGTCATTGATTCCGAGGTCTGGAGCTATAACTCTGGCTATTTCTTTGTTGCTTGCTTCTGGGAGTTGACTCTTAATATCGAGTATAAGTCGGATGGCCTTGTCTTGCATCTATGCTGAGTTTCAGCAAAGATAATCCATAGTGGGGATTTTGGTAACTATCAGGCTTTTTTGAACTACTAAGTGTTATTTAGGTTTTGACTGATAGAGACCCCTTAATTGTTTCTCAAGTGCTTTTGATTGATCCAAAAGCAAGGTTGAATAGTCCTGTGAATTATCCAATTCTTCTTGCCCTATATCCTTGCTTCCTTTAAGGATTCTCATCGGATCCTTAGTAACATATCGCTGAATAATATCTGGTATGTTTTCTCCATTCTTGCTGTTGATTGCGTGAAAGTTTTCCGCAAGTATTTGCTCAGCGGTTATGGGGGGAAGAGCTTGTAGATTAGGCGCAAAAGGATTTGATTCTCTAGACCTTTCTTGCATATAAAAATCCAACGATTGATTGTCTCCAATAAGAAACTGACCTTCATTCATGGTTATTATTGGTGCGCTTTTACTGTCTTCAAGCTTTCCAAGCATTTCCTCGTAATGTTCTCTTTCATAAGAGTCTTGAAGTCCGTTAGACTCATACGGGTTTTCCGCTCCAGGAGCCGTTCTAACCATAGCGTCTTCGTAAGACTTATATGTCTGTCTGTATAGATCAGTTGCGTTGTTTACATAGGCGTTAAGCTGAGATATAGCCATGGCAAACTGGTCTGGATTGTCAGCGAAGTTTTCCAGGTTCTGGAATATCTGGTCCCTCATTTTAGACACCACGGCAGCGTCTCTACCCCACATGGTAGCAGGAGAGCCCTTAGCGTATATTTCTTTTATGTCTTTAGCTCTCTGCTCGGCTCGCTTTCTGGCCGCCTCCTCTGCTTTAACAGCTGCCTCTTGAGCTGCCTTTTCGTATTGGCCACTTGCCTTTTGAGCCTCTACAGAAGCCTCCTCTCTTTCTTTAGCTCGCTGTCTGAGGCGGTCGAGATAGTATGAACTTGGCTGAAACTCCATATTACTTGCTGTTGAATTTTGTAAACAGAGTCTTTACGTAACGCTGAAGGGCTTCTTTCTTTTGAGAGGAAGCAAGCGACTGCATCTTAGCAGCCTGGGCTGGGTTTAGTATGTACTCGCCACCAGTCATTTCTCCGATCTTGGACCCTTTAGCCACGATGTCTATAGGGTTTGTTTTATGGTTGAAAGAACCTGGCGTTTTTTGAATCCTTCCACCGTTTTTTCTGTTGTAAAAAGGTGGCTGTTGCTGCAACCATGGATTGCTTAAGTTGTAAAATGGGTCCTGAGGAATACTAAGTTCAATAGGCATTTTAGCGCTCGGAACGGCGGGGCTTTGACCTGGCATTCCCTCGAGATTTTTCAATAATCCGCTAACTTGACTTGGCTTAAAAAAATTATTGGCCCCAGCAAAATTCATCCCAGCGTTAAACAATTCCTCCCCTCCCTGAAACATAGCCTGCCTAGCCATGTCCTTGGCGTTCTTTTTGTAAAACTCTGCCTGGCTTATGGCGTCCAACTTCTTTTGTGCCTGCCCTACGTTAGCATCCATTACAGACTGCTGAGCTTGTCCATAGTCAAGCATAGCAGATTGCAGGTTCTTTTGAGACTCCCCAGCTATTTTAGCCTGATCGGCGAATGCCTGTTGCTGCACAGCACCCAGCCCTCCAAGTATAGATTTAGCGCCTCCAGACTTCAAGGCTCCTACTGAAGTAGCCTGATTCTTAGCGGCCTGCTCACGCATAAAGTCACCAACAGGGTCCTGCTTAGCCATAGCCAGATACTTGTTGTAAGTATCGGCCATCTGATAAGTAGGCGTCTTCTCAGCTTGCTTAATAAGAAAATCCCCAAACTTCTGGTCCTTCTTCTTCTGTATCTGAGCGCCAACCATATCCATTATAGCTGGCACTGCCTGTAGCGCTAATGCTCCTACTCCTACCATGATGTGTATTTTTTGCTAAGTTACTTATTATTCCTGTGATTGAACGTGATGGTCTTTGGAATCAGACACATTTACGTTGATGCAGTACATCTCAGATGCAGACGCTTGTGGCCCTTTTCCGTAAAGTTCTATGACTGCGTAGTGGCCCCTTGGATCTTCTCCTTTGATGCCATAGCCTTGTTGATCTATTAAACAATAGATTCCACCATTGTTTGTCTGTATTGTTTCAGATGCGGAAAACGTAAGCGATCCATCAGCGTTTATAGAATACAGCTGATTGGCTGGTAGCTGGATCAATTCGTTTCCATTCTGGGTAGCCGTATACAGCCTATCCCCAATTCTTAACGGTAAGTCAGAAATTCTGTTGTCAAAAAATACAGTAGTATAATACACTCCATCCGTTGAAACAGATGTAGGAGTCAGCGTTTGATTTCTTCTACCAAGCCAGACTATATTAGAAGTGGTATTGTATGTGCTTTCTAATTGGTTTTCAATGCTTATCACAGGGGAAAGCGCGTCTATGTTTCCAGATCTTCTGCTTTTAGACAGGTTATAAAACCATGTTCCTTCTCTATATACAGGCGTAGAAAGAACTTCTACAGAATGATTTAGATCAGTTGTAAGCGTCTGAGTCAAGTAGTAAGTGGAATTGTTTGCACTACCCTCAATGGTCTCCGCTGGCCTCAGTCTGTTCTTCCCTTCTATAGACAGAGAATTAAACACCTTCACGTTAGACGGAGCTGTAGCAGAGGCGGTCTTTATAGAGAAGTAGTTGTTGTTGTTTGCGTAATTGTTGCCAGAAGCAACGCCCTGCCCGTAAAACACACATCTGCTTGTGGCTGCTTCCTCGTTATGCTTCCAGGCCATGTAGTACGGCGACCCAGTAACCTTAAAGGTAATCATGTTGCTCCCTATAGTCTCGTATCTGTCTGGGACAAAAGAGTATCTGCTTATCCAGTTTGACTTAGCGAGAGAGTAACCAACTGTCTCCTGATCATTTATCGTCAAGTAGTAGATGTCCTCTTGAGGATCATATCCAGACTTACAAGAGCTTATGGTTTTAGGATCAAAGTAGCTCATCATGCCATTGTCAGAGATGACGTAAGCTTGATCGGCAGAGAACCTAATGACCTTTCTCTTATCTGGATCTACATAGAAGAACTGATTGTTTAGCTTCAGGACTCCAGCGTGAAGGTTACCACAGCCAAAGTCTCCAGACAAGTATCTGAATGGACCTATCACATCGCCAGATACAGCAACCGACTCCTGTCCATCAGAGTAAGAAACTATGTTTCTGTTTACTCCAGCCATACTGGTCTTGTTCTCTTGTATCGCTACAAGGTTCTCACCCAAGGACCCTATGTAGTTCAAAGCACCATAAGCCCTGTCTGCGTATGAGAAGTTGGCAAGGCTGGGATTGAACGAAGACAACGAGTTTTTGAGTACATCCTGCTCGTAAGCGTCACTGTATACAATACCGTTTCTTTCTGACTTGGTTCTTGACTTGTCGTACTTCACGTGGGCACGACCCCTAGACCAGTCAGATAGATTTTTAATGTCAGATATGTTGTTTGACTCAAGCGGAATGTTAACGTACTTCCAGAGATCTGGAGACCCAACTGTATCCCACGAGCTATTAGACGTGTTATAGAACGCGGTTTTACATGGGGTAGACCTTATATGAACGTCACCCTGATTGGTGGAATTTGGGCCATGAAGTATGTCCGACCCTCTAAGCAAAAACTCATACGAGTCTCCAATCTCATAATAAATCTTTTCTGAAGTGCTCTTTTTAGGTGTAAGTATTTCTACAACGCTTTTTCTTCCCCAGTAATTTGTTAGAGTTGGAGCTGTTTGTTCCCCTTCGTATGTAGTTGCAGTCAGTTGATACCAATCCCATCCAATGTATTTCTTCTGAGGAGGATTAGTCATCGTCTCTGGAGCTTCAAGGACAACAAAGTCGCCATGATATTTTGCATTGCCAGATTGTCCAGCAGGCGCGATGGGATTATTTGTAGCAGATAGAACTTCAAACCCAACTACATTAAACTCTACTAGATAATTAGAATCAGTATATGTTCCATTGGCTTGTCTTTCTTTGGCAACTGGATACATGGTAGTTAGAGTTGTTGTTCCACTGTCATAGCTTATCACCCTGAGCTTGTCGCCAGGCGTGAATGAGTAGTTGCGTATAGAAGACTTTTCTGATGTGTACTTCTCAAGCGTTTTTAACGAGACATATATTTTCTTGCTGTTTGTGTCAGCCGCGTCGCTTAAAAGCTTTGGATAGGCCCCTCCAGTAGTGTAAGAAACAAACGAATCGTATGTAGACGGACCAGCATACACTATCTGGTATCTAGAAGCCCAGGACGGCGCTTGTACCGTTGGGTTCTGTCCGCCTCCACCAAAATTAACTGATACAGATGTAGATCCATTTTTTCCGCTTCTGGTTGGGTGTCCAAAAGGAAGAGAATAAAAAGACCCTATAACATTTACGTTGCCGCTTCTGTTGTATTTGTCATAGTAGACAACCCCTATCTCGTGAGTACATCCAGCTTTGAAAGACTGAGAAGTCTCAAGTCCGACCGAAGAAAATACATTTGGGTCTACAGTGACAGAGAATGCGTTGTATGTTATGTTCGCTTGTTTGGTTAAAACCTTGAAGAACTGAGACAGAACTGAAGCCGTGAAACTTGTCACAACAGTACCAGATCCTGGAGGCGTGTATGCCGTTACGTACTCAAATGTTCTCGAGGTCTGAGAGCTTCCAGTCTTCTTTGATATTATGTTAGATATGTATGGCTTAGATGTGAATGTTGCTCCAGACGCGTTTATAAAGTCATCAAAGCTCCATTCAACTTCATAGTAATCGTTAGCCTCGGAAACCCTAACCAATTCTCCGTTCCCATACGAGTTCGGAGCCCCAACAAGTTTATATTCAGACGTATTAGATACCGTTGACTTAATTATTACCTTTTTGGAAGCCAACTGATCTTGAATCTTTTCTCTCAGCTGAGCTACGGTAAGATCTTTCTCAGCATATATAGACATGGTTACGTACTGATCATCGTCAGACGCTCTCTTTTGAAACGTCTGGGTGGTAGACTTCATGGAGGCGTTAAATACTTCCCCGCCAATTGCCATTACTGTGTAATAGAATAATGGGTCAGTCTCCCACGAAGCGTGAGTTATAGTACAGCTTGGATTAAACTTAAACGAAAGGTTTGTTATGCTTCCAGCTGGTATAATTACATTAGAGTCAACGAATCCATTGTCGGCCAATAGGTTGATCGTTATCTGATCCTGGCCGTTTACTTTGGTTGTCACCGAAGACGTGGCGTTTGGAACATTTATGTTTCCAGTACTTTGAGAGGAAGAGTACGTTACGTTTATTGCAGCAGCTGAAGTGTCTACGTTACTCCTCCCTTCCGTGTAGTTGCTGTACATAAGTCTATTTCCAGCAACGCACTGTCCAACAGCCGTAAACGGCACATTATCATATAGCTTGTTTACATCATCTTGAGAAATAGGAGAGTACAGTCCGTCATTGTAGAATCTGTACTGCTTCAGAACAGGATCATATACGTTGACCGTAACGCCGAATACATGCCTTACAAGAGCTGAACTAGGATCGAACTCGTCTATCACAAAAAAGGCCCCATCATTTCCATTCTTTCCAAGCAGTCTTATTTTAGACACGCTCGCTATGTCGGATATAACTGACTGTGAAGCAACGGCATCAGAGTAGTTCTCTCTCGACACATCTATCTTGCACACGTTGTCTCTGTAAAATTTCGTCCCAGAGTTCTCTACGGTTTCTACAGCCGTATAGTCAGTGTATGCTATTCTTGAGTAGCCAGATATAGCTGACTCTTCTCCATCCCTGTACAGATACTGAATCGCAAACTGAAAAGCACTTCCATGCAGGTTGTTAGACAAAATATTAGTATCTGTGTCAAAAAAGAAGTGAGGAACGGTTACTGGCGCAGCCTTGCAAACAGAAAGCTCAAAGTTTAAGTCAGCGCTTCCATATGTGTTGTATTCCCCAGCTATTGCTCTGTCTACGTTTATTCTCCTTGGCTCATTAACTCCGTCTGTGAAATACAACATAGACGTCACTGTACCGTCTTGTCTGAAGTCTGCGTTCACTACATCGGCCTTCACGAACGAGACGTTCTGAAAGTTCAATACAGAACTAACAAGCACAGA
>Ga0315900_10006951_pt1 | contig 14990 bp, 9 predicted proteins | sample LakEriMetagenome_FD_203521 | JGI IMG/M metagenome (GOLD analysis project Ga0315900, IMG submission 203521) | Freshwater fungal communities from buoy surface, Lake Erie, Ohio, United States - Buoy 12 MA114 | ecosystem: Environmental > Aquatic > Freshwater > Lake > Lake biofilm | place: USA: Lake...
GTGGCAAAGACGTGCAGCACCAGCCGCCCGCGCACGTCCAGCTTGGCGTAGATGTTGGTGAGGTGGTTGCGCAAGGTGTGCTCGCTCATGTGCAGGGCGTGCGCCACGCTCAGCAGCTTGGCCCCGGCGCTTTGCACCAGGGCCGCCACGATGTCGCGCTCCCGCGCGGTGAGGCTGGCGATGCGCTCGGCATGGAGGTCTGCCGGCCGGGGCACTGCCGTCCAGCCGGGGTGGCTGAGTTGCCCCAGCACCTGGCTGACCAGCCGGCTGTCCAGCCAGACCTCACCGCGGCCCACTGTCTGGATCGCGTGCAGGATGGTGGATGCGGGCTCGGACTTGTGCACCATGCCCCGGGCGCCGCGCAGCACAGCGGCGCGCTGCTGCGCCATGTCTTCGGTGGCAGTGAGGATGAGCACATGGCCTCGGCAGCGCTGGCTCAAGCTGCCCAAAGCGCCCGCTGCGTCGGGGCCTGCCAAGTCCAGGTCGAGCAAGATCACGTCGGCCTGCGTGGCCGCCTCGTCGCTGAGCAAGGCGTGCTGGGTGGTGGCGGAACCCACCACGCTCATGCGGGGGGCCACTGACTCGATGAGCTGCTGCAAACCCCAGAGCGTGATGGGGTGGCCGTCCGCCAGGTAGATGCGGATCGAGCCTGAGGGTGTGTGGGGTGGAGGGTGGAGTGACTGATCGCTGGTGCCAGCAAGGATCATGAAGGGACAGCTCCTGTAAGCCCGCAAGGACTGGGTACGGCCTGAAGAGGGCCAAACTGCTGACGACGCCTCCGCAAAGCCCGGCGTCTGCTCAAGGTAGGGAGTCAGTGTTTCAGCGCGGGCGGCGCGGGCGCTGAGCAGGCTCAACAGCGCGCACAGGCGACGCGGCGCTGTTGGCGCCGCGGCGGCGTAGCGCCGTGGCGGTTAAGCTCTGCCGCCATGCGCAAAGCCAAGCCTGCCGAGCTGACCGACCCTGCCCCGCAGGAGGATGTGCTGGCGCAGGCGAAGGTGCTGCTGGAGGAATTGGAGCCCGTCAACCGTGCGCAGGCGCAGATGTCCTCGCGGGCCTCGGCCTGGGTGGTGGCGGGTATCGGCTGCATCATGGCGTTCATCGCCTTGGAATCCGGGCTGAGCTATCTGCGAGGTTCTGGTGGCCTCAATGCCCCTTGGATGCCTGTCTACGGCGTGGTCCTGCTGAGTGGCGTGGCCGCGTACTTCTGGCGCCGTCCCGTGGTGAGTGCGCGGGCAGGGCTGGTGGTGGCGGCGCTCCTGAGCGTGTCCTACCTCATCGCGCTGGCCCTCAACGGCGAGATGGCCGTGTACGCCCTGGCCATGGCGGTGGCCTTCGTCCACATCTCGGCCCCGCCGAACATCGCCTTGGTGGCCTCGCTCGTGTTTCTGGGGGCGTCGGCTGCCACGCTGGCGGGGTCTACCGAGGTCGAAACCGCCGCGGCCGTGCGCCTGATTGGCGGGCCAGGGATCGCGCTGCTGGTGGTGCAGTTCCTGTCGCGGCAGAACCGCCGGCTGGCCGAGGCGGCCCAGGGTGTGACCGAGGGTCTTCGCACCATGGCTGAAGGCCTGGGCCAGGAACTGCTGCTCGCCCGCCAGGAGCGGGACCTGGCCGCCCGCACCGACCCGCAGACCGGGCTGCTGAATGCCCGGGCTTTTGAGGACGCACTCGCGCAGGCGTTGACGGGGCCGGATGCCGCCGCCCCGGCCGTGCTCGTGGCGCTGAAATTCGAGCGCCTGGACGAATTCATCGCACCCCTGGCCCCCAGCGAGCAGCGCGTGTTTCTGGATCTGCTGGTGTCACGTCTGACCGACAGCCTGGGTGCGCGCGAGCAAGGGCGCCTGAGCAAATGGGAGTTTGCCGGATGGGTCCCTCTGCAGGAGCCCGGTGCGCCCGGCGGCTCAGACCTGGCGCTGCAGGAGCGGCTGGCCACCCAGTGGGCCAGGTTGTGGCAGCCGGTGACCATGGGCAGCCGCACGGTGCCTTTGCAGCCCCGCCTGGGGGTGGTGCGTTTCCCGCAGGACGGGCACAGCGCTTCAGAACTGCTGCGCCGGGCCGAGATGGCGCTCATGATGGCCGACACCCTGCGCAGTGCAGCGCCGGTGTGGTTTGACTCCCGCATGGAGACTGCGGTGGTGGACCGTGGCCAGATGAGCCAGGCCATCGACCGGGCCATGCGACACAACGAGTTTGAACTCTTCTACCAACCCATCGTGGGCCTGCGCGGCGAACCCTTGCGCAAGGCCGAGGCCCTCATCCGCTGGAACGACCCCGTCAAGGGCCGCATCTCGCCCGCGGACTTCATCCCGCTGGCCGAGTCCTACGGCAAGATCGTGGCGCTCACGTCCTGGGTGCTGGAGCGTGCCGTGGCGCAGGTGCGGCCGTGGCGGCAATCCCTGGACCCGGCTTTCCAGATCAGCATCAACATGCCGCCGGCTTACCTGGAATGGTGTGCCGACCACCCGGCCGATGCCCTGCAGGCGCTCAGCGCGTTGCAGGTGCCTGCCGGCAGCATCGTGCTGGAGATCACTGAAGGGGCTTTTCTCAACGTCACGCCCGAGGTGCTGCAGGTGCTGGCCTTGCTCAAGGGCATGGGCTTTGGCGTGGCGCTGGACGACTTCGGGGTGGGCTATTCCAGCTTCGGTCAGCTGGACCGCCTGCCGCTGGACACACTGAAGATCGACAAGTCCCTGGTGGACTACATCGAGGCCGCGCCGGCCAAGCGGGCCGTGTGCGCCGCCATCATCAAGGTGGGCCAGGAGTTGGGCTGCAAGGTGGTGGCCGAGGGCGTGGAGACCGCGGGCCAGCAGGCCCTGCTGGCCCAGGCGGGTTGCGACTTCGTGCAGGGCTACCTGGTGTCTCGCCCCTTGCCTGCGGCGGACTTCGAGTCCTTTGTCAAGCGCTGGGCTTCACAAGGGGCGCGGGTGGACTTGTGGTGAGGCCTTTCGCACACGCTGACCTCCGGGGCTCTATGCTTTGACCTGCCGCGGCGCATGCGCCGTGGTCACCTTGACCGCTTGTCCCACCTTCATCCATCCCAGAGGAGTTGACCATGCACGAGGACATGACCCAGCCCAAGACCCTGCAGCGCCGCCGTGTGCTGGCTGCCACGGCTTCCTGCGCCGCCACCCTGATCGCCGGTGCAGCGCTGCCCACTGTGGCGCTGGCGCAGACCTACCCCGACAAGCCCGTGCGCTTTGTGGTGCCCTACCCGCCGGGCGGCGGCACGGACGTCATCGCGCGCATCGTGCAGGAGCGCATGGGCGCTGTGCTCGGGCAGCAGGTGGTCATCGACAACAAGGGCGGGGCAGGGGGCTCGGTGGGCACCGAGTTGGTGGCCAAGGCCGCGCCTGACGGCTACACCGTGCTCTTCACCCTGAGCTCGCACACCATCAACCCCGCCATCTTTCCCAAGCTGAACTTCGACACCGTCAAGGACTTCGAGCCCGTGGGCCTGGTGGCCTCGCTGCCGCAGATCCTGGTGGCCAACCCCAAGGTCCCGGCCAACAACCTGGCCGAGTTGATCGCCCTGGCCAAGGCCAAACCGGGAGACTTGTCGTACGCCTCCGTGGGCAACGGCTCGCCCGGGCACCTGGCCGGTGAGATGTTCAAGCTGCGCACGGGCACGCAGATGACGCACATCCCCTACCGCGGTGGCGGGCCGGCCGTGACCGATGTGATGGGCGGGCAGGTGCCGCTGCTGTGGGTGTCCATCCCGGCGGCGGCGCAGTTCGTCAAGACGGGCAAGTTGAAGGCGCTGGCGGTGTCCACGCTCAAGCGGACGCCCGCCTTCCCCGACGTGCCCACGGTGCATGAGTCCGGCCAGCCCGATTTCGAGGTGGACTCCTGGTACGCCATGTTCGTGCCCGCGAAGACGCCTCGCCCGGTGATCGAGCGTCTGAACAGAGCCTTGAACACCGTACTGGCCGAGCCCACCATCCGCGAGAGGCTGCTGGCCCAGGGCGCCGACGCGGTGGGCGGCACGCCCGACGCATTGGGCAAGGTGGTGGCCGCCGAGTTGCCCAAGTGGGCCAAGCTGGCCAAGGACGCCAACATCAAGGCGGATTGAAGGCAGCGACGATGAGCACGAATACGACGGCCTTGCCCGCGGGCCAGGAGGCAGCAGAAGCCCGCGTGGCGGCCCTGGTCGCAATGGCCCGCGCGGCGCAACGTGTGGCCGAGGGTTACGACCAGGCGCGGGTGGACGAACTGGTGGCCGCGGCCGGCTGGGCCATCATCGAGCCGGCCCGCAACCGCGAACTGGCGGAGCTGGCGGTGCTGGACACCGGCATCGGCAACGTGGAGGACAAGGTCCGCAAGAACCACCGCAAGACGCTGGGCCTGCTGCGCGACCTGCAGGGCGCCAAGTCCGTGGGCGTGATCGCTGAAGACCCCGCCAAGGGTCTGGTGGAGATCGCGCGGCCCGTGGGGGTGGTGTGCGCGGTCACGCCCTCCACCAACCCCGGGGCGACGCCGGCCAACAAGATCATCAACGCGCTGAAGGGCCGCAACGCCGTCATCGTGGCGCCCTCGCCCAAGGGCTGGTCCACCTGCGAGCGGCTGCTGCAGTTCGTCCATGCCGAGTTCGACCGCATTGGCGCCCCGCGCGACCTGGTGCAGATGCTGCCCCAGCCGGTGGACAAGGCTTCCACGCTCGCGCTCATGCGGCAGTGCGACCTGGTGGTGGCCACGGGCTCGCAGGCCAATGTGCGCGCAGCCTATGCCAGCGGCACGCCGGCCTTTGGCGTGGGCGCGGGCAACGTGGCCGGCATCGTGGACGAGACGGCCGACCTGGCGCTGGTGGCCGACCGGGTGCGGCGCTCCAAGACCTTTGACAACGCCACCAGCTGCTCCTCAGAGAACAGCCTGGTGCTGCTGGACAGCGTGTACGACGCGGCCGTGCAGGCCCTGAAAGGCCAGTGCGCCGTGCTGCTGAGCGCGCAGCAGAAGGCGCAGCTGCAGGCGCTGATGTGGCCAGACGGCAAGCTCTCGTCCGCCGCCACGGGCCAGAACGCCTCCGTGGTGGCGCAGCGTGCCGGGTTGGCGGAGGTGGCAGCGCTGGCGCCTTCGATGCTGCTGGTGGAGGAGAGCGGCTTCGGCCCCGAGCACCCGTTCTCAGGCGAGAAGCTCGCGCCTGTGCTCACGCTGTACCGGGCGCGCGACTTCGAACACGCCATGGCCATCGTGGAGCAGGTCTACGCCTGGCAAGGCGCCGGCCACTCGGTGGGCCTGCACAGCGCGCGCGAAGACCGTGCGCTGCAACTGGGCCTGCACCTGCCGGTCTCTCGCGTCATCGTCAACCAGGCCCACTGCATCGCCACCGGCGGCAGCTTCGACAACGGTCTGCCCTTCTCCTTGTCCATGGGCTGCGGCACCTGGGGCCGCAACAATTTCTCGGACAACATGAGCTACCGCCACTACCTCAACACCACCCGCATCTCGCGGCCCATCGCCGAGCGTGTGCCCAGCGAGGACGAGATCTTCGGCGCGTTCTTTGGGAAGTTCGGTCGTGGGTGAGCAGACCGTTCACGCACTGATCGAGGAGGCTGCAGCGCGCTGGCCTGATGCGGTCTACGCGCAGGACGTGGATGGAAGCCAGTCCATCACCTTCGCGCAACTGCGTGCCCAATGCCTGGACGTGGCCCACCTGCTGCGGGCGCTAGCTTCAGCGCCGGGCGACACGGTCTCCATGGTCATGCCCAACGGCCTGCAGACGCTGCGCCTGCTGCTGGGCGCCATGCACGGCGGCTGGTGCGTCAACCCGGTGAACCTGCTGTCCCAGCCCGAGCAGATGCGCTACGTGCTGGACCACTCGGATTGCCGCGTGGTCTTCGCCAGCCCCGAGTGGGCCGAGCGGGTGCGGGCGGTGCTGCAGGGGTTGGGCAGGCCCGTCACGCTGGTGGTGACGGCGCCCGATGATCAGGCCTTGCCCAACGCGCAGGCGGCTGTGCTGGGCTCGCAGGCGGCTCAGTCGCAACCTGTCGACGCTGCGCGGGCAGCATCAAGCCCGGCACCCAGCGAACGCCAGCACGCACCCTCCGCGGGTGACCTGGCCTTGCTGATGTACACCTCCGGCACCACCGGCGTGCCCAAGGGCGTGATGCTGACGCAAGCCAACCTCGCGGCCAACGCGCAGGCCATCAGTGCCGAGCACGCCCTGGTGCCGGGTGACCGGGTGCTGGCCGTGCTGCCGCTGTACCACATCAATGCGTTTGCGGTGACCATGTTGGCGCCGCTGGCTCATGGTGGCAGCCTGGCCATGCCGCCCAAGTTCTCGGCCGGCGCCTTTTGGGGCCAGGCCACCGCCAGCGGCTGCACCTGGATCAACGTGGTGCCCACGATGATCAGCTACCTGCTGGAAGGCGAGGCGCCAATGCGCGAGCGCACGCGCGCCATCCGCTTCTGCCGCTCGGCCTCGTCTGCCTTGCCGCCCGAGCACCTCAAAGCCTTCGAAGAGCGCTTTGGCATTGGCGTGATCGAGACCATGGGCCTGACCGAGACCGTGGCGCCCTCCTTCTCCAACCCGCTGGAGCCATCGCAGCGCAAGATCGGCGCCGTGGGCCGCGCCTCGGGCGGTGAAGCCCGCGTGGTGGACGCTGCGCTGCAGCCCGTTCCGGACGGCACCACGGGCGAGATCGTCATCCGCGGCCCGCATGTGATGCGCGGCTACTACAAGAACGACAAGGCCACCGCCGACGCTTTCACGCCCGACGGTTGGCTGCGCACGGGCGACCTGGGCCACCGCGACGCCGACGGCTTCTTCTTCGTCACCGGCCGCATCAAGGAGTTGATCATCAAGGGCGGCGAGAACATCGCCCCGCGCGAAATCGACGAGGCCCTGCTGCAGCACCCCGCGGTGCTGGAAGCCGCGGCCGTGGGCATCCCCGACAAACACTACGGCCAGGAGATCCTCGCTTGCATCGTGCCGCGCGAGGGCATGCCCTGCACCGAGGCCGACCTGCGCGCCTTCTGCCTGGAAAAGCTGGGCCGCTACAAGACCCCGGGCGTCTTCCGCTTCGTCACCGAACTGCCCCGCGGGCCGTCGGGCAAGGTGCAGCGGCTGAAGCTGGCGCAGGGGTGAGGCTCAGGCGGCGATGTGCGCGGCGATGAAGGCGGCGGCGAATCGCCTACCTCCCTCAGCTGCCAGGAGGCCCTGCTTCCAGGCGTTGCCATGCATGCACGGGCCAATCTGATCGAGCTTGTCCGTCCTCGCCACCAAACACCACGCAGCCCGCAGCGAGTGCGCTCGGGTGGTGGCGGGCAAAGGCTTTGAGGCCCTTGAAATAGTCCGTGTTGACGGTGGCCCCGGCCTTGATCTCCACGGCATGCAGCCCCATCCCGGTGGGAATCAGCAGGTCAACTTCATTGCCGTCGGAGTCTCGGTAGAAGTACATCTCGGCGGTGCGCCCGGCGTTCAGCCGGTCCTTCAGCGCCTCCATGACGATGAAGTTCTCGAAGAGGCCACCCCACAGCGGATCGCGAGACACCTGTGATGGTTCACGCAACCCCAGCAGCCAGCAGGCCAGACCCACATCCACGAAGTAGAGCTTGGGAGTCTTCACCAGCCGCTTGCCCGTGTTAGTGAACCAGGGGGGCAGCAGATGCACGATGTAGCTGGTCTGCAGCAGGTCGATCCAGGCGCGGGCAGTGACATGGGACACCCCGGCGTCGTTGCCGAGCTGGCTCAGGTTCAGCATCTGGCCGGTGCGGCCTGCGCACAGGCGCACGAAGCGCTCGAACCGCTGCAGGTCCTGCACGGCAGCCAGTTCCCGCAGGTCCCGCTGCACATAGGTGGCGAAGTAGTCCGCCAGGGCCTGGGATGGGTCCAGCCCGCGGTCATGGATGCGGGGCAAGAAGCCCCGCAGCAGGGTTGACGGTAGGTCAGTAGCGGTACTCTCTTGCCGCAGTGCCCTGGCCTCGGCCAGCGTGAACGGCAAGAGGCGGAGCAAGGCGGTGCGGCCGGCGAGCGACTGCGACACCTGGGTCATCAACTCGAACTGGTGGCTGCCCGTGAGCACGAAGCGGCCGGGGCGCGGATCATCATCGACCATGCCCTGCAGGTAGGAGGAGATGTCCGGGGCGCGCTGGATCTCGTCCAGCACGGCACCGCCAGGGAACTGCGCCAGGAAGCCGCGTGGATCTTCCAGCGCGAAACGGCGCGTGTCAGGGTCTTCCAGGCTGACATAGGGCAGGTGTGAGAACTCTGCCCGCGCCAGCGTGGTTTTGCCGCTCTGGCGTGGCCCCGTCAGGGTGACCACGGGGTATTGGGCCGCGAGCCGGCGCAGGACTGGCGTGATGGCACGGCGAATCATCGTACGGATGATATCACCCGGTTCTGTAAATCGAATATCGAATCTTCAATTTACAGAAATAGACTGGTCGCCAACGTGCGGGAGGTGCCTGGTAGTTCCTCGAGTACGAGGTCGCAGGTGTGCATGGCGCTGGCCCTTTGCTGGCCTGCGTTTCTACACCGGTCTGGGCGCTGCACCGTCCAGCACCCTGGTCATGAACACGCTGTTCGGGTCCAGCGTGTAGTCGGCAAAGGGCGGGCAGTAGGTGAAGCCGAAGGCTTCGTAGAGCCGTCTGGCGGGGATGAAACCGTCCTGTGTGCCGGTCTCCAGGCTCAGGCGCTTGAAGCCTCTTGCCTGTGCATGCTCGATCAGGTGCGTGAGCAGCGCGCGGCCTGCACCGCGGCCGCGCAGGTGACGTGGCGTGCGCATGGACTTGACTTCGCCGTGGCCGTCGCCCAGGTCTTTCAGCGCGGCTGAGCCCAGCAGCACCGGCCCGTCCCAGGCCGTCCAGAAGGTGATGTTGGGCGCGCGCAGCCGGGCCAGGTCCAGCGCATGCACGCTCTCTGGTGGTGACCAGGCGTACATGTCTTCCAGGTGCTCCTGCAACAGGGCGTGGACTTCTGGGCGGCTGAGGTCGTCGGTCTCGATGTGCATGGCTGTCTGCAAATGCGGCAAGCCCCGATTTCAGCGCAACAAGCCCTGTGCTGCCGCGTAGTCCACCGCCTCCTGCACGGAGGCCAGACGCAGCCTCTCGAGCATCCGGCCCTGCGCCGCAAACACGGTCGCCTCGCTCAGTTGAAGGCGCTCTGCCGCCTCGGAGAGGGTCAGGCCTTGGCCCAGGTGGCGCAGCAAGCCCAACTCGCGTTCGGACAGGCGTGAATGAGGTACCTCCTGCACCATGCCATTGAGGCTCATCTGCACCCGTCCGTCCAGCGAGGGTGGCACGTAGGTGCCGCCGTCGGCCACCGCCTGCACCGCCAGCAGGAGCTCGTCTGCGGCCCTGTCCTTGGTGATGTAGCCCGTGGCGCCGGCCTTGAAAGCCCGCAGCGCGTAGGCGGGCTCGGCGTGCATGCTCAGCATCAGCAGGGGGAACGAGTGGCCACGTGCGCGAAGGTTCAGTACCAGCTCGATCCCGTTCATGCCGGGCATGGACATGTCCACCACTCCCACGTCAAAGGGTTGCTGATCCGCCAGCCCAAGAGCGATTTCTGCGTTGGCGGCCTCTTGCACCCGCCAATCCAGGCCAGCGCCCGTCAAGATGCGGATCAGCCCCTCGCGGACGGTGGCGTGGTCGTCCACCACCAGCACCTTCAGGCGTGAGTTCATCGGGCGGCCCCGGCGGCGTCCACGGGCAGCTGCACCCGCAGGCGCGCCCCGCTGCCCGGGGCGTTGTCCAGCGTCAGCTGGCCGCCAAACTGCGTGACGCGCTCGCGCAGACCGCGCAGGCCCCAGTGGCCCTGGCGGCGCAATGCGTCACTGGGCAAGCCAATGCCGTTGTCTTCCACGGTCAGCACCACCTGTCCGTTTTGCACCCGCAGGTAGATGCTGACATCGGTGGCCTGGGCATGGCGGGCCACGTTGGTCAGGGCCTCCTGCACCATGCGGTACAGCGCCGTGGCCATGTCGGGGTGAACAGGGGGGTCCAGCTCGTCGTGCCGCACGGTCACTTCAATGCCCATGCGCTGGGCCGCCGTGCGCGCCAGCGACTCCACGGCCGCGTTCAGGCCCAGGTCGTCCAGCATCAGCGGGCGCAGGTCGTCGGAGATGCGGCGCACCGCCACGATGGTTTCGTCGATCAGGGCGTTCATCGATTGGATGCGCTGCGCGGGGCCCGGGCCGGTGGCTTCCTGGGCCAGACCGGCCACTTCGATCTTGAGAGCGGTGAGCAGCTGCCCCAGTTCGTCGTGCATGCCCCGCGCGACGCGAAGCCGCTCTTCCTCACGAGCGTCCACCACGCTGACGGCCCAGGCGCGCAGGTCGGCAGGCGAGGGCGGTTCTGCGCTGGGCAGGGCAGGGCTCTCATCGGCTTGCGCGCCGGGGCGCGGTGCCACGGCGTGGGCCTGCGGCTCCACGGTGCCGGCGTGATTCGGCTTGGCAGGACCAGGGGATGCGGGCGTGTTCACCAGAAGGCTCAACAGATCAGGAAAGTGCAGACAGAGCCTGTGAAGTGTTTGGTTGGCGTGCCCGCGTGCGCTGTGCGAGTGCCTTTGAAGCCGCACCAGCGGCGGCGCGGGAATGCTTTACGGGCAATCGGCCCGCAGCGCGGTTGGTGCGTGTGGAACATGACTCATGTGAGCCTTGGGGGCCTTGGGGGCCTTGGGGGCCTTGGGGGCCTTGGGGGCCTTGGGGGCCTTGGGGAAAGTGATTGACCGATCAATAGAAGGGGCTAGGAGCATATCGGGGTCTGGTCGCCGTGTCATCCGGATTTTTTCGAGGAGACCGTGACAGGATTCGCTACATTGGGTGATGCACGCCGCAGGCTCCAACGCAGACAACGGCCCCCCGACCGGGCTTTCTGACACGGCGCAAGTGGTGGGGCCGGTGAAGGGCATCGTGGCTGTGGGCGCCTCCGCCGGAGGGCTGCCGGCGCTGCAGGAGTTTCTGGCCCATGCGCCCGGCGCCTCGGGCTTGGCTTGGGTGGTGGTGCAGCACCTGGACCCCACCCGCGAGACGGTGCTCACGCACCTGCTGCAGCGCGACACCTTGATGCCCGTGCGCGAGGCGGCCGACCGCCAGCGCGTCACTGCAGACACGGTCTACGTCATCCCGCCCAACGCCACGCTGACCCTGGTGGACGGGCACCTGCACGTGGAGGTGCCCAAGGAGCCGCGCGGTTGGCGCCACCCCATCGACGACATGTTCCAGTCCCTGGCGCGGGTGTTGGGCCCGCGTGCGGCGGGGGTGGTGCTGTCCGGATCAGGTGCTGATGGCACGCTGGGTTTGCAGGTCTTGCATGAGGCGGGCGGCGTCACGGCCGTGCAGACGCCCGACACCGCTCAGTTCGATGCCATGCCGCGCAGCGCCCTGAAAACCGGCGTGGTGGACCTGGTGGCGCCGCCTGCCACCCTGGCGCCAGCCATCGTGCAGGCCCTGGCTGCGCGAGCGCCGGGCAGCTCGCAAGGTAGTTCCGCCCCAGATGCATGGGCTGGCGGACGGGCCGACGCCGTGTCACGCTCCACCGCGCGCCCGGCCCTGGGCCCGGACATCAAGGCCGAACTGGCGCCCAAAACCGGGGCACAGCCCAGCGCAGAACCCGGTGCAGCACTCAGCGCAGAACCCGGCGAGCAACCCAACGAAGAACCAGCTGCAGATGGCACTGACCGGATACCGGCCTCGACTATCGCCCATGAGGCCCAGCACGACTCCCAACGCCTGGTGGCCATCCTGCGTCTGCTGCAGTCGCGCGGCTGCCACGACTTCTTCCTCTACAAGCGCAGCACCTTGCTGCGGCGGATCGAGCGGCGCATGGGCATCCACCGCATTGCCACCATGCAGGCCTACGCCGAGCGCCTGGCTTCTGACGATGCCGAGCTGGACCTGCTGGCCAAGGAGTTGCTGATTGGGGTGACGGCCTTCTTCCGCGACACGCCCGTGTGGCACGCGCTCAAGCAGGAGGTGTTGCCTGCGCTGCTGAAGGCGCATGGCGACGGCTGGCACATGCGGGCCTGGGTGGCGGGTTGTTCCACGGGTGAGGAGGCGTACTCGCTGGCCATCACTTTCCGTGAGGTGATCGATGCCCTGCCGGCCTATGCCAATTGCAGCCTGCAGGTCTTTGCCACCGACCTCAGCAAGGACGCCATTGACCGGGCGCGACGCGGCATCTACCCGGCCGCCATCAGCGGTGAGGTGTCGGCACAACGCCTGGCCCGCTTCTTCACCCCGCTGGAGGGCGGCTGGCGTATCGCCAAGGAGGTGCGGGAGATGGTGGTCTTTGCGCCGCACGACCTGACGGTGGACCCGCCCTTCACCCGGCTGGACCTGCTCAGCTGCCGCAACCTGCTGATCTACCTGACGGCGCCCCTGCAGCGCCGTCTCATGCCGCTGTTCCACTACAGCCTGCGGCCGGACGGTGTGCTGCTGCTGGGCAGCTCCGAGACCATCGGCCGCTTCGACGATCTCTTTGAAACCACGGACGCGCGGCTGCGTCTGTACCGCCGCCGTCAGGTGGCCAAGCCGGTTCCTGTGCCAGACTTTTCCTTCCGGCCCGTCGCCATGTCCCCAGAGCCTGCAGCGAAGGAGCCTGCCATGTCTGAAGAACCCAGCCCGCCGCCCAGTCTGCAGATCCTGGTGGACAGGTTTCTCATGCAGCAATGGGCGCCCCCCTCGGTGCTGGTGAACGAGCGTGGCGACATCCTCTACATCAACGGGCGCACGGGCCGCTACCTGGAGCCCGCCGCCGGCAAGGCCAACTGGAACGTGCACGTGATGGCCCGTGAAGGCCTGCGGGCGCATCTGGTGGCGGCCATTCACCAGGCGGCCGGCCAGCGCACGCCCGTGGAAGTGCAGGAGGTGCCGCTGGACAGCCCCAACGGCCCGCCGGCGCTGGACTTGAGCGTGCAGTCCATGGACGACGTGCCGGGCCTGAAGGGCATGCTGCTCATCGTCTTCAGAGACCATCAGCAGCCCACCACGGCAACAGGCCGGCCGCGCCGGCGCACGCGCAGCGCCGTGCACCAGGAGCTGGAGGCCGAGCTGCAGCGCGCGCGCGAGGAGGCGCAGTCGCTGCGCGAGGAGATGCGCGCCTCGCAAGAGGAGCTGCAGGCGGCCAACGAGGAGCTGCAATCCACCAACGAGGAGCTGCAGTCCACCAACGAGGAGCTCACCAGCTCCAAGGAGGAAATGCAGGCCATGAACGACGAGCTGCAGGCCGTGAACGCGGAACTTCAGGCCAAGCTGGACGACCTGGCCATTGCGCAGAGCGACATGCGCAACCTGCTCAACAGCACCGACATCGCCACGCTCTTCCTGGACAAGAGCCTGCACGTGCGCCGCTTCACCGAGCGCGCGCGCAAGGTCATCAGCCTGCGCGACGGCGACGTGGGCCGCCCCTTGAGTGACCTGACCAGCAGCCTGGACTACCCGGCCCTGGAAGACGACGTGCGCGACATGCTGCGCACCCTGGTGGTGAGCGAGAAGCAGGTACGCAGCCGCGAAGGCCACTGGTACGCCGTGAGGATCATGCCCTACCGCACGCAGGACGATGTGATCGAGGGCGCGGTGATCACCTTCGTGGACGTGAGCGCGGCGAAGGCGGAGCCGGCTGCCTGAGCGGGCCTTCAGGGCTTTGCCGGGCTTAGCGCCCAGAGCAAAGTTGACAGGCTTTGACGGACCCAGCCGGGAGGCCCTTGGCTTGGCTCGCCGACGGGGCCAGCCCCTTGTGAAACCTTCGAGGGTTACCTTGGATCATCCCGCCGGCAGCACCGTGCCGCTGCAAGTGCCCAGGCCGATGCGCCGGGCGCCGGGCTTCTCGCCCCAGGCCTTCAAGGTGAGCGTGTCGCCGTCTTGCAGGAAGGTGCGTTGCTCGCCGCTGGGCAGGGTGATGGGTGCCTTGCCGCCGCCGCTGAGCTCGAGCAACGAGCCGGCTTGAGACGGCTGCGGGCCGGACAGGGTGCCGGTGCCCAGCAGGTCGCCCGGCTGCAGGTTGCAGCCGCCCATGGTGTGGTGGGTGACCAGTTGCGCCAGGGTCCACCAGGCGGCTTCACACCAACGCCCGCGTGACAAGCGATGTGGGGCCAAGCCGGCCGCGCGCATGGCGGCGGTCTGCAGTTCCACCTCCAGGGTGAGGTCGAAGGCGCCAGCGCTGCGGTTTTCCGGACCGTCCAGATAGGGCAGGGTGCAGGGGTCGCCGCCGTCCACGGCCGGGCGCTCGAACGCGGTGCGGAAGGGCGCCAGCGCCTCCATGGTCACCACCCAGGGCGAGATGGTGCTGGCGAAGTTCTTGGCCAGGAAGGGGCCCAGCGGCTGGTACTCCCAGGCCTGCACATCGCGCGCTGACCAGTCATTGAGCAGCACCAAGCCGAAGAGCTGGTCCTCGGCCTGCGCCAGAGGCACCGAAGTGCCCCGCGCGTTGCCCGTGCCAATGAAGGCGCCCAGCTCCAGCTCGTAGTCCAGACGCTGGCAGGGGCCGACGGTGGGCACCTCGGCCGTGGGCGGCTTGAGCTGGCCGAAGGGGCGCTTGACGGGCGTGCCGCTGACCACGATGGAGGAGGCGCGGCCGTGGTAACCGATGGGCACCCACTTGTAGTTGGGCAGCAGCGGGTTGTCTGGGCGGAAGAGCTTGCCCACCGTGGTGGCGTGGTGGATGCCGCTGTAGAAGTCGGTGTAGTCGCCGATGCGGCAGGGCAGCTGCATGGTGCAGTCCGCTTGCGCGCGCAGGCAGGGCTGCAGCGTAGCCTGCAGCGGGCTGCCCTCGGCCAGCGCGGCGCTGAGCCAGGTGCGCAGGCTGCGGCGGGCGGCTGGGCCGAGCGTCATGAAGGCGTTGAGGTCGCCCGCGGCCAGGGGGGCGATCCAGTCGCGCAGAGTATCGGGCTGAGCGGTGTCTGCCGTGAGCGCCCAGGCGGGCGAGGTTTTGGTCAGCAGCGCAAACTGCACCAGCCGCAAGTCCAGCACCTGGTTGCCGATGGCGATGCCCATGCGCGGGGTGTCGGCCGTGTCATGCGGCGCGACGGAGGGCGCCGTGAAGCAGCCGAAGGGCAGGTTCTG
>Ga0315900_10006953_pt1 | contig 14986 bp, 16 predicted proteins | sample LakEriMetagenome_FD_203521 | JGI IMG/M metagenome (GOLD analysis project Ga0315900, IMG submission 203521) | Freshwater fungal communities from buoy surface, Lake Erie, Ohio, United States - Buoy 12 MA114 | ecosystem: Environmental > Aquatic > Freshwater > Lake > Lake biofilm | place: USA: Lake...
AGCGCCGGAACTCGGCGATTATAGGGGCGAGGGAGGCCGTCGCAAGGTCATCGACCGGGCAAGCGGGGTTTTCTGCGCAGGGTTTCCAGGCTCCGTGCCAGGGCGGCGGGCCGAGGGTAGAATCCTCGCACCCGGCGGCAGTGGCCGTCGCGGCTCCCGCCCCGGCCCGACACCTTGGGCCCCCGCCATGGACGTCCGCTTCGTCATCGTCTCGCCGGCCCGTCAGCAGCGGGCGATCTCCGTCCGGCTGCCGATCCTCGTGGGCCGCGGCGAGGAGGCGAAGGTCCGCATCCAGCAGGACACCGTGAGCCGGCGGCACTGCGAGTTCTTCGCCGCCGAGGACGAGGTCTTCGTCCGCGACCTCGGCTCCACCAACGGCACCTGGCTCGACGACGAGCCGATCCCCACCAACGCCGCCACCGCGGTGCCCGCGGGCGCCGTGGTGCGGGTCGGCACCGTCGCCTTCCGCGTCGAGTATGCCTCGACCGCCGCGGCGGCCCGGCCCGAGCCGCAGGCCGGCAACGACACGGTGCCGCTGCCTGAGGACGCGCCCGCGGAGGCCGGGGACGACGCCTTGGAGGAGGCCGAGGTCGAGGATGCCGCGCCCGACTGGCCGACCGCGGAGGCCGCGCCGCCGGCCGCCGACGACGAGAATCTCAACGACTTCTTCAAGAGTCTCTCATGACGCAGCCTCCGGCCCCGACGCGGCGGGTCGCGGTGCCCGATCTGGCGGCGGCGCGGCGGGCCGGCCGGCCGATCACGATGGTCACCGCCTACGACTGGCCCACCGGCCGCCTGGCCGACGAGGCGGGCGTCGATTGCGTGCTGGTGGGCGACAGCGTGGCGATGGTCGTCGCCGGGCGGTCCTCGACGATCCCCGCCACGCTCGAGCAGATGATCTACCACGGAGAGATCGTGTCCCGCGCGGTCCACCGGGCGCTGGTCGTGGTCGATCTGCCCTTCCCGCTGCAGCACCTCGGCGTCCGCACCGCCGTGGAATCCTGCGCGCGGATCCTCAAGGAGACGGGCTGCCAGGCGGTGAAGCTCGAGGGCACGGCCGGCCAGGCCGACGTGATCGCCGGCATCGTGGCCGCCGGCATCCCGGTGATGGGCCACGTGGGGCTGCGGCCCCAGGCGGTGCACCAGCTCGGCGGCTACCGCGTGCAGCGGGATCTCGACGCCCTGATGGCCGACGCCCGGGCCGCGGCCGAGGCCGGTGCCTTCGCCGTGGTGCTCGAATGCATCCCGCGCGAGGCGGCCCGCGCGGTCACCGCCGCGGTGGGCGTGCCCACGATCGGCATCGGCGCGGGCCCCGACTGCGACGGTCAGGTGCTCGTGATGCACGACCTCGTCGGCCTGTCGTTCGACCGCGTGCCGAGGTTCGTCCGCGCCTACGGCGACACGAAGGCGACGATGGCCGAGGCGCTCCGCGGCTGGCGGGCCGACGTGGAGCGGCGGGCGTTTCCCGGCCCGGCGGAAACCCTGGGCTGAGTCCGCCGCACGACCGCCGGCGACCGTTACGGCAGCACGACCTCGTCGGAGATCACGATCGGCTTGCCGGCCGTCACGCCCGCGGGCGTGGGCAGCACGGCGCCCGTGGCGGGACCGGGCGACCCGCCGGGGCCGGCGGGCAGCCCCATGCCGGCCGGCACGGGAACCCCGCCCTCCATGGCCCCACCCTGGCAGCCGTCGCAGCCGGCGGCGGCCGGCGGGCAGGCGTCGGGGCAGGCCCCGGCCTGGCCGCAGACCCGCGGCGCGGCGGCCGGGGCGGCGGCACCGGGCGGCACGAAGCCGGGGGGCAGGTGGCCGAAGCACTTCTCATACTTCCACACCTCGAGCGCGATGTAGCGCTCGCTGACGGTCTTGCAGCCGCTGGCGGCGGCCAGGACCGCGACGATCGGCAGGCAGGCGGCCGCGCGAACGATCCAACTCGAGGCGGACATCGCATCATCTCCGGCGGGGTTTCAAGGCATCCGGCCGGCCCGCGACAGGGGCGACGTGGTCCGAAGCCTGGCAACCCTACCCCACGCGGCGGGCGCGGCAAACGAAACGAGCGGCCACGAGCCCGAGCCGCCGCCGCGGCGCGGAAACCTCTGCGGGTCGTGCCGGAGGCGCCGCCCCGATCCCCGCGGTCAGCCCTTGCGGTGGCGGATGCGGGCCCGCATGCGGCGCTTCTTCTGCCCGAGTTTCCGCCGTCCCTTGCCCGTTTTCTTGACGCCCATGCTCGTCTCCAGGTGGTGGGTGGCCGCTCGCCGCGGCTGCACCGCGGTCAGGTTGTAAGATGATTGCCCGGTCCGTTTCAAGCGCCTCACGGCACCGCCACCGCATGATCGTCCTCTTCCCGACCTACGCCCGCCAGGCAGCCGACGGCGGCTGGCATGCGACCGTGGCCGGGATGGTGACGCGGCCGCTGCCCTCCCGGAGCCGGCGGCGCACGATCGCCCTGGCCGTGCTCAAGCGGCTCCTCGAGCTCGACGACGCGGACCTCGACACCGACGTCTTCCGCCGCCGCAGCGAGGCCTTCCTCTTCCAGCGGGTGGCCGGCGCGCGGCTGCGGGTCACGATCGGCGACCGCTCGTTCACGGCCGGCGTCTCCGACCGGGCGGGCCACTTCCAGGCCGGCCTCGACCTGCCCGCGGATTTCGTCGATCGCTGGGCCGGCCTGGCCGGGGGCCGGCGGCGGCTCGAATGCCGCGCCGTGCTCGACGACGCCGACGACGCCGACGGCTGCCCCGAGGCGGGCGGCACGATCGACCTCGTGGCGGCGGCGGGCACCTCGGTGATCTCCGACATCGACGACACCGTGAAGGTGACCAACGTCGCCGACAAGAAGGAGCTGCTGCGAAACACGCTGCTCCGCGAGTTCGCGGCCGTGCCGGGCATGGCCGCCGTCTACCGCCGCTGGGAGCAGGGCGGGACGGCGTTCCACTACGTCTCGGCCAGCCCCTGGCAGCTGGCCAGCTGCCTGGGCGGCTTCATCCAGACCGCCGGCCTGCCGGCCGGATCGCTGCACCTCAAGCTCTTCCGCCTCAAGGATTCCACGCCCCTGGGCCGGCTGCCCTCCCGCAAGCGGTCGAAGCGCCGGGCCATCGAGCAGGTGATGGCCGACTTCCCCGGCCGCCGCTTCCTGCTCGTGGGCGACTCGGGGGAGCGGGATCCCGACGTCTACGCGGAGGTCGCCGGCCGGCGGCCGGAGCAGGTCGTCGGGATCGCGATCCGGCAGGTCGCGGGCCGGCTGTCGCCGCGGCGGCAGCAGGCCTGGCTCGACCGCGTCGCCCGCCGGCTGCCCGAGGGATTCATGACCGTGTTCCACGAGCCCGACGAGCTCGCCGACTGCTTCCCCGTCTGCTGCCGGTAGCCGCGGCTCCCGGCGGAAAGGCCCGCCCGATGTCGCTGCTTTGCCGCCTGCGGAAGGCCTGGTATCGCGCCCGCACGCGGCACGTGCCCGACGTGACCCGCCCGGCGGCGGAGCTCCGCGCGGCCGGCTTCCCCAGCCAGTACGGCCAGGATCGGTTCGTGGTCGAGCGGCTCGGCGGCAGGCGGGAGGGGGTGTTTTTCGAGGTCGGCGCCCACGACGGCGTGACGTTCAGCAACACCTGGGCGCTGGAGCGGCGGTTCGGCTGGACGGGCATCGCCGTCGAGCCGTCGCCGGCGGCCTATGCGCTTCTGCGTCGCAACCGCGGCTGCACCGTGGTCCACGGCTGCATCTCGGCCGCGGCGGGAACGGCCCGGTTCCTCGACATCGAGGGGCCCGCCGCGATGCTCAGCGGCTTGATGGCGCATTACGATCCGCGGCACCTGGCCCGGATCGACCGCGAGCTAGAGGCCGGCGGCGGCCGGCGCCGCGAGGTCGAGGTGCCCTGCTTCACCGTCGCGGGCCTGGCCGCCGCGCACGGCCTGCGGCGGATCGACTACCTGAGCATCGACACCGAGGGGGGCGAGCTCGAGATCCTGCAAAGCATCGACTTCGCCGCGCTCGACGTGAACCTGATCAGCGTGGAGAACAACTACGGCGATCCGCGGTTTCGCCGCCTGCTCGCCCGGGCCGGCTTCCGGCTCGCGGCCCGGCTGGCCTGCGACGAGATCTACCAGCACGACCGCCATCGGCCCTGACGCCACCGCCGGCTCACAGCGGGCTCTCGAAGGCGTTTTGGTAGTGCTCGACCACGGGCCGGCCCGCGTCCGGGAAGGTCACCGCCACGACGTCGAGCCTGACGCTGCAATCCTCGAGCCCGTGCCGGCGGATGTAGGCCGTGGCGAGCTCGGCCATCCGCCGCTGCTTCGTCTGGCCCACCGTCTCGGCTGGATGGCCGTGCCGCGTGTCGGATCGCGACCGCACCTCGACGAACACCACCGTCCGCCCGTCGAGGGCCACGATGTCGATGTCGCCGCGGAGCACCCGCTCGCGGCGGCCCACGATCCGGTAGCCGAGGCCCTTGAGGTAGGCGGCGGCCGCGTCCTCGCCCCGCCGGCCGAGCTCGTCCCGCGGGTCCGCCGTCACGGGCCGCGCGTCCGGTCAGGTCCCGGCGGCGGCCGCCTTGCGGCCCGCCTTCTTGCCGGCCGGCTTCGCCCCGCCGGCGTCGGCCGCGACGTCCTCCCGCTTCTCCCGCAGCCGCGTCGACTTGCCGGAGCGGTCGCGGAGGTAGTAGAGCTTCGCCCGCCGCGACACGCCCGACCGCTTGACCTCGATCTTGGCGATCTTCGGCGAGTGCAGCGGGAACTTCCGCTCCACGCCCTCGCCCGCCACGATCCGGCGGACGACGAACATCTCGCGGCTGCCGGCGCCGCTCTTGGCGATCACGACCCCGTTGAAGATCTGGATCCGCTCCTTCTCCCCCTCGAGAATCCGGGTGTGGACGTCCACGGTGTCGCCGATGGCGAAGGTGGCGGCGTCGGGCTTGAGGCTCGAGGCCTCGACGGCGGCGAGGATTTTCCGGCTCATGATGGGCTCCTTGGGAAACGGGCGATGGACGGGGCGGGGGATGGCTCGGGACCGGCGGCGGCGGGCCCGCGGCGCCGCGTGGCGGCGACGGCCTGCTCGTGCCGCCAGCGGGCGATGCGGCCGTGGTCGCCGGAGAGCAGGATCTCGGGCACCTCGAGGCCGCGGAACTCCCGCGGCCGCGTGTACTGCGGGCCTTCGACGAGCCGCTCGGCGCCGGAGAAGGAATCCTGCCGGGCGCTCTCCTCGTCGCCGAGCACGCCGGGCACGAGGCGGGTGACGGCCTCCACGACCACCATCGCGGCCACCTCGCCGCCGGAGAGCACGTAGTCGCCGATCGAGATCTCCTCGGCGGCGAGCGTCTCGCGGACCCGGGCGTCGAAGCCCTCGTAGCGGCCGCAGACGAGCACGAGCCGCTCCGCGCGGGCGAGCTCCTCGACGAGCGGCTGGTCGAGCCGCCGGCCGCCGGGCGTGAGCATGAGCACGCGGCCGGGGGCCGCCGCCCGCTGCACGGCCTCCACGCACGACACCACCGGCTCGGGCATGAGCAGCATCCCGGGGCCGCCGCCGTAGGGCCGGTCGTCCACCTGGCGGTGCACGCCCGCCGCGAAGTCGCGGAAGTTCGTCAGCCGGATGTCGACGATGCCCGAGTGCCGCGCGGCGCCGAGCAGGCTTCCCTCGAGGAAGCTCGCGAACATTTCCGGAAACAGCGTGACGATGTCGATGCGCATGGCTGGCGGCGAGGCTGCTCGGGCATGGGGCGCCTGGCGAGAGGGATCGGCCGGCCCGGGGCCGGCCCTCGACTCCGATCCAAAAACTAAACTTTACTCGGCCGGGGGCTCCGCGGCGGCCGGGGCCTCGGCCACGGCGGTCGCCTCCGCGACGGGCTCGGCCGCCGCCTCGGCCGCGGGCTCCGGCGCCGTCTCGGCGGCCGGTGCCGGCTCGGCCTTCGGGGCCGGCACGAAGGCGGGCTCGCCCGGGTCGGGCACGATCCGCGGCATCGAGAGGCGGGCGCGGGCCTCCTCCATCTGCTTCACGTGCGTGCCGTTGGGGCCGTACTTCTTGATCAGGGTGCGGACGGCGTCGCTCGGCTGGGCGCCGACGGACAGCCAGTACTGCACGCGGGCGCCGTCGAGCGTGCAGCGGGCGTCGGTCTCCTTGACGTGCGGGTCGTAGGTGCCGAGCTCCTCGATCACGCGGCCGTCACGGGGGCTGCGCCGATCGGTGGCGCAGATGCGGTAATACTCGCGGTTCTTCCGACCCATCCGCTTCATCCGAATCACGACTGCCACGGTCTGTGCACTCCCAATCCAAAAAGGTTCTGCCGGTCGAGCCCCTTAGATTACCCGACGGCCGCCGGAACCCAAGGGCACCCCGGGAGGGGCTTTTTTCACGTGAAAAAGCCGGGCTTCCGTCGGCCGCCGCGGAATCGGGAACTTTTTCGGGGGGTCGCGCATCTAAAGGAAGGTCGCCCGGCCCTGCCGCAGCCGGCCGGCCTGTCGATCCCACGCGGTCACGATGCCCCGGAGCCCACCATGTCCCTGCCACGACATCTCCTTACCGTCGCCTGCCTGTTGGCCCTGGCCGGTTCGGCCCAGGCCGCCGAGCCGGCCGCCGCGGCCGACGGCCCGATCCGCGACCCGGCCGGCGTGAAGGGCTACGCAGTCCACGAGTGGGGCGTGTTCACGATCCATCCCGACCTGGAGATGGCCAACGCGGCGGTGGCCGCCGAATGGGCCGATTGCCCGCGGGAACTCTACCGCACCGAGCCGCCGAACCTGCGGAACCTGCCCTGGCGCGGCGCCGTCGAAAAACCGATCGTCTATTTCCACTGGGGTGCCGAACCGCCGCCGCCCAATCAGGGCGTGGCGATGAAGGTGCGGTTTCCCGATGGCCGGCCGGTGATCTGGTGGCCGGCGTCGGCGGAGGGCGCAGGCATCGAGCCCAAGGGCCAGGAGGTGACAGACTCGCTCTCGTGGCGGCTCTTTTTGCGACGCAAACCGGAGGGACGTGATTCGCCGCGGACGCCAGCCGTGGCGGCCGACCACTGGTATGCCACGGCCCGCATGGTCAAGGCCGAGCCGGTGTTTTCCTACGGCAGCTTGAGTGGTAAACGAGACCCCATCGACGCCGAGCAGTTCGTGTACTACGACGGACTGACGAAGCCGCTGGCCTTTCTCGAGGCGCGGCGGACGGCCACGGGCGAACTCGTGCTCGACAACACCGCGCCCTATCCGCTCCACGACCTGTGGTGCGTCGATCACACCCGCGATCCGCGAACGGGTGGCGGATCGCGGCTGGCCCGGGTGCCGCTCGTGCCCGTGGGCACGAAGGAGATCGTGCCCGAGTGGCGGGCGGTCCCGGCCGCCGACTGGGCCAAGGCCACGGCCGAGCAGCTGGCGAGCGATCTTGAAAAGACCGGGCTGCATGCCGACGAGGCGAAGTCGCTCGCCGCCATCTGGCAGCCGGGATTTTTTCATGCTCCGGGCCTGACGCTCTTCTACCGCCTGCCGCAGCGCGAGTACGATCGGGTGACGACGATCGCGCTCGACCCCGCGCCCGAGACGCTCGTCCGCGTGGGGATCGTGCTGCACGCGCATGCCGAGCCCGAGCGGCAGGCGGCAGCGAACGAGGCGGTCGGCGCAACCGAGCCGGCCGCGCAGGCCGAGACCGTCGGCCCGGAGGTCCGTCCGCTGCCACTCGAAAAGCGGCTCACGGTCGCCGAGGCCGAGAAACTCGCCGCGTCGGATCACGACCTCTGCCTGTTCGGCCTCTCGGGAATGTCGGCCGAGGTGGCGGCGGTCTTCCAGCCCCATCGTCACACGCTGCGGGCGCCGGGGCTCATGACCCTGGAGGCCGACGTCGCCGCGGCCTTGGCCCGGCATGCCGGGCCGGTCGAACTGCCCGACCTGCGGCGGCTCGACTCGCCGGACCTGGCCCGCAAACTGCTCGATTCCAAAACCCGCCGCCACCTGCAGAAGGGCCAGATCGTGATCCTCGAGGCCGGCACCGGCGCCTTCCCACCGTCGTACATCGCCGAAGTCACGCCCGAGGTGGCGACGATCCTCGTGGCCGCGCAGAACTGGGACGGCCACCTGCCGGGCCTGACGGCCTTCGAGGCTCCCGACTCCGTGGCCACCGCCCAAGCCCTCGCCACGAGACAAGGTCCGCTCTCTCTTCCCAACCTCAAGAAAATCTCCGCCAAGACGCTGTCGGCCTTGATCAAGAAGGAGGACGTCGAAATCCCGCTCATCGAGACGCTGGAGTTGATCCCCGAGCCCGACGGCAGCCCGAACGACGACTTCGTCATCCCAAAGTGGCTCAAAGAGCAGCAGGACAAGCAGCGGCCGCACCGATAGCCGGCCGGCCCATCGATCCCCACTTGGTCACGATTCCCCGGAGCCCACCATGTCCCTGCCACGACATCTCCTCGCCGTCGCCTGCCTGTTGGCCCTGGCCGGTTCGGCCCAGGCCGCCGATCCAGCCGCCGCGGCCGACGGCCCGATCCGCGACCCGGCCGGCGTGAAGGGCTACGCCGTCCACGAGTGGGGCGTGTTCACGATCCATCCCGACCTGGAGATGGCCAACGCGGCGCTGGCCGCCGAATGGGCCGATTGCCCGCGGGAGCTCTACCGCACGGAGCCGCCGAACCTGCGGAACCTGCCCTGGCATGGCGAAGTCAAAAAGCCGATCGTCTATTTCCACTGGCAGGCCGACGCGCCGCCGCCCAATCAGGGCGTCGCGATGAAGGTGCGGTTTCCCGACGGCCGGCCCGTGATCTGGTGGCCGGCGTCGGAGGAGGGCGCAGGCATCAAGCCCAAGGGCCAGGAGGTGACCGACTCGCTCTCGTGGCGTCTCTTCTTGCGGCAGCAGCCCGACGAACGTGGTCCGGCAGGAAAGCGGCCGCGCACACCGGCCGTGGCGGCCGACCACTGGTATGCCAAGGCACGGATGGTGAAGGCCGAGCCTGTGTTTTCCTACGGCGGTCAAACCCGCGGCGGCCCACCCATCGACGCCGAGCAGTTCGTCTACTACGACGGCCTGATGAAGCCGCTGGCGTTCCTCGCGGCCCGGCGGACGGCGGCGGGCGACCTCGCGCTCGACAACACCGCGCCGTATGCCATTCACGACCTGTGGTGCGTCGATCACACCGGCGATCCGCGAACGGGCAAGGCACCGCGGCTGGCCCGCGTGCCGCTCGTGCCCGTGGGCACGAAGGAGATCGTGCCCGAGTGGCGGGCGGTCCCGGCCGCCGACTGGGCCAAGGCCACGGCCGAGCAGCTGGCGAGCGATCTTGAAAAGACCGGGCTGCATGCCGACGAGGCGAAGTCGCTCGCCGCCATCTGGCAGCCGGGATTTTTTCATGCTCCGGGCCTGACGCTTTTTTATCGCTTGCCGCAGCGGGAGTATGACCGCGTCACCACGATCGAACTCGACCCGGTGCCCGAGACGCTCGTCCGCGTGGGGATCGTGCTGCATGCGCACGCCGAGCCGGAGCGGGTCGCGGCCGTGAAAGAGCCTGTCGGCGATGCAGCCCAGCCGGCCGCGGTGGTCGCGCCCGTCGGCCCGGCGATCGAGCCGCTGCGGCTCGAAAAACGGCTCACCGTCGCCGAGGCGGAGCAACTGGCCAAGGCGGATCATGACCTCTGCCTCTTCGGCCTCTCGGGCCTGTCGGTGGACGTGGCCGAGGCGCTCGTCGACTCCAAGGGGAAGTCGCTGTTCCTCTCGAGCCTGACGACGCTCGACGCGGCTGCGGCCAAGGCGCTCGCGGGGTTCAAGGGCGACGAACTGTCGCTCTCCGGCGTGGCCACGCTCGATGCCGACACCGCCACAGCGCTGGCGGGGTTCAAGGGTCGGTCGCTGAGCCTCGACGGCCTGACCACGCTCAACGCCGATGCGGCCAAGGCAATTGCAGCCGCGCAGAAGTGGAACGGCTACCTGCCGAACCTGACCACGCTCGACCCGGAAACGGCCAAGGCGCTCGCTGGATCGAAGGCATGGAACGGCCACCTGCCGAGCCTGACCACGCTCGACGCCGACACGGCCAAGGCGCTCGCGGCCGCGCAGAAGTGGGACGGCTACCTGCCGGGCCTGACGGCCTTCGAGGCTCCCGACTCCGTGGCCACCGCCCAAGCCCTCGCCACCCGGAAAGGCCGGTTAGCCCTGCCGAACCTCAAGAAAATCTCCGCCAAGACGCTGTCGGCCTTGATCGAGAAGGAGGACGTCGAAATCCCGCTCATCGAGACGCTGGAACTGACCCCCGAGCCCGACGGCAGCGCGAACGACGACTTCGTCATCCCAAAGTGGCTCAAAGAGCAGCAGGACAAGCAGCGGCGGCAGTGACCGCGTCGAGCAGTTCGTGCACGACCACGACCAATCGACCATCAACCGTCACCCGCGTCAGTCCCGGCCGCCCCGCTTGCGGCGGCGGGCGTCCTTCTCCCGCTGCTTCTTCTGCCGGCGCCGCTCGTCGGCCGTGAGCCGCTTGCCCGTGTCACCCTTCGGCTTCGCGAGCCGGGCGGAGGGGTTCGTGAGCTGGGCCTGGAGCCGCTGCACCTGCTGCATCCGCTCCCGGATGCCGAGGCCCGCCATGCCCTTCATCATCGCCGCCATGCCGTCGAACTGCTTCACCAGGTCGCTCACCTCGTGCGGCTCGACGCCGGCCCCGGCGGCGATCCGCCGGCGCCGCGACTGGTCCACGATCCGCGCGGGGTTCCGCCGCTCGTCGGGTGTCATCGAGTCGATGATCCCGAACAGGCGGTTCATGTCCTTCTCCAGGTCGCCGCCGCCGAGCATCTCCTGCATCCCGCTCATGCCGGGGATCATGCCGAGCACCTTGCCCAGGGGCCCGAGGCGGCGGGTCTGGGAGAGCATCTTCTTGAAGTCGTCGAGCGTGAACTCGCCGGCCTTGAGCCGCTCCTCCTGCCGCTGCATCTCCTCCTGGTCGAACTTCCGCTGCGCCTCCTCGACGAGCGAGACCACGTCGCCCATGCCGAGGATCCGGCCGGCCATCCGCTCCGGATGGAAGTCCTCCAGGGCCTCGATCTGCTCGCCGGTGCCGATGAACTTGATCGGCACGCCGGTCACGCTCTTGACGGACAGCGCCGCGCCGCCGCGGGCGTCGCCGTCGAGCTTCGTCATGATCACGCCGTCGATCTCGAGGGCGTCGTTGAAGGCCTGGGCGCTCTTCACGGCGTCCTGGCCGGTCATGGCGTCGACGACGAGGTACACCTGGTCGGGGCCGACCGTGCGGTCGATCTTCGCCAGCTCCCGCATCAGCTCCTCGTCGATCGCCAGCCGCCCGGCGGTGTCGAGGATGACGACGGAGATCCCTTCCCGCCGCGCCCGGGCCACGCCGGCGTTGCACACGGCCACGGGGTCGGCCGCGGCGGCGGGCGTGTCGGCCGGGACGTGCACCGGCACCCCGAGCTGCCGTCCGAGCACGGCCAGCTGCTCGATCGCCGCCGGCCGCTGCAGGTCGGCCGCCACGAGCATCACGCCCCGGCCCTGGGAGAGGATCTTCTTGGCGAGCTTCGCGCAGGAGGTGGTCTTGCCCGAGCCCTGCAGGCCGCAGAGCATGAGGACGGTCGTGTCGCCGGCCTTGAGGTGCAGCGAATGATCCACCGGCCCCATCAGGCCGACGAGCTCGTGGTGCACGATCCCCACGAGCTGCTGGGCCGGGTCGAGCGACTCGAGCACGTTGGCGCCGACCGCGCCCTGCACGACCCGCTCCAGGAACCCCTCGGCCACGTCGTAGGCGACGTCGGCCTCGAGCAGCGCGGTGCGGACCTGCCCCAGGCCCTCCCGCATGTTGGCTTCGGTCAGCCTGCCCCGGCCCCGCAGGCCGGCGAGCGCGGAGGAGAGGGCGGAGGTGAGCGACTCGAACATGGCGGCTTCCGGGCGGAAAACCCCCGAGTATAGCCGCCTGAAAACGCGGCCGCCCCCCGGGTGATGAGCCGCTCGAATCGGGAGCGGGCACACAGCGTGCCGCTTGCCCGACGCGTGGCCGGCAAGAGCGGCGCATCACCTGGGGGGCGGGATCTCCGCCGCGAGCACGCTCAGCTGAACGTGCCCTGCGGGCCCACGACCGGCGCGGTCGCGGGGGCCGTCATCACGCCGCCGCCTTCCTCGCAGCAGGCGCCGCCCGCGGGCGCCCCGCAGGCCGGACCGCAGGCGGGCTCGCAGACCGGCGCCTGGCACGGCTCGGCCTGCCCGCGGCACGGCGAGCGGAACTCCATGAACGAGGGGCGGCGGCAGCCCGAGCCGCCGAAGCAGCTGCTGCAGCCGGGGGCGGCGACGAGGCCGCCGAGGACGATCGCCAGGCAGAAGACACGCGTCATGATGGGCTCTCCACCGCGGGCGGACCGGCGGGCGGTCCGGGGAAGGACGGAAAGCGTCGTCGCCGACGACGCCACGGGAACCCTAGCCCACGATCGGGCGCCCGGCCGGCGGCCGGCGGGATTTTTCCGCGGCGGTGCCGCCGCGGCGTGACGGGCGTGTGGCCCGTGCCGCGGGTAGCGATCGTGACGGCATCGATCGGCGGCCGCGGGCGGCCGCGAGCCGGCGCGGCTGCGGCCGCGTGCTAGAGTTGCGCGACGCCGTGGCGACGGATGCCGCGGCCAGGATCGGCGACCGGCACGGCGGCCAGCATGGGCATGGGGCGAACTCCTTCCAACTCCGGCGGCAGGCTCTTGGCCCGCTGCTGCCTGGGCATCGCCCTGGCGCTGGCGCCGGCGGCCTGGGCCCAACCGCCCGCACCGGTCGGGCCGCCGCCCGAAGTCGATGGCTGCGGATCGATCGACACCTGGGCCGTGAGCACCAGGCGGCTGCCGGGCATCTGCCACTTCCCCGCCGCCGCCGACCTGGCCGTGGAGCGGTGCGTCGATGCCGCATGCGGCCGCTGGGAGCGGTCGGACCTCGACAGCCTGCTGGACCTCGACGACCCCGACCGGCCGCTGCTGGTCTTCATCCACGGCAACCGCTACGAGGCGGCGGAGGCGAAATGCCAGGGCCTGCTGCTGGCCCGGCACTGCGCGGCCGCCTGCCCGGGCGGCCGCCGGCCGCGGCTGGTCGTGTTCTCCTGGCCGAGCGCCCAGCAGGGCATCCTCCTCCGCGACGGCCGGGCGAAGTACGAGCGGGCCCATGCCGACGGGCACTATCTCGCCTGGTTCCTCGGCCACGTGCCGCCCGAGCGGCCGGTGGCGATCGTCGGCTACAGCTTCGGGGCCATCATCACGCTCGAGGCCCTCGAGGACCTGGTGGCGGCGGAACGCGCCGGCCGCGGCGACGTCATGCCCTGGATGCGGCGGCCGGCCCGCACGCACCTGGTGTTCGTCGCCCCGGCCGTCCGCTGCGACGCCCTCGCCCCGCGCGGCCCCTACGCCGAGACGCTGTCCTGCTTCGACCGGCTGACGCTCGTGATCAACTCGCGGGACGACGCCCTGAAGTTCTTCCCCTGGCTCGACCGCGACCTGCGGGCCGACGCGCTGGGCCGGGTGAGCATGCCGCGGCGCTGGGCCGGCGACGCCGAGTTCACCGCCACCGACGCGGCGGGCATCGTGGGCAAGCAGCACGGCCTGCCGCTCTACCTGTCCTCGCCCACGCTCGCCCGGCGGATCACGACCGGGGCGCTCGAGGCCCTGGCCCCGTGACGCGGGGGACGATCAGGCCGCCCGTCGCGGCGCGACCGCCTCTCTCGCCAGCCGGGCCTCGACCATCATCCGCACCACGTCGGGCATGGTGTGCCGGGCCGTCCAGCCCAGCCGGGCGGTGGCGTGGGACGTGTCGGCCCGGCCGCAGACGATCTCGCTCGGCCGGGTGAGCTTCGGGTCGCGGACCACGTGCCGCCGCCAGTCGAGGCCCAGCGCCGCGAAGGCCGCCGCCACGAAGTCCTCCAGGCTCGACGTGTGCCCCGTGGCGATCACGAAGTCCTCCAGCGGCTCGATCTGCAGCATGCGGTGCATCGCCACCACGTACTCCGGCGCCCAGCCCCAGTCGCGCTGCACGGAAAGATCGCCGAGCGACAGCGACTGCAGCTCGCCACGGGCGATGCGGCAGGCGCCGGCCACGATCTTCTGGGTCACGAACCGCTCCGGCCGCAGCGGGCTCTCGTGGTTGAAGAGGATCCCCGTGCAGGCCTCGATGCCGTAGGCCTGGCGGTACTGCGCGACCTGCCAGAAGGAGGTCGCCTTGGCGATCCCGTAGGGGCTGCAGGGCCGCAGCACCGTCCGCTCGCCGGCCGGCTCGTCGCCGGTGTTGCCGAACATCTCGGAGCTGCCCGCGTTGTAGAGCCGGATCGGCCGGCCCAGGATGCGGATCGCCTCCAGCAGGTTCACCGTGCCGATGACGATGCTCTCGAACGTCTCCACGGGCTGGTTGAACGACAGCCCCACGGACGTCTGGCCGGCGAGGTTGTAGATCTCGTCGGGCTCGTGCCGGGAGATGGCCTGGAGCGTGGACCGGAAATCGACCAGCGTCATCGACTCGACCGTCACCCGGTCGCGGATGCCCAGCCGCTGCAGGCTCTCGAAGGAGCTGGCCTGGGCGTCGCGGCTGGTGCCCACGACGGTGTAGCCGAGGTCGATGAGGTGGGCGGCGAGGTAGGCGCCGTCCTGGCCGCCGACGCCGCAGATCAGCGCGGTGCGGCCGGAGGCGACGGCAGGGGCGGGGGTGGCGTCCATGGCGGCGGGAGGGTAGCGACTCCCCCGGGCGGACGGAACGGCAAATCACGGCCGCGCGGCGCGGGTTCAGGCCCGCGCGGCGAACCACTCGGCCGTGCGGGCGAGCCCGTCGGCCAGGGCCATCGTCGGCCGCCAGCCGAGCACACCCGCGGCCCGCGCGGCATCGACGAGGTTGCTCCGCAGGTCGCCGGCCCGGGCCGGCCCGTGCACCGGGGCGGGCAGGTCGGCGGGGTCGCCGCGGCGGCGGATCAGGTCGGCGACGACGTGCCGCAGGGCCGCCTCCAGCTCGTTGACGTCGGTGCCGACGCCGGTGCCGATGTTCAGGCTCGTGAGCGTGCCGGGCCGCACCTCGGCCGCGGTGGCGGTG
>Ga0315900_10006954_pt1 | contig 14986 bp, 18 predicted proteins | sample LakEriMetagenome_FD_203521 | JGI IMG/M metagenome (GOLD analysis project Ga0315900, IMG submission 203521) | Freshwater fungal communities from buoy surface, Lake Erie, Ohio, United States - Buoy 12 MA114 | ecosystem: Environmental > Aquatic > Freshwater > Lake > Lake biofilm | place: USA: Lake...
AGGCATCAGCATGCAGGTAGCAGCAAGCAGCACCAGTGGTGCGTAACGAAGGCTGGATAAAGCAAAAAAGAGAGAGCGCAGCGTCATGAAAATGTGTTTTTTATATCACAGTCGGAACGATTTGTAGGAAAGATTCTACTGCATCAAGAAGACGAAATCAAAAAGCTTTTCTTGTCTCGAACAAAAAAATGATTCGCGTCTAAGCAAGAGTTTGCCTTGCTTTTGCGCGAAGCGATTTTTCATTCCGGAAACGTAATGGTATTTTTTTGTGCGCATCAGAAAAAAAACGATAGAGAAATTTGATCCATTTCATTAACTGAAAATTTATATTTGTTGCGTTATAAATGCGCTGTGTGAAGCAAACACTTCACGCATACAACCTTATGATGGAGTCTACTATGATTAAGAAAGCAAAAAAAGCCGCTGCTAAAAAACCTGCAGCAAAGAAAAAAGCAGCCCCGAAGAAGAAAGCTGCTGCTAAGAAACCAGCTGCAAAAAAAAAAGTAGCTAAAAAACCAGCTGCTAAAAAAGTAGCTAAGAAGCCTGCCAAATCTTCGAAGCCGAAAGTTGGCATGGGTGTAATGGCTGCTAAAAAAGTAAGCACCATTCGCTTCTAATCGCGATGCGATAAAAATAAGGGGCCTGCCTTCTGCGGCCCCTTTTTTTATGCCTGAAAACGGCGCGGCCTTATGGAACTCATTTTTCTCATTGCCAGATTCTTTCAGTATCTCTTTGTTGCGCCCATCTGGTGGCTGGCGAGCGGCCTTGCTGCCTATGTCTATCCGTTTGAAGGCGATAAAAAACACGACGCGCTGGCACTCGTCATCGCCACCTTGCTTTCAGCCGCCATCATTGGCCTGCTTGTTTACTGGCTATAAAAAAAGCCCCCGGAGCTTTCGCTCGCAGGGGCTTTGAACTTAGCTTGGCTTAGCTTATTAGTTACCGTTTGCGGCTTCCTTGCCTTCGCGGCGCTTGCCCACGCGATCGGAAATATCTTCCCCGGTCTGCTGGTCAACCACGCGCATCGACAGGCGAATCTTGCCGCGATTATCCATCTCGAGCACTTTCACCTTCACGCTATCGCCTTCTTTCACCACATCGTCAACTTTGGCAACGCGATAATCCGCGAGCTCGCTGATGTGGATGAGGCCGTCTTTTGGCCCCATGAAATTGACAAACGCGCCGAAATCAACAATGCGAACGACTTTGCCAGTATAAATCTGGCCAATTTCCGGCTCAGCAACGATGGCATAGATCATTTCGTAGGCTTTTTTGCCCTGTTCTTCGTTGACGGCGGCGATTTTGATGGTGCCGTCATCTTCGATATCGACCTTAGCGCCGCTGACTTCGCAAATCTCGCGAATCACTTTACCACCGCTACCAATCACCTCACGGATTTTATCCTTCGGGATGGTCATGGTGGTGATGCGCGGTGCGGTTTTACCGACCGAGCCACGCGGGGCATCAAGCGCCTTAGCCATTTCGCCGAGGATATGCTTGCGGCCATGATGCGCCTGCTCAAGCGCCACTTTCATAATCTCTTCGGTGATGCCATCGATTTTGATGTCCATCTGAAGCGCGGTAACACCATTATTGGTACCCGCCACTTTGAAGTCCATATCGCCAAGGTGATCTTCATCGCCCAGAATGTCTGAAAGAACCACAAAGCCGCTTTTCTCCTTAATCAGCCCCATCGCAATACCGGCGACAGGCGCTTTCAGCGCCACGCCAGCATCCATCAGCGCCAGTGAGCTACCACACACCGTTGCCATGGAAGACGAACCGTTCGACTCTGTGATTTCCGACACGCAGCGCAGCGTATAAGGACACTCTTCCTTGCTGGGCAGCATCGGGCGAATCGCGCGCCATGCCAGCTTACCATGGCCGATTTCGCGGCGGCCAGGGCCACTCATGCGGCCAGTTTCACCTGTTGAGTAAGGAGGGAAGTTATAATGCAGCATGAAGTTCTGCTTATATTCACCTTCCAGCGCGTCGATAATCTGCTCATCCTGGCTAGTGCCGAGGGTTGCAACCACAATGGCCTGAGTCTCGCCGCGCGTAAAGAGCGCCGAACCATGGGTTTGCGGCAGAACGCTGGTTTCGCACAGAATCTGGCGAATATCAGCGGGGCCGCGGCCATCGATACGTTTTTTGCTTTCCACCACATCGGTGCGAACAATCTCCTGCTCGAGCTTTTTCAGCTGGCCACCGATGATTTTCTCATCGATACCCGAGCCTTCAAACGCCGCCTTCACCTTGGATTTAATTTCATCCAGACGGTTGGAGCGATCCTGTTTGCTTTGCAGCTTGTAAGCTGCACGCAGGTCGGCTTCCGCCAGCTCACGCACACGCGCGGCCATAGCAGTATCTTCTTTCTTCGCAAAATCCCATGCATCTTTAGCGCAGGACTCAGCCATATCGATGATCATATCCATCACCGGCTGCATATGCTTATGGCCATACATCACCGCGCCAAGCATTACGTCTTCAGAAAGTTCCTTCGCTTCGGATTCCACCATCAGCACCGAGCGCTTGGTGCCTGCCACCACGAGATCCAGCTGCGTGTCCTGCATCTGGGTTTTGGTGGGGTTGATCATGTATTCGCCATTTCTATAGCCAACGCGGGCAGCGGCAATCGGCCCCATGAAGGGAATGCCGGAAATGGTAAGCGCCGCTGATGTGCCAACCAGCGCCACGATATCCGGGTCATTTTCCAGATCGTGCGAAAGCAGCGTACAGACCACCTGTACTTCGTTGTAAAAACCTTCTGGAAAGAGAGGGCGGATCGGACGGTCAATCAAACGAGAGGTAAGCACCTCTTTTTCGCTTGGCTTGCCTTCGCGCTTAAAGAAACCACCGGGAATTTTACCCGCAGCAAACGCTTTTTCCTGATAGTGAACGGTAAGCGGGAAGAAATCGACATCCGCCTTGGCTTCCTTAACACCGACCACGGTGCAAAGCACCACGGTATTGCCATAAGTGGCGAGCACTGCGCCATCTGCCTGACGGGCGATGCGGCCGGTCTCGAGGGTCAGTGTGCGTCCACCCCATTCGATGGAACGTCTGGTAATTGTAAACATAGTCATCCTTTCAAGGTTAAAATTGAAAGGTGCCGGGGGCTTGGTTCTAGGGTCTAGTGAAACAGCGACTTTACCGCTTCTTCACTAGCTCCTAGCCCCTAGAACCCAGCACCTCCTGGTTATTTCCTGATGTTCAGTTTCTTAATCAGGTTTTCATAGCGCGCAGCATCTTTGCTCTTCAGATAGTCGAGCAGGCGGCGGCGGCGGCCAACAAGAATGAGCAGCCCGCGACGCGAGTGGTGGTCTTTCTTGTGGGTTTCGAAATGGGCGGTGAGCTGGTTGATACGATCGGTGATCAGCGCCACCTGAACTTCCGGTGAACCAGTATCGCCCTTGCTGGTGGCATTTGCTTTAATAAGTTCTTCTTTGGAAACGACTTTGGTCGATTCCACTTTTTTCGTTGCAGCTTTACGCGACATCGTAGCTTTCCTTTCGGTTTAGAGATGAAATACACGTTTTGGTTTTATCAGGCTGCCTTCCACCGAAACGATGGCCACCAGCTTGCCGTGCTCAAAGGCAGCAGCCGAATCCAGATCTTTGATATCCGAGGAAACGAACTGCCCTGCTTTCAGCATCGCAGACTGGTGGGAGGTGACGGAAACTGCCGGGATGTCGTCCAGCGCAGAAGCCACCGGCCTCACAAAACCAAGGTCGCCCTTATGCACCATTTCTTCCAGTTTTTCCAGTGAAATCGCATGATTTTCTTCAAAACAACCGACTTTAAGGCGCCGAAGATGGCTGATATGGCCGTAGCAGCCAAGGGCACGCCCGATATCGCGCCCAAGCGATCGGATATAGGTGCCTTTGCCGCAGTGGCAGATGAAATCTGTCTCGCCCGCCTTGTGGCTGGTGATTTCAAGGCTGCTGACATGAACCATCCGAGGTTTCATGGCCACCTCCTGCCCTGCGCGCGCCAGCTCATAAGCCCGCTTGCCATCCACTTTCAGAGCGCTGTATTGCGGCGGAACCTGCTGAATATCGCCGATAAAACTTGAAAGCACAGCCTGAATCTGAGCGCTATCCGGGCGAAGATGGGACGACACCGTGATGCCACCTTCAAGATCATCGGTTGTGGTTTCAGCGCCCCAGCGAACGGTGAATGCATAGGCTTTCGCGCTATCCATCATGTAGGGCACGGTTTTAGTGGCCTCACCCAGCGCCAGCGGCAACACGCCGGATGCCAGCGGGTCGAGCGTTCCGGCATGGCCAATTTTTTCTGGCCTCAGCAGGCGCTTTGCGCGCGCCACCGCCTGCGCCGAACTCATGCCCAGCGGCTTATCCAGCACCAGCCAGCCATTGATACGATTAGGCATCCGTCGGTTTGGAAAGATCGCGCGCTACTTCAGGTTTTTGCAGCAGGCTATTGATGCGCTGGGCTTCTTCAAACGAATTATCCAGCGCGAAATGAAGACGCGGCATATAGCGCAGCTTCACTTTTTTGGAAACAAGGTAGCGTATTTCCGGCGCGGCGGTGCGAAGCGCCTCTAAGCGCTCCTCTTTCATTTCACCATTCAGCGGCATGACATAGACGGTCGCGTTTTTCATATCCGCACCGATACGAACCTCAGAAACAGTAATGGATGCGCCCATCAGCTCCGCTGAGTGAACCTCGCCGCGAATAAGCACTTCAGAAATCGCATGACGAATTTCCTCAGCCACGCGCAGAGGACGCTGGTTGCCGGTAGATTTACTAGAAAAGAGATCGTGCAGTTTAGTCATTATGAATTAAACACTTCTTGCCAATTCTTCGACCTCGAAACATTCAATCTGGTCACCCTGGCGGATGTCGTCATAGTTTTCAAACGCCATGCCACACTCCATACCACCCTTGACTTCTTTGACTTCGTCTTTGAAGCGCTTGAGGGTTTTGAGAGTGCCTTCGTGAATCACCACGCTGTCGCGAAGCAGGCGGACTTTGCAGCCGCGCTTGATAACGCCGTCCGTTACCATGCAGCCCGCAACCTTGCCCGCCTTGCTGATGTTAAACACCTCGCGGATTTCAGCATAGCCAAGGAAGTTTTCGCGCTTGGTCGGCGAAAGCATGCCAGAAAGCGCCGCCTTCACATCATCCACCACATCGTAAATCACCGAGTAATAGCGAATATTGACCTTATCACGCGTGGCCATTTCTTTGGCCTTCGGCGCCGCGCGGACGTTAAACGCGATAATCATCGCACCGGTCGCTTTCGAAAGCGTAATGTCTGATTCCGTAATCGCACCCACACCGCTATGCAGCACCTTCACGGCCACTTCTTCGCCAGAATATTTGGCAACCGAACCTGCAATCGCTTCCACGGAGCCCTGAACGTCACCCTTGATAATCACCGGCAGTTCTTTGGCGTTGGTGCCCGCGGCGGCGCCAAACAGGTTATCAATCGTGCGTGCCGAGGCCACCACCGCCTGCTCACGAATGCGGCGCGCGCGATATTCAGCAATGTCACGGGCGGTTTTTTCATTTTCTACAACAGAGAACACATCACCCGCTTCAGGCGCCTGACTCAGGCCAAGAATCATTGCAGGCATGCCCGGCATGGCTTCTTTGATCGTCTGGCCTTTATCATCAATGATGCTGCGAACGCGGCCATAAGCTGGCCCCGCCACCACAATATCGCCAGATTTCAGAGTGCCTTTCTGAATCAGCAGCGTGGTGACCACGCCTTTGCCCTGATCCAGCTTGGCTTCCACCACCACGCCGCTGGCGCTGCGCGCCGGGTTGGCTTTCAGTTCAAGCACTTCCGACTGGAGCAGTAGCGTTTCAATCAGCTTATCAAGATTTTCTCCGGTTTTGGCAGAAACACCGACCACCATCGTTTCACCGCCGAATTCTTCAGAGATAAGCTCATACTGCATCAGCTCCTGCTTCACGCGGTTGATGTCGGCGCCAGGCTTATCGATTTTGTTGACGGCTACCACAATCGGCACACCAGCAGCTTTTGCGTGGCTGATGGCTTCTTTGGTCTGCTCCATGATGCCATCATCTGCGGCCACGACCAGCACCACAATGTCCGTAATTTTCGCACCACGCGCGCGCATGGCGGTAAAGGCTTCGTGACCTGGCGTATCAAGGAAGGTGACCTTCTGACCGCCCGCAACTTCCACCTGATAGGCACCGATATGCTGGGTAATGCCGCCGGCCTCGCCCGCCACTACGTTGGTTTTGCGCAGAGCATCAAGCAGCGAGGTTTTGCCGTGGTCAACGTGACCCATGATGGTCACCACTGGCGGCCTGTCTAACAGCAGAGCGGCATCTTCCTGCTCATCATCTTTGAGAACATTTTCAACATCACCCTCGGTGACGCGCTTGAACTTATGGCCGAATTCACCCACCACCAGCTCCGCGGTATCCGCATCAATCGACTGGGTGGCGGTCACCATCATACCGAGTTTCATCAGCGTTTTAATGACATCCACCACGCGCTCGGCCATGCGGTTAGAGAGCTCCTGAACCGTGATGGCTTCAGGAATCACCACTTCGCGGATAACTTTTTCTGAAGAAGCCTGCACACCAGTTGCTTTTTTCATCGCCTTTTCGCGCTGACGACGCATGGAAGCAAGCGAGCGAACACGCTGGTCTTCAAGGCTGGAAAGCGCGTTCTGAACGGTAATTTTACCAGAGCCCCAGCGATCTTCGGCGCCTTTAAGTTTCAGTTTGCCGCCTTTGGATGACTTTTCAGCCGCGACCTCTTCACCGTCGCTGTAGGCTTTGGCGGGCTTCACAGCGGCCGGAGGCGCTGACGGTGTTGTCACCGCGGGCGCCGCAGGTTTCTTATCGCGGCTTGGTATAATGGGTTTTCTTGGCTTGACCACGCCTGATGCATCCGCCAGATCTTCATCGCGCTGAATGACAGGTTGCGGCGCTATCACCGCCGGGGCTTCTGCCGCAGCTTTGGCTTTCGCCTGCTCGGCCGCAAGTTTCATCTGCTCTTCGGCAATTTTAAGCGCTTTCAGCCGTGACTGACGCTCTTCCGGAGTCAGATGCTTAAACGCCTCTTCATCATGGCCGGCGGCACCGGACGATGCCGAAGAGCCAGCCTTAACCTCCACCATGCCCGCGGCGCCTTGCGCGAAGGTACGCGTTTTGCGCACCTCAACGGTCACCGTTTTGGAGCGGCCGTGGGTAAAGTTCTGCTTTACCTTGCCGCTTTCAACGGTTTTTGTGAGCTGCAGGCGCCCAGGGTTTGCAACCTTGAGCGTGTCTTTTTTCATGGTGTCATTATTCTCTGTCATGGGATTGGTATAGTTGGTTGATGCAGGAAAAGCTAGTGTTTGATGGCATGCGCTGCGGCAATTCTTTGATAAGAAAGCCGCAGCACACCTTATGAACCGCTTATTTCTTGCCCTCCTCGAACCAGCCAGCACGCGCTTTCATGATCATTTCACCCGCTTCTTCCATCGAAAGCTGGCCGCTGCCAAGAATCTCAACCAGTTCAGCCGAAGAGAGATCCGCGAAATCATCCAGCGTCAGCACTTTTGATTCGCCGAGTTTTTCCAGCCATTCCTGTTTCAGGCCTTCAAAGGTGATGAGGGACGCATCCATGCCAAGTTTAGAAAGCTTTTCTTCATTTTCTTTCTGCTTGGTGAGCAGGTAGTTTTCTGCGCGGTCATGCAGTTCCTGCGCCACGCCTTCGTCAAAGCCCTCAATCGCCGCGAGGTCTTCAATCGGAATGAACGCAACCTCTTCAATCGAGGTGAAACCTTCGGTCACAAGCAGCTGCGCGATCACTTCTTCGACGTTCAGCGCATCGATGAACAGCTCAGAAAGCGATTTGAATTCTTCCGCGCGACGCTCAGATTCAGTGGCTTCGGTCAGAATATCGATGCTCCAGCCCACCAGCTGCGACGCAAGGCGAACATTCTGGCCACGGCGACCAATGGCCAGCGAAAGCTGATCATCCGGCACCACCACTTCGATGCGGTTTTTATTTTCATCAATCACCACCTTCGACACTTCCGCCGAAGAGAGCGCATTCACCACAAACGTCGCAGGATCCGGCGACCAGGGCACAATATCCACCTTCTCGCCCTGAAGCTCGTTGACCACTGCCTGCACGCGTGAACCACGAACCCCGACGCAGGAAAGCACGGGGTTAACGCTCGGGTCTTTCGAATACACAGCGAATTTCGCGCGTGAGCCGGGGTCGCGGGCAATGGCTTTGATTTCAATAATGCCGTCGTAAATCTCCGGAACTTCCTGAGCAAACAGCTTGCCGAGGAAATCAGGATGGATGCGCGACAGGAAAATCTGCGGGCCGGATTTTTCACGGCGCACGTCAAAGATGTAAGCGCGGATACGATCCCCCACGCGGAACACTTCACGCGGAATCAGTTCATCGCGGCGGATCATCGCCTCGGTGCGACCGAAATCTACAATCACATTGCCATATTCAACGCGCTTGACCACGCCGCTGACAATTTCGCCCACCTTATCTTTGAATTCGTCAAACTGCTTCTCGCGCTCAGCATCGCGCACTTTCTGGAGCACCACCTGCTTGGCGGTTTGCGCAGCGACACGGCCAAAGTCAATCGGCGGCAGCAGGTCTTTGATCTCGTCGCCGATTTCCAGCGACTTATCGATTTTCTTAGCATCTTTAAGAAGAATGTAAGCGCCGGTTTGCACTTCGTCTTCTTCGTTTTCCGGCTCCGGCATGGCGTCCACCACCGTGCGAACGCGGTACATCTTAATTTCGCCGCTCTTTTTATCAATTTCAGCGCGGATATGGTGTTCATGACCATATTTGCGGCGGCCAGCGGTCTGGATCGCCTGCTCCATGGCTTCCAGCACGGAATCCTTTGAAAGACCCTTTTCACGGGCGACCGCATCAGCGATCTGGAGTAGTTCGGTGCTGCCGTAAATGGCTTGCGTTGCGCTCATAGTTTTCTTCCTTTTTCAGTTTATTTCTTAGCTGTTTTCTTTTTACCGGGTTGTTTACGAATCTCCGGCGAGGCCATGCCAATAGCCAGCTTCGCCGAACGAATATTATTAAATGCAATCACATGGGTTTCTTTTGCGTCAGGCAGCGCCACATGAATCTCATCACCATCCACCGCTTCGATGATGGCGCGCATTCTGCGCCTGCCACCAGATAGCGGGATCATCAGCTCAATCTTGGCTTCCTCGCCGCAATATTTTTTAAAATCCTCGATTTTAGTCAGCGGCCGGTCTGTGCCGGGGGAGCAAACTTCCAGATCATAGGCGGTGGCAATGGGGTCTTCCACTTCTAAAAGCGCCCCCACAATGCGGCTGATCTCCGTGCAATCATCGAAGCTCATGGGCGTTTCGTCCGTGCGCTCCGCCATCACAGAAAGTGTCCTGCGCTTTGATTGCTCGCTAAGACGCACAAGCACAACACGGTACCCCATCGCCTCGAGTGAAGGTTCAATCATGCCGGTTATTTTCTGGGCAAGTTCCATCGCCTAATCGCTCTTTATATTGATGCCAAATAAAAAGGCGGGCAAGCGGCCCACCTTCAATGCAGCGGAATATACCTTTGCATGCCTTGTTTTTCAAGCGGTTTTCCTAAAAATGATTTTATTGTTGATTCTTCCAGTTTTTCATGGACATGCTAAGAAAAAAAACAGGGGATGTATGGATTTAAGAAAAGTTGCATTGGTGGTGGTGGCGGTTATCGCCGCATTGATTGTCTGGCTGACGGGCGGCAGCGAAGATCCAGCGCTGCAAACTCAGGCAACTGAAGGCGCGTTACCAACCAACGGCATGGTTGGCAGCACGGTATCGGAAGCTGCTCAGAACGCGACCACCACGGTGCCGGTTGCCACCGAGACACCACCGCAGAACTAAGGCTGAGAGCCATTTTTTTGATTGAAAAACTTGTGCTTGCAAAGTGAACTAAAATGCCTATTATCCGGCTTCGCTTTTCAGAAAATGCATTGAAAAGTATCTGATGAATGGATAAGCGGGCGTAACTCAGCGGTAGAGTGCAACCTTGCCAAGGTTGATGTCGAGGGTTCGATCCCCTTCGCCCGCTCCATTCATTTTTCCTCTGCCCGCCTTATGCGGCAGGCCACCTGCTCAGGAAAAAACGCCATGCCCGCGATTGACCCCAAGCTGCTGGAAATTCTGGTGTGTCCTATTGGAAAAACCGCGCTTCGCTATGATGAGTCAGCGCAGGAACTCATCAGTGATTCGGCGCGGCTTGCTTATCCGATTCGAGAAGGCATCCCCATCATGCTTGCTGAAGAAGCACGAAAACTGAGTGATACCCCAGCATAATTTAATGCTGAATTCCCCTACCAGCACCATTTTCACGTTGATTAGCAGCGAATTCCCTCGCTGTGCTATGTATTTCAGGACGCTGTAATTCGTTGGCAGCACGCCAGGCACGAGTGGCTAGCGCCGTCAGCTGTTTTTGGTCTGGGTTCATGGAACGATCGCTCATGATGGCTTCAGCGCCTGATGGTGAAGATGATAAATCAGGTCTTGAATGGCATCTGCCAGCGAGATCATGGAGTATATGCCCATGTCGTTTTTCAGCGTTGATAAGCCCGATGTGGCATATCGATATTTGTCACGCACAGAAATCATCAGCTCAAGCAGTTTCTGATCGATTTCCTCGCCCTTATCCGCCTGCGATCTCATGCGCTGCAGCTCTGATTCAAGCATATTGCTAAATATCATCAGATCCCGCTGCGCATCGCGGGCAATGCGCTGATTTTTATCATGAATTGCCGCTTCGGTAAATCGTGCTTCGAAGGCAGCATTGGGATATTCAGTCGCGCGAGTTCTCGTCATAATGTCATGGCTGCAAATATATGAAGCCATTTTAACCACGAAAAGTTAATTTATGGTATTAATTTAGCGCGTGCTTCAGGAATTTCGGCGCGCTGAAGAAGGCGCATCCCCTGTTAAGCCCATGGCGTGCCTCATAAAAAATCGCTTCACCGGCGGCATTTGCCCTACCATCCACAACCCAACGCGTCGCGCCGCTTGCAATGGAATAACATTATTAGAAAACAACCGGTTAATAAGATCCGTTGCTGCCAGCATCGTCACATTATCAAAAGCACGCCAGCGTTCATAATGCGCAAGCAGCGCGGCGCCGCCAATATCCAGCCCAAGCTTGTGTTGCTGCTCTATCAGCTCCAGCAATACCCCAACATCGCGAAACCCGAGATTCACCCCCTGCCCGGCGATGGGATGCATGCCATGCGCCGCATCACCGGCCAGAGCAAAGCGATCGCTGGTATAGCGCCGTGCATGCATCAGTGATAGCGGATAGGTATGACGGTGAGAAACAGCCGTAATCCGACCAAGATAGCCGCCCACACGCTCACTGATTTCCTGAATGAATTCGTCATCATCCAGCGCCATGTAAACAGGCGCGCGATCTTGCGGCTCGACCCAGACGAGCGATGAGCGTTGCCCCTGCATCGGCAGCACAGCAAACGGCCCCGCAGGCAAAAAGCGCTCCTGCGCAAGCCCGTAATGCGGTTTTTCGTGGTCAATGGTGGTGACAATCGCTGTCTGCTGATAATGCCAGCTGGTGGTATCAATGCCCATCATGCCTCGCACCTGCGAGTGCTTGCCATCCGCAGCCACCAGCAGCCGCGCATGTAGCTCGCCGCTATGCTGACCGGCTAATGTAAGCACGGCATGTTGTGTATTCGTCATGCAGGCGCTTACACTGCTTGTTTCAAGAAGATGAAGATTGGCATAGCCAGCCGCGACCTCATGCAGCACGCGGCGGATATGGCGGTTTTCAAGGATATGGCCAAACGGCTCATCGCCAACCTCGCGGTGGTCGTAATGCAGAAAAACCGGGGCATGATCGTCCGATACACGAATATCAAGAATCGGTTCGCCATAAGCGACCATCGGCTGCCACGCACCGATATTTTCCAGAATCAGCGCAGAACCACGCGCCACCGCACTCACACGGCCATCATACGCCGCTTCCAGCTGTGATGATAGCTTGTCGCGATCAATCACCGCGACTTTAAGACCCAGTCGCGCGCAACCAATCGCCAGGCTCATGCCCACCATGCCACCGCCGACAATGGCCACATCATAATCCCGTTGTATCTGCTGCATACGCGCAGTATAGGACACTTCATGCGCATCGCAACGTGGAATATCAACTCGGTTCGTCTTCGCCTTGGCCATCTCAAACAGCTGGCGGATGAGGCCAGCCCAGACGTTATCTGCCTGCAGGAAACAAAAGTGGAGGACGCAAGCTTTCCGCTTGAATCGCTGCAAAGCCTTGGCTTTCCGCACATCGTTTTTTCAGGCCAGAAGAGCTACAATGGCGTAGCAATTCTCTCCAGAAAACCTCTTTCAAACCCGGTATGCATGGAAGTGGTCAAAGGCTCGGATCACAAACGCCACATCGCCGCCACCCTGCCCGACGGCACCACCATCCATAATTTTTATGTGCCGGCTGGCGGCGATATTCCAGACAGGGAGCAAAACCCTGCCTATGGCTTCAAGCTCGATTTTGTTGATGCCATGCGCCACTGGTCACAGACAGTTTCTGCCAGTCAGAAGGTCGTTCTGGTTGGGGATTTAAATATCGCGCCGCTGGAGCATGATGTCTGGTCATCGCGGCAGCTACGCGATGTCGTGAGCCACACCGCGCCAGAGCGCGAGCGGCTTTTGAAACTCATCGAAACATCAAACTGGGTGGATGTCGGCCGGCATTTCATTCCGCAGCCGGAAAAGCTTTACAGCTGGTGGAGCTACCGCAACCGCGACTGGAAAAAATCAGACCGTGGCCGCAGGCTTGATCACACCTGGGTTTCGCCGGCTTTGAAAGCCGCGCTGCGCTCATACACAGCGCTTCGTCATGCGCGCGACTGGCCGTCGCCGTCCGATCATGTGCCGCTCATCTGCGAGCTAGACTGAGCATAGTTTCTAATGTTCAGGAAGATAAGAAGATCATCCCGAACGCATGTGAGGGATCTTAAGATCCCCCGACAAGCTCGGGATGACAGTCAAAAATGTTTCACGTGAAACAATTTCGCAGCCGCGACACGATAAAACAACCAAGCGCCGCCAGAATGATGCTGGGACCGGTCGGCAGATCAAACGCCAGCGAGGCATAGAGCCCGCCGCCAACAGCCACCATGCCAAGCATCACAGCAATCAGCGCCATCTGAGTAGGTGTTTTTGAAAAAGCGCGCGCAGCCGCCGCAGGAATAATCAGCATCGAGGTCACCAGCAGAATGCCCACCACCTTAATGGATAGCGCCACCGTCAGTGCGAGCGCCAGCATCAAACCTAGGCGCTGCCATTCAATATTCACCCCCTCCACTTTCGCAATGTCGCTATGAATGGTCATGCGCAGCAGGGCGCGCCACTGGCTGAAAAGCCACAGACTTATGAAAACCGCCAGCCCATAAATCAGAATAATCTCCTGCTCGCTCACCGCCAGCACATCGCCAAACAATAAGCCATTCACATCCACCGTGATGCTGCTGAGCGATAAAAGCACCAGCCCCAGCGCCAGCGCACCATGCGCTGCGATGCCAAGCAAACTATCGCCGGCCAGCTGTCTTTGCCGGGTTGATCGGTGCAGCAGCAGCGCCATCGCCACCGCCACCGCCACCACGCCCATCAGCACCGGCAGCTCAAACGCCAGCGCCAGCACCACACCGAGCAGCGCGCTATGCGCCATCATATCGCCAAAATAAGCCATGCGCTGCCACGCGATAAAACAGCCGAGCGGCCCGGTCATCAGTGCAATGCCGATGCCCGCTACCAGTGCTTTGAGTATGAAGGGATCAAGCATGATGATGAGGATGGTTGTGATCGTGATCGTGATGATGCGTATAAACGGCAAGACTATCCGCCACATGCTGGCCAAACAGTGCGGCAAATGCCGGATCACCTCGCACCGAATGCGGATGCCCAGAGCAACAGACATGATGGTTCAGGCAAATGACATGATCGGTTGCCGACATCACCAGATGCAGATCATGCGACACCATCAGCACACTTAAATCATGTGATTCTTTGAGTGTTGCAATCAGGCGATAAAGCATCGCCTGCCCGGTCACATCCACGCCCTGCGCCGGTTCATCCAGCACTAAAAGCTGAGGTTTTGATAGCAGCGCCCGCGCAATCAGCACTCGTTGCAGCTCACCGCCGGAAAGCGAAGCAAGTGGCTGGCCGAGAAGCGATGCCACCCCCACTTCTTCAGCCACCCTGCTAATATCAGCTGCGCCGCTGCTGCTGAGCGCAAGAAACCACCTTGTTTCAAGCGGAAGGGTTGGGTCAATCGACAGCTTCTGCGGCACATAACCAATACGCAGGCCAGTGCTGCGCGAAACCGAACCTTTATCAGGCGCCTCAAGCCCCAGCAGCAGCCGAATCAGCGTGGTTTTTCCGCTTCCATTCGGCCCAATCACCGTTACAATCTTGCGTGGTAGCACATTCAGGCTTACATTATGCAGCACATGCACCCGCCCGAAAGATTTTTCGAGATTTTCGGCGGCAATCAAAGGTTTTGGATCAGTCATGGCGCCTAAAGATACAGATGTTGAAAGCCTAGTCCAGCGTATTAAGTGGAACGAACAGGGTCTCATACCGGTGGTCGCGCAGGAAGCCACAACGCGCGAAGTTCTCATGCTGGCATGGATGAACGAAGAAGCGCTGAAGCTCACTCTTAGCACCAGGCAGGTGACTTACTGGTCGCGTTCGAGAAACAGCTTATGGCGCAAGGGTGAAACCAGCGGCCACACCCAGCAGCTGGTGGAAGCCAAGCTGGACTGCGATGGCGATGCGCTGCTATTGCTGGTAAATCAAACCGGCGCAGCGTGCCACACCGGCGAAAAAACCTGCTTTTTTAGGGGGATATAGATCATCTCCCTCTCCCCCTACGGGGAGAGGGCTGGGGTGAGGGGGTAAAAACAATTCAAACCCAGTGAATCGTCCCCCTCATCCTAACCTT
>Ga0315900_10006956_pt1 | contig 14980 bp, 14 predicted proteins | sample LakEriMetagenome_FD_203521 | JGI IMG/M metagenome (GOLD analysis project Ga0315900, IMG submission 203521) | Freshwater fungal communities from buoy surface, Lake Erie, Ohio, United States - Buoy 12 MA114 | ecosystem: Environmental > Aquatic > Freshwater > Lake > Lake biofilm | place: USA: Lake...
AACTTCGTCGCGGGGCCGGTGCTGTCGTTCGCGCTGACGACCGACCCGAACGAGGGGCCGGCGATCTGGTGCCTGTTCTCGATCCCGATCATCGCGCTCGCGCTGTCGACCCGGGCGCGCCGGCCCGTCATGGTCGGCGCGCCGGAGCGGGGCTGAGGCGGCTCAGTTCCCGCCGTCGAGGATCCGGCGCGCGATGACCTGCGCCTGAATCTCGGCCGCGCCCTCGAAGATGTTGAGGATGCGTGCATCGCAGAGCACGCGGCTGATCTGGTATTCGAGCGCGAAGCCGTTGCCACCGTGGATCTGGAGTGCATTGTCCGCCGCCGCCCACGCCACCCGCGCGCCGAGGAGTTTTGCCATCCCGGCCTCGAGGTCGCAGCGCTTGCCGCTGTCCTTCTGATGGGCCGAGTAATAGGTGAGCTGCCGCGCGATCATGATCTCGGCCGCCATCATCGCGATCTTGTCGGAGACGCGCGGGAAGGCGATCAGCGGCTTGCCGAACTGCTTGCGGTCCTCGCCATAGCGCAGCCCGAGGTCGAGCGCGTTCTGCGCGACCCCGATCGCGCGCGCCGCCGTCTGGATGCGCGCCGATTCGAAGGTCTGCATCAGCTGGCGAAAGCCCTGCCCCTCGACCCCGCCAAGGAGGTTATCGGCCTTGACCTCGAAACCGTCGAAGGCAAGCTCATACTCCTTCATCCCGCGATAGCCGAGCACCTCGATCTCGCCCCCCGTCATGCCGGGGGTGGGGAAGGGTGCCGCGTCGGTGCCGGGGATCTTTTCGGCAAGGAACATCGACAGGCCGCGATAATCGGTCGTGGCCGGATCGGTGCGGGCGAGCAGCGTCATCACATGGGTGCGCGCGGCGTGGGTGATCCATGTCTTGTTGCCGGTGACGCGCCAGACGTCGCCTTCGCGCACCGCGCGGGTGCGCAGCGCGCCGAGGTCCGAGCCGGTGTTCGGTTCGGTAAAGACCGCCGTCGGCAGGATCTCGCCCGAGGCGAGCCGCGGCAGCCAGTCGCGCTTTTGCGCCTCGGTCCCGCCGCAGAGGATAAGCTCGGCCGCGATCTCGGTCCGGGTGCCGAGGCTGCCGACGCCGATGTAGCCGCGCGAAAGCTCCTCGGAGACGACGACCATCGCGGTCTTGGGCATGCCGAGCCCGCCGTATTCCTCGGGGATCGTCAGGCCGAAGACGCCAAGCTCGGCCAGCGCGCCGATCGTCTCCATCGGGATCAGCTCGTCCGCGAGGTGCCAGCCATGGGCGTGGGGGGCCACCTCTTCGTCGGCGAAGCGGCGGAACTGGGTGCGGATCATCTCCATCTCGTCGTCGAGCCCGCTCGCGCCATAGGTCGCGGCCCCCGCCGCCGCGCGGATGAGCGCGACAAGGCGCGCGCGCGCCGCACCCGTGTTCCCGCCCTCGAGCAGCGCCGCGACCGGCGCCTCGGCCGCGAAGGCCGCCATCTCGGCGGCACTTGCGCCGAGGTCGCGCAGGCGCACGACCTCGCCCTGGTTCATCGGGATGCCGCCCGCGATCTGCGCGAGGTATTCGCCCGCCCCGATCTGGAGGATCAGCGCCTCCATCTCGCCGAACTGCCCGGCATCGGCCAGACGGTCGGCCCACGCCGACATCTGGTTGACCGACTCGGCATAGGTCGCGAGCCAGGCAAGCCCGTGCGCCGCCGACTGGCGCGCCTCGAGCAGCGCGGGGTCGATCCGGCCCGCGGGGGCGACATCGGCGCGCAGCCGCTCGGTCGCGCGCGCAAGCAACGCGCCGACCGGGGCGCAGGCCGCGCGGACATGGTCGCGCAGACCGTCGAGGGCGGGGGAGAGATCGGCGAGGGACTGTCCGTCGTGGGGCATGGCGCGGGCTCCTGAAGATCGGTGCGGGCTTAGGATGTTTGCAACCGCAGCGCAATAATAATTCGTTCGCACCGCATTTCCAGCACGAAAATGACTATCGCGTTTTGGCGGTGCAGAAGGCGCCGAAACGCGCTACGACCCCTCCCAATCGCGACGACGAGGACGGAGATGGAGGCGATATCTGCGGGCTTGCCGCTCTGGGCGGTGGCGATGGCCTTCGGGGTCACCTTTGCCGCGGGCTTCGTGAAGGGCGCGATCGGCTTTGCGATGCCGCTCATCATGATCTCGGCCTTCGGGTCGTTCATGCCGCCCCAAACAGCGCTCGCGGCGCTGATTCTGCCCACGGTGGTGACGAATGTCTCGCAGGCGCTGCGGCAGGGACCGGCGGCGGCGTGGCGGTCGGTCCTGACCTATCGGCGGCTGATCGGGATGATCGTGATCTTCATCATCGTCTCGGCCCAGTTCGTGCGCGTCATCCCCGAGGCGCTGATGCTCGGGCTTCTGGGCGTGCCGGTGGTGCTGTTCGCGGGCGTCCAGCTTGCAGGCCGCAGCCTCGCGCTGAGGCTCGAGCACCGGCGGCGCGCCGAATATGCGCTCGGCATCGTGGGCGGGCTCTATGGCGGCATCTCGGGCGTGTGGGGGCCGCCGGTGCTGATCTACCTGCTCTCGGTCGGGGCGGACAAGCAGGAGACGGTGCGCGTGCAGGGCGTCGTGTTTCTGATCGGGGCGGTGATCCTGACAGCGGCGCATATGCAATCGGGCATTCTGAACGCAGCGACCGTACCGCTCTCGGCCGCGCTGATCGTGCCGGCGATGGCGGGCATGGGGGCGGGCTTCTGGCTGCAGGACCGGCTCGATCCCGCGCGCTTCCGCCGCTGGACGCTGATCCTTCTGCTGATCACGGGCCTCAACCTGTTGCGCGGCGCGCTCGGGTTCTGAATCAGACCGACAGGCGCATCCCTTGCGTGCCGCGCTCGCGGTAGGGGGTGGTGTTGTATTGCGCGCGATAGCACTTGGAGAAATGCGAGGGGCTCGCGAAGCCACAGGCAAGCGCCACGTTGATCACGCTCATGTCCGTCTGCATGAGCAGGTTGCGCGCCTTCTGCAGCCGCAGTTCCATGTAGTAACGCTTCGGACTGCGGTTGAGGTAGCGGCGGAAGAGCCGCTCGAGCTGGCGGGTCGACATGCCGACATCCTCGGCCAGATCCGAGGGGCTGACCGGCTCTTCGATCGCGGCCTCCATCATCTGGATGACCTGAGCGAGCTTGGGGTGGCGCACGCCGATCCGCGTCGGAATCGACAGCCGCTGCGTGTCGCGGTCGGTGCGGATCGCCGAATAGATGAGCTGGTCGGCGACGGCGTTCGCCAGATCCTCGCCATGATCGTTGGCGATGAGCTTGAGCATGAGGTCGATCGAGGAGGTTCCGCCCGCAGTCGAAAGACGATTGCCGTCGATCACGAAAACCGATTTCGACAGCGTGACCTCGGCGAACTCCTCCGAGAAACCGTCCTGGTTTTCCCAATGGATCGTGGCCTTGCGCCCGTCGAGCAGCCCGGCCTTGGCAAGCGCGTACGAGCCTGTGCACAGCCCCCCCACGGCGACGCCGCGGCGTGCCTCGCGGCGCAGCCAGTTCAGGATCGCGCGGGTGGTGGCCTTCTGCACATCGACTCCGCCGCAGACAAGGATCGTGTCCTCGCGGTCGATGTCCTCGAGCCCCAGATCGAGCCGGAACGAGGCGCCGTTCGAGCACGACACGCTCTCGCCGCCCTCGCCCGCGAGCAACCATTGATAGAGCGTGCGCCCCGACATGCGGTTGGCGATCCGGAGAGGTTCGATTGCCCCTGCGAAAGAAAGCATCGTGAAGCGGTCGAGCAGCAGGAAGACGAAGCGTTTCGGCGCGGCCTCGGAGCCTGGCGAAGCGACCCGCCGTTGGGAGAAAGTCATGTTGCGACCCGAAAGCGTCGTTTCCGGTGCATCGATACAGGTTCTGATTGCGTTCGCAAGGGGTGACGCTTGGGCGCAGGCGGTTGGCAGGCGTAACGGAACACCCTATAGAAGCGCCAGGCGCAACTTTGGCGGACGGATGGCACGATGACGACGGCATGGACAAAATCGGACTGGCGCAACAGGCCGCGGGTGCAGATGCCCGACTATCCCGATGCCGCAGCGCTCGCGGCGACCGAGGCGCAGCTTGCCAAGTATCCCCCCCTGGTCTTTGCCGGCGAGGCGCGACGGCTCAAGCGCGCGCTGGCCGATGTCGCGTCCGGGCGGGCGTTCCTGCTGCAGGGCGGCGACTGCGCCGAGAGCTTCGCCGAATTCTCGGCCGACAACATCCGCGACACCTTCCGCGTCATGCTCCAGATGGCCGTGGTGCTGACCTGGGGCGCGAAGGTGCCGGTGGTGAAAGTCGGGCGCATGGCGGGCCAGTTCGCCAAGCCGCGCTCGGCGGCGACCGAAGTCGCGGGCGGGGTGGAATTGCCCTCGTACCGCGGGGACATCATCAACGGCTTCGACTTCACCCCCGAGGCGCGCATTCCCGATCCGGGCCGGATGCTGCAGGCCTACACGCAAGCAGCCGCGACGCTCAACCTCCTGCGCGCCTTCTCGACGGGCGGGTTTGCCGACATCAACCGCGTCCACGCCTGGACACTGGGCTTTGCCGATCAGGACAAGGCCGAGCGCTATCGCGCGATTTCGACCCAGATTTCGGACGCGCTCGACTTCATGGCGGCGGCCGGGGTGAACGCCCAGACCGCGCCGAGCCTCGGGCAGGTCGAGTTCTACACGAGCCACGAGGCACTCCTTCTCGAGTATGAAGAGGCCCTCTGCCGGATCGACTCGACGACCGGCCTGCCGGTGGCGGGATCGGGCCACATGATCTGGATCGGCGACCGCACGCGCCAGCCCGACGGCGCGCATGTCGCCTTCTGCGAGGGTGTGCAGAACCCCATCGGCCTCAAGTGCGGCCCCTCGCTTTCGTCCGACGACCTCAAGCGGCTGATGGAGCGACTGAACCCCGCCAACGAGCCGGGGCGGCTCACCCTCATCGCGCGTTTCGGTGCGGGCAAGGTCGGCGAGCATCTGCCGCGCCTGATCCGTGTCGTGCGCGAGGCGGGGGCCGAAGTGGTCTGGTCGTGCGACCCGATGCACGGCAACACCATCAAGTCCGCGAGCGGCTACAAGACGCGCCCGTTCGAGAGCGTGCTGCGCGAGGTACGCGAGTTCTTCGAGATCCACCGCGCCGAGGGCTCGATCCCAGGTGGTGTCCACTTCGAGATGACCGGCAAGGATGTCACCGAATGCACGGGCGGGCTGCGTGCCGTCAGCGACGAGGACCTGTCGGACCGCTACCACACAGCTTGCGACCCCCGCCTGAACGCGAGCCAGGCGCTCGAGCTGGCCTTCCTCGTTGCCGAGGCGCTGTCGGCGGACGGGGCGCGCAAGCTCGCGGCGACGCGCTGACGGCAGGGGAGATGCGGCAGGGCGAGGGATGATCACCGACGCCCTGCTGAACGGGCTGCCGCTGCCGGTCGTGGTCATCGACGCGGATGCGCGGATCGCGCGGATGAATGCGGGCGCCATCGGCCTCTTCGGGCAGGCGGGGCTCGGCCGCCACTACATGGCGGCACTGCGCCAGCCCGAGGTCGCTGCACTGATCGACCGGGTCATCGGCGGTGGCTCGGGGGGCGAGGCGCGGCTCGTGCTGACAGGACCCTCGCGCGATTCGATCTTCCGCGTCCACGTCGCTGCGCTCGGGGGCCAAGGCGCGAGCCTTGCCTTCGAGGACATCAGCGACATCGAATATGCAGGGGCGATCCGGCGCGATTTCGTGGCGAATGTCAGCCACGAACTGCGCACCCCCCTCACCGCCCTTCTGGGATTCATCGAAACGCTGAAGGGACCCGCGCGCGATGATTCCGCCGCGCGGGTGCGGTTTCTCGACATCATGGAGCGCGAGGCGCTGCGGATGAACCGGCTGGTCGGCGATCTGCTCTCTCTGAGCCGGGTCGAGGCCGAGGAGCGCGTGCGCCCCTCGGAGGCGGTCGAGATCGGCCCCCTCGTCGCCAGCGTCGTCACCACCCTGCGCGGGCTTGCCGCCGAGGCGCGGGTGCGCGTGACGCTCGACTGCCCGCCCGACCTGCCGTCCATCCCGGCAGATCACGACCAGATCACGCAGGTGCTGCACAACCTTATCGAGAACGCGGTGAAGTACGGCGGTTCGGGCGGCGAGGTCCGGGTCGAGTTGCGCCACGAGGCACATTCCATCCCGCTGCGTGGCCCCGCCGTCAGCGTCGCCGTCATCGACCACGGCGAAGGCATCGACCCCATCCACCTGCCGCGCCTGACCGAACGCTTCTACCGGGTGGACAGCCACCGCTCGCGCGAGAAGGGAGGAACCGGCCTCGGGCTTGCGATCGTCAAGCACATCGTGAACCGCCACCGCGGCCGGTTGCGGATCGACAGCACCCCGGGCGAGGGCAGCCGCTTCGAGGTGCTGCTGCCGGTCCTCCCCGGCCGTTAACACGGCATGGCGGCGGGGGTTGGCAACTCCGCCGGCTTGCGTGTAGGAATGACCCGGATTGCAGGGCGGCGCGGCCGCTGGCGGAGGTCCGAGTGTCGAATCCCGACAGTTTCATCGACGAGGTATCCGAGGAACTGCGGCGCGATCGTGCGCTGCGGATCCTTCGACGCTTCGGCTGGATCGGCGTGCTCGCCGTCGTGCTCATCGTCGGGGGCGCCTCCTGGCGCGAATATGACAGGGCGCGCGACACGGCCGCAGCAGAGGCGTTCGGGGACGCACTCTATTCCGCGGCCGAAGCGGCGGATGGATCAGCCTTCATCGGGCTCGGCACGACTCCGGCGCAGCAGGCGCTTGCGGCCCTGCTCGCTACCACGGATGCCGCGGCGACAGCAGATCCCGCGCGGCGCGATGCGATCCTTGCGGCCCTCGCAGCCGCAGCGTCCGACCCGACGCTTGATCCGGTCTGGAGCGATCTGGCTGCGCTGCGCCGTGCGCTGATCGCAGGCGTGGACGGATCGCTCGACGCGGCAGCGCGCGAGGCGGCACTCGAACCGCTCGCGGTTCCCGGCCGTCCCTACCGCACGCTCGCCGAAGAGCATCTGGCGCTTATCGCTCTCGAACGCGGGGACCAGGCCGGTGCGCTCGCGCGCCTCAGGACGCTTTCCGACGATGCAGAGACACCCGAAGGCCAGCGCCGGCGTCTGGCGCGCCTGATCGAGGCCCTCGCCCCCGCGGGCGGCGAGGGGGGCTGATGGCCGCGAGCATGTCCGCGCGTCTGGCTGCCTGCGCCGCAATGGCACTGGTCGTTCTGGCCGGTTGCACCGAGCAGGAAGAAATCCTGCCCGGCGCACGCTATCCCGTGGGCACCCCGGTCGAAGAGATGACCGGGGACGCGGTTTCCGAAACGGCTGCGAACCGCGCCCTGCCTTTCGCGGCCGGGGCGCCCGTCAGCAACGCAGACTGGACACACCGCGGCGGCAGCCCCGAGGGCGCGACGCGCAACCTCGCTCTCGGCTCCACCCCTGCAGCGGTCTGGAGTGTCCCGATCGGCGCGGGCGAAAGCCGGCGCGAGCGCATCGCCGCGGCCCCGGTCATCGCCTCGGGGAGGATCTACACGCTCGATTCCGAGGGTGTCGTGCAGGCGACCGGCACGAACGGAGCACCATTGTGGCGGGCGGCCGCGACACCATCGGGCGGGCCCGAAGGCGGGGCGGTAGGTGGCGGCCTTGCCGCGAACGGCCAGACGGTTGTCGTCGCAACAGGCTTTGGCCTGCTTGTCGCGCTCGATGCCGCCACAGGTTCGGAACTGTGGCAAGAGCGGTTCGAGGCGCCGATCGCCGGCGCCCCCCTCCTTGCCGGCGACCGGGTCTATGTGCAGGGCCGCGACGGCACCGGCTGGGCTGTCGATGCTGCAAGCGGGCGACGTATCTGGGTCGAGACTGGAATCCCCGCGGAAACCGGCCTTGCCGGGTCGGCCGGCCCGCGCACGCTCGGGGCCGACGCTGTCCTCTTTGCGCTCCCGGACGGGGTGCTGCGGGCCAGCGCGAGGGTCGACGGCACGACGATCTGGCAATCGAGCGTACCGGGCCGCCGCCCGGGCTATCCGGCAAGCCTCGTGCGCGATCTGACGGGCGATCCCGCGATTGCGGGGGGGCGCGTCTATGCGGGCACCTCCGCCGGCCGGATCGCCGCCATCGACGCGGCCTCGGGCGCGGTGATCTGGATCGCCGAAGAGGGCGCGATGGCGCCGATCTGGGTCGCAGGCGGGTCGGTCTTCGCCGTGGGCGACCGCGCGAGTCTCACGCGGATCGATGCCGCGAACGGCGAGATCATCTGGACGGTGCCCCTGCCCGGGTTCGAGCGGGCCGATCCGGGCAAGCGCAAGGGTATCCATGCCCATTTCGGCCCGGTTCTGGCCGGCGGGCGCCTTGTCGTCGCATCGGGCGACGGGGCGATCCGCTTCTTCGATCCGGTCGACGGGCGCGAGACGGGGCGGATCGACCTGCCGGGCGGGGCGGCCGCCCCCCCTGCCATCGCGGGCGGCACGCTCTATGTCGTCTCGCGGTCGGGCACGCTGCACGCCTATCGCTAGGTCGCGGGCCATCCGCGACGAGGACCCATTCCATGCTGACCCTCGCCATCATCGGCCGCCCCAATGTGGGCAAGTCGACGCTCTTCAACCGGCTTGTCGGCAAGCGCCTCGCGCTCGTCGATGACCGCCCCGGCGTCACGCGCGACCTGCGCGAGGGCGAGGCGCGACTCGCGGATCTGCGCTTTGTCGTGATCGACACGGCCGGGCTCGAGGAAGCGACCGACGACAGCCTTCAGGGCCGGATGCGCAAGCTGACCGAGCGCGCAATCCGCATGGCCGATGTCTCGCTCTTTCTTGTCGATGGCCGGGCGGGGATCACGGCGATGGACGAGGACCTCGCCGGCATCCTGCGGCGCGAGGGGCGGCGCGTGATCCTCGGGGTCAACAAGGCCGAGGGGAAGGCGGGCGATGCGGCCGCACTCGATGCCTGGCGGCTGGGCCTGGGCGAGCCCCTGCGCCTCTCGGCCGAGCATGGCGAGGGGATGGACGATCTCTATGCCGCCTTGCGCCCGCATGTCGATGCCGCGGACGCCGCCGCCGCCGCCGATCAGGCCGAGGCGCCCGAAACCGACATCGACATCGACCCCGACGCGCCCGAGGATGCGCCGCCGCTGCGCCCCATCACCGAGGCCCGCCCGCTGCAGATCGCGGTGGTGGGGCGGCCCAACGCGGGCAAGTCGACCCTCGTGAACCGCGTCCTCGGCGAGGACCGGCTGCTGACCGGGCCCGAGGCCGGGATCACGCGCGATGCGATCTCGGTCCGGACGCGCTGGAACGGGGTCCCCGTGCGCATCTTCGACACGGCCGGCATGCGCAAGCGCGCCAAGGTGCAGGACAAGCTCGAAAAGCTCTCGGTCGCGGACGCGCTGCGCGCGGTGCGCTTCGCCGAGGTGGTGGTGGTGCTGCTCGACGCCGCGCAACCCTTCGAGACGCAGGACCTGCGCATCGCCGATCTGGCCGAACGCGAGGGGCGCGCGGTGGTGATCGCGGCCAACAAATGGGATCTCGAGGATGACAAGTCCGGCAAGCTCGCGGCGCTGCGCGAGATGGCCGAGCGCCTCTTGCCGCAATTGCGCGGCGTGCCGGTCGTGGCGGTGTCGGCCCTGACGGGGCGGGGCATCGACCGGCTGCAGGCCGCGATCATGTCCGCGCACGGCGTCTGGAACCGGCGCATCACGACCGGGCGCCTCAACACCTGGCTCGGGGCGATGACCGAGGCGCACCCGCCCCCGGCACCCGGGGGGCGGCGGATCAAGCTGCGCTACATGACGCAGGTCAAGACACGCCCGCCGGGCTTTGTCGTGATGTGCTCGAACGCCGAGGAGATGCCCGACAGCTATCGGCGCTATCTGGTCAACGGCCTGCGCGAGAGTTTCGATCTGCCCGGCAGCCCGATCCGCATCACGCTGCGCAGCCGCACCGACGACAACCCCTTTCGCGACCGCAAGCCCGCCCAATCCTCGAAGCTGCGCAAGCACCTCGGGGGCGAGCGGCCGAAACCCGCGCGCGCCAGGGGCCCGAAACCCGCCCCGACCGAAGGCTGAGCCTTGCCGCCGACCCGGCGCGCAGCATATTGAAACCGACCGGACAGGGGGGGATGCGATGATCGGACGCCTGAACCATGTCGCCATCGCGGTGCCCGACCTCGGTGCGGCGGCGGCGCAATACCGCGACACGCTGGGGGCGCGCGTCGGCGCGCCGCAGGACGAACCCGACCATGGGGTGACGGTCGTCTTCATCGAGCTACCCAACACCAAGATCGAACTCCTGCACCCGCTGGGCGAGGGTTCGCCCATCGCGGGCTTTCTGGAAAAGAACCCCGCCGGCGGCATCCACCATGTCTGCTACGAGGTCGAGGACATCATCGCCGCGCGCGACCGGCTGAAGGCCGCGGGCGCGCGCGTGCTCGGATCGGGTGAGCCGAAGATCGGCGCGCACGGCAAGCCGGTGCTCTTCCTCCACCCCAAGGATTTCAACGGCTGCCTTGTCGAGCTCGAGCAGGTCTGATGACGATCACCGGCGCCTTCGTCCTCTTCGCGATGATCTGGTTCATGGTGTTCCTCGTCATGCTCCAGATCGGCCACCACACCCAGGGCGATGCGGGCAAGGTCGTGCCCGGCACGCCGCCCGGCGCGCCTGCGGGCTTCGTCGTGCGGCGCAAGGCTTGGCGCGCGACGCTCATCACCCTGCCGCTCTGGGCGGTGCTGGTCGGTGTGATCGTGTCGGGTGCCGTCACTATTCGCGATATCGACATCGGCGGCCGGATGGGCCCCGCACCCGCCGAGTCGCGCTAGGGCCCGAGCATCCCGCGCAAGAGACCCGCCGCCAGCCCCCACATGAGGAGCGCCACGCAGGCATCGAGCATCCGCCATGCGCGCGCCGATGACATGACGGGCGCGAGCAACCGCGCCCCGAAACCGAGCGAGAAGAAGAAGGCGAACGAGGCCAGCACCGCCCCCGCGCCAAAAGCCGCCCGCTCGCCCCCCTCGAACTGGGTCGAGACCGCGCCGACGAGGCCCAGCGTGTCGAGATAGACATGCGGGTTGCCCCAGGTGAAGGCCGCACCGAGCGCGAGCGTCCGGCCGAGCCCCGCCGTCTGGCCGGCAAGCTCCATCGCGTAATCGCCTTGCCACGCCGCCCGGAGCCTGAGCGCGCCATAGACGGCCAGGAACCCCGCCCCGCCCAGCGCCATCAGTTGCGGCAGCGCCGGAAAGGCCGCGACCAGAACCCCGAACCCCGCCACCCCCGCCGCGATCAGCACCGCATCCGAGCACGCGCAGAGCAGCACGAGCGGCAGCACATGGGCGCGCGCGAGGCCCTGGCGCAGCACGAAGGCATTCTGCGCCCCGATCGCGAGGATGAGGGCGCCGCCCGTTGCGAAGCCCGTCGCAGCGGCTGCAATCATGCGGCCGCGTCGTCCGTCGCGGGCGGCTTCGTCGGATCCTTGGGATTGGGATAGACGAGGCCCGCCGAGATGATGAGCTTGGCTGCATCCTCGACCGACATCTCGAGCATGATGACATCCTTCGCGGGCGCATAGAGCAGGAAGCCCGAGGTCGGGTTGGGCGTTGTCGGCAGGAAGACCGAGAGGATCTCGTCGTCGCGCGGCACCTTCTCCGACAACTCACCCTTTGCCCTGGTCGAGACGAAGCCGATCCCCCACAGGCCGGGGCGGGGATACTCGATCAGGCAGGCGCGGTCGAACTTGGCTTCGGTCTGGGCAAAGACCGTCTCGGCGATCTGCTTCAACCCGTTGTAGACGCTGCGCACGACCGGCGTGCGGTCAAGCAGGTGCTCGGCCCAGCGGATGAGCGAGCGCCCGATCAGCCCCTTGGCAACCCATCCCGCAAGGACGGTGAAGACAAGGAAGAAGATGACGCCCACGCCATGGACATTGATCCCGACCCAAGTCCGGGGTTGCAGGGTCTCGGGCAGCATCGGCAGGATCCAGCTATCGATCCAGCCCGTCACGACCCATATGAGATAGCCCGTGAGAAACAGCGGGGCGATGACGACAAGCCCCGTGAGGAAGCTCGCGCGAAGACCTGCAAGCAGGCTGCGCTTGCGTGGCGGGCCGGAACTGTTCATCGACTTTTCCCTCGGGGTGTTTGCTGCGGCCCGACCCTATCCGCGCGGTGGCAGAATGGAAATCCCGCCACCGCCCTAGCGCTCGGGGATGAGGCCACGGGGCGCGAAGCGCAGCACGAAGAGCAGCACCAGCCCCATCACGAACAGGCGCATGTGCGCCGCCGCCTCGATCAGCCGTTCCTTGATGAGCCCATCCGCCATGCCGGCGGTCACGGCCTCGATGAACCACAGCCCGATCGGCTCGACCATCACCCACAGCCACCAGATCAGGAACCCGCCCAGCACCGCGCCCCAGTTGTTGCCCGACCCGCCCACGATCACCATGACCCAGACGAGGAAGGTGAAGCGCAGCGGCTGATAGGTGCCGGGCGTCAGTTGCCCGTCGAGCGTCGTCATCATCGCGCCCGCGATGCCGATCACGGCCGAACCCAGCACGAAGACCTGCAGATGGCGCGCGGTCACGTCCTTGCCCATCGCCTCGGCCGCGACCTCGTTGTCGCGGATCGCGCGCATCATCCGCCCCCAGGGCGAGTTGAGCGCGAGTTCCGCCAACCCCACGATGCCAAGCAGCACCACCGCAAAGAAGCCCGCATAGGCGAGTTTCACGATGACCGAGGATGCCGAAACCGGGTCGAGACCCCACCCCATGGCCCAGTTCAGGAAGGCTTCGGACCGCTGAAGCTCGACCTCATAGGGCACGCCGGTGGGGCGCGGCAGGCCCACCACGTTCTTGACCCCGCGCGAGAGCCAGTCCTCGTTCTTGAGCACCGCGATGACGATCTCGGAGATGCCAAGCGTCGCGATCGCGAGATAATCCGACCGCAGCCCGAGTGCCGTCTTGCCGATGAGCCACGCGGCCCCGGCGGCGAGCAGCCCCCCTGCGGGCCAAGCGAGCAGGATCGGCAGCCCAAGCCCGCCCAGATAGCCCGTCGCCGCGGGCGTCACCGCCTCGACCGCCGACACGGCGGGGTCGAAGACGCGGCGATACAGCACAAAGCCGACCACCAGCACCGCAAGCAACAGCACCGTGCGCAGCCGCCCCGCCGGCATCCGGCGAAAGACCGCGATCGCGGCAATGACCGTGAGCGCGCCGAGCGCGAGGCCCGCCACCACGCCAGCGCCACCCGCCGCCCACGCTTCGGGCACGGGCGGGGCCGCGATCAGCACCGCCGCGAGGCCCCCCAACGCCAGAAACCCCATGCCGCCGATGTTGAACAGGCCCGCATAGCCCCACTGCATGTTGACGCCCATCGCCATGATGGCCGAGACGAGCGCCATGTTGAGGATGCCGAGCGCGACGTTCCAGCTCTGCATCTCGCCCGTCAGCACGAACAGACAGGCCACGGCGGCGAACAGAAGCGGCCCCCTCATACCGATTTCCCCCGGAAAAGCCCCGTCGGGCGGAAGAGCAGGACGATGACAAGGATCGCGAAGCTGACCGCGAACTTGTAGTCGGTGGACATGAGCTGCACGAGCCCCTCGGGCGCGAGCCCCTCGGGCAGGAGATAGCCGAGCACCCGCTTCCAGGCGTAGGTGACGGTCACCTCGGAAAAGGCGATGAGGAAGCCGCCCGCGATCGCGCCGAGGGGGCTGCCGAGCCCGCCCACGATCGCGGCCGCGAATATGGGCAGCAGAAGCTGGAAGTAGGTGAAGGCCTTGAACGACTTGTCGAGGCCATAGAGGACACCCGCCGTGGTCGCGAGCGCCGCGACGATGATCCAGGTCACCGTCACCACCCGCTCGGGATTGATGCCCGACAGGAGCGCCAGATCCTCGTTGTCGGAATAGGCGCGCATCGACTTGCCGGTGCGCGTGTTGCCCAGAAACCAGAACAGGAGCGCCACCGCAATGGCGGCCGTCAGCACGGTGATGACCTGCGTCGTGCGGATCGCGAGCCCCTCCTCGAGGCCCGTCATCTCCTTGAACTCGCGGGCGCCGATCACGAAACGCGCGCCGTCGGCGAAGTTGATCTCGTCCACCCCGATGATAAAGCGGGTGAGCGCGTTCATCACGAACATCACCCCCATCGAGACGATGACGAGGATCACGGGCGCCGCCCGCACCCGCCGGTAGAAACGGTAGACCGTGCGATCCGTCGCAATCAGAACCCCGGCCGACGCGACGATGGCGAGGGGAAGGGCGATAAGCGCGGTGGGAAGCGGCCCGAAACTGACGCCAAGGGACTGCAGGCCCCAGGTCAAAAGGATCGCGGCCATGGTGCCAAACGCCATCGTGTCGCCATGCGCGAAGTTCGAAAACCGCAAGATGCCGTAGACGAGCGTGACGCCGAGCGCGCCGAGCGCCAGTTGCGCGCCATAGGCGAGCCCCGGCACGAAGACGAAATTGGCAAAGACGACGAGGGCGTTCAGGACATCCATCTCAGCCCCCGAGGAAACTGCGCCGGACCTCGGGATCGGCCATCAGCGCCGCGCCCGTGTCGGTAAAGCGGTTGGTGCCCTGCACGAGCACATAGCCCATGTCGGCGATGGCCAGCGCCTGGCGGGCGTTCTGCTCGACCATCAGGATCGAGATGCCGGTGCGGGCGATGTCGATGATGCGGTCGAAGAGCTCGTCCATCACGATGGGCGAGACGCCCGCCGTCGGTTCGTCGAGCATGAGCACGCGCGGTTGCGTCATCAGCGCGCGCCCGACCGCCACCTGCTGGCGCTGGCCGCCCGACAGCTCGCCCGCCGCCTGCCGGCGCTTGTCGCGCAGGATGGGAAAGAGGGCATAGACCTGCTCCATCGTCGCGCGGATGTCGTCGCGGCGCAGGAAGGCGCCCATCTCGAGGTTCTCCTCGACCGTCATCGAGGTGAAGATGTTCTGCGTCTGCGGCACGAAGGCCATGCCCTTGGCGACCCGGTCCTGTGGCGACAGCGCTGTGATGTCCTCTCCGCCGAGCCGCACGCGGCCCTTGCGC
>Ga0315900_10006963_pt1 | contig 14973 bp, 14 predicted proteins | sample LakEriMetagenome_FD_203521 | JGI IMG/M metagenome (GOLD analysis project Ga0315900, IMG submission 203521) | Freshwater fungal communities from buoy surface, Lake Erie, Ohio, United States - Buoy 12 MA114 | ecosystem: Environmental > Aquatic > Freshwater > Lake > Lake biofilm | place: USA: Lake...
GCGATCACCGACGCCGACATGCCGCTGGCCATCACCCGCCTGGAACAGGCGCAGGTGGCGGTGCAGGCCTCCGCCCAGGTGTTCAACATGCTCAAGCAGAGCTCGCTGCTGGACATCCTGCGGTAGGGATCAGGCGGCCGGGCCTGCATGGTCGCGACCCTTATAAATTGCAACACACCTTGATAATCGTGCGGTAAAGTCGCCGCATGTCCATGCATGAAATCTCCCCGAAAGGGGTGGTGACACTCGACGATGCGTTGCTCGCGCATCTGGGCGTGGAGCCCGGTGCGAAACTCGAGGTCGAGTTCCTGCCGAATGGCATCATCAGCCTGCGCGCCGCGAAGCCTCGACCGAGCCGGCAGCGCCCCGGCGGATCTGAGAGGGAGCATGGAAGGTAACGGCCGATGACGCTCAAGCGGGTCGACTACAACGACAACCAGCACAAGACCTACGTCGAGGGCCGACGCATGCCCGCCGGCGTGGCGGCGCGCTGGATGGAGCGGTTCGCCGCGCACCTGCCACAGCGGCGTCCGCTGACGGTCATCGACTTGGGCTCGGGCGTGGGCCGCCTCACTCCGGCGCTGGCCGACGCGTTCGGCGGTCCCGTCGTGGGCGTTGAACCCGCCGACCGGATGCGGGCCATCGCAGAGGCGAACGCCGCCCACCCGGCGGTCCGCTACGTTCGCGGCGAGGCGGCGGCGATGCCGCTGCCCGACCAGTCCGCCGACGCGGTTCTGATGTTCCTGTCGCTGCATCATGTGCCGGACCGGGCCGCCGCAGCCCGCGAGATTGCCCGCGTGCTGAAGCCGGGTGGCCGACTGTTGATCCGCAGCCCTTTCTCCGACCGCATGACCGCCGGCTGGTGGCAGACGTTCTTTCCCCGCGCCCTGGAGATCGAACGGCAGATGTTCCCGACGCTGGCGGACACAGCCGGCGTGTTCGAGGCGGTCGGGCTTAAGACTTTGGCGCTCGTGTCTGTGACCGAGACCTACGCCTCCAGCGCGGCGGAGGCGGCGGCCAAGCTGAAGCTGCGCGCCATCTCGACCTTCGAGCACATGACCGAAGCGGAGATCGAGGAGGGCTTCGCCCGGATGGACGCCCATGTCGCCGCCGCGCCGGACGCACCGCCGGACAGTGGCGAGAGCGACCTGCTGGTGCTGGGTTAGCCAGGGACACGCCCCTCGATGCTCGCGCCGCGCCCAGCCGGTCGCAATTTCCGCCTCGACCCTCTATATGCCGCCGCATGAGCGCCCTGCCCTCCACCCTGGACATCGCCGACGACGTCGTGCGCCAAGCCGTCGGCCTGCCGACCGGCTCGCGGGTGGTCGCGGCCATGTCCGGCGGCGTGGACTCGACGGTGACGGCCGCCCTGCTGGCCCGGGCCGGTTATGACGTCGTGGGCGTGACGCTGCAGCTCTATGACCACGGCGCGGCGATCCAGAAGAAGGGCGCCTGCTGCGCGGGCCAGGACATCCTCGACGCCCGCCAGGCGGCCGACGCCATCGGCATCCCGCACTATGTTCTCGACTACGAAAGCCGCTTCAAGGAACAGGTGATCGAGGAATTCGCCGACGCCTATCTGCGCGGCGAGACGCCAATCCCCTGCGTGCGCTGCAACCAGACCGTCAAGTTCCGCGACCTGCTGGATGTCGCCCGGGACCTCGGGGCCGTCGCCATGGCCACCGGCCACTATGTGCGCCGGGAGGACAGGCCGACGGGCCCGCAGCTGCACCGCGCGGCCGACGCGGGTCGCGACCAGAGCTACTTCCTGTTCGCCACCACGCGCGAGCAGCTGGACTACCTGCGCTTTCCGCTGGGCGGCCTGCCCAAGCCGGCGGTGCGCGGCGTGGCGTCCGGCATCGGCCTGTCGGTGGCCGACAAGCCCGACAGTCAGGACATCTGCTTCGTGCCCGAGGGCAAGTACCATACGGTCATCGACCGGCTGCGCCCGCAGGGCGCCGAGCCGGGCGACATCGTGCACATGGACGGCCGGGTGCTGGGCCGCCACGAGGGCGTCACCCGCTACACCATCGGCCAGCGCAAGGGTCTCAACGTCGGCGGCGGCACGGGCGAGCCGCTGTTCGTCACCCGCATCAACGCCGACGCCCGCCAGGTGATCGTCGGCCCGCGCGAGGCGCTGCTGACCCGCGCCCTGACCCTGAAGGAAGACAACTGGCTGGGCGACGAGGCCACGATCAGCGAGGCCGCCGCCGCCGGCCGGGCCGTGCTGGCCCGCGTGCGTTCGACCCGCGAACCGGTCGCCGGCCGCCTGACCCATCTCGACGGGGTCGTGGGCGTGGCGCTGGATACCCTGGAAGAGGGCGTAGCCCCCGGCCAGGCCTGCGTGCTCTACGCGCCGGAGGACCCCAGCCGCGTGCTCGGCGGCGGGTTCATCGAGCGCGCCGTGCGAGCGGTCTGAACGGCCGTCCGGGCGCGCCGGGGGACGTCGTTCCTTTCAAGATCGCAAAGATTGTTCGCCGGGGCGCAGCCGTTCGCGACCCGTCGGGATCAACCGCCGTCGGCCCGCAGGACCCCGGCTACCCCAGTGGTTCAAAGGCCTTGGGAATCCCACGGGATTCACTGGGGATTCAGCGATCACGAAAGAGTCATCCGGCCCGCGACTCGACGCCGCGACATCGCGGGTTGCCGCCGATTCGCAAATCGGCTTAACGATTCTTTCCAACGGGCGGTTCACCATTAACCAGTCTTAAAGCAGCTTAATCCCAATATCGGGTTTGAGCGCCGGGGGCGGATTCCGCCTTGCCTGAATTGTTACCGCGGGAGGGCCGCGGGGAGGGGATCAATGCGCGTACTGTTGATTGAAGATGACAGCGCCACGGCTCAGACCATCGAGCTGATGCTCAAATCTGAAGGGTTCAACGTCTATACGACGGACCTCGGCGAGGAAGGCGTGGATCTGGGAAAGATCTACGACTACGACCTCATCCTGCTGGACCTGAACCTGCCGGACATGAGCGGCATGGACGTGCTGCGCACGCTGCGCAACGCCAAGATCAATACGCCGATCATGATCCTGTCGGGCTCGTCGGAGATCGACACCAAGGTCAAGACCCTGGGCGGCGGCGCCGACGACTACATGACCAAGCCGTTCCACAAGGACGAGATGGTCGCCCGCATCCACGCCGTGGTGCGCCGCTCCAAGGGCCATGCCCAGGCGGTGATCCAGACCGGCGAGATCGGCGTGAACCTCGACGCCAAGACGGTCGAGGTGAACAACATGCGGGTTCACCTGACCGGCAAGGAGTACCAGATGCTGGAGCTGCTTTCGCTCCGCAAGGGTACGACCCTGACCAAGGAAATGTTCCTCAACCACCTCTACGGCGGGATGGACGAGCCCGAGCTGAAGATCATCGACGTCTTCATCTGCAAGCTTCGCAAGAAGCTGGCGACCGCCTCGGGCGGCAATCACTACATCGAGACCGTCTGGGGCCGCGGCTATGTGCTGCGCGACCCGCAGGAAGCCGTCAGCGCGGCCTGACGTCTCGCGCCGGAGCCCTCCTCCGGACCACGACGACCAAACCCCCGCCGGTTCCGCCGGCGGGGGTTTTCTTTGGCCCGCGCTCCCGACACCGCGATCCGGCTTCGCGCCGGCCGTTGCTCCCGACGCTTCGACATGCATCCTCTCCAAAACACCGGGGGATGCGGACATGATACGGCAGATCGGACTCGGCGCGGCGCTGGCCGGCGCTCTGCTAGTCGGATGGCTCGGCGCCCGGACGCCGGCGCCGTCCGGGCTTGACGCGCCAGCCACCGCCTTCTCGACGGCCCGGGCGGCAGCCGACATCGCACGGATCTCGCAGGCGCCGCATCCGGTCGGCTCGGCCGACCACGCCCGCGTGCGGGACTACGTGCTGGCCCGCATGACGGCGCTGGGGCTGTCACCCACGGTCCAGGCCGGCCAGGCGATGGCGTCCCGCGGCTTCGGCGGCGACCTCTATGTCTTCGGCGGTCAGGTCGAGAACCTGGTCGGGGTCCTGCCCGGGCGCGACCGCGCCCTGCCCGCCCTGGCCCTTATGGCGCACTACGACAGCGTCCCGGGCTCCCCCGGCGCGGCGGACGACGCCACGGGCGTGGCGGCGGTGCTGGAGACCATCCGGGCCATCAGGGCGGGCGGCCAGCCGGAGCGCGACATCATCGTGCTGATCACCGACAGCGAGGAAGCCGGGCTGCTCGGCGCCCGCGCCTTCTTCGCCGAGCATCCGCTGCGCAAGCGGATCGGCCTTCTGATCAACCTGGAGGCCCGCGGCAACGGCGGACGGGCCAACATGTTCCAGACCGGTCCCGACAACGGCGCCATCATCGCCGCCTTCGCGAAGACCGCCAGCGCCCCGATCAGCAACTCCCTGGCGGTGTTCCTCTACGAGAACATGCCCAACGACACCGACTTCACGGTGTCCCGCGACGCCGGGATTTCGGGCCTGAACTTCGCCTTCATCGGGCGGCAGTTCGACTACCATTCGCCGACCGCGACCCTGGCCAACCTCGATCAGGGCTCGGTGCAGCATATCGGCGACCAAACCCTGGCGGCGACCCGGCAGTTCGCCGGACCCGACCTGCCCGGCAAGGCGCCCGACGCGGTCTACAGCCAGACCTTCGGCGACCACATCCTGGCCTATCCGGCCTGGGCGGGCTGGCTGCTGTGGCTGGCGACGGCGGCGGCGGTCGGCTTCGCGCTGCGACGGGTCAGGGCGACCGGCGAGGCCTGGCCCTGGCGCGGAATGGCGCGCGGCGCCGGGGCGGCCGTGCTGCTGCTGACCGGCTCGGCGCTGGCCCTGCAGGTCGCGCGGCGGGCCACCGGCGTGGGCTTCGGCTTCCTCGAGCAGAGGCCGCTACTGGCCCAATGGGCGCTTTGGGAGACGACGCTGGCGATCATCGCGGTCGGGATGCTGCTGCTGGTTCCGGCCCTGCTCGGACGCGGCGAGCGGCGCTGGCCGCTGGTCCTCTCCGCCGTGGTCGGCGGACTGCTCTGCCAGCTGTTCGGCGGATGGGACATGGTCGGCGGCGGGCTCGCGGTGGTGACGGCGGGTCTGGCGGCCGCCGTGTTCGGCAAACCGGTGAAGATCGAACAGGCCTGGGGCGGCGTGCTGCTTGTCGGCCTCGTCCTGTCGCTGGCGCTGCAGGCGCTGCAGCCGAGCGTGGCGGTCATCATCGCCTGGCCGCTGGCGATGGCCGCCGTCGCGGCGCTGGCGACCGACCTTGGCCGGGACACGCGGATGGCGCGGATCCTTCCGCTGGCCCTGCTCGCGGCCGCGAGCGGCGGCTGGCTCGCGGTCTATTTCCACGGCGTGGCGCAAGGCCTCGATCTGCCCGCGATCCTCGGGCTGTTCGTGCTGCTGGCCGCGCTGGTCTTCTGGCCCCTGGCGGCGCGGGACGGGCGCAGGGCGCTTTGGCCGGCGCTGGCGATGCTGGCCATCGGCGTCGTCCTGACCGGCGTGGTGCGTTTCCGCGAACCCTGGACCGAGCGGCATCCGATGGTCACCAGCGTCTTCCACGTCAGTGACACCGCCACGGGCAAGGCCTGGCGCATCTCGACGCCGCCTGACCTGGACCCGTGGTCGCGCGGGGTCCTGACGGCCGAGGGGGGCGCTGTGGTCAAACGGGACTTCCTGCCCTTCCTGCGCCGGGAGGTCTGGGCCGCGCCGGCGAATGGCGCTGCGCCGCCGCCGCCCCTGACTGTCGCCCGCGCGCCGAACGGGTCGGTTGTGGTCGAGGGCGTCGCCGGCGGGCGGCTGGTGATGATCGACGTCCAGAGCGGTCTCGCGGACTCGATCACCATCAATGGCAGAGCCGTCCAGCTGGAAGCCCCGGCAACGCCGGTCAGCGGAGCCACGCTGCCGAACAAGGTCTGGACCCGCCTGCGCTGGCAGGGCGATCCGGGCCCGATCCGGGTCGTCATCCCGGCCCGGGGGCCGGCGGAGGTCCGCTACGCCATCGTAGCGGAGGGCTGGCCCGCGGGGTCTCCGCCCCTTCCGCCCCGGCCGAAGACGATCATGCCGTTCGACACCTCCGACTCCACCGTGGTGACCGGCGCGATCCGTCTGCCCTGACGACAACAGGGCCGCTGCGAAACACCGCTTGACGTTCGTCTTTATTTCTATATTTCTCGAATTGTAGATTTATGGGAGATCGCCTTGAAGCGCCTGCACCTTCACATCGCCGTCGACGACCTGGACCGCTCGATCGGCTTCTACTCCACCCTGTTTGGCGCCCAGCCGTCGGTGGTGAAGGACGACTACGCCAAGTGGATGCTGGAGGACCCGAAGGTGAACCTCGCCATTTCGCGGCGTGGCCGCGCGGCCGGAATCGACCATGTGGGCATCCAGACCGACACCGCCGACGAGCTCTCCGACCTGGCCGTCCGGCTCAAGAGCGCCGGCGAGACGACGTTCGACCAGGAAGCCACCACCTGCTGCTATGCCAGATCGGACAAGAGCTGGGTCGTCGATCCGTCCGGCGTGCGCTGGGAGACCTTCCACACCACAGGAGAAGCCACGACCTACGGCGAGTCCGAGCCCGAGGCCCTGCTGGCCGCGACCGGCGCTTCAGCGCCAGCGACAGCGCCCCAGGCCGCCTGCTGCGGATAACCTCCACCACCGCTCATCCCGGCGAAAGCCGGGACCCAGATTCAAGCTCAGCGCTTCGAATCCTGACCGAAGTCCGGCGCTCGCAACTGGGTCCCGGCCTTCGCCGGGATGAGCGGAAGAGTAGGAATGTATCGAAATTCCTCTATTCTCGAATCATGGAACAGACAGACGCCGTCGCCGCCCTTTCCGCCCTGGCCCACCCCGGGCGCCTCGAGGTCTTCCGCCTGCTGGTCAAGGCCGGTCACGCCGGTATGGCGGCCGGCAAGATCGCAGAGGCCACCGGCACCCTGCCCAACACCCTGTCGACCGGACTGAACATCCTCAGCCACGCCGGCCTGATCCGCTCGCGCCGGGACGGACGGTCGGTCATCTACTCCGCCGACTTTGAAGCGATGAGCGGGCTGCTGACTTTCCTGATAGAGGACTGCTGCTCGGGCGAGCCGGCCATCTGCGGGCCGGTCGCCGACCTGGCCCGGGCCGGGACCCGCACCGCCGAAGGCTGCGCGTGATCGCGGCGACCTGCCCGGGCGAACGGAACCCCCTGTGACATGTCGATCTTCGAACGCTTTCTGACCTTCTGGGTCGCGCTCTGCATCGTTGCAGGCATCGGTCTGGGGCAGCTTCTTCCGGACGCTTTCCAGGCCATCGGCGCGATGGAAGTGGCCAATGTGAACCTGCCCGTGGCGGGATTGATCTGGCTGATGATCATCCCGATGCTGATGAAGATCGACTTCGCGGCCATGCGTCAGGTCGGTCGGCACTGGCGGGGCATCGGCATCACCCTGTTCGTCAACTGGGCGGTCAAGCCGTTCTCGATGGCCCTGCTCGGATGGCTGTTCATCGATCAGCTGTTCAGGCCCTGGCTGCCGGCCGGTCAGATCGACAGCTACATCGCCGGGCTGATCCTGTTGGGCGCCGCGCCCTGCACGGCCATGGTCTTCGTCTGGAGCAACCTTACGAAGGGCGAGCCGCACTTCACCCTCAGCCAGGTGGCGCTCAACGACGCGGTCATGATCTTCGCCTTCGCGCCGATCGTGGCGCTGCTGCTGGGTCTGTCGGCGATCACCGTGCCGTGGCAGACCCTGCTGCTGTCGGTCGGGCTCTATATCGTCGTTCCGGTGGTCATCGCCCAGGTCCTGCGGAAGCTGCTGCTGGCGAAGGGCGAGGCATCTTTCCAGACGGGGTTGGCCTGGCTGGGACCGGTGTCGATGGCGGCGCTGCTGGCCACCCTCGTGCTGCTGTTCGGCTTCCAGGGCGAGCAGATCCTGGCCCAGCCGCTCATAATCGCCCTGCTGGCCGTGCCGATCCTCATTCAGGTCTATTTCAACGCCGGCCTCGCCTACCTGCTCAACCGGACCACCGGTGAAGATCATTCTGTCGCCGGCCCCTCGGCCCTGATCGGCGCCAGCAACTTCTTTGAACTGGCCGTCGCCGCCGCCATCAGCCTGTTCGGATTCAAGTCCGGCGCGGCGCTCGCCACCGTGGTCGGCGTGCTGGTCGAGGTCCCTGTCATGCTCACCGTGGTGGCCATCGTGAATCGCTCGAAGGGCTGGTACGAACGCCGCCTCGCCCCACGGAACGGGACCTGATCCATGACCGTCACCATCTTCCACAACCCCGCCTGCGGCACTTCGCGAAACACCCTGGCCGCCATCCGCGAGACCGGCGTCGAGCCGGTCGTGGTCGAATACCTGAAGGCCGGCTGGACGAAGGCGCAGCTTCAGGACCTGCTCGGCAAGCTGGGTCTGGGACCGCGCGACATCCTGCGGACCAAGGGCGCCCTTGCCGGCGAGCTCGGCCTGACCGAACCCTCGGCGAGCGATGATGCGATCCTGGACGCCATGGTCGCCCACCCGGTTCTGGTCGAGCGCCCCATCGTGGTGAGCCCGCGCGGGGCCGTGCTGGCGCGGCCATCGGAGCGGGTGTTCGAGATCCTCGACAATGTCCCGGCCGCCTTCGTGAAGGAAGACGGCGAGCGGGTCGTGCCCGGGAATGCGCCAAAGACGTGAGTCGGCGTGACAAAAGCGCCGAACAGCCGAATATTGCTTGCGCCTGATGTGACGGTTCCGGCATGAACCGGCCCGACAGTTGCTGGGGGGCTACCCGGCCGTGTCATTCTGACGCTTGCGGCATCGTCAACGATGGGGGACCGATGCAGGAGTTTGATCCCAGGCGCCCGACGCTTCGCTTCGCGCCGAAGATCCTTGTGGCCGTCGCCGGTTTCGCCGCCCTCGGTCTGGGCTGGAAGCTGACGGCCGGTCCGGAGATCGCCGCCAGCCAGACGCTCGACCCGGCCGCCATGGTCGCCCTGCAGCACGCCGCCTTCGCCGAAGCGGAGGCCCAGCCGGGATTTGACCGCGGTCAGAACGTCAATGTCGAGGTCCTTCCCGGTGAAACCCTTGCCGCCGCCGTCGCGCGCAGCGGCGTGGGCGACGCCGAGGCCCGCCACGTGGTCGGCGTCCTCAGCCAGGCCATGGACACCGTCAACATCAAGGCCGGGATGGACTTCGTCGCCTCCGTCGCCCGTCCCGTGGACCGCCGCGGACCGGCTCGCCTGATCGGCCTGTCGATGCGCGCCGACGCGGTCAAGACGATCACCGTCTCCCGCAGCTTCGACGGCGCCATGCGCCTGCGCGAGCTGGAAGAGAAGGTCCGCGCCGAGACCACCGTGGCCTGCGGCAAGATGGACGGCTCGTTCCACGAAAGCGCCGCGGCCATCGGCGCCAACTCGGCCATCGTCGCCGAGGCGTCCAAGCTGTTCTCCCACAAGATCGACTTCTCGCGTGACATCAAGGCCGGCGACCCCTTCTGCCTGGTCTTCGACCGCAAGATCACCGAGAGCGGCCGCACGGTCGAGGCCAGCGGCCTGCAGTACGCCGAGATCAAGGGCCAGCGCTTCTACGGCTTCACCAACGCGCAGGGGAAGAAGACCTTCCTCGACAGCGTCGGCAAGACGGTCAAGAGCATGCTGCTGCGCACGCCGGTCGACGGCGCCCGCATCACCTCGCGCTTCGGCGTCCGGCGCCACCCGATCCTGGGCTACACCAAGATGCACCAGGGCATCGACTTCGGCGCCGGCATGGGCACGCCCGTCCTGGCCGCCGGCGACGGCGTGGTCGTCGAGGCCCGCCGCTGGGGCGGCTACGGCAACTGGATCCGCATCCGCCACGCCGACGGCTGGGAAACCGGCTACGCCCACCTGTCGCGCTACGCCAAGGGCCTGAAGCCCGGCCAGCGGGTCAGCCAGGGCCAGGTCATCGGCTATGTCGGCTCGACCGGCGCCTCGACCGGCCCGCACCTGCACTATGAAATCTGGCGTCGCGGCGTCCGGGTGAACCCGATCGGCGCCAAGATCGCCGTCGGCGTATCGCAGGATCCGCGCGACGTGGCCGCCTTCAAGGCCGCCAAGTCCCGCCTCGACACCCTGCTGGCCCCGCGCCGCGCCGCCGTCGGCGCCCCGGCCGTCCCGGCCGACACCGCGCAGTCTGAAGCCGGCAAGAAGCTGGCGAAGACCGACTTCAAGGCCGACGCCCCGACGCTGCGTCCGCGGGCGGGCTGACAACCCATCGTCATGGCCCGGCTTGTCCGGGCCACCCAAGCCTGATGACTCGGACGAGAAGGCGCGGCGTGGTCCGCGCCTTTCTTGCCTGGGCCGTGTTCATGAGTGGCCCGGACAAGCCGGGCCATGACGGAAACAGAGTTGGACGTGACGCGCGCCCCACGGGGCGCTAGAGAGACCGCCCGCCCGCCACAGCTTCCGGACCCTCTCCCTTGCGACTTCCCCAGGCCCGTCTCGACCAGGTGCTCGACCGCTTCCGCGAGATCGAGGCGCGCATGGGTGCGGCCACGGAGGGGGCCGAGATCGTGCGGCTGTCCAAGGAACACGCCGAGCTTCGCCCGGTCGCCGAGGCGGTGATGGCCGTCCAGAAGGTCGCCGCCGAGCGGCCGGAGCTGGAGGCCATGGCCGCCGATCCGGACCCCGACATTTCCGAGCTGGCCCGCGATGAGCTGGAGCGGCTCGACGCCCGCCTGCCCGAGATGGAGCGCGAGGTCGCGCTGCTGCTGGCCCCGCGCGATCGGGACGAGAACGCGTCCGCCATCCTGGAAGTGCGCGCCGGCACCGGCGGCGACGAGGCGGCGCTGTTCGCCGGCGACCTGTTCCGCATGTACCAGCGCTACGCGGCCAGCCAGGGCTGGCGCGTCGAGATCGACAGCGTCTCCGAAGGGGAGATGGGCGGCTACAAGGAAATCATCGCCTCGGTTAACGGCGACGGCGTGTTCGGCCGGCTGAAGTTCGAGAGCGGCGTGCACCGCGTGCAGCGAGTGCCGGAGACCGAGGCCCAGGGCCGGATCCATACCAGCGCCGCCACCGTCGCCGTCCTGCCCGAGGCCGAGGACGTCGACATCGTCATCAACGACGCCGACCTGCGCATCGACACCTACCGCTCGAGCGGCGCCGGCGGGCAGCACGTCAACAAGACCGACTCGGCCGTGCGCATCACCCACCTGCCGACCGGCGTGGTGGTGACCAGCTCCGAGAAGAGCCAGCACGAGAACCGCCGCAAGGCGATGGCCAACCTCAAGGCCCGGCTCTACGACATGCAGCGCCAGGCCCTGGACGACGCCCGCTCCGACGCCCGCAAGAGCCAGGTCGGCAGCGGCGACCGCTCCGAGCGCATCCGCACCTACAACTTTCCGCAGGGCCGGGTGACCGACCACCGCATCAACCTGACCCTCTACAACCTGGCCAAGATCATGGAGGGCGAGGCGCTGGACGACGTGATCAAGCCGCTGATCGCCGAGGACCAGGCCGCGCGCCTCGCGGCGCTGGAAGACGAGTTCAACTGAACCGGGCTTTTCGTCCTGCGCTCGGAGCAGGTCGGATAGCAGCGCCCCGGGGCTTGCCGCGATCCCCTGCCTGAGGCAGTGACGGACCATGGCCGCCACCGTCTCCGCCCTCTATCGCCACCCCGTGAAGGGCTTCACGCCCGAGCGTCTCGACGCGGCCGATCTGGCCGTGGGCGAGAGTTTCCCCTGCGACCGGCTCTTCGCCGTCGAGGTCGGGCCCAGCGGGTTCGACGCCGCCAGCCCGGCCTGGGTGTCAAAGATGCAGTTCGCCGTCCTGGCGCGGATCGCCCGGGTCGCCAAGGCCCGCACCGCCTACGACGAGGCCACCGGGGTGTTCAGCGCCAGGGCCGAGGGCATGCCCGATCTCGCCGCGCCGCTGGGCGATGCCGCGGGCCGCGCGGCGCTCGCCGACTGGCTGACGCGCCTGCTCGGCGACGAGGTCGACGCGCCGCTGAAGGTGATCGCCGCGCCGGGGACCTGGCGGTTCATGGACCACCCCCTGGGCCATGTCTCGATCATCAACCTCGCCAGCGTTCGCGACCTGGAGCAGCGGATCGGCAAGCCGCTCGACCCGCTGCGCTTTCGCGGCAACATCTATGTCGACGGGTGGGAGCCCTGGATCGAGAACCAGTGGACCGGCCGGACGCTGAAGGTCGGCGGCGCGACGACCACGGTGTTCAAGCCGATCGTCCGCTGCGCGGCGACGCACGTCGATCCGGTCACCGCCGAGCGCGACATCGATGTCGTCAAGGCGCTGTTCGACACCTATGGCCATACCCTGTGCGGCCTCTATGTGCACACCGCCGCCGCCGGCCGGGTGGCCGAAGGCGACGCGCTGGAGCTTCTTCCATGACCACGCTGGTGAAGACCTGGAAGGCCGGCCGCGAGCGGCTGGAGACCGGCGGCATCGACCAGCCGGTGATCGACGCGCGCCTCATGCTGGAGGCAGCGGCCGGCGTCACGCGGGTGGACATCATCACCGACCCGCACCGCCTGCTGACCGGCGAGCAGATGACCACCTTCGACGGCTACATCGAGCGTCGCCTGCGCCGCGAGCCGGTCAGCCACATCCTGGGCCGCAAGGGCTTCTGGAAGATCATGCTCAACGTCACGCCGCACGTCCTGACGCCGCGGCCGGACACCGAGGTGATCGTTGACGAGGCCCTGAAGGCCTTCCCCGAGCGGATGAGCTTCAACGTGCTCGACCTGGGCGTCGGTTCGGGCGCCATCCTGCTGGCCATCCTGGCGGAGCGGCCGGCCGCCAAGGGCCTGGGCGTCGACATCTCGGAGGAGGCACTGGCCGTGGCGCGCGAGAACGCCGCCAACCTGGACCTCGACAACCGGGTGGCGCTGCTGCGCGGCGACTGGACCGCGGGCCTGGGCGACGCCGGCTTCGATCTGGTTGTGTCCAACCCGCCCTATATCGCCACCGACGAGATCGAGACCCTCGACCCGGAGGTCAAGGACCACGAGCCACGCATCGCCCTCGACGGCGGCCCGGACGGGCTCGATCCCTACCGCCTGCTGGCTTCCGAGATCCTGAGGGTCCTCAAGCCCGGCGGCATGTTCGCCGTGGAGATCGGGCACACCCAGGCGGCCGACGTCGAGGCCCTGTTCCGCGCGGCCGGCGCCGCCCAGGTTCGGACGATCAAGGATCTGGCCCTGCGGGACCGGGTTCTGGCGGGCGCGAAAAACCCCTTGGAAACGTAGGGCCGAGGGGTTACATCTCGACTCGTTCCCTCCCAGATCGCCGAAGATCGAAAGTCTCGACGACGGACGCGCGGGGCCTTTTGGCCGGATCGCAGCGCTGGAGAGCCGGGCGGGAACCTTAGGAAACAGCGTCTTTCTTGAACAGCAAACCGGGCCCTTGCGCCCGAACAGGTCTCCAGAACCAGCCGGCAAGGCCCGCAACCGGGCCTGCCGCAGTGCAGGTCAAAGGTAAACATGAGAGATTTCAAGGGTATGAAGCGTCAGCGCGGCCGCAATCGCGGCGGCGGCGGCGGCAACAAGCCCCAACAGCAGAACGCCAACCGGGCGTTCGACTCCAACGGTCCCGAAGGCGTGAAGGTCCGCGGCGCGGCCCAGGGCGTCTTCGAAAAGTACCAGCAGCTCGCGCGCGACGCCTCGTCGGCCGGCGACCGGGTTCTGGCCGAGAACTACCTGCAGCACGCCGAACACTACTTCCGCACCCTGAGGGCCATGCAGCCGCATCGTCCCGTGTCCGACATCGTCGGCCGCGAGCAGTTCGCCTCCGGCTTCGACATCGACTTCGAGGCCGAGCCCGAGGACGCCCCCGAGCAGCCCGAAACGCCGGAAGCGGCCGAGGGCGGCGACAATGCCGACGGCCAGCGCGACGCCCGCGACGGCCAGCGCCAGGACGGTCGCCGCGAGCGCTTCGATAACCGTCGTGACCGCGATGAGCGTCCCCGCGACGAGCGGCCGCGAGATGATCGTCCGCGGGACGAGCGCCCCCGGGATGAGCGGCCCCGTGATGATCGTCCGCGGGACGATCGCCCGCGCGAGGATCGGCCCGAAGGCGGTCGCCGTGACCGCTGGCGTGAGCGCGACGAACGCCGCGAACGCCAGGAGCGCGCCGCCGCCGAAGCGCCGCGCGACCCGCTGGCCGTGATCGAGCCGCAGGCCGCCCCCCTGACCGCCGAGGCCCCGGCCGACGAGTCCCCGCGCCTGCGCGGCCAGGACGGCGCCGTCAGCGAGCTGCCCGCCTTCCTGGGCCGTCCGACCGCCGCCGAACCCCGCGAGGAGGCGCCGGCCGCCGAGGCCAAGAAGCCCCGCCGTCGCCGCGCCCCGCGCAGCTTCGAGGGCGGCGAAGGCGCTCCGGCCGAGACCGAGGAAGCCTAGGACCTTCGCCTAAAGATCGAAGTCGAACATCACGATCTCGACCCCGTCCTCGCCGAACGACTCGTACAGGCGCCGGGCAGGCAGGTTGTCGACCTCGGTCCCCAGCCAGGAGGCCTGGCAGTTCATCGATCTGCCCAGATCGAACAGCGCCTGCATCATGTCACGGGCGACGCCGCGTCGGCGCCAGTCCGGAGAGACGCCGACCTCGTCGATGTAAAGCTCATCGGGCTTGTCGGGGTGTTTGTGGATGACCGCGGCGGCCTGACCGACCACCCGTCCGCCGTCGACGGCGACGATCATCAGATTGACCGGCTCGGCGAGGTAGGCGCGCAGGCGGTCCGGCACGACATCCATATCGAAGACGTCTTCCGCCACGTTGCGCAGGAGGTCGGCGTTGGCGGCCGTCAGCCGGAGGATCTCGATGGTCATGGCGACAGGATAGCCCGGCCGGGGACGTTTCGGGATAGCCCCTGTCCGGCGGGGGGCTTAGAACGGCGCCTCGAATCCGCCCCATGCGACCACTGACGCTGGAAGCGCGATGGAGCTAGCTAGCGCCATCCGAACATGTGAACTCATCGCGATACATATCCAAACGCGCCACCTATAAACGCATTTAGTCATGTTTGCACGCTTTGCGAGTATTTTGGCGCTCGAGGCCCCA
>Ga0315900_10006964_pt1 | contig 14971 bp, 15 predicted proteins | sample LakEriMetagenome_FD_203521 | JGI IMG/M metagenome (GOLD analysis project Ga0315900, IMG submission 203521) | Freshwater fungal communities from buoy surface, Lake Erie, Ohio, United States - Buoy 12 MA114 | ecosystem: Environmental > Aquatic > Freshwater > Lake > Lake biofilm | place: USA: Lake...
TCACCGCCGAGGACGACACCCCGCTCCTGTGGGTCATCCGCGACGAGCTGGGCCTCACAGGCACCAAGTACGGCTGCGGCATCGCCCAGTGCGGCGCCTGCACGGTGCATGTGAACGGCCAGCCGGCTCGGTCCTGCTCCACGCCGGTCAGCGCCATGGCGGGCATGAAGATCACCACCATCGAGGGCCTGGGCGGGTATCACCCGGTCCAGCAGGCCTGGGTGAAGGCGGACGTGCCGCAATGCGGCTACTGCCAGTCCGGCCAGATCATGAGCGCGGCCGCGCTCCTGACCGAGAACAAGGCCCCCAGCGACGCCGACATCGACGCGGCCATGGCCGGGAACATCTGCCGATGCGGCACATACCCGCGTATCCGCGCGGCCATCAAGGACGCGGCCGGCATCGCCGCCGCCCTGCCGGCCAAGGCGTGAGGAGACCGACCATGAACGCCCATACCCCTGTCGCCAAGGTCGATCCGTCCCGCCGCGAAGTCCTGGTCGTCGGCGCCGTGGTCGCCGGCAGCAGCCTGCTGGTCGGCTGCTCCCTCGGCGACCTGATGAGCATCGGCTCGGAAGCCGAGTTCGGGGCCTTCGGGCCCTTCATCAAGATCACCGACGACGGTCAGGTGACCGTCGTTTCCAAACATGTCGAGTTCGGGCAGGGCAGCCATGCGGGCCTGGCGGCGATCGTCGCCGAGGAGCTCGACGCTGACTGGAACCGCGTCCGCGTCGAGCAGGCTCCGGCGGTCGCCAAGGCCTACGCCAATACGGCCATGGGCGTTCAGGGCACCGGCGGCAGTACCGCCATCTCCAACAGCTGGACCCAGCTGCGCACTGCCGGCGCCGCCGCGCGGGCGATGTTCGTCGAGGCCGGCGCCAAGAAGTTCGGCGTTCCCGCCGGCCAGATCAGCGTCAAGGACAGCGTCGTCAGCGGGGGCGGCCAGAGCGCGACCTTCGCCGAGCTGCTATTCGACGCCAGCAAGGTCAAGCCGCCCAAGGAACCGGTGCTGAAGGACCCCGCGACCTTCACCCTGATCGGTTCCGACCGGGTTCGCCGCAAGGACAGCCAGGTCAAGAGCGACGGCTCCGCCCGCTTCACCATCGACGTCAAGGAAGACGGCCTGCTGACCGCCGTGGTGGCCCATTCGCCGCGCTTCGGCGGCAAGGTGAAGAGCTTCGACGACACGGCGGCCCGCAAGGTCAAGGGCGTGGTCGATGTCGTCGAGATCCCGAGCGGCGTCGCCGTCGTGGCGACAGGGACCTGGGCGGCGCTGAAGGGCCGCGAGGCCCTCAAGGTGGAGTGGGACGACACAAAGGCCGAGACCCGGTCGTCGGACCAGATCCTGGCCGAGTTCCGCGCCATCGCCGGGGGCAAGGGGCCCGCCGACCTGAAATGGGCCGCGTTCGACTCCAAGGGCGATGCCGCGAGCGCGAAGGGTGAGGCGCTCGAGGCGACCTACGACTTCCCCTACCTGGCCCACGCCTCGATGGAGCCGATGAACTGCGTGGCCCTGGTCCAGGGCAACAACGCCACCCTGACCTTCGGATCGCAGTCGCCCACGCTCGACCAGCTCAACACAGCAAAGATCGTCGGCAACCTGCCTGGCGCGATCAAGATCGAGACAGTATTCGCCGGCGGCTCGTTCGGCCGCCGGGCCAACTTCCAGTCCGACTACGTCGTCGAGTGCGTCCACATCGCCAAGAAGGCCGGCAAGGGCAAGCCGGTGAAGCTGGTCTGGACCCGCGAGGACGACATGCGCGCCGGCTACTTCCGGCCCATCGTCCACCATGCGGTGAAGGTGACGGTCGACAAGGACGGCTATCCGGCGACCTGGACCCATCGCATCGTGACCCAGTCCCTGATGAAGGGCTCCCCGACCGGCGTGCCGGAGCTGGACGAGACCGCCGTCGAGGGAACCAAGGGCTCGCCTTATCTCAAGGCCACTCCGGTGGTCGACGCCCAGGTGGCGCTGCCCGACGTCGGGGTGCCGGTGCTGTGGTGGCGGTCCGTCGGCGCGACCCACACGGCCCATGTCATGGAACACACCATCGACCAGCTGGCCCGCAAGGCCGGCAAGGATCCGGTCGAGTATCGCCGCGTCCTGTTCACAAAGGCCGGCGCCCGGCGTCACCTGGCGGTCCTCGACCTGGCGGTGTCAAAGGCCGGGCCGGTTCCGGCCGGTCAGTTCCGCGGCGTGGCGGTGCACGAGTCCTTCGGCTCGGTGGTCGCCCAGATCGCCGATGTCAGTCTGGTCCCGGGCGCCGATCCGAAGGTCAACCGCGTGGTCACCGCCATCGACTGCGGCACGGCCATCTCGCCCGACCAGATCGCGGCGCAGATGGAAGGCGGCACCTGCTACGGCCTGTCGGCGGCCCTTTACGGCGAGACGACGCTGAAGGACGGCATGGTCCAGGAAACCAACTTCGACACCTACCGCGTGCTGCGGCTGCCCGAGGCGCCGATCGTCGAGACCCATATCCTTCCGTCGGGCAATCCGCCCAGCGGCGTGGGTGAACCCGGCACCCCGGTGATCACCGCCGCCCTGGCCAACGCCATGCTGGCGGCGGGACAGCCGCCGGTGTCGAGGCTGCCGATCGTGCGGGCGGTGGTGTAGCGCCGTTTCGAAGCTGTGCGACCTTCGACACGCGCTTCGCGCTGCTCAGCAGGCGCGTCGAAGGACGCACGGCCTTTCCCTGGTCACCCGGCCTTCTCATCCACGTCGAACAGCACGCCCGGGTCATCGACCGGGACCAGCGCCAGGTCCGGGCCGAGCGCGTCAAGCAGCTTGCCGGCGCCCCGGTCGCCGGTCTGGGTCTTGAGCACAGCGAACAGCTTCGATCCGAACAGCACCGGATGCCCGCGCCGCTCGCCATGAACCGGCGCCGCCGCCCAGGCCCCGGCGGCCAGGGCGGCCGCCAGCTTCGCCGGCAGGTCGTGCGGGACCCTGGGCATATCGCCCAGGAAGATGAAGGCCCCGGCGCAGTCGCGGGGCAGGCCCTCGACGCCGGCCCGCATCGAGGCGGCCATGCCCTCGGCATGCTCGCGCGCGTGGATCATCCGCAGGCGCGGCGTCTGTCCGGTGCGGCTGGCGAAGCGGCTGGCCGCCTCCAGCACCCGGCCGTCGGCGCCCCAGACCACGCTGACCGTCCGCGCCGGCGAGGCGAAGGCCGTCGCCAGCGCCGCGTCGAGCAACAGGCCCTCGCCCCAGGGCGAGGTCAGCTTGCCGCCGCCGAACCGTTTCCCGGCCCCCGCGGCCAGAACAATGGCGTCGAGCGCTTCTCCCCCTGTCGCCATGTCGCCCCCCGGCTTATCTTGGTCCTCAGATGACCCCGTATGACTCCAGCGCCGCGCCGACGCCAGCCGCCAGACACCCTCTGGTCGACGGCTTCGGGCGCGCTGTGACCTACCTTCGGGTGTCGGTGACCGACCGTTGCGACCTGCGTTGCGTCTATTGCATGGCCGAGCACATGACCTTCCTGCCCAAGGCGGAGGTGTTGACGCTGGAGGAGCTGGACCGCGTCGCGAGCGCCTTCATCGGCCTGGGCGTGCGCAAGCTGCGGCTGACCGGCGGCGAGCCGCTGGTCCGCAAGGGCTTCATGGGGCTGGTCGAGAGCCTGTCGCGCCACCTGCGGTCGGGGGCGCTGGACGAGCTGACCCTGACCACCAACGGCACCCAGCTGGCGCGGTTCGCCGGCGATCTGGCCCGCCATGGCGTCAAGCGGATCAATGTCTCGCTCGATACGCTCAAGCCGGCCCTGTTCCGGACCCTGACCCGGGGCGGAGACGTGGCGGCGGTGATCGACGGCATCGACGCGGCGCAGGCGGCCGGCATCGCGGTCAAGATCAACGCCGTCGCGCTTCGCCAGGACAACGCCGCCGAGATCCCGGCGCTGATCCAGTGGGCCCATGCGCGCGGCCTCGACATGACCCTGATCGAGACCATGCCGCTGGGCGAGGTGGAGGCCGACCGCACTGACCAGTATCTGTCGCTCGGCGAGGTGCGGCGCGAGCTGGCCAGCTACTGGACCCTGACCGATCTGCCGCTGAACACCGGCGGCCCGGCGCGCTATGTGCGGGTCGAGGAGACCGGCGGGCGGCTCGGCTTCATCACCCCGCTCAGCCATAACTTCTGCGAGGCCTGCAACCGGGTGCGGCTGACCTGCACCGGGACCCTGCACACCTGCCTGGGCCGCGAGGACGCCAGCGACCTGCGGGCCGTTCTGCGCGCCGGCGCGAGCGACGCCGGGCTGGTTGACGCCATCCGCCGGGCCGTCGACGCCAAGCCGCGGGGCCATGATTTCCAGATCGCTCGCGCGGCGGCCCCCGCCACCCGGCGCCACATGTCGACGACGGGCGGCTGAGGTGGCCCGGGTGCTGCTGTTCGGTCGTCTCGCCGACATCGCCGGCTGGCGGGAGCGGACCGTCGAGGGCGCCAGTCTCGCCGATCTCCGCGCGGCGCTCTCCGCCGACCCGGATCTGGCCGAGGCCCTGGCCGGCAAGGGCGTCCAGGTCGCGGTGGACAAGGTCATCGTCCGCGGCGAGGCGGGGCTGACCGCGACGTCCGAGGTCGCCTTCATGCCGCCCATGAGCGGCGGATGAGCGTCACCCTCCAGAGCGAGCCGTTCGAACCGGGCGCGCTGCTGACCTCCTTCAGCGCAGGGCGGGTCGAGACCGGCGCCGTGGTCAGCTTCACCGGCCTGGCGCGGGCCGAACAGGGCGGGACGGAGATCCTTGAGCTGGAGGCCTACCCCGGCCTGACCGACGCGGAGATCTCGCGGATCGCGCAGGCCGCCGCCGCGCGCTTCGGGCTGCAGGACTGGCGCGTCGTCCACCGCATCGGCCGCATCGCGCCGGGCGAGGCCATCGTCTTCGTGGCCACCGCCTCCGCGCATCGCCGCGAGGCCTTCGAGGCCTGCGACTATCTGATGGATTACCTCAAGAGCCGGGCGCCCTTCTGGAAGAAGAGCCACGGCCCGGACGGCGCCCGCTGGATCGAGCCGACCGACCGCGATAGGACCGACGTCGAACGCTGGGAGACACCATGACCATCACCATCGGCGGCAGGATCGACGAGACCCTGGCCGTGACGCCTGTCCGCGTGGCCGTGCTGACCGTGTCGGACACCCGCGACGAGGAGAGCGACACCTCCGGCCACCTTCTGGCCGGGCGGGTGACGTCGGCGGGGCACGAACTCGCCGACAAGCAGCTGGTTCCTGACGACGTCGACGCCATCCGCGCCCGGATCAACGCCTGGGTGGCGTCCGGAACCGTGGACGCCATCGTCACCACCGGCGGCACCGGCCTGACCGGCCGGGACGTGACGCCCGAAGCGGTGCGGCCGATGTTCGACAAGGAGATCGACGGCTTCTCGGTGATCTTCCATCTGGTCAGCTACCAGACGGTGGGGCTCTCGACCCTGCAGTCGCGGGCCCTGGCCGGGATCATCAAGGGCGTGTTCGTCTTCTGCCTGCCGGGCAGCAACGGCGCGGTGAAGGACGGCTGGGACAAGGTCATCGCCGCCCAGCTCGACAGTCGCCACCGGCCCTGCAACATGGTCGAGCTGATGCCCCGGTTGCTCGAAACGTGAGCCGCCTCACCCACATCGACGCCGAGGGCCGGGCGCGGATGGTCGACGTGACCGGCAAGCCCGACACAGTGCGCGAGGCGGTGGCCACGGGTCTGGTGCGGATGGAGGCGGCGACCCGCGACCTGGCCCTGTCCGGCGATGCGAAGAAGGGCGATGTCCGCGCCACGGCGGAGATCGCCGGCGTGATGGCCGCCAAGAAGACGAGCGACCTCATCCCCCTCTGCCATCCGCTGGCGCTGTCGAAGGTGGAGGTTGCGGTTGAGCCGCACGCCGAGGGCCTCGCCGTCACGGCGCGGGTGAAGACCACCGGCCCGACCGGCGTGGAGATGGAGGCCCTGACCGCCGTCTCCGTCGCCTGCCTGACGATCTACGACATGCTCAAGGCCGCCGACAAAGCCATGGTCATCGACGCCGTCCGGCTGGAGACCAAGACCGGCGGCAAGTCGGGCGCCTGGGTGAGGCCAGCCTAGTTCTTTTCGCTGCTCCGGCGGGCCACGGCCAGCCCGACCAGCGCGACCGCCGCGGCGACCAGGGCGGCGGTGGCCGCGGGATGCTCGCGCGCTTCCTTGCCCGCCGCCTTGGCCAGCGCCTTGCCCTTGGTCTTGGCCTCGTCCGCCAGTTTCACCGCGGCGTCGGCGAGGTTGGCCGTGGTCTGGGAAAGCTCGTCGGAGACATCATCGCCCAGATGCTTGGAAAGCTTCTTGAGGCTGTGCATCACGTCGTCCAGGACGTCGTCGATCTCGTGCCGCAGTTCTTTTGCAACAGATTTGGTCATGGGTCTTCTCCATTCCTGGCGTTGATTGGGCGCTCGCCGGCAGGCGAACGCATTGACCCTGATCAACCCTAGCCGGCGATCATCGCCTTCAGCCGGGCGATGATCGCTTCACGCGCGGCGTCGTCCGGCGCGGCCTCGAGCGCCCGGTTGAGGGCGATCATCAGGTCGGCGCGGTCATTGTGCCAGTCGAGCTTCGCCGCCCGTCCGGGGGCGATGCGATGGCCGCCGCCCTCGACGACCTCCGCGCCCTCCGGGATCAGGCGGAAGACGTCGTCGATCTGCGGCGCCTTCAGCTGGGCAGGTGCAAAGCCCGCCGTTTCCAGCCGGGTGCGCAGCCCCTCGACGGCCTCGGGCTCGCCGTGGGCCAGGAAGACCGATCCTGTCACCGGGCGGCGATCCGAGGCCCAGGACACAAGCCCCCGGGCGTCGGCGTGACCGGAATAGACGTCCAGCATCCGGACCCGGGCCTTCACCCGGACCTCCTCGCCCTGGATGGTCACCCGGTCGGCGCCCTCATGCAGCAGCCGGCCCAGGGTGCCGACCGCCTGGTAGCCGGTCAGCAGCACGGTCACCTCTCTGCGCCAGAGCAGGCGCTTGAGATGTCGGCGGATGCGGCCGGCGTCGCACATGCCGCTGGCGGCCATGATCACGTGCCAGCCGTCGAGGCGCTCGAGGGTGTCGCTGTCCCAGGGCTTGGGCAGGAAGCGCAGCCGCCCCGACGGGCGCACGCTGTCGAACGGGTTGCGACCCAGGTCCGGGTTCCAGCCGCGACTGAGGAAGACCTCCGTCGCCTCGATGGCCAGCGGCGAGTCGAGGAAGACATCGCCGGCCGGGGCCTCGCCGCTGTCCATCACGGCCATCAGGTCGGTCAGCAGTTCCTGCGTCCGCTCCACCGCGAAGGCCGGCAGAAGCAGCGGGCCGCCGGCGTCATGGGCGGCCCTGAGCTCCTCGGCCAGGGCCTGGCGGCGTCGCACAGGGTCGATCGGCGCACGCTCGCGGTCACCGTAGGTGGACTCCAGGATCAGATGGTCGATGCCGGCCGGGGCCGCCGGCTCCGGTGTGAAGTCGCTGCCGCCCGGACCAAGGTCGCCGGAGAACAGCAGCCGTTGCGGTCGCTCGCCGCCGGTCAGATCGACGGTGACCGACGCGGCGCCGAGGATGTGGCCGGCCGGGGTCCAGAGGGCGGTGATATCCGGCGTGATCGTCTCAGGCACATCGAATTTCACCTTCCGGAACTGGGCCATCACGGCCTCGGCGTCCTTCTCGGTGTAGATCGGCTCGACCGGGCGGCGGCCCCGCTTTTCGTTGCGGCGGTTCAGGTGGCGGACCTCGGCCTCCTGGATGCCGCCGGCGTCGGCCAGCATGACGGCGCACAGGTCCCGGGTGGCGGCCGTGGCGTAGATCGGCCCGGTGAAGCCGGCCTTCATCAACTTGGGCAGCAGGCCGGAATGGTCGATATGGGCGTGGGTCAGCAACACCGCGTCGATGTCGGCGGCGTCGAACGGGAAGGCCTCGTAGTTGAGCGCCTTGAGGGTCTTGGACCCCTGAAACATGCCGCAGTCGACGAGGACGCGGGATTCGCCGGCGCGGAGCTCCGCACAGAACCCGGTGACGCATCCCGCCGCGCCGTGAAAGGCCAGCGTCGGCGCGGCGGCGCCGCTCATTCGGAGGCCCGAAGGCGCGCTGCGCGCAGGTGATCCTGGATCGCGGCGACGGACTCGTCGAGCCTGTCGTGCGGGTCGGTGACCGTGACGCGCCTGGCGAGCGCCGTAGGCAGGGCCTTGCGCAGCACGCCCAGGGCCCGGGGCGGCGCCACGACGGCGAGATAATCGAAGCGATGGTCTCGAACCACATGCTCCAGGTGATCGACCAGGTCCGTCAGGAACTGGCGTTCGCCCTTGTCGCGCGGCGGCTCGTGGCTGGCGTGGGTGGAGCCGCCGACGCGGGCGTGAACCGTCGCGCGCTGGGCGCCGGCCGGCTGTTCGAAGGGCGCCGCGCCCTTCAGCCACTCTCCATGTTCATGCAGCGGCCCTGCGAGGCGCGCTTCCTCCAGCAGTCGCACCCGCCTACCGTCGGCCAGAACGACAAGCGTCCGTCCATCCTCGATCATGATCTGTCTCCCGTGGCCGCCATCGCGGTGGAAGACAGTCTGCGCCCGTCCGGGAGGCGGCAAACTGATCGAAATCAAACCCGCGCCGAGTCGGGCGCCGACAGACGGGCGAGCTAAGCCGGCGCGACGCAGCGGGCCGAACGCAGGGCGATGATCTCGCCCAGGGTCGCCACCGCGACCTCCCACGGCGCCTTGCCGCCCAGGTCCAGGCCGATGGGCGCGCGGAGGCGGGCGAGGTCGCGATCCGTCAGGCCGGCCGCCTTCAGCCGCTCCAGCCGCTCGGGCAGTCGGCGGCGCGCGCCGAGCAGGCCGACATAGGGCGCCGGCGAGGGCAGGGCGGCCATCAGGGCGGCGTGGTCCAGATCGATGTCGTGACCGCAGATCGCCACCGCGCTCCAGGCGTCGAGGCCGAGGACGGCGAGCGCCTCGCCCGGGTCATCGCGGCGGTAGGCGACCCCGGCAAGGGGCGGCGGCGCCGAGGGCCCGCGTGGCCGGATCAGGGTGGTCTCCAGGCCTGCCTGGGCGCCCAGCGCGGCTATGGCCATGGCGGTCGGGTCGCCGCCGAGCACCGCCAGCGTCCAGACCGGGTCCTGCCGCACGACCACGGCGCCGGGCCAGCCCGCCGCCTCGCCGTCGCCGCAGAGCCGTCGCCGGCCGTCGCTGATCCAGGCGGAGGGCCGCCGCGCGTCCATCCGCGCGAACAGCCCCGTCGCCGCCGGATCGCCGGGCGACACGCGCTCGACCAGGATCTCGATCCGCGCGCCGCAGAGCAGGCGGATGTCGGGCCAGGGACTACCGGCGCCGTAAACCAGCCGCCGGGGTTCACCGTCGGCAAGGCAGGCCGCCGCATGGCCCGCGACATCGGCCTCGACACAACCGCCCGACAGGAAGCCGGAGACGACGCCCTCGCCGAACACCATCTGCGTCCCGACTGGCCGGGGCCCGCCGCCGTCCAGCGCCGCGATGGTCGCCAGGGCCGCCGGGCGACCGGCCTGGAGCAGCCCGCGAAGCACCGGCCGCTGGTCGTCTCGGAAGCCGTAGTCCGGCCAGTCGGGAAGGCGATCGAGCATGGCGGCAGATTAACCCCTGCGAAACGGTCTCGATACCGCTTCCTTAAGCATCTGGGGCGCATGGTTATCTTCGATTTCACCACGAAGCCGGGATCCCCCGATGGGCCGCGCCGCCTTCCTCGTTTCGCCTCCGGCCCCCCGCGGGGGGCCGCGCCTGCGCGCCCAGGGCTGCCGCCTGTGGGACGCGGACGGGGCAGAGCGGCTGGATTTCGACATGGTCGGCGCCGCCGCCCTGCTGGGCCATGCCCACCCAGGCGTCGAGGCGGCCGTCGCCGACAACCGGGCCACCCTGCATGACGCCCAGGCGGCGCTCTCGGCCATGTTGCCCCGTGCGCCGCGCGTCAGGTTCACCGCTGACGAGGCCCAGGCCCTGCCGGCCGCCATCGACGCCGCGCGGCGTGCCACCGGTCGCCACCGGGCGGCCGTCTGGGAGTCCGGCGCGGGCGTGTTCGGCGGCGCCGGCGATGTCGCCGCCATCATTGTCGACCCGCTTGGGGTCTCGCCGGCGGATCTGATCGCCGCCCGGCGGGACGCCGACGCCTGCGGTTCGGTGCTGATCTTCGACGAGGGCCTGTCAGGCTTCCGGACGCATGAGCGCGGGGCCCAGGGGCTGTCCGGCGTCGCCCCGGACCTTGCCGTGTTCGGCGCCCAGATCGCCAACGGCCGCCCGCTCGGCGCCGTGGCCGGGCGTCCGGACCTGATCGCCGCCCTTGACGAGAATGACCTCCCGCCGCCCCGTCCGGACGCCATCGCGGCGGCCACCGCGACTCTGACCCTGCTGGTCAGGACACCCGTCGCGGCGCGCATCGGCGTCCTGGGCGCCGAGCTGCAGGCCGAGGTGGCCCGCCTCGCCGACGCCTGCACGGCCGGCCGAAGCTTCGCCCTGGCCGGGGATCCGTCGCTGCCCACGCCGCTGTTCGGCGCGCCCTGGCTGGAAGGCCTGTGGCTGCGCGAGATGGCCGCCCGCGGCCTGAACGTGGTCGGCCCACATGCTCTCAGCGCCGCGCACGGGGAAGCCGAGCTCGCTCGCCTGATCGCGGCCTATGTCCGTATCCTGCCGATGATGGTCGATGAAGCCCGCCCGCGGACGTCCGCGGATCGCGGCCTCTTCCTCCTGTCGGCCTGTCCAGAAGGACTCGCATGACGCCTGTACTGTCCAAGCTCGGTCTGGGGTCGTCCCAGTTCGTGCCCGGAGGCTCGACGCCGCCGCGCGGCCGCTCGCCCGAGGCCGAGGCGCGGGATATCCTGACCATAGCCGGTCGGTCGGGTCTGGGCGTGTTCGACGCCTCTGGCTCCTGGGGCAAGGCCGAGACCCTGCTCGGCGACCTGATGCCGCGTCCGGTTCCGTTCCGGGTGATCATCGGATCGGTGCGTCCTGATCGGGGCCCCGACTTCGTCGAGGGCGAGGCCCGCGCCAGCCTGGCGCGCCTGGGGATCGAGCGCGCCGATGCGATCGTGGTGCCGATGGTCTCGGACCTGTTCGGGCCCCAGGGCGAAGCCATGTGGACCCGGCTGCGCCAGATGAAGGACGCCGGGCTGTTCAAGCGGATCGGCGTCGCCGTCCATGCCTCGGATGATCCGGTCGGCGTCGCCCGCCGGTTCAGGCCCGACCTGATCCAGGCGCCGGGCTCGCTGCTCGACCAGCGGATGCTGGCCGACGGCACGCTGGCGCGGATCGCCGGCATGGGCATCGAGGTGCAGCTGCGCTCGATCTTCCTCAACGGCCTGCTGTTCCTGCCGATCGACCGCATCCCGGGCCAGCTCAAGAGCGCCACGCGGGGCCTGTCGAAGGTGCGCCGCATGATCGCCGAGGGCCGCAGCGATCCGCTGCAGGCCGCGCTCGGGTTCGCGCTGTCGCGTCCCGAGGCCAGCACCGTGCTGGTCAACGTCCATTCCGCCGCCGAGCTGTCCGCGGTCATCGCCGCCGCCTCCAGCCCGCCCCCCGATCTCGACTGGAACGAGATGGCCCTCGACGACGAGGTGGTTCTCGATCCCCGCAGGTGGGCCGCCGCCTAAGGCGCGCGCGGTCCGGCCAACGCTCAGAAGGAGCAGCGCCATGATCCTCACCATCATCCAGGCCCGGATGGGTTCCAAGCGGCTCCCCGGCAAGGCGCTCGCCTCGCTCCATGGCCAGCCGCTGATCTGGCGTCAGCTCGAGCGCCTTCGGGCAGGTCGCTGCCCGACGAAGGTGGTCGTGGCCACCAGCCGTGAAGCCGCCGATGACGCCCTGGCCGCCTGGCTGGTGTCGAAGGGTCAGACCGTGTTCCGCGGCGCGCCGACCGACCTGCTCGACCGTTTCGCCCGCTGCGCCGCCTCGGCCGGCCCGGTCAGCCATGTCGTGCGGATCAAGGGCGATCAGCCGTTCGTCGACAGCCGCATTGTCGATGAGGCCATCCGCCTGGCGCTGGCCAGCGGCGCCGACTATGTCTCCAACCGCGAACCGGCCAGCTACCCGATGGGGCTGGAGGTCGAGGTGATCACCGCGAAGGCGCTGCGCGAGGCCGCCGCCGATCCGCGTGAGAACCTTGCCCGCATTTCGCCGACGGCCGCCATCCGCGCTCAACCCGACCGCTTCAGCCAGGCCGCCTTTCGCTGCGCCCAGGACCACGCGCGCCTCGACTGGCGGGTGAAGACCGCCGCCGACCTCGGCTTCGCCCGGTCGGTCTACGCGGCGCTCTATCCTTCGGACCCGCAGTTCGGCATGGGCGACGTGCTCGACCTGGTCGGCGGCGGCGTCGACCTGGGGCGCTACGCGGCTTAGAGCTGCAGGGCCCTTGATCCATGGACGGCCTTGCGTGCTTCGACACGCGACCTGCGGTCGCTGCTCAGCATGACGTGGCCGGGTAGCCTTCAATCGACGTCATCCTGAGCAGCCCGCGCGGCGGGCGTGTCGAAGGACGGACAACACAGTCCGTATTCCTGGCCGGCCCGAACAGGTCGGACCATGACGTCTGGTGCGAGGTCTAGCGGCCCCAGACCTGGAACGGATCCACGAACGGCTTGCCCAGCGCCTCGGCCACGGCCGGGTGGGTCAGTTCGCCCTTCAGGACGTTCAGGCCCTTCGCCAGGTGCGCGTCGCGCTCCAGGGCCTTGAGGCCGTGGTCGGCCAGGGCCAGGCCGAAGGGCAGGGTGGCGTTGCCGAGGGCCTCGGACGAGGTGCGCGGCGCGGCGCCGGGCATGTTGGCCACGCAGTAGTGGACGACGCCGTCGACGACATAGGTCGGCTCGGCGTGGGTGGTCGGGTGGCTGGTCTCGAAACAGCCGCCCTGGTCGATGGAGACGTCGACCAGCACAGAGCCCGGCTTCATGCGCTTCAGATGCTCGCGCCGGACCAGCTTGGGCGCGGCGGCCCCGGCGGTCAGGACCGCGCCGATGACCACGTCGGCCTTGAGGATCTCGTCCTCGACGGCGTCCAGGGTGGAGTAGCGGGTCAGCACCCGGCCCATGAAGATGTCGTCCAGCTCGCGCATGCGCGGGATCGACCGCTCAAGAACCACCACCTCGGCATTCAGGCCCATGGCCATGCGGGCGGCGTTCATGCCGACCACGCCGCCGCCCAGCACCGCAACGCGGGCCGGCGGCACGCCGGGCACGCCGCAGAGCAGCAGGCCCATCCCGCCGTTGTGCTTGAGCAGGGTCTCGGCGGCGGAGAAGACGGCGATCCGGCCGGCGACTTCGGACATGGGCGCCAGAAGCGGCAGGCCGCCCCGGGCGTCGGTGACGGTCTCATAGGCGATGGCCGCGCAGCCGGACGCCAGAAGGCCCTCGGTCTGGGCGGGATCAGGCGCCAGATGCAGGTAGGTGAACAGGATGTGCCGAGGCTCGAGCTTCTCCCACTCGACCTTCTGCGGCTCCTTGACCTTGATGATCATCTCGGAAGCTTGGAACACTTCCACGGCGTCGACGGCGATCTTCGCGCCGGCCCGGCGGAAGGCCTCGTCGTTGAAGCCGGCGCCCAGGCCGGCTCCCGTCTCGACGAGCACGTCATGGCCGCGGGCCACGTATTCCCGGACCGCCGTCGGGGTCAGCCCGACCCGGTGCTCGCCCGGTTTGATCTCCGCAGGAACTCCTACGCGCATGGTCGTTTCCCTCTGGCGGTTGTTTGGCGGGGGAATGTCCCGCCGCTCACGTTAGGTCAAGCACGATCTTGCCGCAACTCGCCCGTCACGTGAGTTCACAGAGCGCGGATTGACCGCTCAGGGGGGTTGGGCTCACATCATTAACCATAACGCATTGTGCGGGGAGTGGGGCCATGGCGCCGTCTGACGAAACGCCGAGTAATCCGGCCCAGGAGCCGCTCGCGCTCAGGTCAGAGCCGTCGAAGGCGGCGCCGTTCTGGAACCGCTTGAAGAATCCCGTGGTGCTGGCCGCCGCGGCGGCCCTGGCCCTGGGTTTCGGCGGCGGCTACGTGGTCGCGACCGTGGCGCCCGGCCTGATGTCGGGCGGATCCGACGGCCCCGGCGGATCGACCGTCTCCGAGCCCAACATCAAGGCCGCCTCCTGGTCGCTGTTCGGCAAGCCCCGGGCGGCCGGCGCGCCCCGGCGCGGCGTCCCGCGTCCCGAGGGCTTCGCCGTCTGGAAGACCCGGCTGGACACCAGCCGGCCCGAGCCGCTGGCCTGTATCGAGATGAGCAAGCCGCTCGACCCGTCGAAGTCGTACGCGGACTTTGTGCTGATTTCGCCGGACATCGGCGGGACCCCGGCGGTCAGCGTCAATTCGAAGAACAAGGCCGAGCTCTGCATCGGCGGCCTGGGCCTGACCGAGCGCCGCGTGACCCTGCTGAAGGGCCTGCCGGGCGCCGGGAACCAGACCCTGGCCGCCAACGCCGACGTAGACTTCACCTTTGGCGAAAAGCCTCCCTACGTCGGCTTCGCCGGCGACGGCGTGATCCTGCCGCGCGAGGACAGCGACGGCGTCGGCATCGAGACGGTCAATGTCTCGCGGCTGGCCATCGAGGTCTGGCGCGTCTCCGACCGCAATCTGGTCCGCAAGTCGATCAGCGCCCCGGAAGCGACCGGCGAGGGCCAGTGGCCGGGCGACTACGGCGACGACAGCCCCGATGACGAGGGCCGCGTGGTCTGGAAGGGCGAGGTCGCCGTGCGCGGCGGCCAGGGCGAGCGCGCCACCACCGTCTTCCCGCTGGGCGCGGTGCTCAGGGACATGGCGCCGGGCGGCTATGTCATCAAGGCGCGCGACGCCTCGGCCGGGGTGAAGACCGACGACGATGAAGGGGTCCAGCCGGCCCAGGCGCGGCGCTGGATCATGTTCACCGACATGGCGCTGATCGGCTACGACGGCGCCGAATCCCTCGACATCGTCGTGCGCTCGCTGAAGAGCGCCAAGGTCCAGTCCGGCGTCCGGGTGGCGCTGGTCGCCAGCAACGGCGAGGATCTGGCCGAGGCCAGGTCCGACGGCTCAGGCCGCGTGC
>Ga0315900_10006965_pt1 | contig 14970 bp, 12 predicted proteins | sample LakEriMetagenome_FD_203521 | JGI IMG/M metagenome (GOLD analysis project Ga0315900, IMG submission 203521) | Freshwater fungal communities from buoy surface, Lake Erie, Ohio, United States - Buoy 12 MA114 | ecosystem: Environmental > Aquatic > Freshwater > Lake > Lake biofilm | place: USA: Lake...
CGTCGCGGGGGATGCCCTCGAGGGCCTTGGCGGGGAGGTACTCGGCGAGGCCCTCGGCCATCACGATCACGCCGTACTGCTTGCCCTCCTGCTCCTCGCGGACCCGCATCGTCTTCACGATCCGGCCGACCACCGCGTCGATGTTCATGACCGGCTTGATCTTCGTCTCGCCGTTCGAGCCGGTGATCGTTTCCTCGCCGCGGTACTTGCCGTGGATGTCCTCCACGCTGATCACGAGGCTGGCCTCGCCGGCGATCGCGGCTCCGTAGGAGAGCCAGCCGGCGCTGCGGCCCATGGTCTCGCAGAGAAAGTAGGAACGGCTGGCCTCCGCGTCGTAAAGGAGGTTGCGAATCTCGCCGCCGAGCGTGTCGACCGCAGTGAAGAATCCGAACGTGAAGTCGATTCCCATGTAGTCGTTGTCGATCGTCTTCGGCAGGTGGACGACGGGGATGCGCTTGGCATCGGCGGGCAGGCGATCCTGATAGAGCTTGAACTTATTGGCCGACTTGAGCGTGTCGTCGCCGCCGATCGAGATCAGCGCCTCGACCCCGAGCGACCGCAGCCCCTCATAGGCGTTCTTGAGCGGCTGCGCCCGTTCGGCGTCGTCGAGGTGGCTGGGATGCGAGACGTGCTTGCCTGGGTTGGTGCGGGCGGTGCCGATCATGATCCCCTGGCCGCTCCGCGTCCGCTTGAGGAACTCGGGGGTGATCCGGATGTAGTCGCGGCCCTCGACGAGCGGGTTGGCGGGCGAGTAGTCGGCGAGCGACGAGTAGCCGTGCTTCATGCCGATCACCTCGGTGCCCTCGCGCATGAACGAGGTGGCGGCCGTCGAAATCACGGCATTGGCACCCGGGGCGGGGCCGCCGGCGAACAGGATCGCGACGCGGCGGAAGTGGTGGGTGGCGCGGTCGGGGCGGGACAGGGTCTCTGCCATGGAAGTCTCCGAAGGCGGGGGGTGCGGGCGTCAGCCGGCCAGCATCCGCTCCACGAACGTGGTGTCGACCTGCGCCTCGTGGAAGGCGGTGTTGGCCAGCACCTCGAGGTGCAGCGGCACCGTGGTCTTGATCCCCTCGACCCGCAGTTCCTTGAGGGCGCGGATCATGGTGTCGATCGCCTCACGCCGGGTGGGCTGGTGAACGATCAGTTTGCCGACGAGCGAGTCGTAGTGGGGCGGCACCACGTACCCCGTCGTGGCGTGGGAATCCCAGCGGACGCCGAAGCCGCCCGGAGCGATGATGCGGTCGATGCGGCCGGGGCAGGGGCGGAAGTTCGTCGCCGGGTCCTCGGCGTTGATGCGGCACTCGAGGGCATGGCCGCGGGGCTGGATGTCGTCCTGGCGGAGGTCCAGTTTCTCGCCGGCGGCCACCCTGATCTGCGCCTTCACCAGGTCGATTCCCGTCACCATCTCGCTCACCGGGTGCTCCACCTGGATGCGGGCGTTGACCTCGATGAAATAGAAATTGTTTTGCTGGTCGACGATGAATTCGACGGTGCCGGCCGAGTAGTAGCCGGCCGTCTTCGCCAACCGCACGGCGGCCTCGCACATCTTGCGGCGGATGTCCGCCGGCAGCCGCGGGGAGGGGCTCTCCTCGATCAGTTTCTGGTGCCGCCGCTGCGTGGAGCAGTCGCGTTCCCAGAGGTGAAACACGTTGCCGTGCTGATCGCCGAGGATCTGGATCTCCACGTGCCGCGGGCGTTCCACGTAGCGCTCGATGTAGATGCCCGGGTTGCCGAAGGCCGCCTGGGCCTCGGCCGAAGCCTGCTGCCAGGCGCTGGCCAGGGCCAGGTCGTTTGCGGCCACCCGCATGCCCTTGCCGCCGCCGCCGGCCGTGGCCTTAAGGAGCACGGGAAAGCCGATGTCGCGGGCGATGCGCAGGGCATCCTGCTCGCTGGCCACCAGCCCATCGCTGCCAGGCACCGTGGGCACGCCGGCCTCGCGGGCCAGCGCACGGGCGGAGTTCTTGTCTCCCACGCGTTCCATCGCCTCGGGCGCGGGGCCGATGAAGCCGATGTCGCAGGAACGGCACACTTCCGCGAAGTGAGAGTTCTCGGAGAGGAAGCCGTATCCGGGATGGATGGCCTGCACGTTGCCGATCTCGGCCGCGCTGATGACGCGGTCGATCCGCAGGTAGCTGTCGGCGGCCCGGGCGGGGCCGACGCAGATCGCTTCGTCGGCGAGATTCAGATAGGGCGCGTCGCGGTCCGCCTCGCTGAAGATCGCGACGGTCTCCACGCCAAGTTCGCGGCAGGCCCGGATCACCCGCAGAGCGATCTCGCCGCGGTTGGCTATCAGTATCCGTTTGAACATGAATCCATCCGGGGCATCCGCCCGTTCGGGCCTGGGCGGCGGGTCAGGCCTCGGGATCGACCTTGATGAGGGGTTGGCCGAATTCCACCGGCGCCCCGTTCTCCACGAGGATCGCCACGACCTGGCCGGATACGCCCGCGGGAATCTCGTTGAACACCTTCATGGCCTCGATGATGCAGACCGTCCTCTCCGGACCGATGCGGTCGCCCACCTTGACGAACGGGGCCGCGTCGGGGCCGGAGGCCCGGTAGAACGTGCCCACCATGGGACTCTTGATGACGAGCATCCGCGAATCGGCGGCGGGGGCCTGCGGGGCGGCTGCCTCGGCGGCGGCCGTCGGCCTGGGGGGCGGGGCGGCGGGAGCCGAGTAGGCGACGACTTCGCCGCCACGACGGATGCGGACGCGGTTGTCGGCCTGCTTGAGGTCGAGTTCCGAGAGATCGTGCTCCTTCATGAGCTCGATCAGGCGGCGAACCTTCTTCACGTCGAAGATGTCGCCCGGGTTCAGTGCGGCACACATGGTGGTCGATCGTCTCCAGGGCGCGGCCCACGGCGGCCGAAAATCAGCCGAATCGGGGCCGAGGGTAGCCCTTGCCCGCCGTTTCAGTCAAGGTAACGGTCGTTGCGGACGCCAGGCCGGGGCTGCCGGCGGCTTCGCTTACGGTTTTGATACCTTCGGACGCCGCCGCACGCGTGCTCGCGGAACGGGGCTGACCGGAGGGGCCTCTCGAGTGCGTCCCCCATGGCAGCGACGGCGCCACCGCCCGACCTTCCGCGACTCGCACCACGGGACTCCGCGGCCAGCAAGCGGGACTATGGCCGCGTCGTCGTGGCGGGCGGGGCTGCGGGCATGGCCGGGGCGCCGGCGCTGGCGGCGATGGCGGCGCTGCGTAGTGGCGCGGGACTCGTCGAACTCATCGTGCCGGACCCGATTGTCCGCATCGCCGCAGGGTTCGATCCGTGCCTGATGACTTACGGTCTGCCGGCGGTCGACGGCACGTTCGCTCCGGCCGCTGCCGAAGCGATCCTGAAGCGGATGGCGGCGGCCGACTCCGTGGCGGTGGGGCCCGGCATGGGGCGATCCGCTCCGGTTCGTGATCTGGTGCTGCGGATCTGGCGGGAGGTCGCGTCCCCCGCCGTCTTCGATGCCGACGCGCTGTGGGCCCTGGCGGCCGCGCCGGTGGACGTGCTGCGTGAGCACGCCGGTCCGCGGGTGCTCACGCCGCATGCCGGCGAGATGCTACGACTCGTGGGTCGCGATTCCCGCGGGCCGGAGGCGGGCGACCGAATGTTCCTCGAGAAGGCCGCCGCCGAAATGGCCGCGGCACTCGATGCCCTCGTCGTGCTCAAGGGCGCGGGCACGTTTCTCGCCGGCGCGGACCATTCTGCCCGCAACGAGACGGGCAATCCCGGAATGGCCACGGCCGGCACGGGGGACGTGTTGACGGGCGTCGTCGCGGGGCTTCTCGCGCAGGGCTACGACGCTTTCGCCGCGGCCCGACTGGCCGCATGGGTGCATGGCCGGGCGGGAGACGTGGCGGCCCGCGATCTGGGACAGACGTCGATGACGGCCCGCGACCTTCTCGACCGGCTGCACGTTGCCTTTCAAGAAGTCGAGGCCTGCTCTCGCTAGCAGACTCCGGATCCTGCCAACGCCTGTCGCGTGTCAGTGCGCGGACCGCGACGCCAGTGCCGCGAGTCGCGTCACGTCGACCACGCCGTCGTCCCGCGCGATCCAGAGCCGCATCCCGGCGGCCGGCTTGACGCGGTGGCCACCGGTGAACGAGCCAAAAGCGGGCAGCACGAGCAGGTTGCCCTCCGCCACGAAGCAGCGGTCCGCCACGCGGTCGCCACTGGGCGAGTGGATGGCGAGCGTGGGATGGAGATGGCCCGCCACGTTGAAGGCCTCGCGGTCCGGTTCCACGAGGGGCGTGGCGGGTTCGTGCACGAAGTGAAAGGGGGGCTCATCGAGCGTGCGCAGGCAGGAGTCGATGCCCAGGCTGGCGGGGATTCGGCCCAGCGAGCGGTCGTGGTTGCCGACGATCAGGATCACCTCGGTGGCCGAGATCCGCGACCGGGCGGCGGAGAACTCGTCGAGCACCGCGGGCGTGCAGCCACCCTTGGCGTGGAACAGGTCGCCGAGCACGACGAGCCGCCTGGCTCCCGTGCCGGTCACCAGCCGTTCCAGTCGGCTCAGGTCGCGTTGGGCCGAGCCCTCCGGCACCGGGATGCCGACGCGGCGGAACGTGGCCGCCTTGCCGAGGTGCAGGTCGGCCACCAGCAGCGTGCGAGTGGCCGGCAGGAAGGCCGCCCGGCCCGGCAGCAGGACGATGTCGGCATCCGGCAGCGTCGCCGGCGTTTCGGCGGTGGCAATGGAAACGTCGGGCAGCATGCCGCCCATCCTGCCACATCGCCCCGATCACGGGGAGTCCCGCCCGGGGGGCCGGAACCGAGCACGGCACGATCCTGTCGCCCCCGTCCGGTCAGGTCACCGCGATCCCGCGGCTTCCTCGAGTTCGCGGGCCATGTCGGCGATCCGTTCCAGCCAGCCCTGCGTCGTGAGTCGCGACTGGATGTGTTCGGCCCAGATCGGAAATGCGAGCGGCGAGAGCCGGGTCGTCTCCACGACGCGGATGTCTCTCCTGGCCAGCGACTCGAGCGTGTCCTGCAGGCGTCTGAATTCGAAGTGCCGCTCCAGGACCTCGCGGCGGGCCTGGGCGAGCAGCATGTTGCCCGCGTCGTGCTCGCAAAGCACGTCGAAGATCAGGCCGGCCGAGGTCTGCGTCTGCCGGTCACTGCGCCGCGCCCCCGACACGAGCCCCGCCACGCGGGCGATCTCGCGGAAGTGCCGCCGCGCCATCTCGGTGCCGTTGAGGCACTCGAGCAGATCTTCGAGGAGCCGGTCCGGCGAGAGGAGCCGCCGCCACGACCGCTCGTCGGCGGGAAAGGCGTCGCGGCCGGCCAGTTCGAAGCCCCAGTCGGTGGCCGCCAGCGTGAGCGTGCTGGGCCGTCCGCGGGCGATCCGCCAGGCCACGAGCGACGCCAGTCCCTCGTGGACGAGCCGGCCCGCGAAGGGGAACAGGAAGGCGTGGTGGCCGTCGCGGCCCTGCCAGCGTTCCACGAGCAGCGTGTCGCGGTCGGGCAGCCGGCTCCAGCGGGACTGCACCTCGAGGAGTGGCAGCACCGCCCGCACCTCGCGGGGGGCGGGCCCGCCCGCATCCGGCCGCGCGGCATCACGAACGAGGTCGAGCACCGCCGCAGAAAGCAACGTCGAGAGCGGCATCCGCCCGCCGTTCCAACGCGGCACCTGCAGCGCTGCCGTACCGCGGGCCCGCTTCACCCAGGCCGTGAGGCCGTCGAGGCGGAAGAGCAGTAGCGGTCGGCCCGCGAAGAGGAACCGGTCCCCCTCGGCGAGCCGCGAGATGAACGACTCCTCGACCGTGCCCAGGCGGCCGCCACGCAGCCACCTCACCTCCACCGTCGCGTCGCCGGCGATCGTGCCGATCGACATGCGGTGCCGCCGCGCCAATGCCTTGCTGGCCACGTACCAGCGGCCGAAACGCTCCTTGATCCGCGCGTAGTCGGGATAGGCGGCCAGCGCCGGTCCGCCCCGCGCGGCGAAGTCGAGGGCCCAACGCCAGGAGGCATCGTCGAGCGCGGCGAAGGCGCGCGTGCCGCGGACCTCGGCCAGCAGATCGGATTCGCGGAAGCCGCCGCTGCAGGCCACCGTGACCATGTGCTGCGCCAGGCAGTCGAGCGCGCCGGTGAGCGGCTGGCGGGCCTCGACCACGCCGTCGACCACCGCCATCCGGGCTGCCGCGCACTCGATCAGTTCCAGGGCGTGCGTGGGCACGCACACCAGTCGGCCCACCGCGCCCGGGGCGTGACCGCTGCGACCGGCCCGCTGCAGGAGCCGGGCGATGCCCTTGGGGCTGCCCACCTGCAGCACCTGCTCGACGGGCCCGAAGTCGACGCCCAGATCGAGGCTCGACGTGGCCACGACGCATTTTAATTTTCCCCGCCGCAACCCTTCCTCCGCGCGGCCGCGCAGCTCCCGGTCGACCGACCCGTGGTGCAGGGCGAGGGCCCGGCGCCAGTCGGGCCGGGCCGTGCGGATCGCCTCGTACCAGCGTTCCGCCTGCGACCGCGTGTTGGTGAACACGAGCGTGGTGGCGGCACGATCGATGGCCTCGAGCACCTGGGGAAGGAGCCGCATTCCCATGTGACCCGCCCAGGGAAAGCGTTCCATCGGCTGTGGGACGAGCGTCTCGATCTCCAGCCGGCGAGGCACGTGCGCCGACACGAGCCGGGCGGCGGAGACCCCGGCCGGGCCCACCAGGGCGGCCAGAGCATCGTCGAGATTGGCCAGCGTGGCCGACAGGCCCCAGGAGGAGAGTTCCGGCCGCAGGGCCCGCAGTCGGGCCAGCGCCAGTTCCGTCTGCACTCCGCGCTTCGTGGAGAGCAGTTCGTGCCACTCGTCCACGATGACGGTGTCGAGGGCGGCGAACGTCTCGTGCGCGTCCTCCAGGGAAAGGAGGATGGAGAGGGTTTCGGGCGTGGTGACGAGCGCCATGGGCCAGCGGGCACGGAGCCGGCGCCGGTCGGCGGCGGTCGTGTCGCCCGTGCGGATGCCGACCGTCCAGCCCGCGGACAGGGTCCGCAGGCCGCGCAGCGGTTCTGCCAGCGACCGCACGGTGTCGGCGGCCAGGGCGCGCAGCGGCGTCACCCACACGACCCGCGGCCCGGCGACGGCCGCGGTCTCCGCCGCCGCCGCAGCGTCGAGGGCCTGCGACCGCGCGATCGCCCCCAGCCAGGCCGCCAGCGTCTTGCCGGTGCCGGTGGGGGCGTGAAGCACGCCGCTCGCGCCACCGGCCAATGCCCGCCACACCTCCTCCTGGAAGGGGAAGGCCTGCCAGCCCCGCGAGGTGAACCAAGCGTGGAACGCGGCAATGGCGCCCGCGGTGTCGGTGGCCGTGGTGCGACTTCCGCCTCGGCGTCCCGACTTCGCCGTCACTCGCATCGCCACGCCTCCCGGCTCTCCCGAATGCGCACCTGCAGTAGTGTAGGATGCAGTGACAGGTGTCGGAATCGGCCGGGGCAAGCATGGGTGTTTTGAGCAGGCAACTTGCGGCTGAAGCGGTGGGCACGTTCTGCCTCGTCTTTGCCGGAACCTCGGCCATCGTCGTCAATGCGGCGACCAGCGGCACCGTGGTGTCGCATGTGGGGATCTCGCTCACGTTCGGGCTCGTCGTGTTCGCCATGATCGCGGCGGTCGGCGACGTGTCCGGAGCGCACCTGAATCCGGCTGTGACGGTGGGCTTCTGGATCGCCGGCCGGCTGCCGCGGCGACGGGTGTCGCCATACATCGCTGCCCAGATTGGCGGGGCGCTTGCGGCCAGTGGGGTCGTACGGCTGCTGTTTCCGGGCGATGCAACGCTCGGCGGCACGTCGCCCTCTGGTCCGCCTTTGCAATCGTGGGCCATGGAGATGCTCTTGGCGGCGATGCTGATGTTCGTGATCCTCAGCGTGTCGACGGGCAGTCGCGAGAAAGGCATCACGGCGGGACTCGCCATCGGGGGTGTGGTGGCACTGGAGGCATTGTTTGCGGGGCCGGTGAGCGGGGCGTCGATGAACCCGGCGCGGTCGCTCGCTCCGGCGCTTGTGACGGGCCGATTCGATCACCTCTGGATCTACCTGACCGCCCCCGTCGTCGGCGCGGCGGTCGCCGTCTTCGCCTGTCGGTGTGCGCAGGCCGAGGGCTGCTGTTCGAGCGCGCCGGGGAGTGCGCCGTGAATCGGCCCAAGCGACTGCTCTTCGTGTGCGTGGAGAACGCCAATCGCAGCCAGATGGCGGAGGCCTTCGCCCGGATGCTCGGCGGCGACGAGGTCGAGGCCTGGAGCGCGGGTTCGCGGCCGTCCGGCGTGGTCAACCCAAAGGCCATCGCCGCCATGCAGGAACTGGGCTACGACCTGGCGGCCCATGGATCGAAGTCGCTCGCCGACCTGCCCGATGTGGACTTCGACCTTGTCGCCACGATGGGCTGCGGTGATTCCTGTCCGCACGTGCGGGCAACGCAGCGGGTCGACTGGACGATTCCCGACCCGAAGCATCTGCCGGCAGACGAGTTTCGCGCGGTCCGCGACCTGATTCGGGACCGGGTTCGGGTGGCCCTGGCCGACCTGGGCGTGGCCGTTCGCTGACGCCGGCCACGGCGTCAATGATCGGCTGCGATCATGCGTTTCAGGTCGTCGAGCGTGCCGGCCTCGGAGGGTTCTTTGTCACGCCGCCAGCGGACGATGCGCGGGAAGCGGACCGCCACCTTCGACTTGTGCCGCGTGGAGTGCGACACGCCCTCGAAGGCCAGTTGGAACACGAGCGTGGGCCGGCAGATCCGCACGGGCCCGTGCCGTTCCACCGTCGTGGCCCGGACGACGCGGTCGACCTCCACGATCTCGGCGTCGGTGAGCCCGGAGTAGGCCTTGGCGACCGGCACCAGTTCGCCCTCGTGCCACACGCCGAGCGTGTAGTCGCTGTGCAGGCCGGCACGCCGCCCGTGGCCGGCCTGTGCGTACATCATCACGGCGTCGATCTCCAGCGGCTCGACCTTCCACTTCCACCACTCGCCCCGCGTGCGGCCCGCGCCGTAGCCGCCCGCCAGCCGCTTGAGCATCAGTCCCTCGACGCCGCGGGCCCGCGATTCCTCCCGGTGCGAGGCCAGCTCCGTCCACGACCCGGCGGGCACGAGGGGTGAGAGGTGGAGCCTGTCCGCTGCGCCGCGGGCGGCGTCGCCACCGGCGAGCACCTCGGCGAAGGAGCCCGGCAGGAGGTCCTCGAGGAGCCGGCGGCGCTCAGTGAGCGGCCGGTCCCGCAGATCGGCTGCCCCCTTCTCGAGCAGGTCGTAGGCCACGAACAGACAGGGGATGTCGGTGCGGATCTTGCGCGTCACCCGGCGCCGGCCGCTGCGCTTCGAAAGCGCCGCGAACCCGAGCAGCCGACCGTCGCGGACCGCGAGCAACTCGCCGTCGAGCACGGTGCCGGGCGGCATGCCGCGGGCGGCCTCCACCACCTCGGGGAACGCTTCGTTGACCAGTTCCTCACCGCGGCTCCACACCGTGACGTCGCCGCCCCGGCACACGAGTTGGGCCCGCATGCCGTCCCACTTCCACTCCGCCTGCCAGTCGGCGACCGTTCCGAGTTCGGTGGCGACGGTCTCCACGTCGCCGCGGTCCAGGGCCGCCGCCAGGAAGAAGGGATAGGGCCTGCGGAGATCGGCCGCGGTGGGCTCGCGGGCCAGCAAGCGGGTGAACCCGGCCCCGTCGCCTGCCGCATCGCCCATCAGGCGATGGGCCATCACCGCCTGATCGACACCCGCCAGCTCGGCCAAGGCCCGGGCCACGAGCGTCCGCGACACGCCCACGCGGCAGCCCCCGGTGAGCAGCTTGTGCCACACGATCCGCTCCCGGGCGCCGAGCCGTCGCCACACTGCGGTGACCACCTCCCGCTTGCGGTCGTCGGAATCATGTCGCAGATCGCGGATCGTGTGCTGCACGACGGCGGCCAGACTGTCGTCGCCGGTGGCAGCCGCATCGTGTTCAGCGTCGGGCAGGAGCAGGGCCAGCGTCTCCGCCAGATCGCCCACGTGCGCGTAGCACTCCTCGACGAGCCAGAGCTGATGACCGGTGACCTCGGCGGCCCAGTGCCGCAGCTGCCCGGTCGAAACCGCCCGCAGCTGCCGGGCGCCGCAGAGCACCGCCAGCGCGCAGGCCGCGTCGTCGGGCGGCGCCATCGCGAAGTAGTCGCGCAGCGCGTCCACCTTGTCGTTCGTGCCCGTGCAGGAGTCGAGCCGCCAGTAGAGGTCGGTGAAGCGCTTCATGGGGACGGCATCTCCGGGGCCTTCCCGGCGACGTCACCGGCATCGTGGAGGCGGTCCTGCGGCGCGTCGTCGTCATCCGGTTCCTCGTCCGTCGCGGCGGCGTCGGGGCTCGTCTCGCCCACGAACCGCGTGGGCAGCACCGACGCGTCGAGGCCGCGCTCGCGCAGGACACGGGCCAGCACGTCGCTGAACCCGTGGGTGACGAGCACGCGCCGCGCGCCCGAGGCCTCCACCGCGGCGAGCAGGCCGGGAAAGTCAGCATGATCGGAGACGACGAAACCGCGTTCGAAACCCCGTCGCCGGCGCACGCCACGCAGCATCATCCAGCCGGAGGCCATGGCCACGCTCGACGCGCCGAACAGATTCAGCCACGAACTTCCCAGCACGCTCGGCGGCGCGATGACGAGCGCCCGGCCGTCGCCCACGCGGCGGGCCCGGGGCGGCACCCGGTCGATCGGCGGCAGGCGCACGCCGCTGGCCCGGTAGGCCTCCACCATCTTCATCACGGCACCGTGCGCCACGATCGGCCCGATGGAGGCGTCTGCCATCGCCGCCAACCGCTGGGCCTTGCCCAGTGCGTAGGCGAGGAGCACGCTGGTGCGGCCGGCGTCGCGGTTGCTTCGCCACCAGTCATTGATCTCCGCCGCGATCGAGGCGGGTTCCTGCCAGCGGTAGACCGGCAGGCCGAACGTCGATTCCGTGACGAACACGTCGCAGGCCACCGGCTCGAAGCCGGCACAGGTCGGATCGGCCTGCAGCTTGTAGTCGCCGCTCACGACCCAGGTCATGCCCGCGTGCTCGAGCCTTACCTGCGCCGACCCGAGGACGTGGCCGGCCGCGTGCAGGGACACCCGCACGCCGTTGATCGTGATCGACTCGCCGTGTCGAAGCGTGTCGATCGGTGCGGCCGCACCGATCCGCGTCCGCAGGACGAGTTTGCCCGGCGCCGCGCAGAGGTAGCGTCCGCAGCCGGGCCGGGCGTGGTCGGCGTGGGCATGGGTGATGATGGCCCGAGGCACCCGCCGCCAGGGATCGACGAAAAAGTCGCCCGCAGGGCAGTAGAGGCCGGACTCGGTGACCTGGAGCAGGTCGGGCATGGCGCAGCTCCGGGATCGGGGGCCGCACCGCGCATCGGCGCCATGTCGGTCAGCGGTAGGCCTGGCTGCCGACGGCGGGGAAGCGGTAGCCTCCGAAACCCAGTGGAGCGTAGCTGGGCCAGTCGCCCGGGACGACCCCCGGGGGCGTGCCGTACATCTTCCAAGTGGGCGTGCGCGGGTTCGTGGGGGGCACGAAGTACTTGGGCCGCCGGCCGTGGCCGGTCACGTAGGGCGAGGCTCCGGGGGCGTAGGGGGCCTGGTTCCGGGGTGTGCCCAGCGACGCGGCCGAACGGGGCCCGCTCCAGTGCCGCCGCTCGGCCGCGTGGGTCGAAGGGGCGGCGAACGCCGCGAGCAGCAGGGCGATCGTGATGGCGCGGCGACGGTGCACGGGATGGCTCGCGGGGCTAGGGAGGCGCGACACCGCCCCCCATCGTGTATCGTCGCGCGGGGGGCGCCGGCTTGGGAGGATCCCGGCCGGGAACGGCCCTGCGGACTGCATCGATTGTGAAGCCGGTGCTGATCGGGACGCGATGCATCAGGGGACGTACGGGCAGGCGCCGCGGCGTCCGCTTTCAGGACGGCGCGTCCTCGCCCGTCTTGGCGTTGCGGGCGACCCGCTTGCGACGCGCCGGGGGCTGCGGCGGATCCGCGTCGCCGCTGCGGCCCTCGACACCTTCGGCCACGGCCGGCTCCACGGCCCCTGACCAGCGGATCGCCAGCGGCATCCCGAACACCTTCTCGAACAGGTCCGTGCGCCGCTCGGCGCCCCAGATGTCGACCTGCGGCTCCTGGTCGGCCGTCACCTGGAGCAGCGCGCTGCCGTCGTCAACCTTCACGATGACGTCGCGGACCTGCTGGGAGCGGCTGCGGTCGAGCCCCCCGGCCAGCCGGAGGATCGCCGCCATGCACTGCACCCGGCGCTGGTCCTCGGCCGCCAGCCGCGCCAGGTTCTCGTGCTTCCGCTTCGGGTGAGCCCCGCGGTGGTAGCGGGCCACGTTGGCGACCAGCTCCACGTCGTGTGGCCGCAGGCCGGGCAGTCGGCTGTTGCGGATCAGGTGGTAGCTGTGCTTGTGGTGCTGGTCGTAGTTGATCACGTAGCCCACGTCCTGCAGGCGGGCCGCGCACTCGAGCAACAGGCGGTCGCCCGGCGGCAGCTGCAGCGGCTCCGCCAGTTGCTCGAAAATCCTGCCCGCCAGCGCGGCCACCTTGCGGCCGTGCTCGAGTTCGCCCGAGCACGCGGCGGCCAGCCGCTCGATGGCCAGGTCTCGCTGCGCCGGCAGGTCCGGCGTCGCGCCGGCCGAGCCCCCGGCCGCCTCGTCGATCATCTCGCGAAGCAGCCCGTCGCGCACGCCCCGGGTGTGCACGGCCAGCGTGTTGACGTGAAACCGCTTCATCAGTGCGTCCACGATCGAGAGCCCGGCGATGATGATGTCGGCGCGGTCGGGCGTCATGCCGGCCATGCCGCGGCGGACCCGCAGCGGCACCTTGCGCAGCCGGTCGAGCAGGTGGCGGACCTCGGCGTGCGAAACCTTGTAGCCGGCCACCGGCACGTCCGACTCCCGCTTGGCGGCCATCACCAGCTCCGCCAGCGTGGTGAACGTGCCCCCGCAGCCCACGAGGAAGTGCGGCGCGAACAGCGGCTTGGAGGTGTGCTTCTTGAGACAGGCGGCGACCTCGGCCTCCAGCCGCTGCAGGCCCCTGTCGAATTCCGGCGGCTCGCAGCCCTCGCCGAGTCCGAACTGCTCGGTGAGCCGCACCGCTCCCAGCGGCGTGGAAAAGATCGATTCGATGAGGTTGCCGGTGGCGAACACGATCTCGGTGCTGCCGCCGCCGATGTCGGCCACGATGGCGTTGCGGCCCGCCAGGTCGAAGGCGTGCTGGACGCTCGAGAACGCCAGCCGCGCCTCGCGTTCGCCGGAGATCACTTCCACGTCGAGCCCCACCTGTTCGCGGACGCGGCGGCAGAACTCGGGGCCGTTGCGCGACTCCCGGACAGCGCAGGTGGCGATCGTGCGCAGGCCGGAGGCCTGATAGCCCGTGGCAATCTCCTTGAACGTCCGCAGGGCCGCGATCGTGCGCTCCATCGACTCCTCGTCGAGTTGGCCTCGCGACGACACGCTGCGGCCCAGCCGCGTGGGCTCCCGCTCCTCGTCGAGAATGCGGTAGTTGCCGCCGCGGAGCCCCTCCGCGACCAGCAGCCTCACACTGTTGGAGCCGATGTCGATGGCCGCCAGCCGGCAGGCCATTTCGGCGGAAAGGTAGATCTGCCTGTCGTCGTTCGCGTCGGCCACGGCGGCGCTCCCGGAGATGCGGAAGTCATCATACCCTGCGTGCGGTACACTTCGTCGCGTGGCCGATTTCACCCGGGCCGCTTTCCGCCTCCCTCGCCGCGCAGCCGTGCCGCAGCTTCCCGATCCGCTCGTTTTTTCTGGGCCTGCATCCCGGGCGATCGACCGCTGCGCCGTCGCCGTGGGAAACTTCGACGGCGTGCACGCCGGCCACGCCGCGATCGTGTCGGCCCTGCGGGCGGCCGCCGCTCGCCTGGGGATTCCGGCGGTGGCCTTCACCTTCGACCCCCATCCCGCCGTGGTGGTGCGGCCGGGCAACGCGCCGGCGCCGCTGACGACGCCGTCCCGGCGTGCGGAACTGCTGCTCCGGTTGGGCGTGGACGCCGTGTTCGTGCAGCCCGCCGACTCGGCGCTGGTGGCGCTCGCCGCCGAGTCGTTTTACGAGGACGTGCTACGGCGCCGGATGGGGGCGGCGGCGATCGTAGAGGGGAGCGATTTTCGCTTCGGGGCCGGCCGGGGCGGCGACGTGACGCTGCTGGCAGCGCTCTGCCAACGCGACGGCGTGGCCCTCGAGGTGGTGCCGCCGCTCATCGCCGGCGGTCTGCCGGTATCGAGTTCGCGGCTCCGGACGCTGATCGCGGCCGGAGAAGTCCGCGCGGCGGCCGATCTGGCCACGGAGCCCTACCGGCTCAGCGGTCGGGTCGTGGTGGGAAAGCGCCGCGGCGCGACGCTCGGCTTCCCCACCGCCAACCTCGCCGACATCGCCACGCTGGTGCCGGGAACCGGCGTCTATGCGGCAAGGGCCTTCGTGGCCGGCGCCTTGCACGCGGCGGCCGTGCACGTGGGCCCCAACGTCTCCTTCGGCGAGCATGAAACCTCGGTCGAGGTCCATCTGATCGGCTTCGCGGGTGATCTCTACGGCAGCCTGCTGGACGTTGACTTCCTCGACAGACTGCGCGACACTCGCAGGTTCTCGTCGATCGACGAAATCAAGGCGCAACTGGCCGCGGACGTCGCGGCTGCCGCGCGGGTGGCCGGTGCGTGGAACTCCGGGAGGACGTGATGCGACTGGACTGGGCGAGCCTGCTGGCGGTTCTCAACGCGTCGGAGCGGGTGGCGCTCACCAGCCACGTGCGGCCCGACTGCGACGCGCTGGGCAGCGAACTGGGAATGCTCGGCATCCTGGAGGCGATCGGCAAGCAGGTGCGGATCGTCAACGCCCAGGCAACGCCCGCCAATCTGCGTTGGATCGACCCGGGCCAGCGCATCGAGTCGTTGGGCGGCGGCGTGCGGCCGGCCGACCTCGCCGACCGCGACCTGCTCATCGTGCTCGACACCAGCGCCTGGGCGCAGCTCGGCGCCATGGGCGAGGTGCTCAAGGCGCATCGCGACCGCGTGCTCGTC
>Ga0315900_10006966_pt1 | contig 14968 bp, 14 predicted proteins | sample LakEriMetagenome_FD_203521 | JGI IMG/M metagenome (GOLD analysis project Ga0315900, IMG submission 203521) | Freshwater fungal communities from buoy surface, Lake Erie, Ohio, United States - Buoy 12 MA114 | ecosystem: Environmental > Aquatic > Freshwater > Lake > Lake biofilm | place: USA: Lake...
TATATTAGCTGATTTGTTTTGGAATTTCTGCCATTGCATTTTTCGGGTATCCGGAAGTTGATTGGATACAAGTGAGAAAAATTTTTGTAGAAGCGTTGGAAGGAATGACATTGATTTTTCTTCTTTTATTCGCGGCGTTTATTTTGTTTTTGCGGATAAGCTTCTCTTTAACAGAGCGGCATCAACAGATTTTGCGCTTAATTGTGAAAGATAGGGAAAAGAATAGATTCAGTGCTGTATCGAGTCCGTAGTTTCCGTGCAAAGCGGGTTAAAAAATTTATCACAGGTAGTAAAAAGGCGTAGCCTCAGCACATACTACAACAACGGATTTTAATCCGTTGTTAGATGCCAACTGGCATACAAGGAGAACCGTAAGTTTGGTCGATATGGTTAAAGACGGCGTGTATAAAATATGTATTGTGCCTACGGGATTGGGACTGTAAATTAAACTGTGCTATTTTTTTTCTCATTTTTAAATGATAACGGTCAAGGTTTTCATTTTTGGTTTTTTGGGTTAAAGTTGTCCTTTAAAAATGAGGGGCCGCCGGCAGGTGTATTATATTGATAGTTTTAATCGGTCTCCAAAAATAATGGATAGTTGTGAAAAGATTAGGCTCCAATTTTTTAAAGGCTGGGTCCACTTTTTTCTGATATTCCGGTGAGCCATATAGATCAGTTTCATCAGGGCCACACTCAAACTCCACACTCACTCTGCTCTTTTTTACCTGAAAAATCAGTAATTTCGGTAAGCACCGATAGCAAGCAACGGGAACAGGGCTATTTGGGCAAACAGATCTTTGAACTACGAAGCAGGCCTTGGCGTTAGCCACTATAAACACTGCGAAGTAATCACCGAAACCAATAAAAAAATAAAAGCCTACTGAGGTAACTACTGAGCAGGCCATGGCGTTAGCCACTATAAACACTGCGAAGTAATCACCGAGGCCTTAAGCAACAATAGATATTACCGAGGTAACTCTCGAATCATTTAGGTAACGTATTAGCCACCATTACCGATAAAAAGCTGCAGGTAAGCACGAACACCACCAGTACCGCCTACTTTGAAGCCGATGTACAATCTGTGCAGGATTATTATGCGGGAGGAATGATAATGTGTGGATGTTCATTTAACTCATCTTTATATAGATATGGTGCTGCAAATGGACAGGAGAAATCTACAGAAATTCATGCGAACAGCTACACAGCAGAGTTTTGGCAATATGATGCAAGATTAGTGAGGCGTTGGAATGTTGACCCCGTTAAAAAAGCTTATGAAAGCCCTTTTGCAGCATTTGGAAATAATCCAATTTGGTTAAGTGATGTTAACGGGGCTGATACAACTTTACCAGCTGCCGATGGTAAAAGTATCATTTTACCTACAGGTGCAACTTTTGAAACTTTTCAAGCTAATACTAAGTACAAACATGCATCGAATGGAAAAGAGGTTAGTATAACCTCGGGAGGCGTTAGTGCATTTTCTGTAGATGGAAACCGATATACTGCTCGTTTTGATCCTGAGACTTTAGCTTTTACAGGTTACCAAGATAAAGAAGGAAAATCGATTTTACTGCAAATGATTATTATCCAACACTTATTACCGTTGGATTATTTGCTCAAACTTCAATGCGTTTTAATTTCTCTGTCAGGCTTAATTCCTATCTAATACCACTTGCAGAAACCAAATACTTATTTGATAATAGTTTGATTTCTAAGAGTATGGCATCAAAAATTCGTTATGATTTGACAATAACATCAAGGAAGCTTCTAGACCCGTTGGGTAAAGCTTTCTCTGGTGGTTTAAAATCTGATGCTACAGCTTGGAAGATGTATCAAAATTTTATTAGCAATCCAAATGCTAACGCTGCAAGTATTTTTAAAACAAAATCTTGGATAACTCAGAGTACAAGACTCTTCAGTAATGTGCCTGTATTACAAATCTCCGTAGAAGGTTATTCTTATTATACAATAATTAGGCAAAAGAAGTCTATTGATCAGGTAGAAGATGATTATGATAATTGGGGTAATCCAATTTTTAAGTTCTATCGAAATGTTATTGAAAAACCATTAAGAAAAATAGGAGAAAAATAAATTTATTAGCATGATGAATAAAATATAATTATGAGTTTTATTAAACGAGTATGTTATTTTTTTTATGATAAGATTACGTTCGTGCTTAATCGGTTAGTAACGGTTGATGAATTTAAGTCTTATATTACTATTAATAATTTTGTTGAGAAACATCAAAATGTTTTTGATGTTAGATCTAATGGAGAGTTAATATGGGAATCACTATTTAATGATGAAATATCTATTCGGCAAAATAACATTGAAAAAGTTTATAATATCAAAAGAACCTATTTGTATGATATTATATTAGATAAAATGAAATTTTACATCCAGTATAAATTCTGGAATTTACTTGATGATTATGAAGTTGATATTTCGAAATGGTCAAATGAACAAATTTTTTTTGTACCTAGCTTTTATATTTATTTAGTTGTTTTAAAAAATGGTCAAATGAATATTTTGCTTACTTCCTTAAGTGAAAAGAAATTAAAGTTGATTGAAGTGTACCAAATTGGCATTATCGATATTCATTTGTTCAGACGACGTCAAATAGTATTAGATAAAGGTATCTTCTACTGCATTTAATAAAAGATCAATTTTGTGCTATTGATGGTATTCAGTTGATAAAAGAGAAGTTGAGAAATAAACACCCTTTAGCTGTTGTTGGTTTTCTTAAACAACAACTTATTGTAAATTAGTTATAGTCAAACTTATAGATATTCCACCACTGGGTATCATTTATTCTCTGGTTTAAACGGATTTTGAGAAAAATATCTACACTCAAACTCCACACTCACTCTGGTCTTTGTATTTACCTGAAAAATCAGTAATTTCGGTAAGCACCGATAGCAAGCAACGGGAACAGGGCTATTTGGGCAAACAGATCTTTGAACTATCTAATCACCTCGGTAACGTTCTTGCAACGATAACCGATAAAAAGCTGCAGGTAAGCACGAACACCACCAGTACCGCCTACTTTGAAGCCGATGTACAATCTGTGCAGGATTATTATGCATTCGGCATGCAAATGCCCGGTAGAAAATTGAGTGGTGGATATCGGTATGGGTTTAATGGCAAGGAGATGGACAATGATATTTCCGGTACTGGAAATAAGTTAGACTTTGGGGCAAGAATATATGATAGCAGGTTAGGAAGATGGTTAAGTGTTGACCCCAAAGCAAAAGATTTTCCTTCTGAAGCACCTTACATTTTCGGAGGTAATAGCCCGATAGTGATGATAGACCCAGATGGAAAATTTAAAATTCCAGTACACAAATCAATAACTGAGTATGCTTTAGGAAAACTTTCGGGGCGACTTTCAAGAGCAGCAAAATTAGATATATATTACGGAAATACTGTTTTAGCAGACATATTTGGGGCTAACACGGATTGGCATTTTGACGGCAGGAATAATTTTGATCAAATACAGGCTGTTTGGAAAGGCTTGAATGAAGGAATAAAAGATTTAAGCAAAGATTTCGGATGGGGTAATAGGCATTTTGGCGGTCAGGATGCTGTGAAGTTGGGAGCAATGCTACATACAGTTCAAGATTTTTATGCTCATTCAAACTACATTGAACTTTATATACAATATTATCAAGATACACATGATGGGGATTTGCCTGTATTGAGTAATATTCCATTATATGAGGATGCTCTTAATGATGCTTCATTTACTGAAGGATACCTAAAGCCCAACTTAAAAACTGGTGAATTTGATTTAGCAGATTATGCTCGAGGAAAAGATAAAGAAAAGACTAAAAAAAGAGGAGAAACGCACCATGATGAAATTGCAAAGGATAATAAGAAGATGGGGAAAGTTATAAAATCAAAGGACGGCAAAAAGTCAATTAATACGCATGATGCGGCAGTAGATGCCGCCAAAAGAAAATCAGAAAAAGTTGTAAAAGAAGTTGTAAAAGAAGAATGAATAAGAAGCTATTAATAGTTATAAGTTTAATCAATCTTAGCTTAATATCAATACTATTGTTTAAAATTAAGAGTATTGATAGTGATAAGGGAGTAACTCTTTTATACTTCTATTATCCGATATTGATAGGATTAAATTTATTATTAGGGATAATTTTTCAGTTTATGCGTAGCAAAACTGCAAGGGTGTTTTTCATAGCAACTGGTATTTTACTATTGGCAATATTGCCAATAGTTTTCATCGTATCAACTTTTGAATAGTATGTGTGATTTAAAATTCATTAAGCCGCTGCAATTTTGCAAGCGGCTTTTTTATTTGTACCCTTCGCCTCCCTTCGGTCGGCTCGGCGGTTTTTAAGTCGAGTAAATATTTTTTATGCTAAAAACTTTTGAAGATTAAAAATTTATGCACTTGCTTAATTGGCTTAAACATTATATGGATAGGGTTTTAAACTTTTTGGTTTTTTCAACTCACCAATCTACCCACCGGCCAACCACTATACAACGGCAATATTTCCGCAACGCTGTTGGCATTAAAAGGCCTCAACAACAATACCACCACCGGCTACACGTATTTATACGATCAGCTCAACCGCCTGCTTACCACCTGGCAACATGCATTTGGGACTGCCTCGGGTTCTTTCAAGGGTAATTGGAGCCAGTCTAATACGGGTACTACCGATAACTATGCCGAAACTTTCCGCTACGATGCCAATGGCAATATTCTTCAACTCAACCGCAATGGCAATAGTCAACACCCGGGTGGACTGGCCATGGACCGGCTTACTTATACGTATCGCAGCGGCACCAATCAACTCTGGAGTGTGCAGGATGGAATTGCTGCGGGGGCTTATGCCGGGGACATCGACAACCAGGGGGGAAGTAATTACAGTTACGACCGCATTGGCAACCTGATTGGCGATGTATCGGAAAACATCAATCAGGTAAACTGGACGGTTTACGGCAAAATCGGCAATATTCGAAAGAAGCAGGCCTTTTTGGGCTATGTGTACAATGCGGGAGGCGAGCGGGTGGTGAAGCAATACTTGCCGTATGCAACGAATCAGTGTGCGGACTGTCCGCCAGGAACGGGCATTGATGACCTGGAAGTGTACGAACGCAACAGTGCCACCCCTGAAACCTACAAAGCCCGAAAAAGCATTACTTTCCTAAGTGAATATACTGATGAGCGGTATAGAGATTACTCTGCAATTATAGAAGCCGGACTAGCACTCTGCACTCCCCAGTGTAATGTTCAGCCACCACTGAATACATCCGATGCTGATATTTATATTAGAGATGCCACAGGCAACGTTCTTGCCGTATACCACTACGACCGCAAAACATCGCAATTACGCTGGTCGGAACAGCATTTGTATGGAAGTGCCCGTTTAGGCATGTACTTACCAGAAAAATCAGTAATTTCGGTAAGCACCGATAGCAAGCAACGGGAACAGGGCTATTTGGGCAAACAGATCTTTGAACTGAGCAACCATTTGGGGAATGTATTAGCCACCATCTCCGATAAAAAGCTGCAGGTAAGCAAGAACACCAACAGTACCGCCTACTTTGAAGCCGATGTACAAACCGTGCAGGATTATTATGCATTCGGCATGCAAATGCCCGGTAGAAAATTGAGTGGTGGGTATCGGTATGGGTTTAATGGCAAGGAGAATGATAATGAAGTTAAAGGCGAGGGGAATCAGCAGGATTATGGGATGCGTATTTATGATGGAAGGATTGGGAAGTTTTTGAGTGTGGATCCGTTGGCACATTTAAGGGAATGGTTGTCACCGTACAATTTTGTACAGAACAATCCCATAAACAGGGTCGATCCTACGGGAGCTTTAGATGATTGGGTTCAGGATGCAGACGGTAATATCAAATGGGATAAGGATGCTAATTCTCAAGAGACAACAAAAGCAGGCGAGAAATACTTAGGTAAAACATTGACATTTACCTTCAACAGTTATATAGATCGGAAATTATGGGATGGCCCTGGGGGCAGTTCTCCCGCAGGGGATAAACTTACATCAACCATAAGCCTTACAGGGAATGAAAATGAAGCAGGAGAATTGACAAGTCTTAGTGCCACAAAATCAGTTAAAATTGGGGAAACTCCAATTGGTGCGGCAAGGGATTATTTTCCTGGGTTAGGCAGTGATCAGAATAAGTTTGGTTTTAATCGAACTACTCTGAATTTTGAGCAACATGCAAGTGTGTCTCCAATTGAAGGATTTGGATTAGGCCTGATGGGTTATGACATTGTAAACGTTGCTCAAAAACTCACATTGAGTTTGTCGGGGAATAATCTTTCTGTTACGGCTGCTACCGATATTTTTCCATCGGCAACATTAGCCATGAATGGCAGCCAAATGATGTATTACCCACAACCTTCATTTAAGGGAACGCATGGTTATCAGAAAAGAACAGTTTTTGGCGATAATGGTATGGGGGGAAGTACAACAACAGAATATACTCCTTTGAGGCCTGCCCCGTCATTCCATATCAGATTTAAAAAATAAGCATGCTGAAACCTACAGTACTAAATATCCTGCTTTTTTGGTTCGTCAAGTATATAGCATACTATGTACTATTGATGTTCAAGAATAACAACTACGCATTATTAAAAGTGAATGAGATTAAAAACGGGGGAGATCTTTTCTATTACCTGTGGTTGTTTTTATTCTTGCCAGTAGTGTGCATGATTGTTTTTTCTGCCCCAGTGTATTTTTCTTTCAGAGTAAAAAGACTGATTTATTTTGCACTTATAATAGCTGTGATTTTGATAGCTGAATATCTTTTTTACACATGGTCAGCCTCACAGGCAAATCTGATGAACGGAGTATATAATGGAATTATTAGCTTACTGCTTTTACTTCTGTTTTTCTTTAGGCATATAAGCAACTTGTTACAACAAAACACACAATAAATTAAAGCCCAGGCGTACCGCTTGGGCTTTTTGCATTACAGGGCAGCGATATTGTTATAAAAGAAATCCTTGAACTTCTTTTTGGTTAGCATGGTCTCGATCATGCCGAACACAATAGACTCATCTTTTTCATCGAGTTCGGCAATGAGCCTCATTTGTTCGGTGGTTGTTTTATCTTCTAAAGTAACTTCCCTCGGAACGGATTTACCCATGTGTACAATCTGGTCAATGGAAATGCCGTAAATCTTGGCGAGTGTCTTAGCCACTATTACCGATTAAAAGCTGCAATACACCAGTAATCATGAAAAAACCCTATTATTCGGAATAAATTATATTTGGTACCCCTAACTTATGAAAACACTCACATTCAATATTCCTGATTCGGTTGACTTAGACAATAAGGAAGTAGCTATGTTATTGGCAACCAAACTTTATGAGTAAGGAAAACTATCATTGGGCCAAGCTGCTGAATTGGTTGGACTTTCAAAAAGAACCTTTGCTGAATTACTTGGTAAATATAATGTCTCCCTATTTAACTTTTCAGCTGACGATCTTTCTAGGGAATTGAAAAATGTCTAATACTATTATCTCAGACACAAGTTGTCTAATAATCCTTTCTAATATCAATGAAATTCCATATTACAACTCACTTCATTTATTTAAAGTACTTGAAGAGAAATTAAGTCTTTGCTCCGGAAAAACCAACACACTCATCACCAAACTTCCCTCATCAGCAAATAATTCCAGCGAACAGCGATCCATAATAAGCTGGATGTTGAGTACATTGGAGTTGCTGATTCTTTTGCCCCTTATAATTTTTCCGAAATTTGGATGGAAGTCCTTTACACCTGCCCGGGACCTGTCAATTTCTATCACTGACTGACTGACTATATAGCGCAACTCTAATGTGTCACCTTTATCGTTGAACCATTGGGCCAGCTGGATGGTATCTTGTAAAGGATAATCCGATAGTTGTATGGTTATATTCGCTGCATAATTATCCACTATATAATTTTCACGTTGCAATGCAGACAATGTTGACTTTTCCCACAACCGTGGTTTTCTCAGCATCCGATTGATGGATGGAATCGATTGACTCAACAACCGGGTATGACCTTCAATCGTTTTAATCTTTAATTGACGGGGTATGGTCATGGCACTCCGCCAGGGACTGGTTGGAACCTGCTGAGCATATTCCCAATTACTCATCCAGCCCATGAATATTGGATGATTTCCAGGCGCATTGTAAAATGTTACCCCCGCATAATTATCTGTTCCCTCGTCTACCCATTTTACCATAGCTGCCTTTTCCTCATTAATAAATCGCTTTCCATCAAAATGTCCGGTAAAATATTGGGTAGCGCTACCTCCATTGGGTCCTCCATTGCCAATGCTCACCAGTAAAACCCATTTTTCCTTGCCGGTATCTGCATCCTGCATACGAATCAGATCCGGGCATTCCCAAACACCCCCATGCGCTCCTTCCTTCTCACCGAAACTGCTGAGATAGGTCCATTCTTTTAAATTGCGTGAACTGTAAAATTGTACCCGATCGCCTGCAGCCAGCGTCATGATCCATTTTTTTTCCGGGATATACCAACTGACTTTTGGGTCACGAAAATCTTTGATGCCCGGATTGTTCAAAACCGGATTCCCTTTGTATTTTTTCCAGGAAGCGCCTCCATCATTACTATAAGCCATGCCTTGGGTCTGAAAATCGATCTTCCCCTTCTTTTCACCCACTGGATCATGATAGGTATATATTGCTACCATTGTCTTTTCTTTTCCTCTTTGTAATCCGGCCGTATTTAGTTCATCTACCACGATGCTTCCGGAAAATATATATCCTAAAGTGTCAGGGTAAATTGCAATGGGCAATTCTTTCCAGTGCAGCAGGTCTGAGCTAACAGCATGTCCCCAATGCATCGGCCCCCATACCATAGCACCGGGATAATATTGGTAAAATAAATGGTATTGTCCGCCATAGTAAACCAAACCATTCGGGTCATTCATCCAATTCGCTCGTGGCGAAAAGTGCAGTTCGGGGCGCCAGCGCTCACGGAAAAAGTGGCTTTGACTCCACCCCGACGAGGAAACCAGCAAACAAACAAAAATCACTATTTTTTTCATCGCTAGAAAACTGTTTGAATTGTTCTTCATCCTATTGCCTATTCCTCAGCTAGAACTGCACTTGCAATCAATATTTGGTAGCCGTTTCGGTGACTGACTATCGTATAAATTGTCTGCATTTTTTTTCCAAGCGCTCATTGCTCCTGCATTAAGGGTGCTTCTTCTGTTGTGCAGATTTGAGTTCAGCAGTAAATGCTTCGCTGGAACCTTGGGTCTTGGGAATGCTCAGACTTTGCCATTCCTTACTTAGAAAGAATCTGCCCAAATAAACGATTTGACCGATGTGGTAAGGGTAGTGGGCCAGTTGGCGCAGAACGGCATCGTAGGCAGGCATGGATTCACCTCGAATGGTAATGGATTGGTGCAGTTGTTCGGGCTGTAGTTGTTGAAGAGCAGCGAGCAGGCACTGCCAACCTTCTTCCCATAGTTGTAATAACTTTTCTTTGGAAGCTGGAAGGTTTTCTTCAAATTCTTCGTCTCTACGTCGCCATTCTTTTTCGCCATCTTCTGTCAGGAAATTGGTCCATCTGCTCATCATATTACCATGTAGGTGTTGGATGATGACGGCGATGGAGTTGCTTTCAGTATCTGGTTGGCGGTGGAGATCGGCTTCTTGTAGACGCTCCAGGGTCTGATCACCCAGTTTTTTGTAATAGAGGAATCTTTTGGTTGCATCTTTCACGAAGCTGTTATCGACGGAATGGTTCATGGGGTTGGGAAGGTATAAATGAAGATTCAATTTACTTCAAAAAATATCTTCTTCTTGAAAAATCTCCGTTTGTAGGAATATCTGCTTTGCAAACTCTGCGCCTCCGACTCAAGACATTCCGTAGTAACAAACCAAAGACTTTTCTGGTCTTTAGCGGATGGTCTTTTGTCTTTGGTAGGATATTCATGTCCGTTCAGATAATCGAGCCAAAGACCAATTGCCAAAGACCAAAGACCGTGACCAAAGACTACGGCCAAAGCCCAAAGACAATTAGGGTCTTTTCTTCTCCGCGAAGTCTTCCACCGGAGGTGGCGACTTTGCGGGAGGAATGAGCGTTAGATTCATGGCAGCACATCATTGATAAAAATGAACTTCGGTTAATCTGCAAATTTGGAAAACATCCGACCGTCATCGCCGGAGTGACAGCTTATTAAATACCTACACTAAACATTCACCCCAAACAGATATCCCACCAAGGCTGATAGTCCCATCGCAATGGAGCCCCAAATAACTATGCGCAGAATGGCTTTTGGAATGGAAGAGCCACCGGTTTTTGCTGCAACGGTTCCAAGAAGGATCAGAGCGAGAATGGTAAATCCATACAGGAAATAGAGTATAGTACTAAGTGGTGCCAGCAAGATGACTACCAGCGGGAGGAGTCCGCCTACAGTAAAGGCAGCACCGGATGCCAGTGCAGCTTGTATGGGTTTCGCCTGGCTGATTTCATTGATGCCGAGTTCATCGCGGATATGCGTGCCAAGAGCATCAGCTTTCGTTAGTTCGAGGGCCACTTGTTGGGCAGTTGATTTGGATAGTCCGCGTTGTTCATAAATAGCTGCAAGAATGGCTTGTTCTTCCAGTGGGTTGTTGGCCAGCTCTTCTTTTTCTCTTTCAATATCGGCTTTTTCTATATCGGTTTGAGAACTTACGGAAACATATTCCCCTGCAGCCATGGAGAGGGCACCGGCAACCAGACCTGCCAGCGTTGCGAGCAGGATAGGTTCTCGGGTAGTTCCTGCCGAAGCGACACCGATGGCAAGACTGGCAATCGAGATGATGCCGTCATTGGCACCCAACACCGCGGCTCGCAACCAATTGCTTCGGCGAATGTAATGGACATTCAAATAATTTTCCAGTGTGGGCATGGTATGCAGGTAATTAATTGTTACGAAAAAAAAGCAACTGCTTACATTCTATATCAACCAAACGACAGTTAATTTATATCATACATTGTGCGCAAACCTGCTACCCCCTGAGCAGATCGCTTATCTCTTATTCCGAATGAATATCATTGCGATGGCCGTGGTAACGATGCCCATCACAAGTGCGCCAATCGTTCCCTGTATCGCATAATTCGTATAATTAAAATTGGCTGCTGCTGCCTCTGTAGTTGGATAGTAACCCAGTTCCACCGACCGCTTGATTACATTGGGGAAATACTCCGGTGTAATTACATAGGAAGTAATCCATTGGGTCAAGGGAGTCAACAAGGCAATGATAAAGGAGATAATGATGCCACAAATCATACCCTGGCCATAGGTTATTTCTCCCCCATAAAATTTCTTCTTTTTCTCTCTTAGTGCCAATACCATCATGATGATGGCGGGTAGGGCAAAAAGATTGGTTAGGTAAAGGTGATAGTCAATGTACTTGTCATGAAGTCCGGATAATTTTTCTCCGGTCATCCATAATAAGGTCACAACTGAAAAAATCAGCGCCCATTTGATTTCAATAGAGAAGTTTTTCATGTGTATATAATTGGGTACACCAATCTACTATTTATTTCCTTACGTCACCAAAGAATCTCATTGATATGAGTAATGGGGTATTGCCTCTTTGCAGTTATTTTGTGCGTTAACAATGATTCGGTTTTGCTGCGGTAATCGCTCGATTTAGGGTATATTAATTTTTAATTTCTTCTCATTTTATATTTTTGATGAATCAATAGGTCACTTGACTTTTTAGATAAAAAGAACTAAATTGTCTCCAATTATTTCCTTCCTTATCCTTTGAAAGTCCGCTTAGTAACTTTCAGTTATTCATTAATCATTAACTGAAGGGGTCAACTAACTCTTCTTAGAAATTTAATCAAGATGGATTCTATACAAGTCAATGGGGTTACTTATTGGTTGCCGGAAAATAGCGCAGATGTTATGCAGCTTGTCAACGATGCGATAGCTGCCAATGAGATTATTTGTATGAGAGGTTCTGCACACTCTTTTCCGCTCATAGGTAACCTGGAAAAGAATGCAACCGGCAGAAAGTATAAGTATGTCATGCTTTCCAAATTGCGAAAGGTTACCATCAATGCAGAGTTGAAAACTGTTACGGTTGAGGGAGGATGTAACCTGGGTCTTGACCCCTGGGATCCAACAGGCATCTCTACCCTTGAAAACTCATTGCTGTATCAACTGGATCAACAAGGGCTTGCTATACCCGACTTAGGTGGTATTACTCATCAGACAGTAGGGGGCTTCCTTTCTACTGCTTCCTCCGGAGGTTCTACCACCTTTTCTTTTGAGGATGCTCTTATTGGAATAGATTTAATTACCACAGAAAATGGTCAGGCTACCCTTTCTTCCTTTTCTAAACCCGCCACTTTTAATCCGGATGATCCTTTTTATGGCGTAGGTGTTGCTTCACTGGGTGTTATGGGTATCATTGTTTCTGCTACTTTTCAATGCGTACCTAAGTTTTTTGTTGCCGGACAGGAAGCGACCACTTTGGTGACTGATTGTGAAGTAGATTTATTTGGGCCCGGCACTGCAGATAAGCCATCACTTCAACAATTCATGCAACAAGTTCATTATACCCGTCTGATGTGGTGGCCACAGAAAGGTGTGGAGAAAATGGTGGTATGGAAGGCATGGCAATCCGATGAAGCTGGCGCCAAAATGTGGGCATGGAACATTTCACCTCAATCAACGATTCACCTGGATTATAGTAAAGTATCCCTGAAACCCTATCGGGAAGTTCCTTATGTGGGTGGAACGGATCCTAACATGGATAATCCGGGTACTCCTGGAACTCCACTGCTATCTACCATGGCTGCCGGATTGCTTTTTAGTTTGATGGGTACCTGGCCGAATTGGCTATTGAATAGTCTGGGCGATACAGATGAATACCGTTCGCTCAAAGGTCAGATTGAGTCAGCGTTTTATCCTTTAATCCTCCCTGAAATACTGTCATTATTTGTTGTTTTAAATTCCGAAACGAATCCACCCCAGCGGTTTGCAGACATCTGGTATGAAGGAATACCTATGGATAATCAGATGAGTGATCGGCTTTTTCCTGTATGGTTTACAGAGCTTTGGATTCCCATTGAACAATCAGAAGCTGTAATGAATACCCTGAAAACATTTTATGATCAGGGACCCGAACATACCGGTCCTTTCAGCTGTGAGATATACGCCGCGAAATCCAATAATTTTTGGTTAAGTCCTTCCTACCAAACCGATGTTATTCGCATTGATGTCTTCTGGTTTGCTCACTCAAACGCTGATCCGACAGCCTTCTTTCAGCAATTCTGGAATTTACTGCAACCCTATTCTTATCGCCCACATTGGGGAAAATTTCTTCCCGCCGGTGATGGCCCATTGGGAGTATCTTATCTGCAATCCCGCTATCCCAAATGGAGCCAATGGATGCAGTTGCGGGAAAAGTTGGATCCCTGTCAGGTATTCCTGAATGATTATTGGAGAAGCCACCTGGCCATACCGGAAAAAAAATAACCTCACCTGTACCCCAATTATTCATCCTATTCACCGCTTAAATGATTGTATGATACAACCTGATGCCAATGGAATTTATCATCCGTCAACCGAAACCGATGTGATCGACCTGATACAGCTTGCTAATTCACAACAACAGCGCATTCGAATTTTGAGTTCCGGAGATTCGTTGCGCAAATTGTTACAACCCGTTCCCTCCGATTCCCCTGCTGATTCACCGATTGGCAGAACAATTTTGGTTCAACTGAATCTTTTCAGAAAAGTAGAAATCAACGAGCAGAATGGACTGTTAACTGTTGGTGCCGGAATTAATCTTGGATTTGACCCCTATGATCCTTCCGAGACTTCAGAAGAAAATGATGCCAATAACCTGTATTACCAATTGCAGCAGAAGGGATGGGCCATCGCCAATGTGCCGGCCTCCCTGCACCAGTCTGTATCCGGATTTTTAGTAACCGGATCATCCGGTGGAACTCTTCAACATTCTTTTGAAGAAGCCATCCAATCTATCCGTTTGATCGATGGTACAGGTAAAGTAAACACCTATTCCAGAAGTAACAATCCCGATGATCCTTTTTTTGCCGTATTGGTTTCACTGGGATTATTGGGTATCATCACAGAAATTACTTTACAATGTGTTCCTGCATTTGAAATCAGGGGTAGAGAAGACATTACGGATGTGAGTTGCAGTCCTTATCAATTCACATCTCTTGTTAATGATGGGAGACCTGGCTTGCAGGAGTTTCTTACCAAGACAGAGTATGCCCGCATACTTTGGTGGCCTTATTCAACCCTGCATAGAGTGGTAACCTGGCAAGCAAAATCGGTTACTTTCCAGCCCACAGCCACTGAAAATTCTGTAACACCCACCAAAACATACCAACCCTACCAACCACCCTTTCCCAAGATCGCAGGCTTAACCTTACCTTCCCAATTTATTGCCTCTTCCGCCTTTCAACTCATTGCTACCTGGCCAAACTGGTTCTACGATTTAACAGGTAATCCATCCAATGAAGCCAGCACACTCAACCTCGATAAGTTGAAGCCCGTGATAGAATGGATCTTTCCCTACATCTATCCCGTTTTAACCGATCAGTTTTTCCCCTTGAATTCTCCCCATCACCCCCCGCAGGAATTTTATGACCTGTGGCTGGGTAGTTTACCGATGGATAAAGTTGAATTCAGCAATCGGTTATTCGATCTGGAATACACTGAACTCTGGTTCCCGATTGATAAAGCACAACAAGTTATCAGTGTATTGAATCAATTTTATACTGCGGGTGGTTATGCCGCTACGGGTTATTATTGTGTAGAGATCATGGCCGGAAAACAAACTTCTAGTTGGATGAGTCCGGCCTATCGCTGCGATTCCATCCGCGTCAATATCAAATTGTTCAGGAATTCAGCCCGCGAGCCACGAAACTTTTTTGCCCAGTTTTGGGATTTGTTCGCTGAGAATAATTTACCCTT
>Ga0315900_10006967_pt1 | contig 14968 bp, 12 predicted proteins | sample LakEriMetagenome_FD_203521 | JGI IMG/M metagenome (GOLD analysis project Ga0315900, IMG submission 203521) | Freshwater fungal communities from buoy surface, Lake Erie, Ohio, United States - Buoy 12 MA114 | ecosystem: Environmental > Aquatic > Freshwater > Lake > Lake biofilm | place: USA: Lake...
GTCCACCCATTCACTGTGGGGATGGATGCCGTCCGGGGATCCGATGGAAAAAGCCACCGCGTGATCCTTCACGTCCACATCGGCAAAGTCATCGCGGCCCTTGTCGGGCGCCTTGATGCCATAACGGCCGCGGGCCAGCCTGCTGTACACCGCACCGCTTGATGACCAGCTGACCGGATGGAAATCCCGGCCGAGGACAAGGGTGTTCCGGCCCACCTGCACGTGGTTCTTCGGTCCGCGCAGGGGAACGCCGTCGAACGTGAAGGCCTGGCGGAAGTCGGCACTGTCGCCGCGTGGCTGCAGACCGATCGCCCGCATGCGGGCCATGATGTGGTCGGCGGCCATGGCCTCGAAGCGCGTGGCGGTCTCGCGCCCGTTCATGCTGTCGCTGGCCAGCGCACGGACATCCGCGCGCATTTCGGCAATGGCCACACTGTCGGCGGCGCGCTGGGCCTGTACCGTGCAAAGAAGCACGGTGGCGATGGACAAAAAGGTCGTGCGGGGTCTCATTCGGGCTGCCGAAGATATCCGGACCCGTGCCGCGGTGGGGAATGCCTGTTGCTGTGCACCTTTCGACCATGAAGCATGCTTGGATACCGGCCCTACTGCTGATCGCCTGCACCAACACACAGCAAGGCGCCGAACACCAAGGCGCACCGGCCGCGCAGCTGGATGCAGTGCGCTGGTCACTGATCGAAGCGCAGGACCGGCGTGATGCCCGGACGCTGATCACCGCGTTGCAGGACAGCTCGTCCTCCATACGGGCGCAGGCCGCCTTGGGGCTCGCTTCAGTGGGTGATACGGTTGCGGTGCCCGCGCTGCTCGCCGCATTGGGCGATGCGGATGCCACCGTGCGCAGGCACGCGGCCTTCGCGTTCGGCTTCTGCGGGGATAGCGTTAACGTGCACCGGTTGATCGAGCGCTATTCCAATGAGCCGGAAGCGGCTGTGCGCGGCAAGATCGCCGAGGCAGCAGGGCGGTGCGGCCGACGGGCGGGTGCGGACCTGTTGCTGCGCCGGTCGCTCGCGGCACGGGCGGACACCTTGGGCGTATTGCGTGGAATATTCTTGGCGACCATAACGAACAGCACCGATACTGGCCATTTGCGCTATGCCTTGTCGCTCATCGCACATCGGGATGCGGAGGTTGACCGGATGGCGCTGCAGGTGGCCGCACGCAGCCGGCCCGACCTGGTGCGGCCGTGCACGAAGCGCCTGCTGGACATCGCAATGGCCCAGCCGGGTCCCGGCCATGCCGATGTGCGCCTGCCGCTGGTGGCGGCGCTTGGGAGGACCGCCGACGCAGAAGCCTTCATACGGCTACAGGAGTGGGCGATCAACGACCCGGATCCCCGCATACGTGTGATGGCCCTGCGTGGCATCGGCCGCTTTGAGGAGCCGGGGAAGAACGACCTCGTCCGGAAAGCCCTGCAGGACACGAGCGGCATGGTGCGCGACCTGGCCGTGGAGGAACTGCTGAAGCTGAAGGAGCTCCCCGACGGCCAGACCCTATGGACAACTGCGCAGGAACACAACGACTACGCGGTGAAGATCCCGCTGTACGGCCTGGTGTTGCGGAAGGGGGATCCGGACACGCAACGCACCTGTCGGCTGTTGCTCAAGAGCATGGCGGAGCAGGGTTCCTTGGGGCCTTACCTGAACGCGGCACTGACGCGGGCACGCGTGATGGATCCCGAGGGGAACCCGGCCGCGGACATCGCCGAACCCCTGCTCGCACAAGCCGTGAGCGCACAGGAAAAGCTGGCCGCGTTCGAGAGCGCACTGGCCTGCCACGGCGACAGGACCACCGCAGGGATCGGGCTGCTGCGGCGTGTGTTCATCCCCCCTTGTGATCCCGGGCTGATCTCCGCCGCATGTGAGCGCCTTGCAGAGATGGAACCCGACATGCTGGGCGTCGTATTGGACACCCATGCCATCGCATCCGCTCGCACCGCGCTTCATCCGATCCGCGACCTGGAGGCGCTGCAACTGCTGGATGCAGCCATTGCCAGGCGCGATGGCCTGCCTGCACCCCTCCACAAGGCGCCACCGTTCAACCACCCCATCGACCGGTCAAGGCTGGACGCCATGGGCAAGGCCCCCCGATACCGCATCAGCACCGGCCGGGGCGACATCATCGTTGAGCTGGAGCCCTCGGCGGCGCCCGGAAGCTGTGTGGCCTTCGATTCGCTCGTTACCGCGGGTTTCTACAATGGGAAGTATTTCCACCGTGTGGTGCCCGACTTCGTGGCGCAGGGTGGTTGTCCGCGTGGCGATGGTTATGGCGGCATGCCGTGGACGCTGCGTACCGAGGTGGGGCTGGAAGGGTTCACCACGGGCGCTGTGGGCCTTGCCTCGGCGGGCAAGGACACCGAGAGCTGCCAGTTCTTCATCATGCTCGCGGATGCGCCGCACCTCGATGGGCGCTACACGCGCTTCGCGCACGTGGTGAGCGGCATGGACGTGGTGTGGCGGCTGCGCGTGGGGGATGCGATGTCGCAGGTGGAGCGGCTCCCCTGACGGTGCGCTCACGCGCGCATTACCGAGCGCGGTGCTCCGTGAGCATCCGGTTCAGCAGGTCCGCCAGGTCCCGGTGCTTGTGGCCGTAGTTGTCGGGCAGCGCACCGTGGTAGCCCCCCAGCGCCTCGGACAGCAGTGCCGCGCGGGGCCATCGCTTGCGGACCTGGGATCCGGGCTTGAACCGGATGCCTATCTGGCGATGCCGCTGCCGGAACGGCCCGTGCCATGTGGTCCACTCGGCCACCCCGAACCGCTCGATATCGGTCCACGCAAAGAAGTGCCGCCGGTACAGCGCCGTCCGATAGATCCCCTTTGAGGTGACCACCACGCGTGATGAGCCGGGGATCAACTGGATGATGGCCACAACAGCCCCCAGGCCGAAGAACACCAGGCAGAACCAACCCATCCCTTGCCGGGTATCATTGTCAGGGTCGGTGATCATCAGCCATCCACCGAAGCCGAGCACAAGCGAGACCATCAGCACACCCAGCCACTTCCACGGGCGTGGGGTGAGGACCAATAGCGGGTGTTCGACCGTTGACATGGTCAATTCTCAATTCATCAGCCCGGCAGCCGTGCCATGGCCCGGTGCGGCGCTGCTATGGTCCATCCCGGTACGGATCGTTCCGGCCGATGTGTTCCGTTCACGCCCTTCACGTCACCCCCTCCCCTCAGCGGACTTCACGAATTCGGCCTTTCAGGCCTCATTTGTTCAGGTCACCATTTCCCCTCAGCGGACTTCACGAATTCGGCCTTTCAGGCCTCATTTGCGGGAAGAGCAGCACCTCCTGGATCGCGGGATTGTTGGTCAGCAGCATCACCAGGCGGTCCACACCGATGCCCACGCCGCTGGTGGGGGGCATGCCGTACTCCAGCGCACGCAGGAAGTCCTGGTCGATGAACATGGCCTCATCATCGCCGCGTTGCTGCAGCTTCAGTTGTTCCTCGAAGCGCTCCCGCTGGTCGATGGGGTCGTTCAGCTCGCTGTAGGCATTGGCGAGCTCGAAGCCGTTCACGAAGAGCTCGAAGCGTTCGGTCAGGCGCGGGTCGTCGCGGTGCTTCTTGCACAGCGGGCTCATCTCCAGCGGGAAGTCGCACACGAAGGTGGGGTGGATCAGTTCCGGCTGCACCAGTGCGCTGAACAGTTCGTCGATGAGCTTGCCCTTGCCCATGCTCGGCGCCACCTCGATGTGGTGCTTCAGGCAGAGCCCGCGCAGGTCCGCCTCATCCAGCTCCAGCACGTTCACCCCCAGCTTGGTCTCGAGCGAGCCCACCATGGTGATGCGCTTGAACGGGGCCGTGAACTGGATGGTGTTGTCCTTGAACTGCGCGGCCGGTGAACCGTTGGCCGCGATGCAGACCTGCTCCAGCATGCGTTCCATGAAGCCCATCATCCAGCGGTAGTCCTTCCACGCCACATAGAGCTCCATGATGGTGAACTCCGGATTGTGGGTGCGGTCCATGCCCTCGTTGCGGAAGTTGCGGCTGAACTCGAACACACCCTCGAAGCCGCCCACGATCAGGCGTTTCAGGTAGAGCTCGTTGGCGATGCGCAGGTAGAGCGGGATGTCGAGCGCGTTGTGGTGCGTGATGAAGGGGCGCGCCGCGGCGCCACCAGGAATGGGTTGCAGCACCGGCGTGTCCACCTCGTGGTAGCCCGCCTCCGTCATCACCGCGCGCATGGCGGCGATGATGCGCGAGCGCTTCAGGAAGGTCTCCTTCACGCCGGGGTTCACGTTCAGGTCCACGTAGCGCATGCGGTAGCGTTGCTCGGGATCCGTGAACGCATCGTGCACATTCCCCGCCTCGTCGGTCTTCACCACGGGCAGTGGCTTCAGCGCCTTGCCCAGCACGTGCAGCTTCTTCACGTGCACGGTAACCTCCCCGGTGCGCGTGCGGAACACGTGGCCCTCCACGCCAAGGAGGTCGCCCAGGTGCACAAGGTGCTTCCACACATCGTCATACAGCGACTTGTCGTCGCCCGGGGCCACCTCGTCACGCGCGATGTAGATCTGCTGGTCGCCGGTGTGGTCGCGCAGCACGGCGAAGCTGGCCTTGCCCATCAGGCGCATGCTCATCAGGCGGCCGGCGTACACCACATCGATGGGCTGGTCGGTAAAGGCGGCTTTGATGGCCGCTGCCGTGTGGGTGATGGGGAACTCGGCGGCGGGGAACGGATCGATGCCGCGGGCGCGGAGCCGCTCAAGCGCCTCGCGGCGCACCAGCTCCTGATCGCTCAAATGCTCGGACATGGTTGGGTACATATGCTGCACCGCTTGGGGCGCGGGCCAGGGCGGCGAAGATACCCTGCTCAGTCCCAGGTATCCGGACCAACGCCCTGCACGTCAGGGAACGGTTGGGCATCACCGGGCTGCTTGCCGCAATCCAGGTCGAGGCCTTCCAACCCCTCCGGCCGTTGGAAATCCCCCTGGCTGATCCGGATGGTGCTGTCCGCGTACACCTTGTTCATGTAGTAACCATAGACCGGCAGGGCCATGTTGGCCCCCTGTCCAAGGTCGGTACGGCTGAAGCGGACACTGCGGTCCTCTGCACCGGTCCACACCCCGGTCACCAGGTCGGGCGTTATGCCGATGAACCAGCCGTCGCTGTTGTTCTGGGTGGTACCGGTCTTGCAGGCGGTTGGGGCCTTGATGTTGCCATACCGTGCACGATTGCCCCAGCCCATCCGCAGGCGCATGGCGGTCCCACGATCGGCCACGCCCTTCAACATGTCGAGCATGATGTAGGATGTTCGGGGGTCCAGCGCCTCTTCCGTGCGCGGCGTAACATCATAGATGGCATTGCCGTTCTTGTCCTCGATCCGCGTAAAGACGGTGGGACTGACGTAGACCCCCTCGTTCGCGAACGTGCCGAAGGCTGCCGTCATTTCCTGCAACGTGAGGTCGGCCACCCCAAGGCACAGCGAGGGCACCGGGTCCAGCGGGCTCTGCACACCCATGTGCCTGGCCAGCACGGTCACCGCCTCCGGACTGTACTGCTTCATCAGGTAGGCCGTCACGGTGTTCACCGAGTTGGCCATGGCCGCCTTGATCGTGAGCATGCCGCCATACTCGGCATCGCTGTTCTCGGGGCACCAGTCGGGTTGGCCGGCAGGCATGTCGAAGCAGGTCTTCTGGTTCGGTATCCGCATGCACGGATCCATGCCTTCGCGCACGGCGGTGGCGTAGATGAAGGGCTTGAAGGTGGAGCCCACCTGCCTGCGCGCTTGCGCCACGTGGTCGTATTGGAAATGCTTGAAATCGGGCCCGCCCACCCAGGCCTTCACGAAGCCGGTGTGCGGATCCATGCTGAGCAGGCCGCTCAGGAGAAAACTCTTGTAGTAGCGGATGCTGTCGTTGGGGCTGAAGAGCGTGTCGATCTCGCCGCGCCAGCTGAACACGCGCATCGGTTGCTTCCGGTCGAACGCCGCCTTGATCTCCTCCTCGCTCATCACCGGCCACTTGTTGTCACAGCCACCCTTGTCGGGGTCGCAGTGGTGGTGCTTCCGCCCGTCGATGCGCAGGGTGGCGATGTACCGGGCGGGCCGCTGGCAGTTGGCGCAGAGCTTGCCGGTGTATGTCTTGTAGCGGTCACTGCGCTTCATGGCCGTGCTCATGATGCCATTCACCTCCTCCTTCGTTACACGGAAGTCGAAGGGGCGGTTCTTCTTGTCCTTGAGGTCGCGGAAGAATTGCGGCTGCAGCTCGGTGCGCAGGTGCTCACGCACGGCCCACTCCGCATAGCGCTGCATGCGGCGATCGATGGTGGTGTGTATGCGAAGGCCGTCCGTGTAGATGTCGTACGGCGACCCGTCCGCCTTGGCGATGCGCAGCTTGCCGGTGTCCGGATCCTTTTCACTGAGGAGCGCCTGCACCTGAGCGCGCAGCACCTCCCGCAGGTAGGGCGCAGGCCCTTCGGTGTGGTCCACCCGCTGGAAATGGAGCCCCAAGGGCAGCGCCTTCACGGAGTCGCACTGGGCCTCGGTGAGCAGGCCGTTGCGCTCCATCTGGTTGAGCACCACGTTCCGCCGCGTGAGCGTGGTGTCCGGTCGGCGCAGGGGATTGAACAACGCCGGGTTCTTGCACATGCCCACGAGCATCGCAGCCTCGTGCAGGTCCAGCGAATCCGGGGTCGTGTTGAAATACACGCGCGCGGCACTGTTGATGCCCACCGCCTGGTTGATCCAATCAAAGCGGTTGAGGTACATGGCCAGGATCTCGTCCTTGGTGTATTCACGCTCCAGCTTCGCACTGATGATCCACTCCTGGGCCTTCTGCACCACGGCCTTCAGGAAGTTCCGGTCGCGTTCATGGAAGAGCATCTTGGCGAGCTGCTGCGTGATGGTGCTGGCCCCGCCCTTCTTCCCCAGGAAGACCGCGGCCCGCAGGGTTCCGCGCACATCGATGCCGCTATGCTCACGGAACCGCTCGTCCTCCGTCGCGATCAACGCGTCCACCACGTGGGGGCTTATCTGGGTGTGGTCGACCGGGATGCGGTTCTCCCGGTAATACTGGCCCATGAGGCTGCCATCACTGAACAATACGGCCGTGGCCAGGTCGCTGCGCGGGTTCTGCAGTTCCGCCGTGCTGGGCAGGTCCTTGCTGGTGGCGGCCACCAGCAGCAGCAGGGCCAGCCCGGCCAAGGGGGAGAACACCAACAGCCACCACAGCTTGATGGCCGCACTGTTCCGTGTGCGCTTCTTTGCGGTCATGGCTGATCGCCCTGGGTGGGCCGTGCTCGTTCAATGCTCACCCCCACATCGATGATGCCGGGCAGGCTGTCCACGCGCATGGCCTGCTCCAGCGTTATGGCATAACGCCCCTTGCGGGGGAACCTGTTCCGCAGCTTGTACAGCACATGGGCCTTGCGGAAGCTGCGGATGAAGCCTTCGCCTTCACCGTACCAGCGCCCGGTGGGATCGGCCAGCAGGCATTCCACCGTATCCACGAGCCGCCCACCATCCGGGCCCTCAAGGGTGATGAAGGTGTAAATGTTGCTGTACGGGTAGTCACCGGTGTGCCGCAGGTCCAGGTAGATGTCGTGCGCCCCCAGTGTATCCTCCACGTCGAAGTGGAAAGTGGGGGTCCAGTTGCGTTCCCAGCGGCCATCCGGCACCTGGGCATCCTCCTGGAAGAGCACATGCTCCGCACAGCCCGCGACCAACAGGCAGGCCAGCAGGAACGGGATGAACGTGCGTTTCACGCCGTAGGCGGGGTGGGTGGCGGGCCGCCATTGCCGCCTTGTGCCCGGTCTGGACGTGGGCCACGGCGGTCGCGGCTGCGGCGGCCCCTGTCGCGCCGGCCCTCACCGGAAGGCTTTTCGGCCCGGGGCTGGTCAGTGGACGGGGACCCCTGCGAACGGGGCGGACGCTGGCCTTGGGCAGGTGCCGCCTGCTGGCCCTGGGGCTTTGGACGGTCATTGCGGCGGTCGCGGTCGCGGCCCTTGCTGGCACGCCTGCGCTGGCCGCCCTTCATCTTGCTGTCGAAGCGGGTCAGCTCATCCTCACCCCCCACGGCCTCGTATTCCGGCTCGGCTTCGACATCGGCGTTCCTGGCGGCCTCGTTCTCCTCGGCCAGGCGGGCGAAGTCAACTTCCACCTCGATACCCTCGCGGTTCTGGGCCAGGATATCGCGCACGCGGTCCACCGGGAACCCGGCCATCACAGGCGCGCTCCCCGGCATCTTGAACAGGTACCACATCTTCTCCTCGAAGATGTCGGTCTTCATGTGGTAGCCGGTACCCTGTTTGGTCTTGAGCTTGGCGTTCTGCGAAGGATAGCTCTTCACCGCCTCGATGTACATATCCAGCTCATAGTTCAGGCAGCACTTCAGCTTGCCGCACTGGCCCGCCAGTTTCTGGGGGTTGAGCGCCAGCTGCTGGTAGCGCGCAGCGCTGGTGGTAACGCTGCGGAAGTCGGTGAGCCAGGTGCTGCAGCAGAGCTCGCGGCCGCAGCTGCCGATGCCGCCAATGCGCCCGGCCTCCTGCCGTGCGCCGATCTGCTTCATGTCGATGCGGACCTTGAACTGGTCGGCCAGCTTGCGGATGAGGTCACGGAAGTCGATACGCTGCTCGGCGGTGTAATAGAACGTGGCCTTGGTGCCGTCGCCCTGGTACTCCACGTCGGCCACCTTCATGTCCAGCCGCATCTGGTGCACCATGGCGCGGGCGGCCAGCATGGTCTCATCCTCGAGCTTGCGCGAAGCATGCCACCGGTCGATGTCCTCCTGCGTGCTCTTGCGCAGGATCTTGCGCAGTTCGTAGGTGTCGGTGATGGCGCTCTTGCGCTGCATCTGCGCACGGACCAGTTCGCCGGCCAGGGTCACCATGCCGATGTCGTGCCCGGGGGCCGCATCCACGGTCACCAGGTCACCGGGGTTCAGCTGCAGGGCGCTCGCGTTGCGGTAGAAGCCCTTGCGGGTGTTCTTGAAGCGCACCTCCACGGCATCGAAGGGGGTCTGGCCGCCGGGCAGGGGCACGCCGGTGAGCCAGTCGAAAACGTCCAGCTTGTTGCAGCCGCTGGTGCTGCAATACCCATTGCTCTTGCATCCGGCCGGTTTGCCGTCCGCTCCCGTTCCACAGTTGCCGCAGGCCATTCGTTCCGCCCGGACCGCAAAGGCCCGAAAGGCGAAGCGCGAAGATAGCGGTGCGGCGAAGGGGCGTGGTGCCGCCTACACCGGTTCTACACAGCGAAACGTTCAGTGGAGCGCTTGAACGGCTCCTTTTCGAAGTGCTTCGGGTCCTTTACGCGGGTGGGGTGCGTGGCGTGGTGCTCGAACTCGTCGCGGAAGTGGCGGATGGCGCTGGCCACGGGCCATGCGGCCGCATCGCCCAAGGGGCAGATGGTGTTGCCTTCGATCTTCCGCTGGATGTCCCAGAGCAGGTCGATGTCGTCCATGCGGCCCTGCCCGTGCTCCAATCGATGCAGCACCTTCTCCATCCAGCCGGTGCCCTCGCGGCAGGGGCTGCACTGGCCGCAGCTCTCGTGGTGATAGAAGCGCGTGTGGTTCCACGTGCTCCGCACGATGCACTGCGCGTCGTTGTAGGCGTAGAAGCCACCGGAACCGAGCATGGTGCCGCTCTGGAAGCCGCCGTCGCTCAGGCTTTCGTAGGTCATCAGGCGCTGCTCGCCCTTCGCCGTCTTCAGGAAAAGCTCGTAGGGAACGATGGGGACGCTGCTGCCCCCGGGCACCACGGCCTTGAAGGCGCGGCCCACCACGCCGCCGCAGTACTGGTCGCTGTTGATGAACTCGTCGCAGCTCACCCCCAGCTCGATCTCGTACACGCCCGGCCGCTGGATGTTGCCGCCGGCGCTGATCAGCTTGGTACCCGTGCTCTTGCCCACGCCGATCTTGGCATATTCCTCCCCCCCGTCGTTCACGATGGGCACCACCGCGGCGACGGTCTCCACGTTGTTCACCACCGTGGGGCACTCGTACAGGCCCTTCACGGCCGGGAACGGGGGCTTGATGCGCGGGTTGCCCCGCTTGCCCTCCAAGCTCTCGATCAGCGCGGTCTCCTCCCCGCAGATGTAGGCGCCGGCGCCCACCTGCACATGGATGTCCAGGTCGAAGCCCGTACCGAGGATGTTCTTCCCCAGCCAGCCGGCGGCGCGTGCTTCGGCGATGGCCCGCTCCAGGATGCGGCTAACGTAGAAGTACTCCCCGCGGATGTAGATGAAGGCGAGGTTGGCCCCGAGCGCATAGCTCGAGGTGATCATGCCCTCGATCAGGATGTGCGGTATCCGCTCCATGAGGTAGCGGTCCTTGAAGGTGCCGGGCTCGCTCTCGTCGGCGTTCACCACCAGGTAGCGGGGCACGCCGGGGGGCTTGGCCAGGAAGCTCCACTTCATGCCGGTGGGGAAGCCGGCGCCACCGCGGCCGCGCAGGCCGCTCTTCTTCACCTCTTCCACCACGGCCTCGGGGCTCATGGTCCTCAAGGCCTTCTCCACGCTGCGGTAGCCACCATTGGCCCGATAGCCTTCCAGGCCCTGGATGCCCGGCTTACCGTCGTGTTCAAGGAGGAGTTTGCGGCCCATGGTCAACGGTCGGTGTAGTTGCTGCGGACCGGCGCCGAACGGAGCTGCTCCAGTAGGGCATCGAACTTCTCCGGGGTGAGGTCCTCGTGGTAGTGCGCCCCGCACTGCAGCATCGGTGCGGTGCCGCAGCTGCCGAGGCATTCCACGGCCTTCAGGGTGAACATGCCGTCCTTGGTGGTCTGTCCGACATGGATCCCCAGCCGCTTCTCGGCGTGGGCGATCAGGTCGTCGCTGCCGCGGAGCATGCAGGGCGAGGTGCGGCAGATCTCCAGCACATGCCGGCCCACAGGGTGCAGGTGGAACATGCTGTAGAAGCTGGCCACTTCATACACTTCGATGTGCTGCAGCCCCAGCAGGCCCGCAACGGCATCCATGGCGTTCACACTGAGCCAGCCGCCGTTCTCCGCCTGCGCGATGTGCAGGATGGGGATCAACGCGCTCTTGGTGCGACCCTCGGGGTAGCGGGCGATGATGGCGCGGCACTCGGCGAGTGCGGCATCGCTGAAGGCGAAGGGGGGTGTGCCCTCCGTGGTGGTGACGGCTTTGACCGAAGCTCCCATCTCACGCGTCAAGTTCTCCCGCGATCACGTTCATGCTGCTCATGGTGAGGATCGCGTCGCTCAACATGGTGCCCTTGATCATCTCCGGATAGGCCTGGTAGTAGATGAAGCACGGCCGGCGGAAGTGCAGGCGGGCAGGCGTACGCCCGCCGTCGCTGACCAGGAAGAAGCCCAGCTCGCCATTGGCGCCCTCCACACAATGGTAGACCTCGCCCACAGGGACATCGGTCTCGCCCATCACGATCTTGAAATGCCAGATCAGGGCCTCCATCTGGTTGTACACCTCATCCTTGGGCGGAAGCACCCACTCGGGCACATCGGCCGAGAATGTTTTCTTGTCGGACAGCTTGTCCAGCTTCTCGATGGCTTGGCGGATGATGGACAGGCTTTCCCACATCTCCTGCTCGCGTACCATGAAGCGGTCGTAGGTGTCACCGTTCTGGCCCACGGGGATGATGAAGTCGAAGTCCTGGTAGCTGCTGTAGGGGTCGGCCACGCGCACATCATAGTCCACCCCGCAGGCGCGCAGGTTGGGCCCGGTGAACCCGTAGGCCAGCGCACGGTCCGCCGGGAAGGGGCCGCAGTTGATGGTGCGGTCCATGAAGATGCGGTTGCGCACCAGGAGGGCCTCGAACTCCTTGAGGGCTGCGGGGAACTCCTTCACGAAAGCGCGGATCCGCTCCCAGGCCTTCTCGCTGAAGTTGCGCTCAAAGCCACCGATGCGGCCCATGTTGGTGGTGAGGCGGGCACCGCACACCTCCTCATAGATGTCGTAGATCTTCTCGCGCCACTGGAAGATGTACGTGAACCCGGTGAGCGCACCGGTATCCACGCCGATCACACTGTTGCAGATGATGTGGTCGGCGATGCGCGCCAGTTCCATCATGATCACCCGCATGTACTCCACACGCTTGGGCAGCTGGATGCCGCACAGCTTCTCCACCGTCATGTGCCAGCCCATGTTGTTGATGGGCGAGCTGCAGTAGTTGAGGCGGTCGGTGAGCGTGGTGATCTGGTAGAACGGGCGGCGCTCGGCGAGCTTTTCAAAGGCGCGGTGGATGTACCCGATGGTCTGCTCGGTGCTCTGGATCACCTCCCCGTCCATGGTCAGCACGTTCTGGAAGATGCCGTGCGTGGCCGGATGCGTGGGGCCCAGGTTCAGGGTGTTCAGGTCCTGATGGGCCGCGTGGGGCACCAGGTCATCCTGCCAGTGGTCGGTTTTGGCGACGTTGGTGCTCATCGGCCGAAGTAGCTGTCGTCCTTGTCCTCGCGGGTGGGATCCTCCAGCGGATAGTCCTTGCGCAGCGGGAACGCGGGGAAGTCCTCCATATTGAGTATCCGCTTCAGGCCGGGATGGCCGGCGAAGGTGATGCCGAAGAAATCCCAAGCCTCGCGCTCCATCCAGTTGGCGGTGGGCCACAGGTCGGTGAAGGTGGGGAACACCGGGTCCTTCAGCGCGGTCTCCGTCTTCAGGCGGATCCGGTGACCGCTGCGCATGCTATGCAGATGGAACACCAGCCCGAGGGCGTCGCGGTCCGCATGGTGCATGCCGCCCAGGGAGGTGAGGAAGTTGAAGTCAAGTTCGTCACGCAGGAATCCCAGTACGGCGTGAATGGCCGCCTTGTGCACATGGAGCACCAGCATGTCGCCCTCGACGCGACCGGCGATGACCTTCGGGGCATCGGCTGCGGGGCGGTATTCAACAGCGATCTGGTCACCGAAGCGGGCGGTCAACCCGTCGATGACCAGCTGGTCGCGGTCGGATTTGATGGCGAAGGCTGGTGCGGGCATCAGCGTCTTTCTGTCTGTTCTTCGGAAGGGTTCAACAAGCTCTGGGGCCTTCAGCGCCTCTCAGCGTCTCTGCGTTCCTCGTCAATCGATCTTGTACGTCTTCAGCAAATGCTCGTATTCCTTGCTGTAACGACGACGGAGGCCTTCGTTGGCGACCAATTCCTGCACCTTGAGGATGCCGTCGATGATCTGCTCGGGCCTGGGGGGGCAGCCCGGCACATACACATCCACCGGGATCACCCGGTCGATGCCCTGCAGCACACTGTAGGTGTCGAAGATGCCACCGCTGCTCGCACAGGCTCCCACACTGAGCACCCACTTGGGCTCGGCCATCTGGGTGTACACCTCCTTGAGCACGGGGGCCATTTTCTTGGCTATGGTGCCCATCACCATCAACAGGTCGCTCTGCCGCGGGCTGAAACTGAGGCGTTCCATGCCGAAGCGGGCGAGGTCATAGTTGCTGGCCATGGTGGCCATGAACTCGATGCCGCAACAACTGGTGGCGAAGGGCAGCGGCCAGATGCTGTTCTTGCGGGCCAGGCCCACGGCATCCTCCAGCCGGGTGGTCATGAAGCCGCTGCCGCTGTAGCCCTTGGGCGGCGGTACAATGGTGGGCTTGCCAAGGGAGGGGCGCGGGGTGATCTCGGTGCTCATGGCGTGCACAGTGTTCAAGCTACAAGGCTCAACGCATCATGGTTGTTCTCCGGCGTGGGTACTTGGTGCATGCGATGCCTGTGGGCTGCGGGGCTTCACTCCCACTTCAAGGCGCCTTTCTTGATGACATAGAAGAACCCGGCGAGCACAAAGCCGATGAACAGCACCATCTCCACGAACCCGACCAGGCCAAGCTCCTTGAAGTTCACGGCCCAGGGATAGAGGAAGATCACCTCCACATCGAAGAGGACGAACAGGATCGCGATCAGGAAGTACTTGATGCTGAAGGGTGAGCGGGCATTGCCGTACTGCTCGATCCCGCATTCGAAATTCTCGTTCTTAACATGACCGCCACGCTTCGGCCCCAACCAGGCAGCGAAGGCCAGGCCACCGAAAACAAAGCCCAACGCGATGAACGTCTGAAGGGCGATGGGGATGTAATCGTGCGGGGTGCTCACGGTGACGCGGTGTACCTGTTACAAGCCTGCAAGGAGGACGCGCAAATGTATGCGCACATGCCGAAGCGCGCTCAGGCCGCGTGGCGACCGGGACCGGTGTTCCGGGCAGCCGCACGATCGGCCGCCACACGGGCCATGGGCGTGCCGGTGGCACGGCTTGCAGCATAGCAACCGGGGTCGAAGTGGTCGAAGGCGGCCTGTTCCAAGGGGTCGCCCTCCAGGCCCAGCAGGCTTTCCTGCAGTTGGGCGGCGGCCTGTCCATCCAAACGGGCTCCGCATTTTAAGCACTGCCGGATGAACCGGACCAGCGCACGCTCCACACCGTGGTCCCTGCCATGGCTGCGGAGATAGCGCTCCACGTTGCGGAGATCGTACTTGAGCACGTCGCCCTTGCCCGTCTCCAGCAGCAGCAACAGGTGCAGCAGGCGCCCGAGCGCATGGATCTCCGGATGCGCCTCCACCCCACGGCCATTGAGCAGTTCCCTGCACCAGCGAAGCGCCTCGTCCGGCCGTCCGGCCCCAAGGCAGACCCAGGCAGCCTGAAAACGCAGCGCCGCCTTGCGCATGGTGCTCAACTGTTCATCAAAGGCCACCAGGCGGTCGGCCATTACGGCCAGGCGCTCCAAAGCCCTGTCAAAACGGCCCATCCGGCTCAGGATGGCCAGCTCCAGGCTTGCACCCATGGCGAAGACCTTCTGTTCGAGGTCGGCGTTGGGCGCCTGAGGCAGCATTGCGGGCAACGACCTGAAGCGCCTCAGTCCTTCCAAGGCCTCTTCATATCGCCCCAGGCGCATGCGCACATAGGCCAGGTTGCTCATCACACTGAGCCGCAGGTGCACATCCTCTTCGAAGCTGGCGCTCGCGGATGCCAATAGGACCTCGTTGGCGGTGAGCTCAGCCTCGCAGGCGGCCATATCGTTCAGCCCGAAGAACAAGGCACTGCGCACATGG